>Ga0210024_1005067_pt1 | contig 10042 bp, 9 predicted proteins | sample CryGeymeta201525_FD_183988 | JGI IMG/M metagenome (GOLD analysis project Ga0210024, IMG submission 183988) | Groundwater microbial communities from Crystal Geyser aquifers in Utah, USA - Crystal Geyser metaG 2015-25 (SPAdes) (version 2) | ecosystem: Environmental > Aquatic > Deep subsurface >... | reverse complement strand
CCTCATGCCCGAGCAAGACGGCTTCGAGACGATCCAGCAGCTCCACCGCATTGCCCCGCGGGTGCCGGTGATCGCCATCTCCGGCGGTGGCCACAACCCGGCGGCTCTCTACCAAGGTGGCGGTTGGCATACTAGCGAGCTTGACGTTCATCTCCGGCGGTGGCCACAACCCGGCGGCTCTCTACCTCAAGACCGCCACCCTCTTTGGCGCCTTCCGCACCCTCGAAAAGCCCTTCCCGCGCACCGCCCTCCTCGCCGCGGTGCGTGACGCCCTGGCGTAAGCAGTCCAGCGACGGCGCGTGACTCTCGCGTTGCGACGCATCCCCTCGCCGCGGTGCGTGGGGCCCTAGCCTGAGAACCACCCGCCGCGGCGGGAGCGTGCTGGCGCGATCTGGTGGACCACCTGCCGGCCCGCGCGTTCGTACCGGGCCTCGGCGACACGAACCGGCGAGCCGCCATCGAGCGGCTTCCCGCGACCCTCGGGCAGCGTTACGACTGGACGCGAAGCAGCCCTTCACCACCGCAGGCCTCGTGAAGAGCGGATGTCCACCGGGCTGGGAGAGGGTGTCGCCACCCCCCACGCCCGCCTGCCCGGGGTCGCGAGGCCGATGGTCGCCCTCGGTCTCTTTTCAGGCGCGGGATCGACTTCGATCCAGCCGGTGGCAAGCCGGCCCTGCTCATCTTTCTCCTGGTGACCGGCAGCGACGACGAACCCGGCCACCTGTCGATCCTCGCCGATATCGCGCCCCTTTTCCGCAGCCCAACCCTGCACCCGGCCGCGGTCGCCATCCCGAGCGGCAGCGAGCGCCTCGCCTTGTTGCGCAGCGGTCCAGCCTTGCTCGAGCACGGCGCCGAACGCGACCGCGGGAAGTAGCTCACCCCGGAAACATGCGGCGAGAGGAGCCCTGGATCAGCCCCCGCCCCGTTCCGATCCGCCCGAACGCCAGTCCGACCCCGGCGCGCCGCGCCGCCGATCGGACGCCCCCTCCCTACCGCACCTTGCCCTCCACGAACGGCACCTCGTAGACCTTGTCGTGGTTGATCGGGCCGTGGCCGAAGTAGCCCTCTTCGCCAAACAACTCGCCGTGGTCGGCAATGACGGTGACGTAGGTGTTCTTGGGAACGAGGTCAAACAACTCTTGCATCACGCCATCCAGGTAGCGCACCGCGTCGAGCTGCCGGCCACGGAGCCGGTCGAGTTTCTCCTGATCGAAGAACTTCTCCTCCGCTTCCTCCACCAACTTGCCACCCACCACAAAGTCGTCCAGGTGCTTGAAGACACCGTGGACGCCGGAAATCTGCGGCCACATTTTCGGATCTTCGTCAGGCAAGGCATACGGGTAGTGGGTCTCCCCCACGTTGAGGAGGTGGAAGGAGGGGCGGTCGGTGGAGAAGTGGAGCTTCGGCAACATGGCGCGCATGTCGTTGTGCCTCTTCATCAGCTCGAAGGAGTCGAAATCCCGATTGATGCAGGTCTTCGGGTTGAGCACCGGCAGCGACACCATGGCGTGGGTGGAGAAGCCCATCTTGCGGCGCAGAAAGGTGGGCAGGTACATCTCCGGGACCATGTTCTTGAACTCGATCCCGTCGGCACCCAGCCGGTCGTTGTAGTGCAGGAAGTCCCTCTTGTAGTACTCCGAGGCGTAGACGTGCGACGGGCTGTGGTGGGGCAGCAGGCCGGTGAGGAGGTTGTAGTGCGAAGGGGCGGTCCACGAGGCGTAACTCCACCGCCGCTCCACCTCACCGAGGTACTGGGTGAACTTCGGCGCCGCCTCCATGAAGGTGTCGTAGCGGCAGCTATCGAAGACGACGACGAGGTAGTTGTTCTTCCCCTTGGGCTCCGGCCGCTCGAAGGCCGGCTCGGTGGTCGGCTGCGCCATGGGCGCCGAACGGGAATCCGGCGCAACCACAGGCGGCGGCGAGGGCTTTGGCTTGTGCCCGAATAGACCCATGAGGTCGGTCTCCTAAGACGGTGGAACCCACAATAATCCGGAAGTCATTCCGGCCCGGCGGGCGCCAGTCTAACTGACCTTTCCCCCCTCTGGGCACACCCTTCATCGACCCTCCGTCGGGTCGAATGGGGGTCGTTTCCGAGGCAGGACTTCGCCCACCGTGGAGAACGGAAAGGTCGCGAGCAGCACCCGCACCTTCGCCTCCATCCGCGGTAGCCCCACCTGGGTGCGCCACTGTTTGAGGGGCAACAGGGGCAAGCGCGGCTGCTCCGGGTCGAGCTCGCGCGGGTGGAGGCAGAGGCTCACCGGCAGGCCGGCGGCCGCCCGCTCGGCGAACCAGCGGCGCACCAACCGCAGGGGCAGGAGGCGCAGGTAGCCGCCCTCGGCAAAGGCCCAGCGGACCCCGCACCATTGCCGCACCGTGGATGGGAACTCCCACAGCACCGCGTCACCCGCGCGGGCGATGACGTAGGGGCGATCCGGAGACCCCTCGGCCTCCGCCAGCCCGCCTCCGCGCGGATAGACCGAGCCATCGAAGGCGATGGCCAGCTCAAGGAGGAGATCGAAGAGCCACCGCTGGCGCGGCAGCAGCGAGCCTCCCGGGCTGCGGTAGCCCACCGGCGCCACCCCCGCCGCCGCCGCGACCGCCTCCACCGCGCGCCGCGTGTCCTCTTCCAGCGCCCGGTCCGAAAGGGTCGACGCAAGGACGTGGTGGTAGCCGTGGACCCCGATCTCGTGGCCGGCCTCGGCGATCCGCCGCACCAGCCGCGGGTAGCGGTCCGCCACCCAGCCGAGGACGAAGAAGGTGCCACGCACCGAGTACTCGTCGAGGAGGTCGAGCACCCGCCCGGTGTTCGCCTCCACCCGCGACGGGAAGGAGGCGTACTCCTCGGGGGGCGGGCTCTGGGGGCAGTCGAGGATGTGGAACCAATCCTCCACATCCACGGTGAAGGCGTGGCGGACGGTCATCGATTCACGACCCCATCTCGACGATCGACCGCCCCCTCACCCCGGCCGGCTCAATCAATCCTTCCCACAGGGACTCTCATGGCTCCTCTCCCCTTGTGGGAGAGGCAGGGGTGAGGGGGAGCGAAGCAGGGGGAGGGGGTGCTGGGAACCACCACGATCGCTTCGTCCGCCCCCCTCTCCCTGGCCCTCCCCCACCGGGGGGGAGGGAACTTGGCACCCAACACGTCGGAACAACTCCCCCTCCCTCCGGGAGGGGGACAGGGGGAGGGGGGTCGGGCCATCGCGAACACCCCCTACCCCACCAGCCCGAGCACCGCAGCCGCCCGGCCCGCCATCGCTCCTGGCGTGCCGCCGCAGCCTGCCGCTGTCTGGCCCGCCAAGTAGCACGACAACTCTCTCGCTCGCTATGGGAGAGCACAACGCACCTCCCTCCCTCTCTTCTTCTCGTCAATGACTCGCAATACGCCGGCAGATTCACTCACCACGCAAGACGTCCCATCCGAACCGATCGGCACAGGCCGACCCCGGCCTTCGGACGGCAACAGTAGGCAAGGCGTCCTCTCTTCCTCCACATGGCGGTAGTGAACAACGACCTGCGCCCGGCCGCGTGAACCTGCGTCTCCCCCTATCCCACGGTCGACCCCTCTAGCAGGAACGCCCGCACGGTGCGCACCCGGAGGGGCAGGTCGTCGCGCTCCATGAGCGGCCCGAAGTGTGTGAGATCGCCGGTGATCAACGCCTCGGCTCCGGCACGGGCAGTGGCGGCCAGGACTGGGGCGTCCTTCGAAACGACCAGTCCCTCAGCCCACGGAAGATCGGAGATCGCCTCCGGCACCGTTACCACTGCCTCCATCAGGGTGTGGTAACGATCAAGAGTGTCCGGGCGTTTCCACGCACGGTTCTGCTCCGCCTCGGACAGGCAGTAGGTGCTGGTGCAGGGTCGATCCTGCCACCCTTCGCCAGTTCTCAGAGCAGGGCTAAAGCGGGGCCGCCGAGGGCTGCGGAGAACAGCACGTTGGCGTCGAGGAAGACCCTCACTTGCCCCACTTGCGGCGCGCTTCGGCAAGCTCATCGCGGTTCAGCTCCGCCGCTTGCGCAAACTCAGCCACCCGCTCGTCGGTGTAGTGCTCCACCCGCAGGAGGAGCGCGGGGGAGATAACGATCCGCCCCTCCTCCACGGAAATGGCAAGAGGATCGCCGGGTTCCACTCCCACCGCCCTTCGCACCTTAGCGGGGAGGGTGATCTGTCCTCGGAAGGAAAGCTGGACAAAGATCGGATGGCCGGTAGAGCTGTTTTCCGTACTTTCGGTATCGCTGCGCATCGGCATTTTCGCAAGCAATGAAACGGCCAAGCACCTCCATGCAACGCTCCGCTGGCAACCCTGCAACCACCAAAATCGATGTGCGACCGCGCGTGGAACCGATCTCTTTCCACGAGCGACCCCACCAGCCACACGCGCCGTACCCCAGGAGTGGCTTGGATCAATGCCCCCCATCTTCGGCCAGCCGCCGCCCGACCCGCCACCGCTCCTCCAGAGCCGCCGTAGCCTGCCGCCACCCAACCCGCCACGTCGCGCGACACCTCTCTAGCTCACCATGAGAGAGCACCCCTCACCTCCGCCCTTTCGCCACAGATCCACACGCCCGTTACCGAGCAGCTCGCAGTCTATGGGACTGGTTATAGATCGTCCATCTGGTGTCCCTGACCTACGACGATCGCCACTTGAGTCCATGGACCTCATACCCCTTGTCCAGCAACAGCTCGGCGAGATTAAGCGCCATCCTGACCGGTCACACCGGTAATTAGCCCGCATTTCTCACCACGGATCGTGGCGAGACCGTGCAAACGCCCGTAGATCCTGGCCGGCCCGCAAGTCCGAGCCCGCAGGCAACCTTGCGGTATGTCGAGGACTCGGACGAGGACCCGGCCAGGAGATGCAGGGGGTTGCGCGGTCGGAGCAGATTCATGGTGAGAAATGCGGGTTAGGGCTTTCTTCATGTTTTGTTGTTCCCTCCGAGGACCGCTGACACAAGTCCCGCAAGATATCGAGGCGCCTCCGCGCTGCGCTCCTCCGGCGCCCACGGCGCCATGTCCTTCGCCTGAATCGGATGGAAAGGGCCAGGCTTGGTCTCATAGAAGACCGACCCGCTCTCAAGACAGATGACCGTGTGCCAGACACCCGCAGGCAACTCGGCACCCACCACATCACTCCCGTCGCCGAGGCGAAGCAACGTCTCGACCGCCCCCTCATCCGTAAAGATCACCAAGGCAACACTCCCTCGCATAATGAGGAACGCCTCAGGCTTTGGATCGGTCAGATGCCTGTGGGGCCGAATATAGGAGCCGGGCTCCATGGCGTTCAAAAGCCGCTGCGACGGCTCGTCATAGCTCTCGTGGAAGTTGAGGTTCTGCCGTAGCCGAGGGCTCTTCCGCGCCACCTCCGAAAGCGAGTCCATCAGCCGCTTGTCGATAACCTTCATGTGGTCTCCCTCTGAATCCTGAAGAGTGCCCAACATCGAGCTACGGATTTAATGCCCCGTAACTTCCAGCATCATTTGCTCCACGCGATCGAATAACTTCTCTCGGTCAAAATGCGTATGCGCATACTCCCGCGCCCGCAAACCCATCGCGTCTCGCTGCTCAGACGTCATCTGGTACATGGCCAGCACACACTCTGCGAGCCTCTCTGGGCTCTCAGCGGCACAAGTTAGTCCGCCACCGGACTCCTCGACCAATCTCGCGCCCTCACCATCGAGGGCAGCAATGATGGGCCTGCCACTGGCCATGTACGACTGCACCTTGCCAGGGACGGTCAGGGCAAAGATCGGCTTTCGGCGCAAGGTAACGAGCATCGCATCTGCCTGGGCGAAGAAACGAGTCATGGTCTCGGGAGGGAATCGCCCCAAGAGATGAAATTGTTCCCCAAGACCCCGCCTCCGCACCTCATCCTTGACCCACTCGGAACGACGGCCATCGCCGAGAATGACCCAGTGAATATCCCCCTTCCCCGCAACAATCTCAGCCGCGTGCAGAATCGTATCGAAGTCTTGGGCTGCACCGATGTTGCCAGCAAAGAGGACCCGAAAGCCGGTCGGAAGCGAGGGAAGATCATCATCACCGCCAGAGGTATCTTCCACCACGTACTCGGGCTCAATCCAGTTTGGGAAGTACTCGATTGCACCGGAGTACCCACCGATCTCCCCGATGTTCCCGACAAAGCCCCGCGATGACACCAAGATCCGGTCACACCTCCTGTAGATAAAGCGAACCACCCACTTCACCACCCCCAGCAGCCTCTCAGACCGGATCGCCCCTGTGGCCGACAAGCTCTCGGGCCAGAGGTCAAGGACCCAGAAGAGCATGGGAATGGACCTAAGCCGCCTCATCACAATCGCTGGCAGCCCGATCGTCACCGGCGATGTATCGAAGACGAAGATCACGTCGTACCTCTCACGGCAGTAGACAGGCGCCAGCAGACAGGCCATAAAGCAGGAGGAGAGGTAGTTAAGCAGAAGGTTCCATCCCCTACCCCTCCCGCGCGGAATCAACGGAAAGCGGCAGACCTTGATCCCTTCATATTCCTCGGCATGACGTCGCCAGACTCCGTACCCAGGGTAGAAGCGACCCTCGGGATAATCCGGCACGCCGGTATAGACGGTGACCTCGTGGCCCCGCGCCCTGAGCCCCAGGGCCAGATCGTTGATACGGAAATTCTCTGGCCAGAAGTGGTTGGTGACGATCAGCACCCGCACCACGAACCTCCGCCCTTGTTTCACCGCCAGCCGTGTTCGGAGTTACAGCTCACTCCACACCGTCCGCTTCACATAGTCGGTGTAGCTCAAGATGATGCGGACCACCTTCTCGGACACGTTCGGCATGCTGTAATCGGAAACCCTCCGCAGCAGACGCTCCTCGCCACGCGGCTGCGCGGCCAACACCGCAAGCCCCTGCAGCACCCGCTCGAGCGCCAGCCCCGTCATCATCACCGACGCCTCCTCCATCCCTTCCGGCCGCTCATGCGCCTCCCGGATGTTCAATGCCGGAAAGTTGAGAATCGACGACTCCTCGGTGATCGTACCGCTGTCGGAGAGGACCGCCGTGGCGTACCGCTGCAGGTGCACATAGTCGACGAAGCCGAGGGGCCTCAACAATCTCACCTCGCTGGCGAGAGAGACACCCGTTGCCTCAACCCGATTTCGCGTCCGCGGATGGGTGGAGACGATGATCGGCCGACCATACTCCTCGGCGATGCCGTTCAGTACCGCTACCAACCGGTTGAAGCTCCGATCCGGCTCGATATTCTCCTCACGGTGAGCGCTCACCAGGAAGTACTCGAAGCGAGACAAGCCAAGACGAGAGAGCGCATCCGCTGCGTCAATCTTCTCCCCGTAATAGTTGAGTACCTCGAACATCGGGCTCCCCGTCTTAATCACCCGATCGGGAGGCAACCCTTCGCGCAGTAAGTACTCGCGGGCGATATCACTATAGGTCAAGTTGATATCACTGACGTGGTCGACGATCTTCCGGTTGATCTCCTCGGGGACCCGCTGATCAAAACATCGATTCCCGGCCTCCATGTGGAAGATCGGAATCTTGCGCCGCTTGGCCGGAATCGCCGCCAGGCAGCTATTGGTATCCCCTAGCACCAACACCGCCTCGGGCTCCTCCTTGGCCAGCACTGGGTCGAGCTTGATGATGGTCTGGCCAATCGTCTCGGCCGCATTGCTGCCCGCCGCCGCCAAGAAGTAATCCGGTTTGCGGAGCTCCAGATCCTGAAAGAAGACCTCGTTCAGCTCGTAATCGTAATTCTGCCCAGTGTGGACCAGAACGTGGTCGGTGTAACGATCGAGCGCCGCCAGCACCCGGGAGAGCCGGATGATCTCCGGCCGCGTCCCCACCACGGTCATCACCTTGATCTTCTTCACGTCTCTACCTTGCAGAAGTGGGTATCCGGCCTCCCTGGATCGAAGATCTCATCCGCCCAGAAGAGCACAATCATCTCCCCCTCTCCCACGTTCTCGATGGAATGAGTGTAGCCGGGCACGATGTCCACAACCTTGATTTCCTCATCACCCACCGGGTACTCGAGAATATCCTGGGAGTCGATCTGCCGGAAACGGATGATCCCTTGCCCTTGAATCACACAGAACTTCTCGATCTTGGTGTCGTGGTAATGATGACCGCGGGTGATACCGGGAAGGGTCTTGGAGACGAAGATCTGCCCGAAATGGTCCGACTTGATCAGTTCAAAGAGCCAGCCACGATTGTCGATGCGGAGCTTGACTGGGTAGGCAAACTCATCCTCAGGCAAGAACGAAAGGTACGTCGCGTAGAGACGCCTCATAAACCCGTCAGAGAAGTCCGGCACTACCAGCGTCTCGCGCATCGCCCGTAACCGGCGAATCCGCGCAGCCAGGTCGCCGAGGGTCACCTTGAAAGTCGGCGTAACGGTGTAACGGGTCTGGGCAGGATCGAGCGCCCCCTCCACGTGGCACAGAAACGAGGTCACCACATCATCAATGTAGACTAGCTCCAATTCCGTATTCGGGTCATGAATGGCGATGTCGAGGTCGTGGGCAATATTGTGGCAGAAGGTCGCCACCACCGTGTTGTAGTTCGGTCTCGACCACTTACCGAACACACCGGGCAGACGGTAGATCGCGATCGGGCCGCCTGTTTGCACATGGTACTCGAGCAACGCATCCTCCGCGCCCCTTTTGCTGCGGCCATACGGGTTGTCCCGGTCCGCCTGAATGGAGGAGGAGATCACCACGAGCGGCCGCGGGTCGAGCCTCTTCAAGAGATCGATGATCTGCTGGGTCACCCCAACATTGCCGGCCTCGAACTCCGCCTCCGTCTCGGGTCGGTTGACTCCTGCCAAATGGTAGACCACGTCCGCCTCACCCAGGAGCCCTGTCAGGATCGACGGATCGTCCTCCTCGGTGAAGGTCTTGATCACAACATCATCACGCCGGCTCAATGCCGTGACGAGATTCCGCCCAATAAAACCCGCCGATCCGGTCACAAGAACGGTTGTCATTGGTGCCCCAAAAAGTTCGTGAGAACAGCGCCCTTCACATGAAACCTATTCGTTCTCCAAACCGCCGACCGTATCGCCTATTTCCTCTCCCCGCCACGCCGCGAGTTCCCCCTTGAAATAGGGAAGTCGCAGCAGGGTCTCCTTGACCTGTTCCACGTTCAGCCGCGTCGTGTTGTGGGAGTTGTAGTCTTCGATCTGGGAGACATCTTGCTCACCCTCGACGAAATAGATGTTGTAGTTGAGATCTCGTCCATCCACGGGGATCTTGTAATATCCTCCCAGATCCTCGGCGTGGGCCATCTCCTCGCGGGTCAGTAGGGTCTCGTAGAGCTTCTCGCCGTGGCGAGTACCGATGATCTTGATCTCGTTGTCGGCCTCGAAGAGCTCCTTAATCGCCTGGGCGAGATCTCCAATCGTCGACGCCGGTGCCTTTTGCACATACGTATCGCCCTGCTGGCCATGGGTGTATGCATACAGAACGAGATCGACGGCGTCGTCCAGGGACATCAGGAACCGTGTCATCTCCGGGTCGGTTACGGTGAGGGGTTTTCCCTGCTTGATCAGCTTGATAAACAGCGGGATCACCGAGCCCCGCGACGCCATGACATTCCCGTATCGGGTACAGCAGAAGGTGGTCTTTTCCGGATTGATAAAGCGTGACTTCGCCACCACCAGCTTTTCCATCAATGCCTTCGACATGCCCATGGCATTGATCGGATACACCGCCTTGTCCGTGCTCAGAGCGATCACCTTCCTCACTCCCTGTCGCACGGCGGCATTGAGAACATTCTCCGTGCCCAAGGCATTCGTCTTCAAGGCTTCGAGGGGGTAAAACTCGCAGGACGGCACCTGCTTCAAGGCCGCCGCCTGGAAGACATAGTCAACGCCCTCCATCGCGGGTACCAAGCTCTCATAGTCCCTGACATTCCCGATGTAAAACTTTACCTTCGGATTAGCCAGACGAATCCGCATGTCCTCCTGCTTCTTCTCATCCCGACTGAAGATCCGAATCTCCTTGATGTCGGTATTGAGGAAACGGCGCAGAACGGCATTGCCGAAGGAACCAGTACCACCGGTGAT
>Ga0210024_1005064_pt1 | contig 10053 bp, 6 predicted proteins | sample CryGeymeta201525_FD_183988 | JGI IMG/M metagenome (GOLD analysis project Ga0210024, IMG submission 183988) | Groundwater microbial communities from Crystal Geyser aquifers in Utah, USA - Crystal Geyser metaG 2015-25 (SPAdes) (version 2) | ecosystem: Environmental > Aquatic > Deep subsurface >... | reverse complement strand
TTGGCATTGACTTGAGCGTGGACGGATTCGCGGTCGAGGCCGATGGCGGGGATTTCGGTGTAGCCGTCAAAGCGGTGCGTGCGGCCACGAAGCGACCCTTGATCCTGGCCGGTAAAGACCCGGCGGTGATGGGTTCTGGCTTGGAGGTGTTGTCCAGCAGTTCTACTGCTGGGCAAATTGATAGCGCGTTGCTATATGCCGCGGATAGCACCAATTGGGAGGCGATGACCGAGCTTGCCAAACAGCACCACGCCTCGCTGGCAGTCAGTGCGGAAAGTCTGGATGCGCTGGCTGATCTGACCGAGAAGGCTAAGGGCAAGGGGCTGGAAGATATTGTGCTCGACCTGAAGGCGGCCGGGCTTGGCCCGCGCCTGGCGCTTTCCACCCAGGCGCGCCGGCTGGCGCTCAAATCCAATTTCCGGCCGCTCGGTTATCCGATCATTACCTTTGTCGAAGGTGGAGACGGACGCGATACCATCGCTGCCGCGCAAGCCATTGCCAAATACGCCGGTTTCATCGTCCTCGACCGCTTCGCCCCGGAACTGGTCTACCCGCTGCTTGTGCTGCGCCAAAATATCTATACCGACCCGCAGAAACCCATCCAGGTGCAGCCCGCCATCTATGAGATCAACAATCCCAAACCGGAAAGCCCGGTGCTGGTGACCACGAATTTCAGCATCACCTACTTCTCGGTCGCCAACGAGGTGGAAGGCTCTGGCCTGCCGGCCTGGCTGGTGGTTTGCGACGCCGAAGGGATGAGCGTGCTGACCGCCTGGGCGGCCGGCAAGTTCGACGCCGAACGCATTGCCAAGACGATCAAAGGCTTCAACGTTGCCGACAAGGTCAGCAAGAAGCGCGTGGTGATCCCAGGCCACGTGGCCGTCCTGTCTGGCGAGCTGGAAGCAGAATTGCCCGATTGGGAGATCCGCGTTGGGCCGCGCGAGGCGGTGGATATTCCTGCGTTCATGAAGCAGGCGCTCAATTAGGTAAACAGGTACACAAGTAGACAGGTAAACAGGTTCGTGTGTACGTGTGTACTTGTTTACCTGTCTACTTCACCCCATGGAACACACCGTCACCTTTCAAATTGCCGAAACTGGCGCAACTGCGACTGCCAAAGTGCCTACCAGCAGCCTGCTGGTCGAGGCGTTGCACAAGGCCGGTGTGGACATCAGTCAGCCCTGCGGAGGTCAGGGGCGCTGCGGACGGTGCATCGTCCAAATTACGGATGGAAATATCCCGTCGCAGCACCCTGCGTCTCTCTGCCGAAGACGTGACAGCCGGGTACGCCCTGGCTTGCCAGTCGGTGGTGGAGGGCAACCTTCAGGTCTTGGTCCCGCCGCAGGAAGAGATTGCCCGGCGGCTGACCACCGACCGCACCGCGGCTGAAGTCAAGGTTCCGGATGGCTATACTTTCCCGTGGTCGCAGACCATCCGGCGCATCAATCTGACACTTCCGCCGCCCAGCATGGCTGACCAGACCGATGACTGGGGCCGCCTGCAAACTGCCTTACGGACTCAGGCCAACCTGGCGCAGGTGAATTACTCCATTTCTCTCCTGCGTCGTATCGGCGCCGTCATGCGTGGGGCTGACTGGCAAGTAACGGCGATTCTGGATACTGTCCCTGGTGAGGCGGAGGCTGCAGCTCGCTTGATTGACCTGCGTCCCGGCTTGACAGATGAGGCTGCTCCGCTCTGGGCGGCGGCGGTGGACATCGGCACCACGACCGTCACGGTCTGGCTGGTTGACCTGATCACTGGCCAGGCCCGAGCGCAGGTGGCTGAATACAACGGCCAGATCGCGCGCGGTGAGGATGTGATCTCACGCATTATTTACGCCAGCAAGAATGGCGGCGGCGACGAATTACACGCCCGCGTTACAGAGACGATCAACGGCCTGGTCAAAACAGCGTGCAAACGCCTCAAGGTCACACCAGAACAGGTCGTCAAGGCGACGGTCGTCGGCAACAGCACAATGATTCATCTCTTGCTGAAAATTCCGGCCGCGAGCATCCGTCTTTCGCCGTTCGTTACTGCCGTCAACCACCCGCCGCTGACCACCGCTCGCGAGGTAGGTCTGGACTTTTGCCCCGAAGCGACGGTGGATTGCCTGCCCGGTGTGGCCAGTTACGTCGGCGCGGATATTACGGCGGGCGTCCTTTCCAGCGGCGTGGATTTGACCGGCGACGTGACCCTCTTCCTGGATGTCGGCACCAACGGCGAGACGGTGCTGGGCAACCGTGACTGGATGGTGACGTGCGCCTGCTCGGCTGGCCCGGCTTTTGAGGGCGCGGGCGTGGCGAATGGCATGCGCGCCACCGAGGGCGCCATCGAAGAAGTCTGGGTCAACAGTGGCACCTATGAGCCGACATACCGCGTCATCGGCGCAGGCAAGCCGAAAGGTATCTGCGGCTCCGGTTTGATTTCCCTGCTGGCCGAATTGTTTCTGAGCGGCGTATTGGACAAGGCCGGTAACGTAAACCTGACGTTGAAGACAAAGCGCGTTCGACAGGGTGAACACGGCGGCGAATACGTGGTCGCCTGGGGCGCGGAAACCGAACATGGCAAGGATATCGTCATCACCCGCGTGGACGTGGACAATCTTCTGCGCGCCAAGGCTGCCATTTACGCCGGTTTTACCGTGCTGGCCGATCAGGTCGGCGTCTCGTTGGCGGATGTCGGCAAGATGCTGATCGGCGGTTCGTTCGGGAAGTACATCAACGTCGAGAAAGCCGTACAGATCGGTCTTCTGCCGGATATGCCCTGGGAGCGCTTCGAGTTCCTTGGTAATACCGCTGTACGCGGCGCGTATTACGCTTTGCTTGATTGGCAGGCGCGCCAACGCGTGGCCGAGATTGCCCGTCGCATGACCTACATCGAACTTTCTGCGGATAACACTTTCTATGATGCCTTTATGTCCGCTCTGTTCCTGCCGCACACTGACATGGGCCGTTTCCCGACGGTGGAGGCAGCGTTGCGTAAAACGTGAAACGTAAAACGTGAAACGTGGTACGTGAAACGTGAAACGAGTGCATGAAAGGAGAGCCTATGTTGCCAGAACAAATCAAGAACTTCCGCGAAGTCGTCACACTCCGGGATGGAGTGTACGTGCTGATTCGTCCCATCGTCAAAGAGGACTGCAAACACCTGGAGGAACTATTTTCTCCACTCTCGAACGAAGACTTACGTGTCTTCCGCCAAAATGTGAAAGATGCCGAGGTAGTTCAATCTTGGTGCCAGAACCTGAACTATGACGAGGTATTACCGGCCATCGCACTGGTCAAGGACCGCGCTGTGGGGCTGGTCACATTGCATTTCTTCCATGGTGCGAGGCGGCACATGGCCGAGGTGCGCATCTTCCTGGCCAAGGATTTCCGCAAGCGCGGGCTGGGTACAAAGATGATCCGTGTTGCGATTGACCTGGCGCGCAAACAAGGCCTGCATATTCTCATTGGCGAGATTTTAGCCGACCAGACCAAGGTCATCCGCGCCTTCGAGCAACTGGGTCTCAAAGTCCAGTGCACGTTGGAAGATTTCTTTATGTATCCAGATGGTGACTGCGCGGATGTCGTCTTTATGGTGATGCAGCTCAAACCGAAAGTCGAGGAATTCTAATCGGCACGCAATACGTTTGCGTGCCACCTAACTCTAGGAGGAGGACCCTATGTATATCATCGGCGAAAATATTCACATCATTTCGGACAAGGTCAAGGAAGCTTTGACCAACCGCGACCGGGAGTTCTTCATGGATCTGGCAGTCAAGCAAGTGGAGGCCGGCGCGAAGGCGGTGGACATCAATTTGGGGCCGCGCAAGAAGGATTTTGCCGAGGTTTTTCCCTGGATTATCGAGTCGGTCGAGGCGGTGGTGGACGTGCCGCTCTCGATTGATACTACCAATCTGGACGGTATGGAAGCGGCGCTCAAGACGATCAAGAAGGCGCAGCCCATCCTGAACTCGACCTCAGCCGATCCGGAACGGCTGGAAAAGGTGCCGCTGCTGGCGAAGAAGTACAACGCCAAAGTCATCGCCCTGACCATGCGTCCGGAGGGCATTCCGATCGCGGCGGACGAGCGCGTAAACATCGCCGTCGAGAAGTTGATCCCGCGCATGTTGGAGATTGACCTCCCGATGGAGAACCTGATCATTGACCCGCTGGTGCTGACCGTCTCCGGCTGCCAGGAGTACTGCCCGCATTTAATCGAGGCGGTGCGTACCCTGCAATATGCCTGGGATCCCTCGCCGATGATCTCGGTCGGCCTATCCAATGTCTCGAACGCAGTCCCGCCGGAAGGCCGCCCGCTCATCAACCGCGTCTACCTGGCCATGCTGATGGGCGTCGGCTTACAGATGATGATCGCCAATCCATTCGACAAAGAGCAGAACGATGTCATCCGCTGGATCGAGAGCAAGGATACCTCGTCAGCGTTGGGTCGCGTCTATAACAAGATTGCCGAGCGCATTGCCGCGAGCGAGGAACCACAAATCGAAGACTTCGACATGTCCGACCCGCAACAGGCGGCCATCTGGAAGACGGTTCAAGTCCTGCTCAATAAAGTAATTTACGCTGAAAGCTATCTAAATCAGTGATGGTTGCGCAAACGCTGAAAGCTATCTAAATCAGTGATGGTTGCGCACTTGGCAACCAAAGTGGTTGCGCACTTGGCAACCAAAGTGGTTGCGCACTTGGCAACCAAAGTGGTTGCGCACTTGGCAACCATGATTCCCATATCATGAAAGGAGAAAAACATGTCAGAAAAGAAAATGAACGTCGAAGAACTGCTGGCCAAAGCCAAAAAGCCATCGGCAGACGCCATGAGGTTGCATCCTTTCTACCATGGCAAGATAGAAACCGCCCTGAAATGCTCCGTCCATAGTTTTACTGACTTCGCCATCTGGTATACACCCGGCGTAGCCGCGCCCTGCAAGGCGATCGCGGCCAACCCGGAATTGGTGTATGAATACACCAACAAGTGGAACACGGTGGCTGTCGTCAGCGACGGGACGCGCATCCTCGGCCTGGGCGACATCGGCCCCAAGGCCGGTTTACCCGTCATGGAAGGCAAGGCGCTGCTCTATAAATATCTGGGCGGCGTGGATGGTGTGCCCCTTATGCTGGATACCAAGGACCCGGATGCGATCATCAACACCGTGCTGATGCTGCAGCCCGGCTTCGGCGGCGTGAACCTGGAAGACATCTCCCAGCCGAAATGCTTTTATGTGCTAGATACACTGCGCGAGAAAGCCGATATTCCCATCTGGCATGATGATCAACAAGGTACTGCCACTGTTACCCTGGCCGGTCTTATCAATGCCCTTAAGGTCGTAGGCAAGAAGATGAGCGAGGTCAGCATTACCTTCGTTGGCACTGGTTCTGCCAATGTGGCCAACTCGCGGCTGATCTTCAGTTGGGGAGTTGATCCGGCCAGGTGTTTCATGGTGGACAGCAGAGGCATCCTGGGCAAGCACCGCAAAGACATCGAGATGCGTAAAGCTGAGTATAAAGATAAATGGAAACTTTGCACCATCACCAATGCCGAGGCACGCGAAGGCAATATTCCCGAAGCGATGAAGGGTGCGGACGTGGTCATCGCGCTTTCTAAATCTGGCCCCGGTGTCATCTTGCCAGACTGGGTCAGGAGCATGGCAAAAGATGCCATCCTCTTCTCCTGCGCCAACCCCGTACCCGAGATCTGGCCCTGGGAGGCAAAGGAAGCCGGCGCGGCGATTGTCGCTACAGGACGTTCCGATTTCCCGAATCAGGTCAACAACTCGCTGGGCTTCCCCGGCATCTTCCGCGGCACGCTGGATGTGCGCGCCCGCACCATCACCGATGAGATGTGTTTTTCCGCGGCCGAGGCGCTGTCTGACCATGTTGGCAAGCGGCTGGATGCAGAACACATCCTGCCCGATATGGACGACTGGGAAGTCTTCCCGCGTGAGGCGGCGGCTGTTGCCATGAAAGCCATCGAGCAGGGACTGGCCCGCATCCCGATGACATACGAGGAAGAATTCGAGAATGCCAAGCGCATTATCAAGCGCTCGCGCGACCTGACCAAGATGATGATGGAGCAAGGCTTCATTCCCGAGGCGCCGGAAGGTGAAAAGCCGCTCGAAGTGGATGTGGAAACGGTCAAATCCGCTTATTAGCATGAGTGATCATGCAGTCATTCCTGACCATTCACACGAATAGATCACGAGGAGGAACCTATGTATGACTTAATTGTTGTCGGTGGCGGCCCAGCCGGTCTAACCGCGACTGCTTATGCAATTCGCAAACGCCTCAACGTTCTAATGCTGACCAAAGACCTGGGCGGCAAGACGTAATACCGTCTCGCCTCAAAGACCTGGGCGGCAAGACGTAATACCGTCTCGCCTTGCCATGGATCCAGGACTACCAGGTCATCCGCGGCCTGGAAACCGTCAATAAATTCCGCAGCGAGCTTGAGTACCTGGAATTCGCCCGCAAACTGGATACGGCTGAGAAGATCACAAAAACAGGCGATCACTTCGTGGTCGCGAATAGGAGCGGCGAAAAGCTGGAAACGAAAGCCGTCATCATTGCGACCGGCGCCCGGCAAGTGCGGTTGGGCGTGCCTGGGGAGAAGGAATTCACCATGCGCGGCCTGTGCTATTCGGCCCTCAGCTATGCACCGTTGTTCATTGACAAAACCACTGTCGTGATCGGTGATGGCGACCTGGCGCTGCGTTCGACGGGCGAACTGGCCACGGTTGCCCGGCATGTTACCCTGGTGTGCAAAGGCGTGGGCATTTTGAATACGCCGCTGGGCAAGAAATTGAGCAGCGCGAAGAACGTCACCATTCTCAAGGGTCACCAGGTGGTCGAGTTCAAAGGCGATGAATTCGCCGAGGGCGTGGTGCTTAAGGACCCGGCCGGCAAGACGATAGAGCTAAAGGCAGATGGGATGTTCATTGAAATGGCGCTTACGCCCATGTCGCAGATGGTTGCCGAGCTGGTCAAGCTGGATGAGCGCGGCCGCATCGTCGTGGACTGCGCCAACCGCACCAACATCCCCGGCATCTTCGCAGCCGGAGATGTCACCAACACTTACGCTGAACAGGTGCTGGTCGCCGTCGGCGAAGGTGCAAAAGCTGCGTTGAGCGCCTACGAATACCTGTTGCCGACGCTGTAACCGGTAACAATGAGTTTTACCTAACCAAAGCCTTGCGAAGGCCATAAGACCCTGCGGATCAAGCCTTTGCAAGGCTTTGAAAATGCGGATATTTGACCTTTGTATTATTGACGAATGTCAGCTAGTATTTTATTAATCGAATAATATAATGTAAAGTGGATAAGAAAAATCCACAATACTTTTCGACAGCAGGTGCGTTACCTGTTCGTGGAGAATAAAAACGATGCAGAATAATGCTCCATCGTCAATTCGCGCCAAACCGGCTGCCGCGCTGGTCGTCGGCGGCGGGATCGGGGGCATGCGCGCCGCGCTCGACATGGCCGACGCAGGATTGAAGGTTTATCTCGTAGAACAGACACCCTGCCTGGGCGGGCGTGTGGCGCAACTGGGTTTCATGTTCCCACAGCACGACTGCGTGCTGTGCCGCGGCACACCCGACCATGGTTATGGCTGCACGCGGCCTTCGATTTCCCCGGCTTATATCCAGAATAACCAGCATCCCAACATCCAGATCTTGACCAACACGCGCATCGTGGACGTGGCCGGGGAGGCGGGCGATTTCAGCGTTTCGCTGCGCCAGGAGCCGCGCTACGTGGACATTCTGCGCTGCATCAACTGCAACCTGTGCGCCGAGGCCTGCCCGGTGGAACTGCCCGATTCCTACCAGTTGGGGATGACCAAGCGCAAGGCGGCCTACAAGACCGCGCCCCGCGCCGCTCCGGACGCTTACTGCATTGACAAAGGCCCATACTGCGACGACTGCGGCAAGTGCGAGAAGGTCTGTCCCACCAAGGCTATTGACTTGAACGAGCAGCCGCGCCTGCTTTCAGTGGATGTGGGTGCCATCATCCTGGCGCTCGGCTTCCAGGTATACGATGCGACCCGGCTGGAAGAACTTGGCCACGGACGGTATCCCAACGTGTTGTCAGCAATGCAGTACGAACGCCTAGCCTCCCGCTCCGGCCCGACCGAGGGGCTGGTCGTGCGCCTCTCGGACAATCGTCCCCCGAAATCCATCGCCTGGCTGCAGTGCATCGGTTCGCGCGACCAAGAAAACGAATTCTGCTCCTCTATTTGCTGTATGTACGCCACCAAGGAAGCCATCCTTGCCAAGCAGCGCCTCAAGGATGTGGCGTGCAGCGTCTTCATCATGGATGAGCGCGCCTTCAACAAGGAATACAGTGCATACTTTGATAAAGCACGAAATACCCATAAGATCGAATACAACCGCTGCCGCGTCTCCGCCATCCGCGAAGACCCCGAAACGCATGATTTGATATTACATTACGCAGAGGCTAACGGCCAACTGCACCAGGAACGCTTCGAGATGGTGGTGCTGGCGATCGGCCTGCAGCCGCCCGAATCGGCTGCGCAGCTTTCCCAAATCCTCGACATCGAACTGAATAAGTACGGCTTCTGCACCACGGATAAATTCGCGCCGCTGCAAACCTCGCGGCCGGGCGTCTTCGTCTGCGGGGCGTTCTCGTCCCCCAAGGAAATCGTAGAGACCATCATTGATGCCAGCGGTGCGGCCGCGGAGGTGATGCGCCTGCTTAACGACCGGCTGCATACCTATTCCTATACGCGTGAATGGCCGTTCCTTTCGGACGATGGGTTTTTACCCGAACGCGATGTAGCCGGTGAACCGCCGCACGTGGGCGTTTTTGTCTGCTCGTGCGGAAAGACGATTGGCGATTACCTTGACCTTCCGGCGCTTGTCCGTCAGGTGGAGCAGTGGCCGGGTGTGGCTGTGGCCGAAGTGATTGAGTATGCCTGCTTCCCGGATATGCTGGATTACCTGCGCGACCGCATTCAGAGCGAGAAACTCAATCGCGTTGTAGTAGCGGCGTGCAGCAACCGCACGCACGATTCGCTCTTCCAGCGCCTTGTACGGCAGGCTGGATTGAATCCATACCTGCTGGAAGTAGTCAACCTGCGCGAGCAGTGCACGCGCGTCCATAAGGAACAACGTAAACAGGCCAACCACAAGGCCGCTGAACTGGTGCGCGTGGCGGTCGGGCGCGTAATTGTCGCTAAGCCTGTCCATAAAGAAAAAATGCCCTGCGTCCCGGCCGCATTGGTCATCGGCGGCGGGGCTGCGGGCATGACGGCCGCGCTGGCGATTGCCGATTCCGGCTACAACGTGCATCTGGTCGAGCGTGAAGTACGTCTGGGCGGCAACTTGCTGGACTTGTACTATGTAGCCGAAGGTTATAACCCGCAGCGACTGCTGCGTGACCTGGTCAACCGTGTGCGCTCGCATCAGCGAATTACAACGCACACTCGTACTGAGTTGGTCAACCATATTGGTCACGTTGGTGATTTTAAATCAGAGTTACAGACTTCTCGTCCCGATGGCTCAATGGAGCGCTTGACGATTTCTCATGGTGTGACCATTGTCGCTACTGGCGCGCGTGAAACGCGTGAACATCCTTTACTCAAATTGTCCGGTGTGATTACTCAGCGCGAACTCGAAGAGATGATTATCCATCAGCCGGAGAATATAACTGCCCTCAAAGATGTGGTTGTCATTCAATGTGCTCGTCCAATAGGCTTTCCTGAATACTGCTCGAGGGTGTGCTGTACGAATACAATGAAAAATGTTATCCGGCTAAAGCTTTTCAATCCGAACTGCCGGGTTACTGTACTCTATAAGAACATTGTGACTTACGGTTTTCGTGAAGAGTACTACACCGAAGCCCGCCGGCTTGGTGTGATTTTTATGCGTTATACAGATGAGCGGCCGCCAAAGGTGTTCCGCGTAGTAGGAGATCCCCTGTATGTTGATGTCTACGATGTCTCTTTGGACCGCTGGATGACCCTCAAGGCCGATTTGGTCACTCTAAGTATGGCGGTGGCGCCCTCAGAAGGCACGACCGAGTTGGCTCGCAAGCTGCGCGT
>Ga0210024_1005061_pt1 | contig 10055 bp, 12 predicted proteins | sample CryGeymeta201525_FD_183988 | JGI IMG/M metagenome (GOLD analysis project Ga0210024, IMG submission 183988) | Groundwater microbial communities from Crystal Geyser aquifers in Utah, USA - Crystal Geyser metaG 2015-25 (SPAdes) (version 2) | ecosystem: Environmental > Aquatic > Deep subsurface >... | reverse complement strand
GGAGAAAAGGAGGGTAGACTCCATCGTGTAGCTGCCTGTGTGAGCTACCGGACGCTGAAGCGATCCGGCGTCCTTTTGTGGGGGAACTTCCAAAACGATGCACTAGCGTTCTTCGGTGGCGTCTGCTCATGAAGCCGTCCCAATTGATTGTCGAACCGCAACATGAGGTATTGAAGGCTTCTGTGCGGAAATTCTAACCACAGTGGCGAAAAAGGTCAAGCAGTGCGTTCCCTCTCACTGCACTTTTCCCCGTCCCGCCACCGGCCAGATGTCCACCACTTCCCCGTCACGGACGGCGTGTATCTTCTCGTTCATGTGGATGGTGCCGCACGCGTAGGGCATAACGAGTTCCACTTTCACGCCGGGGATAAGGTCGGGCGCGTCCTCGTTTATCGTCATCGCCCCGTGCTCAGCGTAGGTGTATTTCAGCTCGCCCGTTGGGCGATTCTTCGGAAAGCGGGTCACATCTTTGATCTTTGATGTCCGTCCCTGACCTTCCATCTCCGGTTCCTTTGAGATCTCCGAAGCAGACTCGCATTCGCTCACACGCGCTTGCTTGATTCTCTCGGAGTCCGCCAATTCCATCTCTTTCGACTTCAGCGCTCGAAATCCTCCCTAAACAACCCAAAACCCTCACCGCCGAAACTTCCTACCTGTTCCAATATCAAAAATCAAAGAGGTGACCCGCCCTCCATTGTTGTTGTGCGCGATTGTGCAGTCAATCCTCGAGCGTCTTCCCGCCCGGAGCAGCTTTGGGGAGCGGGTATTCTTCGAGGGTAACTGCAGGGCGGTTTTGCACCGCCTGCTTCAGTGCGTTCTTTACGCTTTTCCAGTCTGCGACTTTGGGAATGTGGACGGCAAATACCCGGTAGTTTGCACCTTTCGCGAACAGTTCCGGCAATCCTTTCTTCTCACGTTCTCGCGGTCGCATCTTCTCATACGCCTCGACACATTCTTCGTCAAAAAGGCTGGGAAAGACCCAAAAGATCAATTTGTCTCCCGCGTCATTCGCATAAGTGACTTCTTGCATCTTGCGGTACTCCGAAAGTACGTGCCACAGTGATGCAGTCAAATCGGCCGTTCGCAAACTGGCTTGCCTCCAGCCCGCCAATTCCGTCGGCAGAATACGTGCCGTCTCCTCATCGGGCACCACGTCCGTGGATGTGGCTGCGAGCGCGGCGCGACGCCAACTTCGTAACGTGTCACCTGAACGAGTGAATGACCATGCTTGTACCCACCAAGGATTGCCTGGGACCCACCGGATGATGCCCTTGAGCTGCGAACCGTCCGTCAGCTCAATTCTCAATAGTCCATCGTTAGACCCCATCTGAGCAACCTGTTCGAGTGAGACGACTTGCCTAACCACTCCCGGCGAGGTGCAATACGTCCTGTTTATAGTTTCGTCCAATCCCACAGTCTTGCCGTCCGCGTCCTGCAAGTGTTGTTTTGTGGACCATTCCATCAACTGGCCGGCGACCAACGGAAACACGGGAAAGAGCACGCTGTTATGCAAGTTAAGAAAAGGCCTTGGTGCTTGAACCTGCAACATGGTCCTTCCCGCTCTACTTCCTGGCGGAACTATCAGATCGAACTCTATAGCGGCAAAATCCGCGGCGCGAAAATAGAAAGCTTCACTGGTTTCCTTGGTCCCGTGGTATTGCTTTTCCACTCGGTAGCATACATGGCCATATCGATGCTCTTTTGAGCTAACCCTCAATATCTCGTCTTCGGCTGGTTCCCAGGGAAGCGTCTCCGGTCTAGCGGGAACCGCAAACCCGCGCCACTGGCTCACTGTGATCGCGAACCAATCCCCGGTCGCCCACTCAGGAGGTTCCAATCGAACCTCGCTTTCGGTGACTAAGTGAGTTGTAGTCTGCATTTCCCCATATACGAACATAAATACGGAAAAACTTGCCAGTCCAAAGATGAAACCGGCGGTTAGAAGGGAACTTTTGGTGGCGAGTTTACTCATTGCAGTATCTCCCGAACGATTTGTCGCTGGGTGCCACCGCAACCTGCCCCTGTCGGTTCTCCAGGACCAATCATGTAATCTGGCTTCCCTTGGTCGGTTATCCACTCGCCGCTACCTCGAACGACCATTCCATCGGAACCATAGGTATACTCGTTACGGATGAAAATCCACCTTTCCCCCTCACCCTGCCCTCCCCCCATCGGGGGAGAGGGTCAGGGTGAGGGGGTGTTTTCACCCGTAACGAGTATAAGTCGGTACTCCAAGAACGTAGTCTCTGGATTTTGTGGAGTGGGTGTGAGCTCGTCCGGACTACCTCCGTAAGAGGTGATGTAGAGCGTAGTGCTTGTGCGGAGACGATACTTGTAACTATTCACCTCGCCCCCCCGATGTGTGCGGGGAGTCAAGGATAACGATATGGCACCTGATCGGCAGGTTGATGTCAAAGAGTTGACCGAAAAAAGTTGGGGTTCGATTTGCAAAGCCTTGGAATTCTGGTTAACCTAACCCTGACGCAGTTTTCGCAGTCCGTCCGGATCTGTCTGGGCACGTATCACACCAGGATTTGCAACCATGACACAGCACGAACTAAATTCTTTCTCGAAAGCAGAATTGATTGCCATCGTTCTGCAGCAGCAGAAAACCATTGCCCGCTTGGAGGCTCGGATCGCGGACCTGGAAGAGCAGGTCCAGCGTCTTTCTGCACCTCCCAAAACCCCAGCAAATTCATCCCTGCCTTCGTCGAAAGGTTACAATCGGACTCACAGAGTCCGCGCCGAATCGCCACGTTGAGAAATCCGACGCGGCGGGAGAGGGGGCGGGCGCGAAGAAACGCGGTCCGCCGGTGGGTCATGTCGGACTCACAGAGTCCGCTCGGACAGAGCCGCCCACGCCAGGAACCCGATGTGGCCCTGGAGTGCCGGGTGGAGAGATGCAGTCGGTGCGGTGAGGACTTGCTGGAGGTGAAGCAAACCTGTGTGTCTGCCAGTCAGGTGGTGGATCTTCCGCCGATCGAGCCTGTGGTGGTGGAAGCCCGGCGTTCTGGCGCGGCAGGAAGGCGGGCAATTGAGCTACCCTTACCTCTTCGAGCGCCGCCCGGGCGAACTGTGGGCGATCGCCGGGTTTGCCTTCCAATCGGGCTGGAAGGAACCCGTACCGCTGAGGGTGAAGGTCAGCGAAGATGTATTCTTTCGCCAAGGATGAGGGCTTCGAACCGCTTGACAATCGCCAGCCTTCTTTTCATATCTGTTTCTTTGCTCGGAGGAATCAGCGTCATGGCACAACCTGCTCAACCCATCTCCCTTCACCCGCGCAACCCGCATTACTTTCTCTTTCGCGGGAAACCGACGATATTGATCACTTCGGGGGAGCACTACGGCGCGGTGTTGAATCTGGACTTTGACTACGTGAAGTATCTCGACACGCTGCAGCGCGACGGGCTGAATCTGACTCGCACCTTTACCGGCGCCTACATAGAGCCACACGGGGCCTTCAAGATCACACAGAACACGCTGGCACCCGTGCACGGCCGGTTGATCTGTCCGTGGGCGCGGAGCGACACGCCGGGCTACGCCAATGGCGGCAACAAGTTCGACCTGAACCGGTGGGACGAGGCATACCTCAAGCGGCTGAAGGACTTTGTGGCGCAAGCTGGGAAACGTGGAGTGATCGTTGAGATGAATCTGTTCTGCCCGTTCTACGAAGAGGCGATGTGGAAGCTGAGTCCACTGAATGCCCTTAACAACGTCAACGGCCTTGGCAGCGTGCCATGTAGTGACGTTTACACTCTCGACAAACACGGCGGGCTGCTCGACGTGCAGGAGAAGTTGGTGCACAAGATCGTGACGGACCTCCGGGACTTCAACAACGTCTACTACGAAATCTGCAATGAGCCCTACTTCGGCGGCGTGACAATGGAATGGCAACACCACATCGCCGCTGTCATCGAGGAGACGGAGAAGTCGTTCCTTCACCGGCACCTCATCTCCCAGAACATCGCCAATGGTACGGCCAAAGTTGACAAAATGCATCCGGCGATCTCGATCTTCAACTTTCACTACGCCAACCCGCCCGACGCGGTCGCCATGAACTACCCTCTCAACAAAGCCATCGGCGACAACGAGACCGGCTTCAAAGGAACGGGAGACACGCACTATCGCATGGAAGCATGGGAGTTCATCCTCGCGGGAGGCGGGCTTTACAATAACCTCGATTACTCCTTCGTTGTGGGACACGAAGATGGCACGTTCGCCTACCCCGATACTCAACCCGGCGGCGGCAGCGTCGCGCTGCGACGACAACTCCGCGCCCTGAAGGAGTTCATTCATTCCTTCGACTTCCTCAGGATGAGGCCCGACAACTCTGTCTTCAAGGGCTTACACCCCGAAGATGCACGAACGAGGGCGCTGGTTGAACCGGGCAAACAGTATGCCATCTACGTGTTCGGGGGCAAGCGCGTGAAACTGACGCTGGAGATGCCCACCGGGCAGTATCAAGCGGAGTGGGTGAACCCGCTGAGCGGCGCGGTAGAGAAGTGCGAGACGGTGAGCTCCTCCGCGGGTGCAGTGACACTTTCGTCACCGCCTTACGAGACAGATATCGCGCTGCGGCTGAGGGGTCACGACACATGACCTAAGCTTGACTTGATTGCTGACAGCTTCTATTGCCATCCTGTATCTGTCCCAAGCATTTGATGATTTCACGAAGGCGTAACGGCAGCGAAGAACAATAGCCTATTCTGGGAGGAGTATAATGAAAGCAAAGGAGACCACAACGATTCTCGACCCTATCCACACGGACGTCTTTCTCGGCGGTGAAGAAGGCTATCACACCTATCGTATCCCGTCGGTCATCACGACCCTGAATGGAACGTTGCTGGCGTTCTGCGAGGGACGCAGGGAGAGCGGGCGTGACCAGAGCCCGACCGACATGATGTTGAGACGCAGCCTCGATGGCGGCGTGACATGGGAACTGATGCAGACGGCGGTAGCGGCGGTTCCCGATGCGGCGATGGATCCCTGCCCCGTTGTGGATCGCACGACGGGTACGGTGTGGCTGATCTACGACCGGTGGCCGGAGGGTTACAGGGGAGAGGAAATTGCAGGTGTGGGGCCGGATGCGGTGAGTTGCTGGGGGACTCACAGCACAGACGACGGCGCAACCTGGTCAGAGCCGGTCAACATCACGGCAACGACGAAGAAACCTTACTGGACGGGCTTCGCTCACGGTCCCGGTGTGGGAATTCAGACTCAATCCGGGCGCCTGATTGTTTCGTGCAACCAGTATGAGGACGGCCACAGGTGTCTCATCATCTACAGCGACGACCACGGCAAAACCTGGCAGATGGGCGGCGAGACGGGACCAGCCGTGGACGAGTCGCAGGTGGTCGAGCTTGCCGATGGCAGATTGATGCTGAACATGCGCTCTACGCGAGGGAAGCGGTGCCGTGCCATCGCCACCAGTACCGACGGCGGCCAGACCTGGTCTGACATCCGTGACGACCCCACTCTCATCGAACCTGTCTGCCAGGGCAGCTTTCTCCGCTACACCCTCGCATCCGAACACGACCGGAACCGGTTGCTCTTCTGTAACCCGGCGAACCAAACTTCCCGAGTCAACGGAACGGTCCGACTGAGCTACGACGAGGGCCAAACCTGGGCGATTGCGAAGACCCTCGTGCCGGACGAGTTCATGTATTCGTGCCTCACCGTGCTGCCCGACCTGAGCCTCGGGTGTCTCTATGAGACGGACGGGTATCGGATAATCCGCTTCGCCCGCTTCACGCTGGACTGGCTGACCGACGGCGCGGATGGAATCGAGAGGAAGTGATAGGTTCAAATTCGCACTGGCGAGCTTTGACACGGTTTCCAGGAGGTTGTGTATGAACAGGAATGAATGCTTTCTCATTGCATGTAGTGTTGTGGCTGCGCTTCTTTCAACTCGGTGTCCCGCTGAAGATGCGCGTCAGACGGTCGCCGCTCCCACCCAAGGTGTTCAGGTTGACGGCAGACTCGATGACGAAATCTGGAAGGGCGCGCAGCTCGACGGTCAGGTTGTGGTCACGCTCGATGACGAGCACGGAAACTCTGTAACGCATGAGGACCTCGGTGATGCGCGCCCCACGCGGCCGTGTCCCAGGACAATCACATGATTCTTCAGCGGGGCGGTATCCTCAAAAATAAGTGGCTCAATATGAGGACCGAACCACCGCCTCATCCCCGGCACACGGGCGAGGGCGGAATCCACCAGAGTCGTCTGTTCGAGAGCAAGAGGTGTCAGGATGATCGTAACCACCGCTGCGCCCAGTACCAGCGTATATTGGGTTTCGGACAGCGCGCCGGCATCCATCCCCTGCTTGGCCAGCATGAAGGAAAACTCCCCGATTTGAGTCATCCCCAGCCCAACAGCAACGGCAGTTCTGCCCGTGTACCCGAAAGGTAGAACAACAGCGGTGGAGGTCAGAAATTTGAGGAGAACCATCGCCACCGCGAGTATCAGCAGAATGATCGCATTGGACGCCACAAACCGTGGATCGATCATCATACCGACTGAGACAAAGAATAGGGAGACAAAGACATCTCGAAAAGGAACGCTCTGCGAAACGATCCTGTGGTTGAACTCTGTTTCGCCAACCATCAGACCTGCCAGAAATGCGCCCAGAGCGGGGGAAAGCCCGAAGTGGTGGCCGGTGAGCGCCGTCCCCATGACAATGGTCACCACCGCCAACGAGAAAAGCTCTTCCGACCGTGTCTGCGCTGCGAGCCACAGGAGCCGGGGAACGACCCGCGTGCCGAGAATGACGGTGGCCGCCACAAAGTCAATTGCCTTTCCAGATGCTGCGATTATTCCGATTATCAGATGTTCGCTGGGAGACTGAAGGAAATCCAAAACGATCATCATCGCAACGACGAAGAGGTCCTGCACGATGAGCATGGCCAATATGACGCGCCCGCGAGTCGAGTTGGCGTCGCCCTGATCCATCAAAGCCTTGATGATGACCATCGTGCTGCTGATGGCGAAGATGCAACCGAGGTAGAGGGAAGCCTGCTCACTCCATCCCAGCCATCGTCCCCGTCCCCAGCCGCTGAGCGTTAGCAGGCAACTTGAATAAAAGTGCCAACAAGCCCGACGGCGCGAAGTTGCCCCAGGAATTTCAGGCTAAAGCCTACCCCCAACACAAACATAAGGAAGATGACGCCGATCTCCGCCATGGCGCTGATGCGATGCAGCTCTCCAATAAACCCAGGAGTAAAGGGACCAATGAGGGATCCGGCAAACAGGTAGCCCACGATGACTGATTGCCGAAGGCGTGATGCGATGATGCCACCGAGGAAGGCAAACGCCACGGCCGCGCTGATGTTGACCAGGAAATGAATGACCTCAGACTGCACACTTTCCTCTACGGGTAGGACTCAACGTGACCACAACTTGGGCATCGAACGCGAACTACATTCCCGGTGGTGGTTTCCCCGGGGTGGCCGGTCTTGCCGCACTTGGCGCACTTCCAGCTACGTGTGTCCGCCTCCTTCGTCTTTTTCAGAACGTTCTTCACAATCGAGGGAACATAGATGAGCATATCACATCTCCTTTCAATCCAATACCTCGCGGCGAGCACTCAACTTCTCGATCTGCTCGTCACGTTGCGCATCCAAGGTGCCTCGTGGCGCTTCCTCGAAAACGTGAGCCATCTCTTTGACCGAGTACAGGCGGGGGAGAAACACAAAGTCAGCCCCTTCGGTGTAAAGTTCCAGCGCTTCGGGGATTGTGCCCACGGTGACGACTATCCTTGCCTCCGGGCAAAGGCGTCTGACCTGCTTCAGCAGGCGCAGGTTGCTCGTTTCTTTCAGAATGGAGTCGGGAATGGTGGAGATCACCATATCCGCATGTTGGATATGAGCATGATGCAGCATGTCCATATTGGCGATGTCGCGGTAGAGACAGGCAATTCCGCGGTGGTTCAGTTCGGCATGCACTTGAGGGTTGAAGTCGATGACAAGGAGTCGATCGAGAAGAGGGTGTCTCCCCTCTGGCGTCTCCTGTCGCTCAAATTCATGCAACAATGAGCTTGCCTCCCGGAAGAACCCAAGCAGAACGATATCCTTGTCTGAGTGGGTCAACACCTCTTCCTTGCTGCGTGACTGCTCGTCCAGGTCGGCGATGCCCATCTTCTTCAGAAGCCGAGTCAGGACAAGGAATAGTGACGCAGCTGCAGCACTGGCGACCTGACTCAAGCTCGGAAGAGGAATCGGCATTCCAAGGGCCACGAAGAACAACGTGACAAAGAAGTCCCGGATGCTGACAACCTTCGCGATAACGTCCACGTTGTAAGGGAACGTTGAGATGCAGACGCCCGCTACGAGGGCGCCCATTTCGCGAGACCAGCCTGCGTGGTTTGCCGCTGCGCATACGGCGAAACACCATGCAAGCGCGGAGACCGGAACCAGTTCAGGTACTTTGGCGACGGAATAAAAAATCGATGGCAGCAAGTATTTGACGACACCCAGGCAAAGGATCACCAGAAGAACACCTTTGAACAGTGAGAGGAGAAGGGGGGCGGCGTGTGGGTTCAGCAGATTCGGCTGCAGGGCCAGCGCCAGGAAAGCCCAGATATCCAGGAATACCAATACCCCCAAGGTGATTCGACCTGGCAGGGTAACCAGCTCAAATTTGTCGTAAAGCAGTTTCACCACAATCATGGTGCTGCTCAAGCTGAGGCAGATGGCGAGGTATAGCGACGAGAAGTCGCCTCCTCCGGTTCGGTATCCCAATAGTGTAAAGAAGCCCAACCCCAGGGCAACACACAAGGGGAATTGCAGAATTCCAGTCAACATCACGGGCGTCCCCGCTGCCAGGAGTTTCTTGAGATCCATCTCAAGTCCGATGATGAAAAGAAGAAGAAGCAACCCAATCTCGGCCACAATCTGCACGTGCTCATGATTCTCCACCCAGTGAAAGCTGATCTGAGGGCCGATCACTACCCCTGCGTGGAGGTGCGCGAGGATGAGCGGTTGACGGAGTTTGTGACTGATGAATGCAAGCAGAGCTGCCGCCGTTATACACAAACCGATGGTTGACAGCAGATCAAACTGAGAGTGCATATTTTCCCTCCGTGGAGCGTGGGCAATCTGCGGTAACGCGCAGAATTCAAGTGGTTTGGTTCGAGCATCTCATTGGCGCTGTCATTCAGTGACTGACAAACGCACTGGATAGTGGCGAGTGGGTATCACAGCAGCAGGGGCCCACCAGTCCCGCACCGAAACCGGCGTGCCATAGGGGTATTGCCGAAGGGCGCGATACGCGGCAGGACAATGGTCCGGTAACTATTCACCTGATGGCACGCTAACTTCGTTCGCCAACCTTCGTCCGCAAACTGCGGACTCACAGAGTCCGACATGTCCGCTATTGTGCAGGAAAGTAGCGTCGAAGTTGCGCACAAAGTTGGCGTAGCAATGGCTTCGCGTGCTGCGGACTCACAGAGTCCGAACTGAAGAAAACAGAGCGCCCTGTAGGGAGAGTAAGTGAATAGTTACGAGGATTCAGACGGGAGGGCGAGGCTCCCCCCGAGGCACGGCAGGGATGCGCCTTGTTGGTAAAATGGTACGCCAGCCTGCCATGTGGCTATCATGAGAATCGTCGATGGCATGGTTTCCATTCCGCATTCGAGGAAAGACTGTGGATGAAACAGCATCAATCTCTCCGGCAAAACCGCTCAGCGTCAGCCTGCTCCGCGTTACGCTTGCGGTTTACGCCATCCTTCTCGGATCCTGTTTTGTGCCGTTTCTCGGCTTTGCTGTGGGAACCCTTGTCTACACAGGCTTCATGCTATGGCTGTATGCGGGATTTGCAGCGGCTTCGATTGGGTTCGTGCTTAGCTATCTGCTGGCCCGTCGTGCAAACCTCCTCCATAGAGTTTCCGAGTCACTGCGGTGGGCTGTGGTTACGTACGGCGCAGTGGGGATTCCCATATTCTAGTGCATCGTTTTGGAAGTTCCCCCACAAAAGGACGCCGGATCGCTTCAGCGTCCGGTAGCTCACACAGGCAGCTACACGATGGAGGCTACCCTCCTTTTCTCCCCTTTCAACCCGT
>Ga0210024_1005041_pt1 | contig 10080 bp, 10 predicted proteins | sample CryGeymeta201525_FD_183988 | JGI IMG/M metagenome (GOLD analysis project Ga0210024, IMG submission 183988) | Groundwater microbial communities from Crystal Geyser aquifers in Utah, USA - Crystal Geyser metaG 2015-25 (SPAdes) (version 2) | ecosystem: Environmental > Aquatic > Deep subsurface >... | reverse complement strand
ACACGTCAATCGCCGACCAATTGAGTGCGGCGGCGTTGCGCAGTTCGGTCACTTCCATGATGCTCAAAGCAGGCACTTTCACGCGCTTGAACAGGCCACCGTTGAACCTCGGTATGTCGTCGTTGCCGTACAGGCCACCGCTCTGCATCACAGTGAACAGGTTGGTCAACCCAAGGGTAAATTCGTTGCAAAACATGATTCAACCTAGGAGGCTGTCGGACTTTCGGCATCGAAGCGTTCTCGAAGAGCGGCGTAGCCAAATTCGACCCCAGCGAGGGCAGTTTTTGCCGGATTTGCTGGCTCATAGCCGTAGCTATGGGCCAAAAAGACGGTAAAAAATGAACCGCTGCGGTCGGATTACAGCCGATGTACCGAAAGTCCGACAGCCTCCTAGCGTTGCAGGTTGCTCTGGCGCTAACAGCCAGCGAAGAATTGACCCACACGCCGATTCAGCAGCGTGGATCAATTTGTCATCAACGCCAACATGTATTGCAACAAATCATGCCGCAGGTATTTACGATCACACGTCGTGCTAGCATTGCAATCATTGACAGCATTCGGCCAATAAAGGGGTGACCTATGAGCACATTAACCATCCGGAATATCGAGCCCGCAATCAAAGACCAACTGCGTCTAGTTGCCGCTGCACATGGCCGGTCTATGGAAGAAGAGGTGCGCACCATCTTGCGCAACGTGATGGCGCAATCGGCAACGCCGATGACAGGTTTGGGTTCTCGCATTCATGCACGGTTTCGCGCTATCGGCGGAGTTGATTTGAACTTGCCCGAGCGGCTCGATCTGCCGCGTGCTGCCAAGCTGGATTCGGGTGCAGCATGATCGTGCTGGACACCCACGTGGTGTCAGAAATCTTGCGCCCTCAACCAGACTCTTGCGTGCTTCAGTGGCTTGATGCACAAGTACCGAACGAGTTGTGGCTGACATCTGTGGTTGCTGCCGAATTGATGTTTGGTATCGCCAAAATGCCACAAGGGGCACGCCAAAGACAATTGGCGCAAGCTATATCAAACATGCTGGAACAAGACTTTGCAGCGCGGGTGTTGGCGTTTGATTTGAATTGCGCATCGGTGTATGCAGACTTGGTCGCAAAGCAACAGAGTCAGGGCAGAGTCATTGCTATGGCTGACGCGCAAATTGCTGCAGCTTGCTTGGCCAATGCGGCCCAATTGGCTACCCGCAATAGCAAACACTTTGAGGGATTGGGGCTGACGCTGATCAATCCGTGGATGACAGCATGAGTTGAAATTACCCTGATGGTCATCGCAAATTCCCCATGCTGAACGCTACCAGGCCTTCAAACATGCGCACGGGCAGCAGGGCAAGTTTTCGGGCTGGTCTAGCCCTTAACGTGAAACAACGCCCACAGCCGACAAGAATGGCGTGTCGTAGGGCCGACTTCAGTCGGCCATGGCGGGTTGAAACCCGCCCTACGCAGGGCACGCATATTTCATGCTTTGGTGGGGTGTCCTTGTTGAACATGGACGTTAGAGCCAGACTTTAGGTCAGCAGCTGTTTGAGCGCTGCGTCCAGGTTCTTGCCAGGGGCTTTGTTTTTCCAGGCAAAGTGGTCGCGGTAAAACACATTGGCATAGCCGCGTGCCTCGCCCAGCACCAGCGTGTCTTGATCAAAAATAGGTTACCGGATTGACGCTGTATCTTCCGTCAAGCTTTGTACCCCGCCTCGCGCTGATGGCGCAGCGCCAGCACCAGCATTTGCGCCGTGACAGGCAGAAATTTCTACAAGGCCAGGTAACCGGTGTGGCCGCGCGAGATCACCAATTCACGATGACCAAAGCGCACTTTTCGTCCAATCTCGGGGCTGTGCACCAAGACTTCAAGCGCTTCAAAAATAATGCCGGCCGTGGCCTGCGCGGCGTCGGGATTGGATGCCCACAAGAAATCAGCCAGCCGTTGCAGATCAGCCAAGGCGCGCTCGGCGAGGACCAGCGCGTTCATGCCTTGCGCATGGGGCGGCTGGGGTCAAACGGCACGACGTTGGGTGCGCTTGGCTTGCCGCCTTGGGCGCGTGCCAGCACATCGTCCATCGCAGTTTGCAAGGCAGCTACCATCAAGGCGTGCACGGTCTTGGCTTCCAACGCTGCCAGTTGGGCAATGGTGGCCTTCAAGGCATTTGGCAATTTGAGTGAAGTGGTAACGGTCATGGCGCTCTCCGGCATGGTCACACCATGGTAACGCTCTCGACCAAGCCCACAGTTCCAGAGCGCCAAAGACCAAAGCCGACGCTATGATCCGCGCAACAACACAGCACCCGCTTTGATTGGCGGCTTGGCCGTGGTCGCGCACCAGCGCCAGTGCTTTACCCTGTTCAACAAAGCAGAACTCCTCAATGAACTTCTCGGATAACACCCCTTCAACTGCTGAAGTGGCGCTAAATCATGCCGATGCCGATGCGGTGCTGGTGCGCGAGGCGGGTGTGCCATTTCAGCTGCCGCTTGGCAGCTCATCTGGCATCGACCCCATCGTCGAATGGTTAAGCCTGATGGAAGTGGTGCAAATGCTTTGCCCAGTGTGGCCTGTGCGTGACCGCCCCATGCAGGGCAAGCATTGGCAACTTTGATGTCGTCCGCTCCATTTTCTAGAAAATACCCCTGCAGAGCATACCGAGTATGCATATCCAGCTATTTAATAAATAGCGTTTTGGCGGCTTACGTGGACACCAAAGTCTTCTGCATTTCAGATGCACACGCTGCTTGGTAGATCGCGTACCGATTTTTACCAGCTTGCTTGGCTTGGTACATGGCAGCGTCGGCCTGACGCAACAAATCGTCCATGCTGGTCGCTTGTTGTGCCTCGTAAAAACTGACCCCCAAACTGGCGGACACTTGCAATCGCATGTCCGCAAAGGCAACCGGCTCAGCAGCGGCTGCCAGCAGCCGAACCAGCAACGGCATGGCATCGTCCCTACATAACAAATCTACTAAAACAGCAACAAATTCATCACCACCATTGCGCGCCAGCGTATCGCCATCACGCAGTGCTGCGCGCATCCGGCTTGAGACCGTGGTCAGTACCAGGTCACCGGCTTCGTGACCATGCGTGTCATTGACTGCTTTGAAACCGTCCAAGTCAATAAAAACGACGGCCACCAGACTTTGACGTCGCTGCGCCTGACTCATGGCTTGCTGCAAGCGGTCAGCCAGCAAAATCCGGTTCGGCAAATTGGTCAGGGCATCAAAGCGCGCAATGTGTTCCAGTTCGGTTTGATAGATTTTCATTGCGGTGATATTGGTGAAAACCGACACATACTGCTGCACTGTGCCGACCGAATCCGACACCGCGCTGATAGTGAGGATTTCGGCGTACACCTCGCCATCTTTGCGCCGATTCCAGAGCTCACCACTCCAATGGCCGTTAGTCTTAAGTTCTTGCCACATCTTTTGATAAAACGCTTTGTCTTGCCGACCCGAGCTGAGCATGCGGGGATTTTTACCAATAGCCTCGGCACGGCTGTAGCCGGTGATGCGCGTAAAAGCGGCATTCACATCAATGATTCGCCCTTCAGCAGAAGCAATGATGATGCCCTCGCGTGAATTGTCAAACACACAGGCTGCATTGATGCGTTGCAAACGCTGCGATTCGGCTTGCTGCGCCTTGAACAGTCGCTGGCGGCGGTACAAAACCACGGCAACCACAAGCACCAAAATGACCGAAGGTACAACCACCCACAAAATAGCCTGAACTTCGGTGTGCCACCGCTCCAATGCCACATCACGGCGCAAGTGCGACACCACCACAAACGGATACAAAGAAGACACCCGAAATGCGGTCAACATCACTTGTCCATTGTTGAATGTGCTCTCAAATTGTCCAAATTCACGCTCACCAAGTTTCAGCTTTGCCACATCATCTGAATGCGGCATCGCACCTTGGCCTTGAAACCGGGTGCTCATCAGTAAAAGACCGTCCAGGCGAAAAATCTCAACCACGCCAACTTTCTCATCAACCTGTTGCAGCATGTGGTTGACGAAAAAATCAGGGTTAAATCCGGCCACCAAATGTCTCAGGACATCGGCCTCTTCCAAAGGGTACAGGACGGGGATCAGGCTGGTAGCGCCCGATGCATCCGTCTCATGAAAATCGCGACCCAACCAGGGTTTACCAATGCGCAAAGCTGCTTGCCCCTGCTGCACCAAAGGCAAGTAATCTTGCGTTGTGACGCTTAGCCCCAAATTGGCAGGATTCGAGCTCACCACAATGCGGCCTTGCGCATCCAGCACCGACAAAGACCTCAGATGGGGTGCTTGACGCAACAACTGGGTGAATTCAGCGCCCATATGGGCCGCGCTGGTACGGGCGCTACCTTGATTGGCGGCATTGGTCGTCGAAAACTCGGTGGCACTGATCGTTTGAGTAAGGAAATTTTCAAAACTACGTGCCATCAGCGCCGAAGCATTCAAACTGCTATGCACCGCATCACTGCGCAACAGCCACAAGCTGTAACTGGTCATTGCCGCAACGGCGGCCAAAAACACCACCATCGCCAGGAAAAAGCGCAGCCCGTCTCGCTGCCGTGTCTCCATTAACGCACCAAAATAGGCTCAAGTTGATGTCGCTTGGCGGCAGTCTGTAGCCGTCCATCACGTTTGACATCAGTCACAAATTTTTCCAGCCTGGTATGCCAAACATCATCCCCTGGAGCCATTGCGTATGCATAAGGCGTAATGTGATAGACCGAATCTGGTGTCACCAACCGGGCCCAGTCGGCATTGGTCAAAAAGCGCTGGCTATAGGGATAGTCCGTCATGAACACATCCGAACGACCCGACTGCACCTCTTGTTCACGCGCAAAAGGCGTGTCGAGGACCATCAATTTGGCATTTTTAAGGCGATCCCGCATGATGGGCTCATGCAAGGTGCCCTTCACAATGGCCACCACCGACCCGGCTTGATCGATATCCGCCCAGGTCTTGATGCGACGATTCGCCTTGCTGGTGATGGCGTAAATATCACTGGCCAGATACGGCTGGGTAAAGCGTAACTTGGCTTGGCGCTGTGGCGTGATGCCAATGGCAAACATCGCTACATCACAGCGGTTTTGGGTCACATCTTCGACCAGCTTCGAAAACGAACTGTCTACAAATTCAAGCTTGACCCCCAAGTCTTTGGCCAATGCTTGTGCCATGTCCACGTCAATGCCTGTCAGCTGCTGGGTCTTGGGATTTCGGTAGGTGATGCCGTAATAGTCAGGCCAGATACACACCCGAACCTTCTTGGCATTGCGCACGTCTTGCAATCGAGTGGGATGTATCACCGCACTTGACTGCGCCCAGCACAACGCAGAATAAAAAATGCTCGCGAGTACAAACACCATAGAAGTTAAGCGCATAGAACCGTCCTCCTCAAGACAATGTGCTCATTGTGTCACGCCGGGGCACCTGAACCAACGCCAAAAAAGGCAATCAACCGACCCGCTCCAGCGCCACCGCGCAGTACTTGAACGCCGGGATTTTGCCCACCGGGTCGAGCAGCGGGTTGGTCAGCAGGTTGGCCGCTGCCTCGATAAACGCAAACGGCATGAACACCGCGCCATCGGGCGTGCCGTCGTCCTGGCGCAGTGCCACCTCCAGCGCACCACGGCGGGTACGCAGGCGCACGGTGTCGCCGGCTTGCAGCCCCAGGCGCTTGAGTTCTTGCGCATTGACGCTGGCCATGGCGCTGGGCTCCAGCGCGTCCAGCACGGTGGCGCGGCGCGTCATGCTGCCGGTGTGCCAGTGCTCCAGCAGGCGGCCGGTGATCAGAATCAAGGGAAAGTCAAGGTCGGGCTGTTCAAACTCAGGTGAGAGGGTGGTCGGCACCAATCGCGCGCGACCGTTGGCAGTGGGAAAGCGGTCCAGAAACACGGTGGGTTGGCCAGGGTCGTCGGCACGCGGGCAGGGGTAGGTGACGCTGCTCTCATCGTCTAGCCGCTGCCACGACACGCCGCCCAGCACGCCGGGCATGGTTTGGCGCATTTCTTCATACACCTCGGCCACGCCATGGTGCGCGCCGCTGTAATGCCAGTCCAGCCCCATGCGCTGGGCGATTTGCTGGATGATCCACAAGTCCGCGCGGGCATCGCCGGGCGGGTCAATCGCCTGGCGGCCCATCTGGATCATGCGATCGGTGTTGCTGACCGTGCCATTTTTTTCTGGCCAGGCGGTGGCGGGCAGCACCACGTCGGCCAACCAGGCGGTTTCGGTCAAAAAGATGTCTTGCACCACCAAGTGGCTCAAGCTGGACAGCGCATGGCGGGCGTGGTTCAGGTCGGGGTCGCTCATGGCCGGGTTTTCGCCCTGGATGTACATGCCGCGCACCTTGTGCGGGTCAGCATCAGAAGCCAGCGCCTTGTTCATGATCTCGACCACGGTGTAGCCGGGCTGCTTGTCTAAGGGCGTGCCCCAGAACGACTCAAACCAGGCATGTGCCTGCGGGTCGGCCACGCGCTGGTAGTTGGGGAACATCATCGGCAGCAAACCCGCGTCGCTGGCGCCTTGCACGTTGTTCTGGCCGCGCAACGGGTGCAGGCCGCTGCCCGGTTTGCCGATTTGGCCGCAGACCATGCACAGCGCGATCAGCGCGCGCACGTTGTCAGTGCCGTGGGTGTGCTGGCTCACGCCCATGCCCCAGAAGATCATGGCCGACTTGGCATTGGCATAGGCGCGCGCCACCTCGCGGATGGTGGCAGCCGGCAGGCCGCACACCGGGGCCATGTCCTCAGGCGCAAAGGGCTGCACGGCAGCACGCACAGCTTCTGCGTTGTCCACACGGTGGGCAATGAAGTCGTGGGCGATCAGGTCTTCGTCAAACACGGTGTAGAGCATGGCGTTGATGAGGGCCACGTCGGTGTCGGGCCTGAAGCGCAGGGTGCGCCAGGCGTGCTGGTCCAGGTCGGTGCCGCGCGGGTCGGCCACCACCAGTTTCAGGCCGCGCTGGACGGCGTTTTTGATCCAGGTGGCTGCTACCGGGTGGTTGTCGGCGGTGTTGGAACCGATGACCAGGCAAAAGTCGGCATACGCCACATCGTTGATCTGGTTGCTGACCGCGCCCGAGCCCAGGCCTTCGAGCAAGGCCGCGACGCTGCTGGCATGGCACAGACGGGTGCAGTGGTCGACGTTGTTGGAACCGAAGCCGGTGCGCACCAGTTTCTGGAACAAATAGGCCTCTTCGTTGCTGCCTTTGGCGCTGCCAAAACCGGCCAGCGCTTTCGGGCCAAACTGGTCACGCAAGGCGTTCAGACCACCAGCAGCCACGTCCAGCGCTTCGTCCCAGCTTGCCGGGCGAAACACCTGTGCCCAGTCTTCAGGCGCGCGCGACACGTTCACGTCTTTGCCCACATCGCTGCGGCGAATCAGCGGCTGGGTTAGGCGGTGCGGGTGGTGGATGTAATCAAAACCATAGCGCCCCTTGACGCACAGACGGCCATGGTTGGCCGGGCCGTCACGGCCATCGACGCTGATGATTTTGTTGTCCTGGACGTGGTAGGTCAGCAAGCAGCCGACCCCGCAATACGGGCAAACAGAGTCCACGGTTTTGTCCTGAGCATTGAATCTGACACACTGCCCGGGTTTTGTGCCGAATGCTTCAGCTGTTTCGTGCGTTGCACTGGCCAGCGGCTTGGCGCTGATGGCGCCGGTGGGGCAAGCCTGCACGCATTCGCCACAGGCCACGCAGCTGCTCAGGCCCATGGGGTCAGACAGGTCAAACACGATGTGTGTGTCCGCGCCACGGCCAGCCAGACCAATCACGCCGTTGACCTGCGACTCTCGACAAGCACGCACGCAGCGGGTGCATTGGATGCAAGCATCCAGGTTGACTTGCATGGCGGGGTGGGAGGCGTCGTGCGCATGGGGTGCGGGCGCACGCTGCGCCTGCAGCGCCGGGCGCACCGTGACACCGGCCTGCGCTGCCGCAGTGCTCAGTTCGCCGTAGTCACCCCCTTGCGGCAAATCCGACAGCATCAGCTCCAGCACCAGGGCCCGGTTCTTCACCGCGCGCGGGCTATTGATCTGCACCACCATGCCAGGTTTGACGCTGCGACTGCAGCTGGCAACCAGGTTGCGTTCGCCCTGCACTTCCACCAGGCAGCTGCGGCAATTGCCCTCTGTGCGAAGCCCGTCGCAGGTGCACAGGTGAGGTATCTCCACACCGCAGTTGGCCGCAGCTTGCAAGATGCTCAAGCCCGGCTGCACCTGAACCTTGCGGCCATCCAGCTCGATCGTCACGCCGCTCATACCGCACCGCCTATTTCGTGTGCAAAGTAGCGCTGTACACAGCGAATCGGGTGTGGTGCAGCTTGCCCCAGCCCGCAGATGGAGCCTTCGGCCAACACTTCGGTCAAGTCATCCAACGCGGCGTTGTCCCACACAGGCGCGTGCATCAACGCTGCCGCCCGCACCGTGCCCACGCGGCAGGGTGTGCACTGGCCACAGCTCTCAAGGGCAAAGAATTCGACCGCGTTCAGCGCTGCATCCCGTGCGCGGTCGTGCTGGCTGAGCACAATCACCGCGGCTGAACCCATGAAGCAGCCATAGGCTTGCAGCGAATCAAAGTCCATCGGAATGTGCGCCAGACTGGCGGGCAAAATGCCGCCCGACGCGCCACCTGGCAGATAGGCATACAACTCGTGGCCTTCGGCCATGCCGCCGCAATGTTGGTCAATGAGTTCGCGCACGCTGATGCCCGCGGGTGCCAGCTTCATGCCGGGCAAGCGCACCCGGCCGCTGACGCTGTAGCTGTGCAGGCCACCATAGCCATGCACGCCCAGGTGCTCAAACCAGTCAGCACCTTTGTCCAGAATGTCACGAATCCAGTACAGCGTCTCAAAGTTTTGCACCAGCGTGGGCAGGCCAAACAGGCCCTTGTCAGCCAGGTGCGGCGGGCGCAGGCGTGGCTCGCCGCGTTTGCCCTCCAGGCTTTCCAGCATGGCCGAGCCTTCTCCGCAGATGTAAGCCCCCGCGCCCCGGCGCAGCACAATGCGCGGCAGCGGGCACGGCGGGTTGTCCTCCAGCGCCTCAATCTCGCGCGTGAGCATGGCGCGCAGCTCATGGTATTCGTCACGCAAATAGATGTAGCAGGCCTCGGTGCCCACCACCTGCGCGGCAATCAGCATGCCTTCCAGAAAGCGGTGCGGGTCACGCTCCAGGTAGTAGCGGTCTTTGAAGGTGCCGGGCTCGCCCTCGTCCAGGTTCACCGCCAGCATTTTGGGGGCCGGGTGCGCCAGCAGGGTGCGCCACTTGCGCGCAGTGGGAAAGCCCGCACCCCCCAAGCCGCGCAGGTGCGAGCGCTCCAGCGCCGCCAGCACCGCCTCGGCGCTCTCTTCACCGTTAACCACAGCGGCAGCCAAGGCGTAACCACCTTGCGCGCGATAAGCCTCGTATGCTGCAAACTCTATAGCTTCTTGCGCTTTTCCATCAAGGGCTAGAGGCCTATTTTCTTTATAAGTCAAAACCGCTTGCACCGCCTGTTGCACAGACGCTGGCGTGGCCTGGGTCACTGCCTGCTGACCCACCAGCACCGCAGGCGCTTGCTCGCAGCGGCCCATGCAGGGCGCAGCCACCACGCGCACGCCCTCGCCCAGTGTGCCGTCCAGCGTTTTCAGCAAATCCCTGGAACAGGCCATGGCGCAGCTGATGCTGTCGCACACCCGCACCGTCAGGGCGGGTGCCACCTCATCATCGCGCAACACGTCAAAGTGGTGGTAGAAGCTGGCCACCTCAAATACCTCAGCCACCGGCAGGCGCATCTCGGCGGCCAGCGCCACCAGATGGCGTTCAAACAGGGCGCGGTAATGGTCGTTGAGCCGGTGCAGGTGTTCGATCAGCAGGTCACGCGGGTGGCCATCTTTGGGCGCTACGCCGATGAGCGTGCGCACGTCAGCGAGCGCTTGGGCATCGATTGGGCGGCCTTTGAGTTGGTTGACGCGACGATTGGGGCGCGCGCTGGCGCGCAGTTGTTCAGGCGTGGCAAGTGTCACCGTTGAGGAAAAAGCTGGTTGCATGGTGGCGAGATTATCAAACGGATCGCCTGACAACCGCGCCACAAATCAACTCCGAAACGGATTGCG
>Ga0210024_1005040_pt1 | contig 10080 bp, 9 predicted proteins | sample CryGeymeta201525_FD_183988 | JGI IMG/M metagenome (GOLD analysis project Ga0210024, IMG submission 183988) | Groundwater microbial communities from Crystal Geyser aquifers in Utah, USA - Crystal Geyser metaG 2015-25 (SPAdes) (version 2) | ecosystem: Environmental > Aquatic > Deep subsurface >... | reverse complement strand
ATAAATGCTCCCACTTTCAGCGCTTCCACTAAACTTACAGAGCCTTTTTCAGTAAGCTGCGCATACAAATCAGTAAACAGCGGGTTGCTGAATTCGGTGGCAGTTACCGGCGACGGATCGGTTAAGCCAAACCCTTTCATAATATACAAAACCGCGCTGGTGTGGGCATTTTCGCTTTTGGCAATGTTGGCAAAAATGCGATAGTTGTATTTTACATTCATTGCCAGATATACTTCACGGGCCAGTTTTTCTTCCTCGCGCATTTCCATCAAACTGGTAATTTCGGCTTCGGTAAGTGTGCCTGCAAAATCGCAGGTACCGCAAAGGGCAGCCACTTCAGCGCTTTTTTCGTCGGTTGTGGCAACAATGGCTTCATCAACCACATCGTTGTTTTTTGAACAGGAAACAAAGGCTGATAAAGCAATTGCAAGAACTAAAAATAATTTACTTGTTTTCATTGTTTTAAAATTTTAAAATGATTAATTATTATTTCTGAAACCTCTTCCTTTTCTTCCGTATCCTCCCGGTAATTTTACATTTTCATTTTGATTCAGCATCGACCTGAAAATTTCATTCAGCTTCTCTTTTTGCCCTTCATTACAGGTTGTTTTCATTCCCATGTAGTAATCGATGGTGACGTTTTTCAACCGGGTGTGAAGCTCCCCTATTTCTTTGGTTATTTCATCAAGCCTCTGCTTGTTAGCTTCGGGTTTGCCCATTTCCTCAACCATTCCGGCCCTTAAACTTTCGAGCTGATGGGTAATTTCCCAGGCGGTGCGGTTGTAGTAGCGGTTCAACTCCCTGAACTGGTCAACCTGTTCGGGCGCCAGGTTTAACTGTTCCCTGAAAAACCTTGTGCGCTGCTCCGATGGCACTTCTATTGTGGCTTCTGCTGTTCTTTGGGCTGCTTTTTTATCGTGCTGCTTGTGATACAGAAATGTGATTCCCATCGAAAGGTTTGTTGCCAGCAAAATAACAATTATCCAAACGAGCGTTCGATATGTAGTGGTTTTTGCCATGATTATTCCATTAAAAAGTTTTCTATTGATTCGGCCTCCATCTCGTTGAAGTATGGGACCACTTCATTTTCGGCAAAAACCGGAATATCTGAATTAACATTTGCCGGCTGTCCGATTTTTATACCGGTATAAACTCCGGCCAGCAGCAACAAAGAAAACAGCGCCGGTTGCAGAATACGCACCAAAACCGGGACTTGCCGGGTTGCAACTACTTGCTCTGTCTGGTTTTCGAGACGGGCCTTTACCCGGGTGTAAAAGAACGGATTGAGTTGCGGTGTCTTTTCATTGCTGATTATTGCAAGTGTTTTTTTCATCTCTTCGGCAAAAGCAGCACATTCGCTACATTCCAAAAGATGGATTTTCATTTGTTCCATTTCAGCGGCAGGTAGTTCCCCCTCGAGAAAGAAAATAATTTTCGTATGTAAAGTCTTGCATTTCATCTTATTTAATTAATCGGTTATTTGACACATTTCAATTTTAAAACTTGTGTTAGAAACACTTTTTTTTGTAGCAGTTGTATAATTTTTTCTGAAGGTTGAGTTTTGCGCGGTGAATCAGCGACTCCACCGATGAAACCGACATTTCCATTACTTCCGAAATTTCCTTGTATGAAAGGTCTTCGTACTTATTTAGCGTGAAGGCAGTTTTTTGGTTTTCGGGGAGCGAACCGATGACCTCGTGAAGAATATTGGCGCGTTGCCGGTTTTCCATTTCTGCGGCTGGTGTTTCGCTGTGCGCGGGTGAAATCACTTCAATTGAAGCGTTTTTCCCGCGAACAATATCATCGACTGACTGAAACCATTTGCGACGTTTGTTGTCGCGGATAAAGTTGAGCGACCGGTTAACCGCAATTCGGTACAACCAGGTTGACAGTTTGGCATCGGCCCTAAAATTTTGGATTGAACGAAAAACCTCGATAAAAACTTCCTGTGCAATATCTTCGGCATCTTCGGTATTATGAACCAATCCAAAACAAGTGTTTACCACCCGTTTTTGATAAAGCCCAACCAGTTGCTTAAATGCCTGTTCGTTACCCTGCTGAAGTTTTTGTATGATTTCGGTCTCCGTCATCCCAAATTTAAATTCCTGAAAATTAGCAATAAGACACGGGCTTTGAAAGTAACTTGCGTTAAGCATGAATTTTTATTTGTGCTTCTTCAAAATGAATGATTATTTTAGGCGCTTCATAAAACCAAAATATGATATTCAAAATTAAACTTCACTGGCAAATACTGATTGCGCTTGTTGCCGCTGTTGCGTATGGCTATTTTCTGCCCGACCTTGTTCCGTATATATCGTGGATGGGCGTGGTATTTTTGCGTGCCCTGAATATGGTGGTTGTACCTCTTATTTTTAGTTCGATAATCAGCGGGGTGGCCAGTATTGGCGGCGGTTCGAACCTGGGGCGGTTGGGTGCAAAAACCATTCTGTTTTATATCGGGACCAGTTTTATTGCTATTCTCACCGGATTGTTTTTTGTTAACCTTTTTCAGCCGGGAGTTGGCGCAAATCTTGGCGCTGCCGGCGAAGTTCAATCGTTGCCACAGGCGAGTAATTCGGTCAGCGACATTTTAATGCGAATTATTCCTGATAACGTTTTTGATGCCATGTCGAAAGGACAGATACTTCCGGTGATTTTCTTTGCCATACTGTTTGGGTTCTTCATTACACAAATTCAAACTGAAAAACAAAAGTTGCTCACCCGGTTTTTTGACTCAGTTTTTGAGGTGATGATGAAAATTACAACCTTCGTTATCCTGTTCACTCCCCTTGGTATTTTTGCCATTGTATCAAAAGAAGTGGCCAAAAATGGAGATTCACTTTCCAATATTGCCGGAAGTCTTGGAATTTACATGATTACCGTTTTAATTGCCCTGCTTTTTCAAGGTGCGGTTATTCTGCCTTTGCTGGTGCGGTTTCTGGGAAAAGCCAGCCCGCTGAAACATTTCAGGAATATGGCCACACCACTCCTCACGGCATTTTCAACCTCTTCGTCAAATGCGGCGCTTCCACTTTCGATGGTGGCAGTGGAGGAAAAAGATGGAGTTTCGGGGAAAATTACCAGTTTTACGCTGCCGCTGGGCGCAACCATTAACATGAACGGCACTGCTTTATATGAGTGCATCGCTGTAATTTTTATCGCGCAGGCTTATGGAATCGACCTGACAATGGGCCAGCAGACAGTAATTGTGCTTACCGCCCTGCTTGCCGCGATTGGCTCAGCAGGTATTCCAATGGCCGGACTGGTGATGATGACCATTGTTTTAACGGCTGTTAATCTCCCGCTCGAAGGAATTGGGCTTGTACTTGCAGTTGACCGCATTTTGGATATGTCGCGAACAACCGTTAATGTATGGGGCGATACCTGTGCAGCCGTGATTATTGCCAAATCGGAAGGGGAAACTTTGAATATTTAACGTTTTAGTTCATTCAAATCTTACCCATTATACCAAAATCGGGATAAATTATACGTTTTTGTAAGTTGGCAAAAAGCAATTGGTCCCGAACATTCGGGAGCAAAAGGACTTGCCAACTGCACTTTTGCAAATTGCCTGCTTAATTCAGTTGGCACATTTAATCCCGTACGCAGTATTACAACCTGAAACAGGATATTTTTTAAGCTTAACCCCTGCAAAATGTTAAATCATTGTTTCCTGAATGTGATAAATATCACAAATCGGAGTAAAATACATTTTTGTCCGTATCTTTGCTGGGCAAACATATTTTATATTGAATTTAAATTTGGATGAAAATACGGTATTGATGTTACTTCAAATAAATACCGCAACCTTAGTTGTTGGCGGAATACTGATATTTTTTGCATCGCTGGAATTTGCGCTTGCCATTTGCATGGGGTGTATCATTTACACCTACCTGGTATTGCCCTTTTACAAACAATAGCTTTATATTACACACACTCTTAAAGGTATCCATATATGGATGCCTTTTTTTTATGTATAATGTTTTTATTCTTTTCTTTGCCTTCAATTTATAAAGCAAATTACAGATGAAACACAATTCAAATTTACCCTCTGTTTTGGGCGTAGGAAATGCACTGGTTGATATTATTACGGTTTTGGAAAATGATTTGGTTTTGGAAAAATTCGGATTACCCCGTGGTAGTATGACCCTGGTGGATGCTGAACTTTCGGAAAAAATTTACAAAGCGGTTTTTTCAGACAGAAGTGAAATGTCAACCGGCGGGTCGGTGGCAAACACCATGCGCACATTGGCCGGTTTGGGCGGCAGGGGCGGCTATTTGGGAAAAATCGGCAACGATAAACCTGGCCATGTTTTTAAGGAGGCTTTTGAGAATAGGGGAATTTCTACTCACCTTTATTTTAGCGAAAAGGCAACTGGCAGGGTGATGGGTTTGGTTAGTCGCGACTCGGAGCGAACCATGGCAACCTACCTTGGCGCCGCTGCTGAATTAACACCTGCCGATTTCAGCGCCGAAATATTTCAGCAATATCAATATGCTTACATGGAAGGCTACCTGGTTTTTAATCACGATTTGATAAAAGCAGGGATCGAAATTGCAAAAGATGCCGGTTTGAAAATAGCTATCGATTTGGCCAGTTTTAATGTGGTGGAAGCCAATCTCGACTTTCTGAAAGATATTATAAAAAACTATGTTGACATTGTTTTTGCCAACGAAGAGGAAGCCAGGAGTTTTACAGGAAAAGAACCGGAACAGGCGCTTCATGAAATTGCCGGAATGTGCGAAATCGCTGTTGTAAAAGTGGGCAGACAAGGCTCATTCATTAAAAGAGGGGATGAAGTAATTAAAGTGAGCGCCATTAAAGCCAGCGCTGTTGATACCACCGGCGCCGGCGACAGCTACGCTGCCGGATTTTTTTATGGACTGACTCATGGTTACGATTTGGAAACCTGCGGAAAAATTGCCGCGCTTATTTCGGGGAAAGTGGTTGAAGTGATGGGCGCAAACCTGCCCGACAGTCAGTGGCCTGAAATAAATGAAGAAATCAGTAAAATTGTGAAATTGAAAAATTAAAAAATTGTTTGTTTTAATTGAGCTGGTGTCCGCCAAACGGAAGATCACCTAACATCTAACTGAAGTTGCAATTAACTCAGGTCTAATTGGTTGAAATTAAAGTAACCTCGAAGCGCGTCCCCCTTTAATTACAAAACATGAATCAGAATTGCCAAAATTCAATATTAAAGGGGGAATAAAAGGGGGATTGCAAATACCAGATATCTCAGAAAATTCAGAAGAATAAAAAATAAAAAAACAGAAAGAAGAAATCAGGAAGTATTTCAAAACACAAATTGAAATTTTCCAAATCCCCCTGAATCCCCCTTTGAAATCAAAAATCGCCTCCGAAAAAAATGGTGTTCAAAGGGGGACGAGCCCGGAATAATTTCGTAGCTTTTCTGAAAATTCGTACCGGGAATAGCATAATATTATTGATTAAATTTTCTATTGCGAACAAAATGACTGCTCAATAATACAACGAGTGTTCACAAAATATTCACAAACTCACCCAAAGTGAGCAGATGAAAAAGAAGAGGCTTTAAAACAACCCGTGTATTTGTGCATCAATTTTGTCGATAATAAAACTCAGGTCCTCGGGTTTGGTGGTAAAATCGAGGTCATCAACATTAATAATCAACAGTTTGCCCAATTTGTAACTGGTAATCCAATTCTCATACCGGTCGTTAAGCTGTTTCAGATAATCAATCCTGATTGAACTTTCATATTCGCGTCCGCGTTTCTGGATCTGGTTAACCAGTGTTGGCACCGAAGCCCGGAGGTAAATCAGCAGGTTGGGCGCCTGAATTACGCTCACCATTGAGTCGAACAAGGTTTTATAGTTATTAAAATCGCGGGTACTCATTAAACCCATGCTGTGCAGGTTGGGTGCAAAAATCTCGGCATCCTCATAAATTGTGCGGTCCTGAATGATGGTTTTCCCTGATTTCCGGATGTCGGTAATCTGTTTAAACCTCGAATTCAGAAAGTAGATTTGAAGATTGAACGACCAACGCTGCATGTCGTTGTAAAAGTCGTTCAGATAAGGGTTTTCGTCAACATCTTCGAAATGGGCCGTCCATTTGTAATGTTTGGCCAAAAGCTCGGTTAATGTTGTTTTTCCGGCGCCAATGTTTCCTGCTACTGCAATGTGCATATCGTATAAAATTTGAGGGTCTAAATTATAAAAATTTGAGTTGCCCGTTAATCATTTTTAAAAGTTCATCAAGATATTTTCTGTCGTTCGACAAACGAGGTATTTTATTTTGTCCGCCAACTTTCTGCCGGCTCTTCATCCATTGGTAAAAGGTTCCTTTTGGTGCCACAATAATGTGAGGTTTTTCAAGCGTGAGATTTTTATGTCGTTTGGCTTCATAGTCGGAGTTAAGGGTTTTCAACGAATTGTCAAGCGCGGTGATAAAAAAATCAGTGTCGCCGGGCGCTTTTTCGAATTCTATGATCCATTGGTGGGCGCCTTTTTGGTTGTCGGCCATAAAAATGGGGCCGGCAGTATATTCATTTACAATAGCGCCGGTATGGTCGCAGGCAATCTGGATTGCATTATCGGCATTATCAATAATAACCTCCTCGCCAAAAGCATTGATAAAATGTTTGGTGCGGCCGGTTACCTTTATTTTGAACGGGTATTTACAGGTAAACTTCACTGTGTCGCCAATCATGTATCGCCATAAACCAGCGCTTGTCGAAATTATAATGGCGTAATTTTCGTCAATTTCAACATCCTTTAAACTGATCACCCCGGGATTTTCGGAGTCCCACTCCTTCATTGGAATAAATTCGTAATAAACACCGTAATCGATCATCAGCAACATGTCATCCCGATGCGGATTGTCCTGTATTCCAAAGAACCCTTCCGATGCATTGTAAGTTTCCATATAATGCATTTGCTCTGACGGAAAGAGCTTTTTGTATTGTTTGCGGTACGGTTCAAAGTTTATCCCGCCATGAACAAAAACCTCCATATTTGGCCATACTTCAAGAATATTCTTCTTCCCGGTTTTTTCGAGTACTTTATTAAATAATACCAGGTACCACGACGGAACGCCCGAAAAAGAGGTAACATTCTGGTCGAGGGCGGTTTCAATGATTTTTTCCATTTTCTCTTCAAACTCCTCAATCAGTGCAATTTCCGTTGACGGAGTACGAATAAAATCGGCCCAAAAAGGCACGTTTTCAAGTAATATCGACGACAAATCGCCGTAAAATGAATTATTCTCCGACTTATTAACCCTGTGACTGCCGCCCAGTGTCAGCGTTTTTCCCTTCAGAATATTAGTTTCGGGGTAGTTTTTTATGAACTGGGCAAAAACATCTTTTGGCCCGCGCATGTGGCAATCGTCGAGTGACTCTTTGGTAACCGGGATAAACTTGCTTTTATCGCTGGTTGTGCCCGATGATTTTGCAAACCACTTTACTTCTCCGGGCCACAACAGGTTTTTCTCCCCTTCGCGCAAACGTTCAACGTAGGGTTTAATATCGTTGTAACTTTGCAGCGGCACAGCTTTTTGAAAATCCTCACTGGTTATAATTTTTTCATAATCATGGGCTTTCCCCCACTCGGTTTCCCTGGCGCTGTTAATCAAACTGAAAAGTACTTCATTTTGAATATCGAGCGGATAATCGCGATATAACTGGATTTGGTAAATGCGTTTAAAATTTAACCACTTTACTACTGAATTAATAAGAGGCATCGGCTTTTAGTATTGTTTTTTGTGCCCAAATTTATAATTTATTTATAAGACCGCTCCGAAAAGTCGGAAATTCAATAATTTTCATCAGGTTCTTTGATTTTCAACTCTTTTATCCCTTACCCTTAAAGTGGAGTTTGCTGAGAATCAATGAACTCTTCAAAAGTCCCCTTTAGGGGATTTAGGGGTATTAAACTTTTTAGAGTAAGCTCAAATATGGTTCAGCACGAATTTCTCCTCCCGGTTTGGTCCCCGATTACTTTAGGATAATCAACAATCCTTAACCTGAAATATCTGTCATTTGTTTGAAATATGCTCAGGAAACGGCCTGCCTGCCTTTTTTAAACTTTACTTTCATACTTTACCTCATTAATATTGCGTAAGTACCACAATATCAGTAAATATTAAGCATCTAACCGGCTACTGCACAGCTCTCAGATTGTTAATAAGCAGTAAGTAACTTTTCCCATTTTGAGAAAATCTTATATTGAAAGTGATATTTACAAGCAAATAATTCAGCATTCAAAAAAGAATCAATACATTGTATAGCGTAAAAAGGAAAAAACAGGGGTCGTCACTATTCTTTTATGTTAGTTGCAATTGAAATTTTTAAACTAAACTTAAAACAGGCGAATTAAATATTTAATCTTTAATCTGCATTTGTCTCCAAAATCTGTATGCCCTATTTATATAGAATTTGAGGCTTATGCTTTTGAAAATTTGAAGAATATGTTTTATCTGATGCAGTGAACAGTTTCTGAGGTTTGGTTGAACTAAAGTTATTAACAATCCAAAACCCCGGACAAGTTCATCCAGTTAAAATTATTTTTTACTAACTTCTTCATATTGATTAAATTATTTCTTGTTTATAACAATGAAATAACTATATTTGTCTCGCCCTATATATAAAACTAATTGTTAATAACTTGAAATACAGAGGTATTTATTATGGAAAACTAACAAAAGTACTTTTTTTTATTGTTGTATCGCTGCAGAGTGTAGCGCAACAAGATCCGATCTTTTCTCAATACATGTTCAATGGACAGGTAATAAATCCTGCTTATGCGGGTATATGGGAAAAAGCTGGATTCACTGCGTTAGTTCGTGAACAGTGGGCCGGAATCAACCGGGCGCCGCTGACAGAATCTTTATCGTTACATAGTCCTTTGAACAACGAGTCGGTTGGCATTGGGCTGAACATCATTAACGACACTTACGCAAGAGAAAAGAGACTTACTATCCTGGCCGATTACGCCTACGAAGTTAACTTAACCCCGTGGCGAAGGTTGAGGTTTGGTGTTAAATTTGGTTTTACCAACTACAAAAATCCTCTCACCGATTACCAGCTCTACCCCGATGGAGAATACGACCCCGCATTTGCTCAGGATATCGACTTAAGGTTTCTCCCCAATTTTGGTGTAGGTTTTTTTCTGTACGAAGACAATTATTATATCGGTCTCGCCATTCCAAAACTGGTTGAGAACGATTTCAGCTATAATTACCAGAATTATTCAACCCAATCGGAAATACGTACCGTTTACCTGAATGGCGGATACGTATTTTTTCTTGACCCTTTTTCAAGATTTATTTTTAAACCAACCTTTATGATTCGCACGAGTATGAATATGCCTGTGCAATACGACGTGGCCGCCAATCTGCTCATTTATGAACGGATATGGACCGGATTAATGTGGCGTGGCGGAAACGGACAGGCGGTTTGTGCCACCATTCAGTGGATGCTGAATAAAAACCTGCGGGTTGGTTTTGCCATGGACATTACCTACAACGATATATTTCCTTACCAGAACGGAACCTACGAGTTTACCCTGGGTTGGGACATGGATTTTTTTGGAAGAAGCTATGTAAGAGCTAAGTATTTTTAAATAAATTGGTCAGACTGAGGACCCTTTACTTCAGTCGGACAACAATTATTAGGACGCTAAACAATTTTTTGAAATAGAGGTTAATAATTTGACCAGTCTGAAACATACCAGCGTTATTAAATTAACAGCAATATTCATTGCTGTATTAATGGCACATTCAGCAGCTTTTTCTGAATCAGCCTCACTTTGGTATAACGTTTCTTCCCATCCTTCAATAGTTATTTCATCGGTTGAACTGGCCGATTCATTAACCAATCCTTATGCAGCCTTGCAAATCGAATGTCCCGAAGATATTTCCACTTACACCGATATTAACGAATGTACAGCCGATATCAGCAACGGACTGAATGTTACAATCACTGCCGGAACAGTTGCTTCACTTACCTGGAGAATGACGGGTGCAACAAAGGATGAATCACTTGCATTCGGAATTAACCAAATTAATAATTACATTTTCGAAACAGGTGTGACTTTTA
>Ga0210024_1005039_pt1 | contig 10081 bp, 10 predicted proteins | sample CryGeymeta201525_FD_183988 | JGI IMG/M metagenome (GOLD analysis project Ga0210024, IMG submission 183988) | Groundwater microbial communities from Crystal Geyser aquifers in Utah, USA - Crystal Geyser metaG 2015-25 (SPAdes) (version 2) | ecosystem: Environmental > Aquatic > Deep subsurface >... | reverse complement strand
TTCGCTATAAACCGGCCCTACTAATTCCGGGGCTTTTTTCTGCCAAAAATAAAAACCCCCTCCTAAAACGACCAGGGTTGCTAGAATGATAATTAAAGTTTTGTCTTTAGAAAAGTGGGGCATCGCGATATTAAGAGTGTTGAACAATTGTTTTTTCTGCGTGGTTTCGCGTAAAGTTTTGCGTAGTTTAGCGATAAAACCATTTTAACGCAGAACCACGCCGAACAATACGCAGAACTACGCTGAATTATTCAACGGTCGCAATATTATATTATTTTACCACTTCCAAGACCAGATTACAACAAGGAGGTGTGGAAAACTACCTAAGATATTTTGCTTTGGCAATATTGTGTTCCTCAAGAGTTTTGCTAAATATGGTATCGCCGTCCGGTTTAGACAAATAATACCAAAAATTGCTGTCTTCGGGATAGATTGCCGCCTCAATACTCTTCAGACCAGGATTACAAATCGGACCCTTAGGTAAGCCTAAATACTTATAAGTATTGTAAGGGGAATCAACTTCGAGTTCCTCTTTCGGAATTTCTGTTGTTTTTTTGCCGCTAATGTAGGTTATGGTTGCGTCAACCTGTAAAGGGATGCCGTTTTCTAACCTCTTCCATAAAATTCCGGAAACCAATTTCTTGTCTCCCAAAGTTTTAATCTCTTTCTCCAGCAAAGAAGCCATAATCACTGTTTCAAAAATTGATTTTCCTTGTTTTTCTATTTCTTCTTTGAGATTTAGGTCAAGTTTCTTTTCGAAATTTTTAAGCATTTTACGAGCAATCTCATCTGAACTTTCATTATAAAAAAATTGATAGGTGTCGGGAAACAAAAATCCTTCTAGGGTCAAATCATCGGGAGTACCCGTTAAAAACCCGAATTCATTTTTAAAATCCCCCACTCTCAATACTACGAGAACAGTTCTCGTAGTATTGAAGAGTTCGTTTATTTTTTCTTCGATTTGTTTTATGGTGAATCCTTCGGGGACGGTGATTTTTACTTTTGCTATTTTCCCCGAAACAAATTTCTCGACAATTTCCGGAACGTTCATTGATAGACTTAAAAAATATCCTCCGGCCTGAAGCTGATTTTGTTTTTTATTAAAAAAAACATATAACTCAAAGAAAATTTTGCTTTTTATTAAATTTTCTTTTTCTAAATTTTCTGAAATTTCTTGAAGGCCCTGCCCCTTTTCAATTAAAAATAGGTTTTCTGCTTTGGACTCCAACCCACCCACCACCCTCCCCGCCAAAGGCGGGGCCCCATTTGAGCTTTTCGGCAGATAAATTCCCTGCCATAGAAAACCACCTAATAATAAACAAATAATAGCTGTCAGAATAGAGATTGTTTTTTTATTTTGTTTCATAAAAGTAATAGGACGAGAAGTGTTCTCGTCCTATTTTTCTACTAATGGCACAAAAGCAAAACCTGGATATTCTATTTCCTCAAATTCATTTTCTGATTTCTTAATTAGCTTCCAGATGGAAGAACCGATGGGAGTAACAATTCTGCCCCCAACTTTTAATTGTTTTTTCCATGGCTGCGGAACTTTATCTTGAATCGCAGCCGAACATAAAATTTTATCGAAAGGAGCCTCTTTCTTATAACCCTTTGAACCATCGGCACAAACAAATTTGACTATTCCTTTTTCTATAAAATTGTATTTTCCAACATTTTTTTCGCCAAACTCTTTTAACTCCGGAACTAACTCGATAGCGATAACTTTTCCCTTCGGGAGTTCAGCCCTCGCCGAAAGCGAGGCTGCCTCCTTGGATCTAGGACTGGAGTTTCCGCTTCGCGGAGAACTCTCGCGTCCCGACACAATTTCTCCCAATAAAGCGCTTGTCCAGCCAGAACCAGAACCAATGTCTAAAACCTTTTCTCCAGCTTGAGGAGAAAGCTCCTCAAGCATAAAAGCTACTACCAAAGGTTGAGAAATTGTTTGGCCATAACCTATGGGTAGAGCCTCATTTAATTCAGCCAGATTTTTTATCTCTTCTGGCCCGCCAAAATTTTGCCCTGCAAAACTTAGGCGGGCTGGCATAAAATCTACTCTTTTTATTTTTTGGAAAGCCTCAATTATTCTTGGAGTTTTTAGCCAGCCCTCTTTAATTAAAGAATCAATTAATAGCATCGCTTTTATTATAATACACTTTCCATTGGTTCTAAAGATAACCCAATCTAATCTTTCCATTTTGACCTCCTTTCAAAGAACTATCTCTATTTTAACAAAAAAACAAAAAGGGGGGAAACTATTTCCTGCCCCCTTTAATTCTCTTTGGAATTTCTTCTCTCGGTTCAAAAGGAACATATTCTCTAATTGTTCTAACTATGTTTCCAAATTTATCCATAAAAACTTCACAGATCCACATTCCAAGCCAAGAAATATGCCCACCCGATTTTAAATAGTCAGTAGTATCTTGCAAACAGGGAACCATAAGAGTAAAAATCCCCTTATAGTTCATAGCCGCAGCAACATGCAAATGACCTGATATAAGATTTTTCTCTCGAGAATACTTTTCAATATCTTTAACTATTTCTTCTACTAATATCTGGGGTCGGTAAGAAATGCCGCGAGGGATACCTCCTCGAGGATGTAAAAGTTGAAAACGGATTTTATTTATTTCGGAAACTCCAGTTATTCCACCTAAGTATCTAAGCTTTCTTCGATACCTATACCAAGCTAATTCACAGAAATCTCTAACAATGTCATAACCTGATTTCAAAAATGCAGTTTCATGACCAGCGCTTCCTCTAATGAAATCTGTCCAAATTTTAGATTTAGGCCAAATTTCCAAGCCGTGATCTCGCTGCTCATCAGCCAGATGGTATATCAACTCCCACTCTTGAAGAGGATAAGAAGCTCTTCCATCAAATACATCGCCGCAATGGAAAATTCTATCCACTCCTCTTTCTTCAGCTATCTGATAAACTTTTCCAAGAAGGTCTGGTCTTTCATTCCTGTGACCTAAATGAGTATCACCAAAGGCAGCAATCTTAGTTTTATTTTCGATATTAATCGATACTGGTTTAAATCTTTCTTTAAGTGGCTTCATTAATTTAAATCTTTTTTCAGTTTCTATCTCAATAATTTTATATCCCTTTTCTTGGAGCTGCTTTATTACTCCTAAGGCATGAGGAATGGATTTCTTTAGATTTTTGGAGAGCTCACCTCGAGACATCGGCTTTTCATTTAGAGAAATAATCAGCCTTCTTTGTTCATCATTTAACTCTGGAGATGACACAACATCATCTAAATAGCTGTCTTTTTTTTGATAACCGGTTAAGGACCTAACATCAAATATTGGTTCTCCTTTTAAATAACCTTTTTCATCAAATTCCAGAATAAGAATTAGATAACCCAATGCAAATGGAACTGCTCTTCTGCCTGACCGGGATAACTGGAAAGAGGTAGCGGTACATAAAGAAGAAAGAGCTATACCATAAAAATTATTTTCCCTTTCTTTCTTAAGCGGCAATTTTGGGGGAATTTCCACATCAACATTGATTCCTCCCAATAATAGAATATCTGGAGTATTCTCTTTTAGATAAATATATTCAGTGGCATCTTGATAGCGTTCCATGCTCACCTGTAAACCATGGCTTATGGTATAAAAAGAAGGGTCTCTCTCAATATGAGAAAGGATGAGAAAGGTATCTCTCCCAACTAAGAAACTGGCTCTATGATTTCCATAGCATTTGATATCTTCTCGTCTTTCAGCTAAAGCTTCTCCCATTGTTCTGGGTTTTTTCCAACTTAATTCTCTCCAACTGTTAATAAGATAGTGTTTAAAAGAACTCTTGGGAAAATGGCGAACTAAATATTCAAGTTGTTCTTCAAAAGTAGTGAGAAAATAATCTTCTCTCTCTCGGGGAGAGGGCTTTCCGGCACAGAAATTACCAGCTACCAAACTGAACCAAACCTCTGGCTCTTCTTTTTCTGCTTCTCTAAAAGCAGTTTCTACTAAATCTTCTTGCTGAGTTTTTAATCCCCATCCCCAATCGGAGGTAATTAAAATTTTTACAATTCTGGAAGTAACTTTTGGAAGTTTAATTACTTGTCTGGGAACAGCTTCTTTTCTTAAAAAAATTCGGCGGGCTTTTTTCTCTAATTCAACAATATAACCTGTTTTCTGGTAAATAGAATCCCTTACTTCATCTAAAAAATCAAAAACATCTTCTTTTGGAATATTAAACGTCTCGGAAACCTCGGTAATGGTTGAGGGTCCCTTTTGAAGTAACTCTAATAATCTATTTTCTTTTTCTGGCAAATTATTTCCTGAGTTTCTATCCTCAGTCATTTTTCACCTCCTATTTTCTACTCCAAATTGCTTCGCAATTTTGGAGACCACTTATTTAGTTTAAAAAGTGCTTTTATTCAAAATAGAACATTTTGGAAATTTAGTCAACCCCCAGATACAACAAAAAGTGGCAGTTTCCTACCACTTGTCTTTTTAGTAATTCATCAAGCTTCTAAGTCTTTGAGAATGGCTCTGGCAGCAATTATCCCTTCCATCGAAGACTGCACCAATCCCCGAGTGCGACCTCCGCCATCTCCGATTACCCGAAGCCCTGAGATCTCGGTTTCAAATCCTTTCTCCGGATCGGCAATAACTTGAACCGAATAAAACTTGAATTCCGGAAAATACAAAATAGTATGAGCCGAATTTATCCCGGGAGCTATTTCATCCATCGCCTGAAGCTTTTCCTTTATTAACTCCAGATATCTATGAGGTATGACCCTGGCCAAATCGCCTGGGACCGCTTCTTTCAGGGTGGGCTTAACCTTCCAATTGGGAACATCATCTAAATCAGAACGGTGTCCCCACCAAATATCCCCCAACTTCTGAACCAAAACTTTTCCCCCGGCTAATTGATTTGCCTGATGAGCAATGCTCCGGCCATACGCAATCGGGTCATTAAAAGGTTGGGTAAAGTATTCGGTAATCAAAATAGCAAAATTAGTGTTTTTAGAACGATTTTTTCTCAGGCTTCTCCTCCCCCCATAACTATGACCGTTAACTAAAGTTAACCCATAATGCTCTTCCATAACCACAAACCCATAGGGACAAACGCAAAAAGTTCGAACTCGATTCTTATATTTAGGGCTGTGATAATAAAACTTGAAATCATGAAATATATCAGTAATTTCTTTTAATACTTTAGCTTCCGTTTCCACCCTTACCCCAATATCTACTCCTCCTATTTTAAAAGGAATATTAAGTCTCTTAATCTCCTGCATAAACCATTCTTCCATTCCCGCTCTTCCCGGAGCCACCACTGCATTCTTAGTTATAAATTGGTGACCTTCTTCGGAATTAATGGATTGAGCCTCAACTAAAAACAAGTGATTTCCCAGGGGATTAATTTTTTTCACGGCGGTATTCACTAAAATCTCTACTCCCTTAGATTGTAAATGATTTCTGATGTTCTCGGCAACCAAATAAACATTTTCTGTTCCCAGGTGTCTAACCGGATATTCAACGATTTCCAAATTAACTCTTTCGGCTCGTCTTTTTAGCTCCTTGATAAATCCTTGGTGACGAGATGCAGTTGGATCAAATAAAGAAGAATTGCTTGCACCAAAATTCATATAAAGCGAATCTACATATTTCATTAACTCTTTAAAACGAGATTCCCCGATAAAATCCTGAAGTTGTCCTCCAACCTTATAAGTTAAAGAAAGTTTTCCGTCGCTAAAGGTGCCGGCCCCTCCCCATCCAGAGGTTAGAACTCTTCTATCCTCAGGTTTTAAGGGAGGCCTAACCGGCCCTCTTTCAAGCACAAGTGTTTTTAGCTCCGGTTTGCTTTTGGCCAATTCTAAGGCGGTAAACATTCCGGCCGGACCCGAACCAATTATAATCGCATCGTATTCCTTAACCATTCCTTCCTCCTTCACTAGTGTAAAGTTTAATTCAAGATTATATATCCATACCTTAGCGAATCAAGCCCCGTAGAACAGCGAAGCTGTCTACGGGATTAGTCCCGCACCGTGCTTCGCTCTGGTGCGGGAGTTCTGCGAGCAAAGCGAGCAGGTTCTTATTGAGTTATTAAAGAGCCAGTTTTAGTTTAGGACTTTATTTATTTTTGTCAATAAAAAAGCCTGGCTTTAGCCAAACTCCTACATCATAAAAGGATTAGATATGTGCTTTTCTAATTCAAGATTATATATTTATACATTAGCGAATCAAGAACCTGCGAGCGAAGCGAGCAGGTTCTTAAATGCGGAGCATTCAAGGTTCTGCCGAGCGTTAGCGAGGCAGGTTCTTATTTTTCTGAATAAAGCGAGGATTTTTTTATAATGATTTTATAAATGTTTTCAATGAAATCGCCGCCGGCATAACCGGCAATAAAACCTAAAGCCGGATTGAAAACGCCCTCTAAGGTTAGACCGGCTTCCTTTACGGCCATTGCGCATAATAATCCGATAATTCCCGAAAGAAAAGCCATGCCGAAAAAATAAGGCAAATTAAAACCAACATTCTTATATGAATACTGATGCTTAATAAAACCGACCAATCCCCTAACCACCCCTCCGCCGAATCCGGCAATTAATATATAAAAATACATAATTCAAGTTGTTTTTTTTGGTTATGAAGAACATTTGGTTATAATTTTATACCAATCTTGATAACAAAAAATTCCCTGAAAAATCAATCCCCCTAAAATTCCACAGGAAAAGTGAGCAAAAACCGCGGGAAAATTAAAGAGAGAAAGGAAAGCTAATGCTCCCGAACATGCTATCCAGTGATGAAGATGCAATCTATAATTACCAACATTAAAAATTATGGATTTTACTATTCCTGTCTGACCTTGTCGTTTTCCGGAAAAAAACTTTCCAGCCAGGTAACCAATAATCAGTCCAAAGAAAATTTCCAGAGAAATTAAAGCAATTGGAACAGTCAGAATAATTTTTTTCTTTAAACCAAATTTTTTAAACATATCACTCTTCTACGATTATACCTTTCAGCAGCCATGCTGCTCCACTAATTATGATAGCAAAAAAGTCAATTGAAAACAACCTGACCGTTATTTTTCTAAGTCTCAAAACAAAAATCAAGCCCCTGGGGTACGGTATGGCAAAATTGAGTTCAAATTGATTAAAAACAGGGACGGTAGGCCTCGAAGAGTTGCCCGAAGGCATAACCGGGGAATAGGTTCTCATACACCAACCCCAGATAAAAATTAAGGCATCATAAAGGTGCCTAATTTTCACCAGCGGGGGCGGTAGGCCTCGAACCTACAGTATGCCGGTTTTGGAGACCGGTGGTTTGCCAATTAACCGACGCCCCCCATAACCCGCCCTGAACGGAAAATTACAAATTACAAAATCCAAATCACAAATTTTTCACTATTACTCATTTTCATTTCTCCACTTCTTTATGGACCGTGGTTTCCTGCACCACTTACATCACTTCTTCAACTCAATACACGGATTTTTTAATAAAAGTGACAGTTCTTTGATGAAACTATATTTATTTTCTTAATTTTAAAAGTTTTCGTTTTTCAATGTTCTCCAGTATTCTGGGTGACGAATACGATTATTGATTGTTTTATTATTTCTGCCAATTTTTACTAGATGATTATTATCTTTTTTGTTATTCTGGTAAATAACTTCAATAACATCTCTTTGGTCAAACAAGGACGGTTTGTTTTTGCCGATTTTATCTTCAATAATCGGTAGAAAACCTTTATTAATTTCGTATCCAATTGAGTTCCTTTTTAATTTTCGGGCTATTCTTGAAGTAGTTCCGCTTCCTAAAAAAGGGTCAAGAACTGTCTCGTCAACAAAACTAAACATTTTTATAAGCCGTTGCGGTAATTCTTCTGGAAACATAGCAATATGTTTATCTTGCTTGGATCCTGCAAAATTCCAATGCCCTGTAAAATATTTCCGCCATTTTTTCTATTTTTACTAGACAGATTAAATATCTCTTGCTAGTATTTAAGCATGAGATATTATATCTTAACTACCGCAAAATTTGTAAACGAATGTATAAAATTTCAAGTTTACGGCTCAACTAATTCTAATTGGTTGGCTAATATTGAATTAGGCGATATCGTATTTATTTCTCAATTCAGCTCTAAATCACAAGATATTTATGGTCCTTTTAAGGTTTATAAAGCTTTATTTTATGATAAAAAGATTATTTACCCTAATCAGAAATATTTTTATCGGATTAAAATTAAACCATTGAATCTAAGAACAATAGAAGAAACAGATTTATATTTGCAGGGCATAAAAAATAAAGACTTAGATCTTTCTTTCCGGTTTATTAGTCTAATTCAGCAAAATAAACATTTACATTCCATTAGTATCACAAAAAATGAAGGAAAATTTTTACTAAACATTCTTACTAACTACGGAAAGGCAATTAAAGTAAATACTAATACAAGCAACTATTTACCTGATTCTAAACCTTCAGAAGTTAATTTGGAATTTTTAGAAAACAAAAATCGTTTATTCAAGAAACATGCTTTTTCTTCAGAAAGCGATTTAGAGTCATATATTATTTTATCCCTAAAGAATAAGAACAGTAATATATTTAAGAATTTTTCTGAAATACTAAATTACTACCCCGACAATAATCTTACCACTTCTATTATTTATAATCAATTCATTTTTGGCAACGCTTATCCTTCGGATATAGCAATTATAAATAGTACTAATGTAAATATTTTTGAATTAAAAAACAATCTATTTAGCAAATTGTCACTTGAAATGATTAAAAAAGAATTTAAAAAATATTGTTATTATTCTTTATACTCCCCGAGGTTATTAAGCAAAAATACTAAACAAAGAATGAATTTTTTTATAGCTTTTCCGAAGAGCAAAGACCACAGCTTCGATAAAATACTTAAAAAAGAGTTCGGACTTATTATAAATTCTATAAATAAGTTTAGAGAAAATAATTTCGCAACTTTGGAATATTACATTGATAACAATAAATTAACTTTTGAGACATTGCAAGATGTCAAAAATTAACATTGCTTTAATTGACGCTAACCTCGAAGATGGCGCATCTTCCCCGCGAAGTTTCAAATAAGCCTTATTATGAATTCTTTCCTGAAAAACAACTGCACTTAAAGCACATTTAGCAAAAATATAATACAAAGCATCGTTATGATTAAATCCGTGTTTTAGAAGTAATCGGAAAAAATTATCAAAGGAATATAATTCATAAACCATATATGACCCTTCGGAGTTTTTTGGAAAATATTTCAAAAATTTCATAAAATTACCTCTTAAAATCTTAATTTTGAATTTATTTATAACGTTGCCATTTAATTTTTGTGGCTTGGTCTACTTCAATTCCTTTATCTGTCGGTTTTTTAGCGAGAATTAAATACTTAAACCCTCTCAAGAAAAAATTAAACTTTTGGGCCCGATAATGCCAAATTCGGGTATTGGAGCTTTGATTTCTTCTAGTTATACTATAGTTATACTACTTCAGTTATACTACTTCGAAATTATTTACGCCCCAGGCACGACATTTTGGGCAACCAACGGGTTCGCCGATTTCTGCATCGCCCGTTTCTTCCACCCACTCCGGCAATTTACAAGTTATATGCTCCGGTTCTTCTTCGTTACTAGCAACGCAATACCCATAATCATTAAATTGAAATATCAATTTATTTCCCCTATACCCACAATTTTTACATCTATATTTTGGCATATTATTTAAATTTATAATTTGAAGCAAATTTATGAATTTTATCTAAATACTTCTTTTGAAGTTCGTTTACCGCAGTAAGAAAACCACTTATTTCAGATCCTGGAGGACAGGGAAATTTACCTTCTTCTATTCCTTTTTCGACCATAGTTCTACAAAATACTTCTCCAATTAGCTCAGCCATCATTACTTTACCTTCTTTAGTTTCAATCCCTTGAAATCTTGGTCCCAAATATTCTTTGACACCTGGAAAATTTATACAGATTTGAATTTTGCCAGTATCTTTTATATATTGTGCGCGCTGAGGAGGATCAGGCGCTGGATCTGGGTTAATATCTGAAAATAATCCGCCTTTTTTCTTTTTCTTTTCTTTTTCTTCTTTTTCTCCCACTACTTTAGGTTCAATT
>Ga0210024_1005037_pt1 | contig 10082 bp, 8 predicted proteins | sample CryGeymeta201525_FD_183988 | JGI IMG/M metagenome (GOLD analysis project Ga0210024, IMG submission 183988) | Groundwater microbial communities from Crystal Geyser aquifers in Utah, USA - Crystal Geyser metaG 2015-25 (SPAdes) (version 2) | ecosystem: Environmental > Aquatic > Deep subsurface >... | reverse complement strand
GACCACGTCGGCGCCCAGATCGCCCAGCACCTGCGCGCAGGTCGGCCCGGCGAGGATGCGGCTGAGGTCGAGCACGCGCAGGCCGGTCAGCGGGCCATCCTTCAGGCGGTCGTCCATCAGCGCCTCCGGCGGATTTCGGGCGGGTCAAGGATCGCGCCAGCGACCCTGCGCCAGCAGGGCTTGTCCTTGACGCGGCCGAAATCCGCAAGACCATCGGCGATGGCCTCGCAAGGCGGTCCCCGCCTTCGAGGCCGTCCCCAGCCCTTTTTTCTACGCCGTCAGCCCTTCGGGGTCGGGCAGGCCGTGGATGCGGCTGCACGCGGTCAGCGTGTTGGCCAGCAGGCAGGCGATGGTCATCGGCCCCACGCCGCCCGGCACCGGCGTGATCGCGCCCGCCACCGCCGCCGCTTCGGCGTACTGCACATCGCCGACGATGCGCGTCTTGCCCTCGGGCGTCTCGATGCGATTGATGCCGACGTCGATCACCGTGGCGCCGGGCTTGATCCAGTCGCCGCGCACCATGCCGGGTCGGCCGACCGCCGCGACCAGAATATCGGCGCGGCGACAGACGGCGGGCAGGTCGCGGGTGCGGCTGTGGGCGATGGTGACGGTGGCGCTGTCCTTCAGCAGAAGCTGCGCCATCGGCTTGCCGACGATGTTGGAGCGGCCCAGCACCACCGCCTCCAGCCCCGCCAGATCGCCCAGCCGGTCGCGCAGCAGCATCAGCGAGCCCAGCGGCGTGCAGGGAACCATCGCCTTCAGCCCCGCGCCCAGCCGCCCGACGTTTTCGACGTGAAAGCCGTCCACGTCCTTGGCCGCCGAGATCGCGTTGATCACAAGGTTGGCGTCGATGTGGGCGGGCAGCGGCAGTTGCACCAGGATGCCGTGCACGTCGGGGTCGGCGTTCAACCGCGCGATCAGCGCCAGCACCGCGTCTTGCGGGGTGTCGGCGGGCAGGGTGTGCTCGTAGGAGTTCATGCCCGCTTCGCGCGTCTGGCGGTTCTTGTTGCGCACATAGATCTGGCTGGCGGGGTTCTCGCCGACCAGCACCACCGCCAGCCCCGGCGTCACGCCGCGGGCTGCGACCATCGCCGTCACGCCTGCGCCAACCTTCGCACGGATTTTCTCCGCAAACGCCTTGCCGTCGATCACCGCCGCCGTCATGCCTTCCCCCGCGCTGCGCCGAACCGCAGCCCCTTTAACGCGGCCCGGCGTCTCACACCATCCGCCGCGCCGCCCGTCGCGCGCGCAGCCGCCGGATGAGCGGGATGGCGAACAGCAGCGCGGCGATGGCGATCAGCACACCCGAGATCGGCCGCGTCACGAACACCGTCACGTCGCCCTGCGCGCCGATCAGCGCCTGGCGCAGCGCCTTCTCCATCAGCGGCCCCAGCACCAGCGCCAGCACCAGCGGCGCCATGGGATATTCGGTCTTGCGCAGCGCGAAGGCGGCGAGGCCGAAGCCGACGATCAGCCAGACGTCGTGCATCTTCTGCGCGGGCGCATAGCCGCCGATGACGCACAGCGTCAGCACCACCGCGCTCAGCACCGCGAACGGCATGCGCAAGGCCCAGACGAACAGCGGGATCAGCGCGATGTTCACCGCCACCGCCGCCACGTTGGCGGTGTAGAGGCTGGAGATCAGCCCCCAGACGAACTCCGGCTGCTCGATGAACAGCATCGGCCCCGGCGTCAGCCCCCACATCACCATGCCGCCCAGCAGCAGCGCGGTGGTGGGTGAGCCGGGAATGCCCAGCGTCAGCATCGGCAGCAGCGAGCCGGTCGAGGCGGCGTTGTTGGCGCTTTCCGGCGCCGCCACGCCCTCGATGGCGCCCTTGCCGAAACGCTCCGGCGTCTTCGAGCCGCTGCGCGCCAGCCCATAGGCCATCAGTGCGGCGGGCGTCGCCCCCGCCGCCGGCAGCACGCCCACGAAAAAGCCCAGCACCGAGCCGAGCGACATCGCCCTGACCGAGCCGCGCAGCGCGCGCACCCCCGCGATCAGGTCGCGAAAGCCGATGCGCGCGGTCATCACGCTGGGCTTGCCGCGCGTCTCCTCGATGGTCCACAGCACCTCGCCCACGCCATAGACGCCGATGGCGAGGATCAGAAAGCTTACGCCGCTGTAGAAGCCGGGCAGGTCGAAAAAGATCAGCCGCGGCTGGCCGGAGATCAGGTCCAGCCCCACGGTGCTCAGCGCCAGCCCCAGAAAGATCATCAGCAGCGTCTTCACCACATCGTCGCCGCCGAGGCCGACGAAGGTGGTGAAGGCCAGCAGGACCAGCGCGAACTCCTCCGCCGGGCCGAAGGCCAGCGCCATGTCGGCCAGCGGCGCCGCGAAGATGGTGAACAGGATCACCGACACCGTGCCGCCGACGAACGACGCCACCGCCGCCGCGATCAGCGCCAGTCCCGCCTTGCCCTGCATCGCCATCGGGCGGCCGTCGAAGGTGGTGGCCACCGCAGTCGAGGCGCCGGGAATCCCCAGCAGGATCGAGCTGATCGCCCCGCCATACATCGCGCCGTAATACACCGCCGCCAGAAAGATGATCGCCGAGGCCGGCGGCACGATGAACGTCATCGGCAGCAGGATCGCCACGCCGTTCACCGACCCCAGCCCCGGCATGGCGCCGATGAACAGCCCCGCCGTCACCCCCAGCGTCAGCACCACCAGATTGAGCGGCGTCAGCGACGTGGCGAAGCCGTCGGCCAGCAGCGCAAGAACCTCCATCCCGCCCCCCTCAGAAAAACAGCGCGTAGAGCGGATAGAACAGCGGTTCGGTGAAGCCCTTGGGCAGCAGGATCTTCAGCGTCACCTCGAAGAAAAAGAACATGAAAAGAACGGTCCCGAGCGCGATGGCGAGCGCCGTCAGCCAGCGCGCATGGCCGATGAAGCGGATATAGCCGACCATGAACAGCGGGATCGCGACATAGACGCCCGCGACCATGGTCAGCGCCACGGTCGCGATCAGACCCCCCGCCGCCGCCAGCATCTGGCCGCGCGCCGAGGGGTGGATGAAATACGGCGCGCGTCCCTCGCGCACCGGCGCCGCGCGCCACGTCCGCACGAAGATCACCGCCGCGCAGCCGAACATCCCCGCCGACAGCCAGAACGGAAACGCGCCACCGCCGGGGCCGGAAGTTTCGTCCCAGCCGATCGGCAGGGCGACGGCGTGCGCCATGAAGTAGAGCGACAGCGCCATCAGGGCGGCGGCGGTCGCCAGCTCGGCGATGCGCATCAACGGGTGCTCCGGCGAAGGGGAGGGGGCGCGCGCCCCCGCCCGGCGAGAGATCAGCTTGCGAGGCTGGCGAGCAGTTCGGCGTGCCTGGCGCGCTCGGTCAGGAAATAGTCCTGAAGCGCCGCGCCGGTCAGCAGATCGGTCACCAGCGCGTTCTTGGCGGCGTATTCGCGCCACTCCGCCGTCGCGGCGAGTCCGCGCATCATCGTGTCGTGGAACGCCGCCTGCTCCGGCGTGATCCCGCCCGGCGCCACGAAACTGCGCTGCATCTCGTAGAGCATCCCGTCGTGGCCAAGCTCCGCGAAGGTCGCCACGTCCGGCATCGCCGGGATGCGCTCCGCCGTGAAGGCGGCCAGCGGCGTCACCTTGCCGGCGCGGTCGAAGGCCAGCGCCTCGGAGGGGTTGTTCACCGTGCTGTCGGCATGGCCGCCGACCAGCGCCTTCGCCACGTCGCCACCGCCGTTGAACGGGATGTAGGTGAACTTGATGTCGAATTTCTGCTCCAGCATCGCGGTGACCAGGCTGTCCTCCTGACCCGAGCCGGTGCCCGCCATCTTCCACGCGCCGCCCTTCGCGCGCACCGCCTCGACGAACTGTTCGACCGAGGTGATGCCGCTGTCGGCGTTGACCCACAACGCGAAGGTGTCGAGCGCCATGCGCGCGACCGGGGTGAACTCCGCGATGTCCACCCCGATGTCGGAGCGCAGCGGCGTGGTGTAATAGCTGTTGAGCGTCGCCATGATCACATGCGGGTCGCCCGCCTTGTCCTTGAGATAGCGCAGCGCCTCCGCCCCCGAGCCGCCGCCCTTGTTGATCGGCAGAATCGGCATCGGCGAGAGCTTGTTCTTCTGGATGATCGACTGGAACAGCCGCGCCAGCCGGTCGGCGCCGCCGCCCTGGCCGCCCATGATCACCATCTCGATCGGCTTGATCGGGCGCCACTCTGCGGCGAGGCCGGGGCGCGCGCCCAGCGTCAGCGCTGCGGCGCCGCCGGTCAGCATCAGGGCGCGGCGGGAAAGCGAAGCAGTCATCGGGCGTCCTCCCTTTTCATGGCGCAGACCTTGGACGGGCTGCTACCGCTTGACGCAGCTAGAGCAACATCGCACAACATTCAATCGGGACCGGTTCACATCCGGTAATAAAATTGCCGAAGGCAGGGATCCGGGCGGCGCTCAGGCGCCTTCCACCGCGTCGAACGCCTCGAACTCCGGCGGGCCGAGGTAGAGCGGCTTCTGCTCGCCCACGTCGCGATGCGCGGTGCGGAAGGCGGCGGATTTCGTCCAGCCCTCGAAAGCGGCGCGGTCGGCCCATACGCTGTGCGAGCAATAGAGCACATGGTCGTCCTTCGCCGGGCCTTTCAGCAGGTGGAACGACACGAAGCCGGGCATCCCCGCCAGCTTGCTGTCGCGGTTGCGCCAGACCGCCTCGAACTCCGCCTCCATGCCCGGCGTCACCCGGAACCGGTTCATCGCCACGAACATCGCCGCGCCCTCCGTCGTTTGCCGCAGAGCCAAGCGCGCCGGGCGCGGCGCGTCAACCCCGGCGAGGCTGGACGCGGCCCCCGCGCCCGCTAGCTGCGCCGCTGCGACGCCGGAGGAACGCCATGACCCAGCCTGATCTGTTCGACGGCGCGCCCGCGCGCCGGGACGCGCCCAGCCAGCGGCTCTGGCCGCCGACCCGCGCCGAGGCGCTGGCGCGGCTCGCCGCCTTCACGCCGCGCATGGGCGCCGCCTACGCCGCATCGCGCAACTTCGACCACGGGCCGGCGCGGCGCGGCAATGTCTCGCTGCTGTCGCCCTATCTGCGCCGCCGCCTGATCGCGGAGGCCGAGGTCGCGCAGGCGGCGCTGGCCGCCCATGGCGCGCACGGGGCGGAGAAGTTCCTTCAGGAGGTGGTCTGGCGCGGCTACTGGAAAGGCTGGCTTGAGCATCGCCCCGCCGTCTGGGCCGCCTATCGGCGCGGCGTCGCGCAGGACCGCGCCGCAGCCGCCCCCGCGCTGCGCCGCCGCCTCGCCGCCGCCGAGGCGGGCGAGAGCGGCCTCGTCTGTTTCGACGCCTGGACGCGGGAGCTGGTCGAGACCGGCTATCTGCACAATCACGCCCGGATGTGGTGGGCGTCGATCTGGATCTTCACCCTGCGCCTGCCGTGGCGGCTGGGCGCGGATTTCTTCCTGCGCCACCTGCTCGACGGCGATCCGGCCTCCAACACGCTGGGCTGGCGCTGGGTGGCGGGGCTGCACACGCAAGGCAAGAACTATCGCGCAAGCGCATGGAATATCGAGAAATACACGGGCGGACGATTCGCCCCCGCGCCGCGCGATCTGGCGGAGGACGCCGATCCGCTGACCGAGGCTGCGCCGCCGCCCGCGCCCGCCGCGCCGCCGCCCGGCGACCGCCCCGACCCGCGCGCGCCAGCCGCGCTGCTGCTGACGGCGGAGGATTTGTGCGCCTCAGAGGCGGAGACCGGGATCGCGCCGTGCGCCTTCCGGGCGGTGGCGACGCTCGCGACGGCGGCGGGGCTGTCCGATCTGCCGGTCGCCGACGCGGTTCAGGCTTTCGAGGCGGGCGCGCTGGCCGACGCCGCCACGCGGGCGCAAGCGGCGGGGGCGCCGCCGGCGACGGCGCTCGACGCGGCAGACCCGGCGTCGCTGGCGCGCTGGGCGCAAGCGGCGGGCGCGGCGCAGATCGTGACGCTGTGGCCGCCGGTCGGCCCGACGCGCGACTGGCTGGAGGCCGCGCGCGGCCCGCTGGCGGCGGCGGGCGTGCGGCTGGTCACGCCGCGCCGCGCGTGGGACGATGCGCTCTGGCCCCATGCGACGGCGGGGTTCTTCAAGGTGAAGGCGCGGATCCCGGCGTTGCTGGCGCGGCTCGGCTGATCTGGCGCGGCGGGCGGCGAGGCGCTAAGGCTGCCGTCCATGAACACGGTGGACAACGACGCGCTGGCCGAAGCGTATAACAGGGGGCTCGCCTGCGAGAAGGCGGGCGACATCGACGGCGCCGCGCGCGCCTACGCCGACGTGCTGCGCATCGACCCCGGCGACCGGGGCGGCGTCTCGGTCCGGCTGGCCGCCATGGGCCGCGCCCCGGCGCCGGAGCGCGCGCCGGAGGCCTATGTCGAGACGCTGTTCGATCAGCACGCCGAGGCGTTCGACGCCATGCTGGTCGATGACCTCGGCTACCGCACGCCCGAGGATCTGCGCGCGGCGCTGGCGGGGCGGGGGCCGTTCGCGCGGTTTCTCGACCTTGGTTGCGGCACCGGGCTGACCGGCGCGGCGCTGGCCGACATGACCGCGCACCGCACCGGGGTCGATCTGTCGGAGAACATGGTCGCGCTGGCGCATGACAAGGACATCTACGACGACCTTTATGTGGGCGAGATTGCAGCGTTTCTCGACGGCGCGGCCGGGGACGGCGAGACCTGGGACCTGATCGCCGCCGCCGACGTGCTGCCCTATCTCGGCGAGATCGCGCCGCTGTTTCGGGCGGTCTCCGGGCGGCTGAACGGCGGCGGGCTGTTCGCCTTCTCGACCGAGAGCGCGCCGGAGGCGGCCTTCGCCGGGCGCGGCTACATGGTCGGCCCGCTCAACCGCTTCGCCCATGGCGAGGACTACCTGCGCGCGGCGCTGACGGCGGCGGGGCTGACGCCGCTGGCGTTCAGTGCGATCGTGGTGCGCCACGACGAGGGCGCGCCGGTGCCGGGGCAGCTTGTGCTGGCGCGAAAAGGCTGAGGGCTGGACACCGCCGCGCGCTGCGGTATTGCTGCGGCGCGCCGGGCGGCAGGCGGCTTTCATCCCGAAGCCCCGCCTCTGGAAGGGTGGCAGAGTGGTCGATTGCAGCGGTCTTGAAAACCGCCGATGGGCAACCATCCGTGGGTTCGAATCCCACCCCTTCCGCCAGTGATCGCAATGGTTTGCCGCAGGCGCGGCGCGCTTTGGGGCATCGTTGCGCAGCATTGCGCAAGCGCGGCGCGGCGCCCCCTTTGGCCCGGGCGGCGGCCGTGTTAGAGCACAGCGTCTCGGCATCACGGAAAAACACGCACCCATGGCGGCCACCGACGCGCCCGACTTCAGCAACGCGACGCTGCGGCGGCTGAAGGCCGCGCTGCCCTATCTCGTGACGGCGGCGCTGTTCGGGCTGGGGCTTTATGCGCTGCGCGCGCTGCTGTCGGAGGTCAGCCTGCCGCAAGTGATGGCGCAGGTGCGCGCGACGCCGTGGACGACGCTGGCGCTGGCTTTCATGGCGACGATGGGCGGCTATGCGGCGCTGATCGGCTATGACTGGTCGGGGCTGCGCCATATCGGCAAGCCGCTGCCGTTCCCGGTGGTCGCGGCGGGCGGCTTCATGGCCTACGCCTTTGGCAACACCATCGGCCTGAGCGCGCTGTCGGGCGGCGCGGTGCGCTATCGCATCTACGGCGCGCTGGGGCTGGACGGCTATGACGTGGCCGCCGTCTCGACCTTCGCCGCCGTGTCGTTCGGCGTGGCGGCGACCACGGTGGGGCTGGCGGCGCTGGCGCTGCACCCCGAGGCGCTGGCGGCGCTGTCGCCGCTGTCGCCCGGGGGCACCCGCTGGGCGGCGCTGGCGGCGCTGGCGGCGCTGGCGCTCCCGCTGGCGGCGGCGGCGGTGACGCAGGGCGCGTTCCGGCTGGGCCGGTTCACCGTGCGCGCGCCGTCGCTGCCGGTGCTGGGGGCGCAGGTGGTGTTCTCGCTCGGCGACATCTCGCTGTCGGCGCTGACGCTCTATCTGCTGCTGCCGGCGTCGGACCTCAGCTTCGCCGGGTTTCTGGCGGTGTTCGCCGCCGCCACCATGGCCGGCGTGGTCAGCCATGTGCCCGGCGGCGTGGGGGTGTTCGAGGCGGTGGTGCTGGCCGCGCTGCCCGCCACGGTGTCGCTGGATCAGGCGGCGGCGGCGCTGCTGCTCTACCGCGTGATCTATTATTTCACGCCCTTCGCGCTGGCGCTGGCGCTGTTGTCGCTGAACGAGGCGCGCATGGCGCTCTTGCGGCTGGCGGGGGTGGACGCGGTGTCGGCGGTGACGCCGGTGTTTCGCGCGGTCAGCGCGGTGGCGCCGCTGGCGCTGTCGGCGATGGTGTTCGGCTCGGGGCTGTGGATGATGTTCGGCGCGCTGATCCCCGGCGCGCAGGAGGCGGCGGAGGAGCTCGAAATCCTCGCGCCGCTGGATTTCGTCGCGGGGCGCGCGCTGATCTCGAGCGCGATCGGCGCCGGGCTGGTGGTGATCGCGCTGGGGCTGGCGCAGCGCATCGAGGGCGCCTGGTGGCTGGCGATGGCGGCGCTGCTGGCCGGCGCGGGCGCGTCGCTGGAGGCGGCGCTGACCACGGGGCGCGAGCTGGACCGCGCGTTGCTGCTGCTGGCGGCGGCGCTGCTGCTTGCGCCGGGGCGCCGCGAGTTCCACCGCGCCGGGCGGCTGACGCGCGGCGTGCTGACGCCGGGATGGCTGGCGCTGGTCGCAGGCGCCGTCGCCGCCTGCGGCTTCGTGCTGTATTTCGCCCAACGCAGCGGGCCGTTCGCCCATGAGCAATGGTGGGTCTTCGCGCTGGACGAGCGCGCGCCGCTTCGCTTGCGCGCCGGGCTTGTCGCCAGCCTCGCGGCGGCGCTGGGGCTGCTGGGCTGGGGGCTGCGCGGCGCGCGGCTGCGCCCGCAGGCGCCCGACGCCGCCGCGCTGGCGGCGGCGGCGCGAATCGCGGCGGCGCAGGACGAGCCGCTCGCCCTGCTGGCGCTGACCGGCGACAAGGCGCTGCTGATGTCGGATGAGGGCGACGCATTGATGAGTTTCGGGGCGCGGGGCCGCGCCTGGGTGGCGCTCGGCGCGCCGGTCGGGCCGCCGGACGGCGCCGCGCGCCTCGCCTGGGCGTTCGCCGACGCCGCGCGGCGCGAAGGCGCGCGGCCCGCGTTCTTCGCCGTCGGCCGGCGCCACGCGCCGCTGATGCTCGATCTCGGCCTCAGTCTCAGCCTGATCGGCGAGGAGGCGATGCTGCCGCTGCCGGGCTTCACGCTCGACGCGCCGGCGCGGCGCAGGCTGCGCGCGGCGCATGAGCGCGCGGTGCGCGCTGGGCTGACGTTGGAGCGCGCGCGCCCGCCGCACGCCGCCGCGCCGCCCGACGCGCTGGCCGCGATCGGCGAACTCTGGGCGATGGACCGCGCGGCGCCGGAGCGCGGCTTTCTCGGCGGACCTGCGGCGCCGGGCTGGCTTGCCGGCCGCGAACTGGCGCTGATCCGCCGCCATGACGCGGTGGTGGGCTTCGCCGTGCTGCTGGTCGCGGGGCCGCGCGCGGCGGTGGACGTGATCCGCCACACCGGCCACGCCACGCCCGACGCGCTGGCGTTCCTGTTCGCGGAACTGGCGCTGACGCTGAAGGCCGGGGGCTTCGCCAGCCTGACGCTGGGCATGGCGCCGCTGACGGGCGAGGACGCGCGGCGCGGCGCGCTGTTGTGGCGCGACTGCGGGCCGGGCCTGTTCGCGCTGGGGCCGCATTTCGACGCGCCGGAGACCGTGCGCGCCTTCGCCGAGGGCTTCGCGCCGCTGTGGCGGCCGCGCTTTGTCGCCAGCGACCCCGGCGCCCCGCCGCCGATGCGCGAGGTGGCCGCGCTGATCCGGGGCGGCGGCTGAACGCCGCGCCGGGCGCCGCCACCGGGTTGCGCCACGACGTCCGGGGCGGCCCCGGCGCAAGGGGGGGCCGCGGGGCGCGGCCCAGCCGTTGGGTTAAGTGGCGCCTCGCAGTTGGCGTAAGGACCTTCCGAAAAGGTTTCGCAAGGGAACGTCGAGGGTTGGCGACAAGGAAGGCGCGGATGCCCTGGCGAAGAAATCTTCGTCAGGGTTTGTCATCGTC
>Ga0210024_1005032_pt1 | contig 10088 bp, 5 predicted proteins | sample CryGeymeta201525_FD_183988 | JGI IMG/M metagenome (GOLD analysis project Ga0210024, IMG submission 183988) | Groundwater microbial communities from Crystal Geyser aquifers in Utah, USA - Crystal Geyser metaG 2015-25 (SPAdes) (version 2) | ecosystem: Environmental > Aquatic > Deep subsurface >... | reverse complement strand
CCTCACGCAAAGCAGAGTGAGAGAAGATAAACCGCACCGGCTCGTCGAAAGACAGCAGCCGCTCCTTGTCCTTCAAAATCAGGTCATACGCATCCACATCGTCGGCTTCCGTGGACTTTTTGCCCGTTTCGGGGTCCACCATGCGCTTGGTTTTCTTGTCAATGGAGAAGTAGCCGTTGTGCGTTTTGGTGGTCGCAATGCCTTTCAAATACCGGTTGTAGGGCGTGTCGTCCAGCGTCAGCACCTCGGACAGTTGCTGGTTGTACTCTTCCTCAAACATCTGGGCGTACTCGCCGGGTTGCTCGACCGCATCGCCAGACTCGTTGGTGTAGCTGCGGTATTTGCTAACCGCATCAATAAAAAACAGCGACAACACCTTGATGCCCTGGGCAAAAAGCGCTTGCTCTTTCTCAAAATGGGCCTTGACCGCCTCCCGAATCTGAATACGCCGCAAAGCCGATTCACTGACATCGCCTGTGGCCTCGCCCGCCACCAGCTCATGCCCATTGGTGAAACTTACCGTGTTGGTGAGCGCATTGATGTCGGACACCACAAAACCCCGGTACTGCTCCAAGTCGCCCGACAGGTCGAACAAGTTGTCGTTGCGGGACAGTCGGCGGACAACACGCTTGATACCGTTGTTTTGCCGGGTTTCCAACTCCACCCGTGCCACCGGGGCACTTTTTGAAACCTCAATCGACTCCAAATAGAGGTATGCGTTGGTGCCGGTCAGGCCCTTGACTGATATGCCACGCACCGCGATTTTCTTGACCAGCTTCTGGTTGTACGCATCCAGCGCGTCCAGCCGGTGGATTTTGTTGTGTGTCGTCTTGTGGGTGGCCGAATACCGCAACACCGCCAGCGGTTTGAAATTGGCAAGCGTTTCCAGCGTCTTGCCGCCTTCCATCTTCTGCGGCTCATCCAGGAACATGATGGGCCGATTGGCACTGATCACGTCAATGGGTCTGCGGGACTGAAAGTCGTCCAGCTCTTCATAAATACGGCGTGCATCCTTGCCCGTGGCATTGAAGGCCTGCACGTTAATCACCATCACGTTGATGCCCGCATCACTGGAAAAACTTTCCAAATTGTGCAACTGCTTGGAGTTGTAGATGAAAAACCTGGCGCGCTTCTTGTAGTCGTCCAAAAAGTGCTCCGCCGTGATTTCCAGCGACTTGTGCACGCCTTCACGAATGGCAATGCTGGGCACCACCACAATGAACTTGCTCCACCCAAAACGGGCATTCAACTCGAACATGCTCTTGACATAGCAATACGTCTTGCCGGTGCCGGTCTCCATTTCCACATCCAGATTGATGTCACACACCTTGGTTTTGACCAGCGCGGCGGACAGGGGCAGGTTTTGCCTGCGCTGAACGGCATGGATGTTTTCCAGTATCTGGCCGGGTGTCAGGGCCAAATCAGCATTTTTGAAACCGGCTGACTCCAACGGCGTTACCACCTGGCCACCGGCATCCACCGCGCGGCCTGGGTCCATGCGGTAGTTCAAGCCCTCACGCTTGGGTTGCCCGGCAAAGCAATCTGCCACGGCTTCGACGGCATTGGTCTGGTAGCCCTGTTTTTTGAATTTCAGCTTCATGCGTTTTTCTGCAAATTTCTCTGCAACTTCTCTTTTTTCTCTGCAAATCTGAGGCAATAGTCCCACAGCCTGTGGGACTATTGCCGCCTCTTGTGGACTTAAATTTCTGTTTTCGACTCCACAAAACTCGCATGTCACCGTTTCATAAATTATGAAAACTTCAATTAAATCAATCAGTTATCGTGATTCAATCTTTAGCTTATTCTTAAATTTATTCTTTTTATTCTTTTTTCGGAACCCACTTGGGTGTCCTGCGCGTGCCCGCATTGGTAATGAGCCCACGCATCCGCATGCCCGTCAACAGGTTGCCGATTTTGTTTTGCTTTTGCTCTGAATCCAACGCATCGCTAAGCCTGTTCAACAAGAGCTTGTCAATCTCCTGCCGACTCGCCGAGCCAAACTTGGCCAGGTAATCGCTGATTTGCTTGATGCAAAACGCATCGTCTTGTCCCCGTGTGTTGATGTAGTCCACCTTGGTGGAAGTGGCCGATGCAACAGCAGCAGATACATGCAAATGCGGCTTGCGCCCCTCAATAAGCTTAGCCTGACGCAGGCGGCGGGCCACTGGATCATCTATCGGCAAGTTCTTTTGCACCCTATCCAGGGCCAGAATGTCTGGCAGACTCAGATCCGTTCTTTGCATCAGCAAGCGGCTATAAGCCGCATCGACCACCGCGCCATACAGCGTCATCTTCACGACTTGCGGCTCAGTCAGGTCATAGTCTGGCATCGGAAAATACCGGCGCGCTTGGCCAATGTGCATTTCGTAAATGCCATAGCCCATGGTGTCGATCATGTTCAACTCAGCCATGGCCTGGGCCAGAAATGGATTACGGTAACGTCGGGGCGTTTTATGCCCAGCGATATAGTCTGACGGCTGCCCCTCATAAAACGAACCTTCGTTCTCAAAGACGAGGCGATCAGTCTTTTCGATCACCAGCACACGACCATTGCGTGAGTAGTCTTGATGGGCAATGCAGTTATGCAGTGCCTCCAACACAATTTTCTGCTCGTACTGGGCTAGCACAATGGGTACCAATTGATCACTGGGCATGATCGATGTGCGCTCATTGCGAATCTTTTGATAAACCTGCGTCGTGGTCAGTAAGAACGGGGGCGCAAAGTGCGTGTAAAACGCCGTGCCCTCCAGCTTCCAGGTCATCTGCGCCGGATGGGGGGATAAGCGGTAAGCTGACTCAGCCTTGCCCAGCAACAATAAGGTGGCGCGAGTGATATGCCCGTTCTGCGTCAGACGTGCGCGGTCTAAAAAAACCGCATCGGGCCATGCAGCAACGTCTTCGGCCGAGAAGCGGTTGGCATACTTCTTTGCAAACGACTCGCGGGCTTTGGCCAAAGCGGCTGAATCCAGGTCTGCCAGCGTCGACCCTGGCACCTGCTGCGCAGTCCAATCGGCTGCACCCACTTGGCCACGCAAAGCATCTTGTTTATCCAAGCCCAAATGCGTCAAGCTTTCACCCGCTCGTGCGTAGTAATGGCCCTTCCAGGCTATAGGCATACCCTGCGGCGCGGCAGGAATCTCCAGTAACAGTACTCGCCCGAGAGGCGTATGCAATTCATGAATATCACGCAGCGTAATGCTGGGCTCAGTACCTTCGGAGATTTGCATTTTCAGGCTGTGTAGCCGCTCGGGCTCTGGCCTGTAGTCGGTACCCACCACAGTTCGGCTGGCGTTGTCCACGCCAAACACCAGCCAAGCCTTTTCTTCATCGCGCAGATTCGCCTCGTTAGCCAATGCAGAAAAGTACTTACCGATATCCGAAGTGGAATACCCATCGCTTGCGCGCTTGAACTCCACCACCTCGCCTTCCCAACGGGCAATCAAATTTTTGAGCAGAGTTTCCAAAGTTAAATTATCCATGGCGGTCAGCCTTAAATCGTTTTGACTTCGGTGCCGGGAGACATAAGCTTGAAGATTTGCTCGACGTTAATCTTGACACTGTCATTGGCAAAACCAGAATCACGGAACACTGCGCGTAGCGGTTCCCGCTTGGCCAGCAGCTTGACGAATTCTTTGCTGACCCCCTCTTCAAAGCACGCGGCCAGCGCGTTGCCATCCACAAAAAACACGGCTTTGCCAGCAATGGTTTCCTGCGCAATGGGCAACGCCAGGTCCACGCCCCAATCCAGCAGCACCTGGAACAATAGGTCTTCGGACGTGCGGTCTTCGCGGATGTTGTTGACTTGATCAAAGAGTTGGTCTTGGGACGCGGCGTCGGGGGTGTAGAACACCTCCTTCATGTTGGATCTATCGATTTTTAGGACGCGGAAACCAACGTCGAGCTCATCCACGCCGGGCTTGCCAGTGTTTTCCTGCTTGACCTTTTTACCTGCTCGGCGGATTCGATCTTTGCCAATTGAAGAAATGGTTTTATGCCCAGCTTTGAATGCAGCGGACTCAGTGTCGCAAAGTGCTGGCAATTGAACCAGGATAAATTTGCGTTTGCCACCATCTTGAGCATTCAGAGACATCACAGCATGCGCAGTTGTTGCTGAGCCGGAAAAAAAGTCGAGAACAATACTACTTTCTGAGCTAGGGCAAATCCAACCAATTGCCCGTTCCATAATTTCCGTGCTTTTTTCAGTGTCAAATGTTGTCTCATTCCCACTTAAAAGTATGTCCATCCAGTTATCGCTTAGAAGCTTTCCATCATTCGGTGGAACGTAATACTGAATATTGCCATCAGCGTTCTTTCTCACAAAGTTCAAGCTAACATTCGTCGCCGTCAACGTGTCAACATACCATTCATCGATTGACATACTTGCCGAGTGCGTCTCGACGTAGGTTTGATAATTCTTTACAGCTTCTCGCGCGCGGCCAGCCTCCCACCGCCATTGCCCTGTATCTGGTGTAAAGCCAAAGAGCTCATATCGCATCGTTGGTCGATCGGTACCTCGCCAAAAAGTATCCCATTTACCGGGTTGAGTAACACCATGAGAAAGAATTAGTTTCTTGAACCGTACATCCGGATTTCGTGCGTAAACAAGCATGTACTCATGCCCCAGAGAAAGGGAGCTAACGTCTTCAAACTGGGCCTGAACATTCTTAATTCCTCGCCTAACGATGATCGTATTCTTGTAACAACTTGAGCCAAATATTTCATCCATAATCTCCCTTAGGTTCGCGACCTCATTGTTATCAATTGAAATCAAAATTACGCCGTCTGGTCGCATTAGATTTCTCGCCAATTTAAGGCGTGAATACATCATGGTCAGCCAATCGGAGTGAAATCGTCCGTTAGCCTCTGTATTAGCGGTTAATCGATGCCCGCTTGGATCTCTTTGATTGGACCGTTCAAAATAGGAAGCAGAATCCTCAGCAAAATCATCCTCATAAATGAAGTCATTCCCCGTGTTATACGGCGGATCGATGTAAATCATCTTCACCTTGTTCAGGTAGGTCTCTTGAAGCAGTTTCAGCGCGTCGAGGTTGTCACCCTCGATAAATAGGTTTTGTGTGGTATCAAAGTCGACGCTTCCTTCCCGGCAGGGGCGAAGCGTCTTAGCGATGGGCGCATTGGCGGTCAACAGCGCCGCCCGTTTGCCGGGCCAATTGAGCTGGTAACGCTCTTGCGGTCCCTCAACAATTGAAGCCGATAGTTCTTGCCGCAGTTGATCAAAGTCAATTGCCCATTCCATATTTCCATTTTCACCCGGCACTTCAACTACACACTGAGGGAATAAATCACGGATTTTTTCAATATTTTCCTTGGCGAAATCTTTGGAATGCATTTTCATTTTTTTCATATTAATTCTACATCGATTGGATGAGTACGACTCACCTAGCGGCTTTGTAGCGCTGAGTATTTTTGGTACCGTCTGGGTGCTCTCTATCCAATAACCCTTCCTTGGTCATTGGGTATAAATATCGTGATCGAATGGTATTTTTATTAGCCTCAAGAATTTCGCAAATTTCTCCTAGGCTACAAAAGCGGGTACTGCAAATCTTGAGGATTTCCGACTTTCGTGCCTCTTGAGGTGTCCTAAATTTCGCCATGTTGTGAGTCCTTTTCAACGACATCTGATCCCAATTTTGCAAGCTCTGCTTTTAGCTCTCGCAAATGGGAGTTTATTTGCACTTTCCGATTGAACTGTTTTTCTTGGGCGAGGCGCGTTTTCAGCTTGGCCGCTGCCGCCTGCTTGGCGGACAAAAGCGACAACCGATCCAGTTGGTCCCGCAATGACTCGCCAGCGCGGGCCGGAACGACCAAATGTTGGCGCATAAGCTGCTCATACAGCCCCTGTAAATCCAGCGCCACCGGCAAGCCTGGTCGGACAACACCATCTTTTTGCCACGGTGCCGCATGGTAATCACCCACTACCCATTGGCCACTTGCCGCATCACTGGGGCGTTTGTAGGCAGCAATGGGTTGGCTGTGGCCGTCATGCCGCAGGACAAAAAAAATGGGAAAAGGGATGGCCTTGTCGATGCACCGAAGTACCGAATGATTGACATCCGGCAGCTTCAAGGCAATTTCGAACACTTCAATTTCCGGCACGTCCGGTTTGGCGGGCAGATTGATGGTCTCGGGAGCCAGCTTATAGGCCCATGTGATGCTCTCGACCTGCTCCACAAACAAATCGCGCAAGGCAGCGGTGGGTTTAGTGTGGGCGTAAATTTTGGCTTTGGCGACCGGACGGTTCACCGCCGCCTTGGGCGGCCAGGCGAACAGTGTGCAGGAACCATCCGGTGCAGTGTCTTCCATCAGGCAAATCCCTGCGCGCGCGGCTCTTCAGCCTGAATCACCAAAAAGCTGATCAACTCGAAGTCTTCTAGCCCGGCCACATCAGTCAATAAAGCCGTGGTTTTACCCGGAGAAAAAAGGCTATCCACATCCTGCTCCTGCTGGCGGTCAATCATGGAGTGAATGGCCTGGTCCAGCAATTTCGAATACGCCTTCATGTTGCGGCCATCGCCGGTTGCGCGGTTGAAGGCCTCGAATGCTGCAGGGATAGGCTGAAACTGCCCCTTGCAAGCGTTACGGGCCAGATCCAGCAGTGACTTAACCTCGGTATGGTCGGCAATGATGGTGCCGTCCATACCGATATACACCAAGTAATACGGATGCACCCGGTTCTTCTTCTGGAAGGCCGCGCCTGATGCGCCACTCAACAGGCGGTTGCGAAGGGTAAAAATCACGCCGGGCAACAAGCCTTTATCCGTATTGGCTGAGACGACTGCATGCAACCCATTAGGAAGGCGCGCGATGTCGGCGTTGGCCTTGACGTGATTGAGCAGGTCCATGCGGAAGTCGTTCAGTCCCAGATCGGTGATGGACACCCCGGTTTTGAGGTCTTCCATTTCAATGACTTCTTCTTGCAGACGGCGCAATTGCTCCTTGCGATAGGCCACATCGTTGGACTGGGCGGACAAGACGTTGTCATCGCCCGTGGCGGTTACGTCGGCAATCATCATGCGGCTTTCGACCCGCTCTTTCAGGCGGATGTACTCGTCCAGGCTGATATCGGGCCAGTAGTTGACCAACTGGATGCGCGCATTGGGTGAGCCGATACGGTCCACCCGGCCAAAGCGCTGGATGATGCGCACCGGGTTCCAATGGATGTCGTAATTGATGACCGTGTCGCAGTCCTGCAAGTTCTGGCCTTCGGATATGCAGTCGGTGCCGATCAGCACGTCAATCTCGCCCGGCTCATGGGGCATGGTCAGCGCTTTTTCTTTGGCGCGTGGCGCAAAGAGCGTGAGCATGGTCTGAAAATCCACACCCTGGCGAGGGTTCGCCGCCAAACGGATTGTGGTTTTGGGCTCGGACGAACCGGTGACTTTGCCGGTATGGATGCCGTGCTTCTGGAACAAGCCCGCCGCCAGGTTCTCATATAGATAGTGGGCAGTGTCGGCAAAGGCGGTGAATATCAGCAGCTTGCGGTTGCCGGGATTAATGGGGTTGGCCAGCTTGTGCTCAATTTGGCCTTTGAGGTGTTGGAGCTTGGCGTCCTCTGCGGGGGTGATTTTGGCCATTTCGGCCAAAAGCCCGTCAATCACACCCAAGTCGGCGCTCAGGTCGTATTCCCATGACGGCAAGTCCATGTCGCCCAGGTCAATTTTGACCTTGCCGCCCGTGGTGCTGTCATCCGTGTTGCCCGTATCGCTCACGTCATCCAGGTCTGGCAGCGTCTCATCATCAAAATCAGCGTCTTCAAACACGATCGCTTGGTCGGTGAACGTCACAGACTTGCCCGATTTCTTGAACGCGATGATCTTATCCAGTGCATTCTGGTGGTTGCTTTGCAGGCTCTGCAAGGTGAGCCGGAACGAAGCGACCGAACTTTCCAAGCGTTTAAGCAAATTGACGGTCATCAGCGCCTGCAAGCTTTTTTCGCGGTCGGCCTGTTTGAGCTTGCCACCGCCACCGCCCACGGTGGTGTCGTACATGTCTTCGTACTTCTTGCTGCGGCTGGGCAGGATGTAGCTCACGGGCGCATACACGGCCAGTTTCAACAAGCTGAGCCGGTTGAAGATGTCGTTGAAACCAATCACATCGGTGCGCAGGGTCAGCGGGCAATGAAAAGACAGGGGTTTGAGGCGTTCAGGGAAGTTGCCAATGTCTTTGGTGTCGTAAAAAGTCTCGATGTGCTTGCGGGATCGGGCAATGGTGACGCTGTCCAACAGCTCGAAAAAATCAAAGTCCAACGCGGCCAATATGGCGCTGGCGGTGCGCTCAATTGGCGGCAACTTGGTCCAGTTGTTGAACGCAGCTTGCGCACGGCGGAATATCTCGTCAATGTCTTTTTCAGTGCGCAGCTTGTCACCCAGCAGCCCGGCATTGCCTTCGTAAGCCAGGGCCAGTTGGTTGCGCAGGTCGTTGAAGCGGTTGTTGACCGGGGTGGCAGACAACATCAGCACCTTGGTTTTCACGCCCTGTTTGATGACCGAATTCATCAACTTCTGGTAGCGGGTTTCTTTGTCCTTGTACGCGTCGTTGTTGCGAAAATTGTGCGACTCGTCAATCACCACCAGGTCGTAATTGCCCCAATTGACCCGGTTGAGCGGCATGCCAAACGACTCGCCACGGGTACGTTGCAAGTCGGTATGGCACAGCACGTCATAGCTGAACCGGTCCTTGGCGAAAATGTTGGTTTTGAGGTTGCGGTTGTAGGTCAGCCAGTTGTCGGCCAACTTTTTGGGGCACAGCACCAGCACCGAACGGTTACGCAGCTCGTAATATTTGATGACGGCCAGGGCTGTGAAGGTTTTGCCCAAGCCCACGCTGTCGGCCAGAATGCAGCCATTGAAGGTTTCCAGCTTGTTGATGATGCCGGTGGCGGCATCGCGCTGGAAGTTGAACAGCTTTTGCCACACCAACGTGTCCAGGTAGCCCGTCCGGTCGTTGGGCAGCACGTCTTCGTTGAGGTCTTCCAGGAACTCGTTGAAGATGTTGTACAGCATCAAAAAGTAGATGCGCTCGGGTGAATTCTCTTGGTACACCGACGCAATGTGCTCACACACCAGGCTGGTCACGTCTTTCAGCTTGTCGGGATCACGCCAAATCTGGTCAAACAAACTCAGAAAAACACTGGTATTGGCGGGTTCGTCAAACTTGTTGACGATGTTGGACACCGCATTGCCGCGCTGGTAGCCCAAATCCACGGCAGTAAAGCCATGCAGCGGCATGTAAATGGCATTGGGCACTGTGGCCGACACTCCGGCCTGCACCGCCGCAAACTGCTGCATGGGGGCCGCACCACTGTTGGAGCGGAACTTGGCCTTGCGGCGCATCCAATCCGCACACTCGCGCGCAATAGCACGCTGGGTCAGTTTGTTTTTGAGCTGAACTTCAAACTCACTGCCGTAAAAGCTGCGCTCGGTGTCAGACTTGGGGATGTGGAACTCGCGCCTCTCTTTTTTGGCGGCATCGGTCGCCTCGTCGGGCATGAACGACGGGGAGGTGAAGATAAATTCGAACGATTCGACCGACTCCAACTCCCGTTTCAGGGCCTCATAGGCATAAATGGAGAAGGTTGAGGCGGCAATTTTGAGCCGCGCACCCGGCTGGACTGACTGCTTGATGTCGTCACCCAGCAGGTCGTTGATGTTGTCGATGAGTTTCATGCGGGTGCTAGCATGCCAAGGTTGCCGCTGCCGACCTGTAGATGTCAATAGGGTGGTCTGCCTTCACCATTTCCACGTCCAGATTGATGTCGTAAACCTTGGTTTTGAGCAGCGCGGCGGACAGGGGCAGGTTTTGCCTGCGCTGCACCGCGTGGATGTTTTCCAGCACCTGGCCGGGGGTCTGTGCCAGATCAGCATTTTTGAAACCGGCTGACTCCAACGGTGTCACCACTTGGCCACCAGCATCCACCGCACGGACTGAATCCATGCGGTAAGCCACGGCTTCAACGGCATTGGTCTGGTAGCCCTGTTTTTTGAATTTCAGCTTCATGCGTTTCTCTGCAAATTTCTCTGCAACTTCTCATTGGACAAGCGCACGCCGAATCAAGCGCGCCAACTCCG
>Ga0210024_1005029_pt1 | contig 10089 bp, 9 predicted proteins | sample CryGeymeta201525_FD_183988 | JGI IMG/M metagenome (GOLD analysis project Ga0210024, IMG submission 183988) | Groundwater microbial communities from Crystal Geyser aquifers in Utah, USA - Crystal Geyser metaG 2015-25 (SPAdes) (version 2) | ecosystem: Environmental > Aquatic > Deep subsurface >... | reverse complement strand
GTTTCCTCAAACAGCGTTCAGTTCGGTCAAGCGCTGCGGCGTGCCCACGTCGGTCCAGGGCCCGTGGTACAGCTCTGCAGAAACCAGCCCGTGATCCATCGCGGCACGCAGCAGCGGGGCCAGCTTGAGCGCTTGGCCCTGCGGGTTGCCAGGGGCAACGTCACACCAGGGCGTCACGAACAGCGCACGCCGGTACAAGCCGATGGTGGAATAGGTGTAGCGCGGGCGGGTATCGTCTGACGGCAGGTTCAGCGCCAAGCCGGTCGCGGCGTCCAGGCCGAAGTCGCCGTGCGGGTTGTGCGCCGGGTTGGGCACCAGCCAGAGGTGCGCGAGCTTGCCGCTAGCGACAAAACGCGCCACCGCCTGCGCGGTAAAAGCAAAATCGGGTGTGAACACGTCCCCGGCCAGCACCCAAAACATGTCACCCCCACGCGCGTCTGACTGCGGGCACAACTGCGGCAAGGCCCGGCAAATGCCACCAGCAGTTTCCAGCGCAGCGCCAAAGTCGCGCCCTTCGCGTGAGTAAAGCAGTTGCAACAAATCCTGTTTTGATAGCTGCTTGCGCTTATTCGATAAGGGCTGGAGGCCAAAATGATCATTAAATGATTGAACAATCTGGTCTTCCAGCCAGGCGGTGTTGATGACAACACGGGCCACACCAGCGCGCAGCAGCGCCTCAAGGTGCCATTGCATCAGCGCCTTGCCGCGCACCGGCAACAGCGGCTTCGGGCAAGTGTCGGTCAGCGGGCGCATGCGCTCGCCCCGGCCTGCGGCCAGCAGCATGGCTGACACGGGGCGAGCAACTGGATCAAGCGGTGATTTTGGTGGCATCGTGTAGCTTCAAAACGAGCGGCGAGCATAGCCCAAACACCACAAAAACGTTGTCACAGTGAAACAAATGAAGCGGCAAGTGCAAGCACTTGTAAGCAGTGTCACGCCACGGTGCTGGCCGTTACGTTTGCCTTGAAACTGCCACAAACGCCGGTTAACGTAGAGCCACATCGATGCACAAGGCCCCGTTGCAACGGGTCCATTTTTTACCTTCAAGGAGTTATGTCATGAACAAATCTGTATCCACCCTGCTGCTGGCACTCGTTTCTGTCGCAACCGCTGGCGCCGCCATGGCCCAAGGCGACGCAGCTGCACCAGCGACCAAGATCGTTCAGGTCGCCGCAATCAACCCCGAAAAGCCGGTCATGTCACACGAAGTCGCGTCGCTGATGCAGGCCATGCAAAAGGCGCAGGCGCAATACCGTCGCAGCGGTCAGCCGCAAGACCTGGCCCGTGTCGAGGCGGTGCGCCGCGAGCTTGCCAGCCGTGGTTTTGGCCGTGTCACCCAGGCTGCCCCGGTCATGCTGGCCGAGACCGCCGCCCCCATGGAAGGTGACCAATCACTGCGCGTCAGCCTGGCTCAATAAGTAGCGTGGCGCGCCAATCTTTTTAAACCAGGACACCCGCCGCGGCAACTTTGCCGCGGCGGGTGTTTTTGTTTGGGGCCGTGTGTATCATCCGCACGCCCTCACACTTTCTGGAGCAGCACATGGCACTGATGGATTTCATCAAAAAGCAGTTCATTGACGTTATTCAATGGGCCGAAGATGCCGACGGCACGCTGGCCTGGCGTTTTCCGATGGCGGGCATGGAAATCCAGAATGGCGCGCAACTGGTGGTGCGCGAATCGCAAATGACGTTGTTTGTCAACGAAGGCAAAGCCGCCGACGTGTTTGGCCCCGGCACCCACACACTGACCACGCAGACATTGCCCGTGCTGACCTACCTGAAGCACTGGGACAAGCTGTTTGAGTCGCCCTTCAAAAGCGACGTGTACTTTTTCAGCACCCGCCAGCAGCTCGACCAAAAGTGGGGCACGCCGCAGCCCATCACCATCCGCGACAAGGACTTTGGCGCAGTGCGCCTGCGCGCCTTTGGCAACTACAGCTTTCGCGTGGCCTCGCCTGCGCTGTTTCACACCGAAATCTCCGGCACGCGTGAACGTTATGAAACCATCGATATCGACGGCCAGCTGCGCGCCCTGGTGCTGCAACACATCAGTACCGCGGTGGCCAGCAGTGGCATTGCCTTTCTGGATCTGGCCGCCAACCAGCTGATGTTTGCCCAAGCCCTGACCCAACAGCTGGCGCCGGAGTTCGCAAAGATCGGTCTGGCGTTGGAGAAACTCACGGTGCAAAACGTCTCGTTGCCCGACGAGTTGCAAAAAGTGCTTGATCAGAAAATCGGCATGGGCATGGTGGGTGACGACATGGCCAGGTTCATGCAGTACCAGACCGCGCAGGCGATTCCCAAGTTTACCGAGGGTGGTGCTGGCGGCGGTGGCCTGGCCGGTGACGCCATGGGCCTGGGTGCCGGCGTGGCACTGGGCCAGGTGCTGGCGCAGAACCTGGCCGCTGGTCTGCAAGCGCCGCCCAGTGCAGCGGCTGTGGCGCAAGCCGCAGGCGTCAATCCAGAGGAGGTGATGGCCACGCTGGAAAAGCTCGGTGAACTCGCCGCCAAAGGCATCCTGACGCAACAGGAGTTTGAGACGAAGAAAGCAGAGTTGCTGAAAAAACTGGTTTAGAAACTACGGCGGTGCGCATCACAACGCGTTTTCAGCCAACAGACGCGCCATCTCAGTCGAGCTGATGGCTTGGGCACCGTGGCGCAGGCCAAGGCGTTCGGCTCCCGGGTTCAACGCGCGCCTGCTGGCTCCTGCAAACAAACAATCGACGCAATGGCCAGCGCAAAAGGGCCCGCTTGTCGGTCGGCCACCATCCAGCCGAGCTGACAGACACGCGCCGGATGCAAGGGTCCCGCCTCTGGCACCGGGCGGCCGCGCCAGGTGGGCTGAAAGTCGGCCACATGCAGTGTCAACGTTACCCAGACACCAGCGGGCGGCACAAAGACCGCCTGGTAATTGACACCGTCAAACGCATCGTCGGTACGCAAATTGAGCTTGTAGCGTTTGCCATCACCACGCACAGTCAGCTGGTAGCCGCTGATGTGCTCACCAGCCAGAGCGGAACAAGCGGCGCGCACCGAGGCAAAGCCGCCGTTGTTTTCCAGCGAGACGACTCCTTCAAACACAGCAAAACTCGCCGGGTCAAAACGCATGCGGCTGGCCGACATACCACCCATGACCTGATCGTCAATCGCGCGCCAATGTGCAACAGAGGCTAAAGTGTCGAAAATCAGTGCGGCGGTCATGCATGAATTGTGAATCAGACCCGGTGCTGATCGCATCAGCATTTACCCAAGTCCCCAAAGCCATGAGCAAAGCCTTCACCAAAGAATCCAGCAACGACGATGACGACGATGACGACGAGTTGCAGTTGCCGGCCTTGCCTGCAGATGGCAAAAACTACATCACGCCGCAAGGCTTTGCCACGTTACGTGCCGAGTTGAAACAGCTGGTGGAAGTAGAGCGCCCGAAAGTGGTTGAGGCCGTGCACTGGGCTGCCAGCAACGGCGACCGATCGGAAAACGGTGACTACATCTACGGTAAAAAGCGTCTGCGCGAAATCGATCGGCGTGTGCGCTTTTTGATCAAGCATCTGGAAGTGGCCGTGGTGGCCGCCCCCGCGCTGCACCATGGCAACACGCAAATCTTCTTTGGTGCCACCGTGACCTATGTCGATGACCAAAGTGTGCAGCGCACCGTGACGATTGTCGGCATTGACGAGGCCAATAGCGCAGTGGGCGAGGTCAGCTGGGTGTCGCCCATCGCCCGCACCTTGCTCAAGGCACATGAGAGCGACGTGCTGAAGCTGGTCATGCCCGACCGGGTGGACGACATTGAGGTGCTGCGGGTGAGCTACTCCGCTGCTGGATGATGCAACCTTGCCCGATCCACCAAGATATCCCACAAGACGATTGATACACACATAAACATGTCTCAACAACAAAACATTCATTGGCAAACACTTGCAATCGACAAGCGCAGGCGCGCTATGTTGAAAGGACAAGTTCCTCGGTGTATTTGGTTTACCGGTTTGTCTGGCTCTGGCAAAACTACTATCGCCAATTTGCTTGAAAAGAGGCTCTATGAGCTCGGTCGCCACACCTACTTACTTGATGGGGACAACGTGCGTCACGGGCTAAACCGCGATCTGGCATTTTCGGAGGTCGACCGCGTTGAAAACATTCGACGGGTGGCAGAAGTTGCGAAACTGATGGTCGACGCTGGCCTACTGGTTTTGGTGTCATTGATCTCGCCCTACCGAAAAGACCGAGCGTTGGCGCGTAGTCTGTTCGAGGCGGGAGAATTTGTTGAAGTATTTGTGGATGCGCCGCTATCTGTTTGCGAGCAACGTGACCATAAAGGGCTGTACTTCAAAGCACGACGAGGCGAATTGACAAACTTTACAGGGGTTGACAGCCCCTATGAGACCCCATCTGCGCCGGAAATACATTTAAAGACGGACAGTTTCTTGCCAGCTTCATTGGTGGATGCCGTTTTGAGACGATTGCTCTGAATGTCTGGTGGTGCGCCGGGCGGCATGATCAAGCAACATTTTCCCATATTCATGTGTCGGAAAAATTTACACACATCTGCAGGATGTCGCTATTTTTTTACATTCGCATTAATTTAATTAATCGCTAACCTGTTGAATATCAACAATTATTCATTTTTTCGCCGTTGTAGGCACAAGAATTGCTTATGGCTTCGGGCGGGTGAGTTGTTTGAGAAAATTCTCATTTGAATATTTCAGCAACGACCTCACGACAGCGCGTCAGCCCCGTATGGTGGTGCATTTAATTTTTGAGGAGAAAACCATGTCAAGTCGTCGATTTAAATTGGCAAGCATCGCCGCAGGAGTTGCGCTGGCGATTGTCGGTACTGCAGCCCAGGCATCGCACTTCAGAGGTGCGGCCATGATTCCAACGGTAGATGCGTCGGGTTTGCTGACCGTGACTACCACCAGTTTTTGGCGTAATGGTGCCGCCACCGGGGTCAGTGCCTTTGTTTCTGGCGGTGGCGGAGCCACTAACGTAAGTACTGCGCCGCGAATCGATAGCACGGCTGACAGCCGTTTTACCAAATCCACCAACGTTCAGACATACCGGCTTAATGGCGCTGGTACTTACAACATTACAGGTTCGAGTTGTTGCCGCGTCGAGGGCATCAACAATTGGTCAGGTAGCAGCTCAGTTTCCTGGACGATGAATTCCACGATTGTGTGGGATGGTGTGAGTGCCAAAACGCCTATCCTGTTCAATTTCAGCGCCGTCCAACCCGAGGTTGTGCGTGGTGTTGCGTATAGCGGGAACTTGGGTGCGGTCGGCGGGGCTGGCATTACCCTCAGTTACAACCAGGTCTTGAATGGTATTCCGGCACAGCCACCCGGCTTCACGGTGAACGCAGCAACTGGGGCATTAAGCATTTCGGCGGCGAATACGGCTGCCTATCTGGACAACTCCGCCGGCAACCCGGGTGCAGACTACGCCTTCAGCGGGAATATCTTGGCCAGTGACGGCAGCAGCGTGGAGTTTGACTGGTTGTTTGATGCTGTCAGCACGGCATCCAATAACGCGCCTGCTGTCAACGACGTGATCATCAATGCATTGGTTGGTAGTTCGGTCAATACCACGTTAACTGCTGCCGATGATGGCCTGCCCACCCCCCCCGGCGCACTGACCTGGACCGACATTGGCTTGATCAGTCCACAAGGCAGTTGCTCATTCTTGCCATCATTCAATACAACGACGCAGGCGTTGACGTGGAATACGACCGGCTGTGCCATTGGCAGTTACATCTATCAGGTGCAGGTCTCTGACTCGTCGTTAACCGATGTGGGCATCATCACCGTCAACCTGGCTGCGGGCAATGGTGGGGGCAACGTGCCGGAGCCTGCCACGCTGTATTTGCTGGGATTTGGTGTGCTGGGCTTGGGAGTCATGTCACGCCGGCGCAAAATGTCGGGCAAGTCGTAGGATCCAAGCAACTCTTCAGTCAAGAAGAATCCCCCATCGTTGGGGGATTTTTTTGGCTGGCACTTTGGCATTTCGTCACACTTAACACTTGCTGGTCGTCACCATGGGTAACGCTCTCCCAGGTCGAAATTCACTTTGCAGCTGCGGCAGCGGAAAAAAATTCAAACGCTGTTGCGGCGCAGAGCGCACCCAGGCTCCACCTTCATTGAATGAGAGCATTGCGCAAGCAATGAATTTCCTTGAGCGAGGTGAGTGGCAGCGGGCGCAAACGCTGCTGGAGCCACTGGTTCAGGTTAACCCGTTGCATGCCACGCTGCATTACTTGTTTGGCTTTGCGGCGCTGCAAACTGGGCAATATGTCCAGGCTGAGCTGCACATGGGTCGGGCCATGCAACTGGGGTTGTCAGATCCGGCAGCTCTGTATCACTATGGTGGCGCACTCGTAGCGCTAGGGCGTTTTTCGGAAGCGGCAGCAGCTTTTGAAAAGGCAGTGGTGTTGAAACAAGATTTTTTGCCCGCACGCACCAGCTGGGCAAATTGTCTTTTTGAACTGCGCGAATTTGACCATGCAGATCGACTTTATCGACAGGTCCTGGACAAGGAGCCGCACAATGTCGCGGCGATTCATAATCTGGCGCAAATTTTTTATCTGACCCAACATGTGGCAGATGCAATTGTCTATTTTCAGCGCGCAGCCAATGAGGCACCCAATGTTGCAGAATTTCGCGCTAGTCTGGCAACCATGCAGGAAGCAGATAACCAACTGGATGCCGCTGCAAATTCTGCCCAGATGGCGTTGACGGTTGAACCGCACAATGTGACGGCTGCCGTCGCTTTGTCCAGGGTTCTGCGCCGCCACCAACAAACTGAACACGCGCTGGCTACACTTGATCGCGCTGATCTCAAAACAGGCATGCCTCGCGGTGCTATTGCCTATTGGTCGGAGCGGGGTCAGATTCTTGAATCGCTCGGTCGTTTCCGTGAAGCATTCCAAGCATATGCAACCAGCAAGGCATTGCTTTCGCAAACCCGAAGTCAACCATATGACGGGCAGGTGCTGGCGCGGACGCTTGCACATGAGCAGAAAGTTTTGACTGCGCAGACGGTGGCGGATTGGGCGTTAAAGCAAAGTCCTACCATGCCAAGCCCACTGTTTATTGTGGGCTTTCCAAGGTCCGGCACGACGCTGTTGGAGCAGATGCTGGGCTGTCACCCAAAGGTCACAACGTGTGGTGAACTGGAAACGGTTCTCGGACGAGAGACCGGTCGCCCTGACTATCCGGAAAATATTGCCAGTTGTTTGGACCTGGAGCGCCAAGTTACGCTGTCGCTTTGGCGCGCTGACTATTTGGCGCAATTGAGTCAGCACATTGATCCGGCCCGTCAATCGCAATATGCGACTGACAAGTTACCACTTAATTTAATGCGGATCGGGCTTATTCGTTTGCTGTTTCCAGAAGCGCGCATTATTCACGTTGTGCGCCATCCGCTGGATGCTGTGCTGTCAGCTTATTTCACGCCGTTTTTGTTTGGAAATGAATGGTCGCACCGGCTGCCAGATACTGCGCAGATGTTCGTTCAGTCCTGGCACCATGCGCAGGTAATGCGACCACTTGCCGGGGCGCATTTTTCCAGTGTCCGCTACGAAGACTTGATTGCCGAACCTGAAGCGACCTTGAGGGGGGTCTTGGCGTTTCTTGATTTGCCGTGGGACGCATCGTGCCTGGATTTTCACCGTAACAAGCGCGTAGCTCGCACCGCGAGCTACGCGCAGGTGGCTCGCCCGTTGTACCAAACTTCAAAAAACAGGTATCGTCAATTCCTGGGCGACATAGATGCACAGACCTTGGCGAATTTGCGTCCAGTAATCGAGGAGGCGGGGTACGACATTGATGTATCGTTAGACCCGTTGTAAAAGTCTGCCCCAACATGCCCGTGCGGTTGGGTAGCGTCATGTCGGTAAATTCTTTTTGAGAACTTGGAAGGCAATTCATGTCGCGTCTATTTGTTTCTGGTTTGATCACATCACTGTTGATGGCTACAGTACCTATTGCGCAAGGCATTCCATTGGGGGTGGGTCAGATGCCACAGTTGGGGCTGGGTCTTGCAACCGACCCCGCTGGGCAGTCGGTGTTGTTGAATGAAGCCCTGGAACGCCTGAACCACGGCGAGCGGGCCAAAGCCAAAGCCAAACTGGCCGAGTTTTTGAAACAGTATCCGAACGATCCGAGAGGTCCCGAACTGGCTGGCATCATTTTGCTGGAAGATAAAAATTACCGGGTTGCAGCGGTTTCGTTTGCGCAGGCGCTTAAGTTAAAACCCAATAACCCAGGGGTGTTGGCCAAGCTCGGTGTAGCACTGTTACTCCAGGATATGAAAAAAGAGGGGCAGCAAGCGCTTGAGAAGGCCATTGCGCTGCGCCCAGGCGAACCGCTTGCGCGACGTTACCTTGGTTGGCTGGATGAAGGGCGCGGTAATCTTCCTGGAGCCGCGCAACATTACACGGCAGCCCTCAAAGGGGGCGAGTTGCCGGGTGACAGACTGACGGAACTCCATCTGGCGTTGGGCCGTATTTACAGTGCGCAGGGTAGAAATGAAGAGCTTGTGCACCTGCTTGCTCCGCTTGTGGATAAGGCCGATACATCCGAGGCTGCACAGTCTGCGCGTTTTCAGCTTGCCTATGCCTATATCAATCTGAACCGAAATGAAGCTGATGCGGTGATGCATAGCCTCGAAAAAACAGTCAAAGCAGATCACCCTGAGTGGCGGCTACTTGTTGCCTATGCCCAACTGGGAACTGACCCCTCAGGTGCCCGTCAGAAACTTCAGTCATTGGTTAAATCAGCCCCGGCCTATGCAGGCAGGACGAATTTTTTGATTGCCCGTAGTTACGCGATGGAAGGCAAAACTGCCCAGGCGGCAACAGAGCTTGAAGCACTCGCCGCCAAAGTTCAAAAAGGTGATTTACCAGAGGTTTTGACGGCGTTGGCGGCGTTGTATGTGAGTTCAGGGCAGTCTGCGAAAGGCATCAGTGTTCTGGACCTGTACGCGCGTAAGCATCCAGATATCGTGGAAATCAGCTATTTGCTCGCAGAGGTTCGTTTTCAGAGCGGTGATCTTGGTAATGCCGAAACGTTGCTAAAGCAAATTGTGTTGAACGCACCAAACTATGGGCGTGCCTATGCGCTGCTCGGTCAAATTGAACGCCACCGCAATGCATTGTCTTTGGCAGAGGAACATCTGCGCAAGGCGGTTGCCTTGGACAAAAACCTAGCCACCTCCTGGGTCAATTTGGCAGGTGTTTATGTCGACCGAAAAGAGCCTGACAAGGCGGTGAGCATACTTAAGCAAGGGTTGGCGGCAAATCCTGGTCAGCCATTACTGCAGTATGAGTTAGCCAACCTTTACGATTCCATTGGTAAGGCAAGCGATGCAAATCCACTTTATAAAACCGTCCTGACGACCTATACCAACTATGTTCCCGCCCTGAATGGTTTGGCTTTAAATCTGGCAGAAAGTGGCGATGTTGCTCAGGCCAAAACCTATGCGGAAAGGGCGTATGCGATTGATCAACACAATTCGACTACTCAAGATATCTACGGTTGGATTCTGGTACTCAACAAAGAAACTGGCAAAGGACTTCCCCTTTTGCAACAAGCCCTCGCCGCGTTGCCAAACGACCCTGCTGTGCTCTATCACTTGGGAGCAGCTTTGGTGCAGACCGGAAAGCAAGACGAAGGCCGCAGCTATTTGAAGCGGGCGTTGGCCACAGCGCCGCCTGAAAATATACGTGCAAAAGTTCAGTCCCTGCTGAAGTAAGCTTGGAAGTGACGCATCTTGTCCTCGACGTGCGCGTGTCTGTTAATTCCAACGATGGACACACAAGCTGGTCATGCCCGACCGGGTGGACGAGATTGAGGTGCTGCGGGTGAGCTACCCCGCACCTGCGTCAGCATCCAACTGACGCAGCAGTTGCTTTCAGGCAGCAGATTCACCCAATCGTCCGTCCCGGTGGTCGCGCAGCGCCTGGTAAATCTCTTCCTGGGTGTTCATCACAAACGGGCCGTACTGCACGATCGGCTCTTTTAAGGGCCGCCCGGCAATGAGCAACACCTTGGCATCGGCGCTGGCTTGCATCACCACGCCGTCGGACTGCGCCTC
>Ga0210024_1005028_pt1 | contig 10089 bp, 5 predicted proteins | sample CryGeymeta201525_FD_183988 | JGI IMG/M metagenome (GOLD analysis project Ga0210024, IMG submission 183988) | Groundwater microbial communities from Crystal Geyser aquifers in Utah, USA - Crystal Geyser metaG 2015-25 (SPAdes) (version 2) | ecosystem: Environmental > Aquatic > Deep subsurface >... | reverse complement strand
AATAGTGTACTTTTCTTCAATAAAACTTAACAAATAGGAAAGCAGTTTCGGCTAAGCAGTCGTCTCCTTTTTTGCTGTAGCTCCATCGTATACTACTAGCGTACCGGAATTTGTTTTGCAATAGTGATGCGAGCAATATTATTCTGTTTTTCTCAGCTACTACTGGACTAGTTGAGTAGAGTAGTAGAGTAGCCAAACAAAGTCTAAGCTTAATGATAGTATTGTTGAAAAACCGGCTATTTAAATTTTCTGTTTCTGCAAGCGTATTTGCAAGTGTTGCTACTAGTACTGTACCTGGTACTCTACGCTAGTAGTAGCTACTAGTGGTCTACTAGCTAGCTAGGAGCTAGAGCGAACGTAAGTAGGCTAGCTACCTACCAAACTGTAGCTAGCAGCGAGTATCAAGTACTCTCTCGCGTAAAATCATAAAATAATGTAGATAGATAAAACGAGCGAGGGGTTCGCAGATACTGTATCTCCTGCGAATGAAGCCCTCCGGAGCTCCCCTGTACCATGACTGTAGCTCATGACTCACAGTAGAAACACTGTACCGCTGGTACCAACTTCAAGTTAATTAGGCTGTCCCAAATTTTAGACGTCTAACTATCCCCGTCACTTTAATTTTATCAGTACCCTTATCAGCTAATTGCATAACCGTCAGAGCATGGTGATGTGACAATGGATGCAGCCCATTGGAACTACGGTGGTAGCAGTAATTATACTAAACTAGCTGTGCTGGTGTTACTGGCTGTAGGGTACTATGTCGTAGAAGTCATTTGTAGTTTGGTACATAGTTAATACAAAAGATCTTCCATCTTCCACTGCATCTCTATCCCCACCAGTCCCTACTATAGTGTTACAAGCACTCCAGCAGCCATGAGTGATTCACTAACCAATGCCCAATTATTGGAGACTATGCAGGGCCTTGGGAATAATGATCCCCCATCTCCTTTTGAGGAGACACCTGTCGGTGGGTGCACTCCTCCTATCAACAATCATGACGGTGGATTAATTCCCATCATTGATGTTCAGTGCCCCACAGAGGAGGACCCAGGAGTATCATATCAATTATCTTTGGAGATGTTAATTGAAGCAGAAGAGAACAAGAGACTTGCTGGGGAGGAGGAGGAGGAAGTCCACACCCCTCCCCTTACGGACATAAGGGATGACAGCCGTGGCAGTGCAGAGAGCAAATGCAAGTCTGCCTTGGCTCATCTAAATTATTTTTTGAAGAATCACTACAATAAGTCCCTAGGAACAAACAAGAGGGATTATGTACCAGCAGAGGAATTGACATATAATCCTCAGAATAAAGAAGATAATGAATGGTGGGATGACATGATTGGTAAGTTCTTAACTTATCTATCCAGATATGCTACCCGGTATTGCAAGAAAGGTGGTGTCTCTATCAGTCATGAGACAGGAACTGGTTATGCCAGTGCTATCAAAGCCTACTTTGACAACAAATTCCGTTCTTTCAGTGAGATCCCTGTCTTCAGGCCATCCAATTGGAGTAAACTGCGTAGGAAGTTGCAGGCTGCTTTTGTGGAAAGGCACAAGCTTTCCAAGACCCGGATGTCCAATCCTCACAAGGCATCTACTGATGAGGACAGGATATCTATTGCAATTGGTTGTGTTTATATGAATGATCCTCTTTCTGCAGAGTTCTTGCACTTGAACAATACAATGTTCCAATGTGTGGGAAGAGGCAGTGAGGTTGCATCTATTCAGGTGGCTGATTTGTCCACGGTTCACTGTAATGAATTCTCTAGTGATTTTCATGTAGTGAATTGTTTTTTGAAGAAGGATAAACAAGGCACGGAGCAGGATTTGAAGATCTTCCCCCACAGGGACTCTTGGCACCAAGATTGGTACTTTTCTAGTATCTACCATCTATTAATGGGGTCTGGTGGTAATGATGGTTCTCCATTCATCTTTCCCAGTTTTGCCCAGTGTGCTTCCAATGTAACGGAGAGTGGACGTATTGAAAGCAAGGTATCTTCTAAGTTCACAGAAGTATTTAAGGAGATTCAACATGCTCTGACGGAAATATGTGGATGTTTTCCAGTATGCTTGCTTTCTTCTCATCATTGCAAGAAAGGTGGTAACTACAAGATGGGAGAGGAACCAACAGTAAGTGGCCTTGCACAGATTTTTAGATCAGGGTGGATTGTACGTGGTCTACACAGTTTGTTTGACTATGTTATGGGAACACCCGTGATGATGACTGCTGCCGGTAAAGTGCTTGCTAATTGGACAACCAAGTGTGGTGGGGAAATTATAGGTGGCAATCCACCCAACCTGGATGATATACATACTAAGCCAGAATTGTTGGACGGATTTGTTGACTGTATTTTCCAGAATGATGTTACTGAAATGTGGCCTCGTCATATAAGATATCTGTTGGTTGGTGCATTGCTCAGGCACTATGATGAATTTTGTGGTTGTCTTTCTGCTCACCCAAAGCATCTTTACGACAATCTGGAGAATCATCTTTTTATCTCCAAAGTTAAGAATGCTCTGAGATCCTGTGGAGTAGATGATGCTACATTTGATGCATGGAAAGAAGAGGTTGGTATTGGTTTCTGGTCTAGAAATTGCCAGTCACTTGTCATCTCACGAATGCCAGCACAGCTCTTGGATGGTAGTCCTCATCCATCCAGGAGTGTCATGATGGATCCACGCTGTTTCATGGATCATTTTAATGACTTGGCACGGAGTATGATGACTCTTCAAGCCACTCAACGCCAGCTTGTTCTTACCCTGAACCGTTCCGAGCAACGTCAATTACTTATTTTGGATAAACTTGCACAGATTTCTTCTTTTCCTGGATCCTCCCCTGTTGTATTAGTTGCTCAACAACCAGACCAGGAAATGGAGGACAGTGCTGCTCCACCCCCAGTAATACGTTATACTGTTGCTGAGAAAGGATGGGGCAAAGTGAAGAATGTTGAGCAGTACTTTTTTCACTTCTTTAATGATCAAGCTATGGAAGGTTACCAGTTGGATTTGGAGGATCCTCAGTGGGCTACCAATCCCGACACATCCAAAATCAGGGCAAAGTTTGGCCGTTTGAAGAAAGTGATAAAGATTATGCTTGCATATGCCGACACATACCCACCCCCAAAGCCACGACAAGTTGCAAATATCGCTGCTTGGCAGAGAGCTGTGAGGGATATTGCTGCTGCATGTAATGCCCGTATACTCCAGAAGCTAAATGACCTGAGTAACAGTCCCACTATTAAGACGCAGCTTTCTCAGGCTGCCCTTATTGCCGCAAAGGAGGTACACTGTGATGAGGATATGTTACCGGATGATACCCCTATTGCTGCGAGGGCATGGTTTACCTTGCAGGCAACCAAGGTGGCAGACGACATGATAACTAATTAGGAATTACATGCACATGCTGCTATGAAGTAATTATTAGTAAATCTTTATTTTATCATATTTTTTAATTGTACGTTTTGTTTTCCTAGCGTTATGCATTCATTTCTTGTTTTTGTTTTGGTTACCAGTTTTCCAAGTTCAATTGGACGTGAACTAGTAAGCAAGGGCTTGTAGAAGGTGGAACCTTTCAGTATGGCAGTGCCATGGGTTGATGCAGCAGTGGATGGGCTGACGGGTGGGTGAAAGGGGACGAGTAATTAACTGTTAGAGGTGCAATTTATTTGTTTGTGGCTTCCAATAAAACACGATGATGATAACACGATGGCATGTTGTTTTGTTCAGTTCGTACCGATGTTGCTACTTGTATTTTCTTTACTAGTAGATAAGCTGTATGCGTCGAAATTCGTACCGATGTTGCTAGTTGTAATTTCTCTACTAGTAGATAAGCTGTATGCGTCGAAATTTGTACCGATGTTGCTAGTTGTATTTTCTTTACTAGTAGATAAGCTGTATGCGTCGAAATTCGTACCGATGTTGCTAGTTGTAATTTCTCTACTAGTAGATAAGAATTTATTCGTATTTTTTTTGGCAAAAGCAACAAGACACTGACAATGGGAAAACGACGTCATATCGAAATTACAGAAGATGATCCAAGGCTGTTTGATTATCTTCAACCATTTCCACGAGCTCAGGCACGTTGGAATGACGCAACCAAGGATCGGAAAGAGAATGACAAGCAAGAGAATGAAAACGGCAATTCCAACAAGAAGAAGGCTACTAGCAAACCTTATCTCAACAAAGGTGGTGTCAAAGCCAAGGACAAAATACCAAAGAGAAGACGAGTTGTTCCCGAACTCAGAGAGGTTGGATATCGGGATACCGCAGCGCAAGTATGGAAGGATCGTGTTTCCAAAGTGGTCAAGGACTCTTGTGATTATGTCAAGCATTCTGATTTCCCCATGCATTCTCGTAAAATTTCCAAGAAGAGCCCTGGAAATCTTCCTCTCATTCAAAAGAAGAAAAAATTGCTACATCTCACAATTCGAAAATTCGTGCAAGCGTATATCACTTCTCATTTTTTGCACGACGATTTGAAGGCCTCGAACAAGAATCCTGCCGTTCCTGCATCATATGCTCCATCAGCTTTCAACTCCTACTACTCTCTCCCAGTGAACAACTACAATGGGGAAGATAAGCCAGGATACACCCGTGTTTGGTCTTATGGTAGTGGATCTGGCTCCTCTACGATAGGTCTGGATCCTGCGACTCACAAAATTTTTCGTGCCACGGACAAAACATCAGCTGGATATTTTGCTGCCCGTGTTTTGAAAGAAATGGAAGAGATAGCACGCATGGATCCCGATTTGAACCAACAATTGGGAGATGATCACTTCAACGTGATTTCTATTAAGGTTTATTGGGGGGAAAAAGAAGTTAATCGCCATAACGACATTGCAATGACAAAATATAGCGGACCCCAAAGAAACAATTCACAAAAACCTGGTACCCCCGTTCTTATTTACACAGTTGGTGATCCCAAAAAATTGGTTTTTCATCGGCATGAATTGGAACCCGCTACCGATCATTCTTGTTATGATTTTGTACAAACATCATGTCAACATGACATTACCATTGGTCAGTTACATGGTGATTTGTTTGCACTCATCTATGAAGATGAAAATCATAACGGTGGTTACTATTTGTCGCATTCTTCCAACGCTGAGGGTTTGGTGCCTGATGGTGAGTCATACTACAAGGGTTTTACTATTTCTATAATGACGAGAGTCTGTGTCCATCAAGTTTGGATCAGTGATGTGGATGACACGGTCTTTTGTGAAAAACCACAGACAATTCCCCGTGACGAGAATGTTTTCTTTACGGACTTGGCCACTTCCGTTATTGGTAGTAGTCAGCACAGATGCGTGTGGGCTGCTTTAAAGCACAATGCTGGGACAATGCTTTATGATTATTACAAAATTCGTCTTTGGGGAACAGATACTGCAGCATGGGACGACCAAGATTGGGATGGAACTATGGATAAATCATACCCATCCAAAGAAGTAATAAAATCCACGATATTAGCAAGAAAGAAAGCACGAGAGAAGCAACACAGGAAAAAAGGGAGAGAATCCAGTAAAAAATAACAATACTAGAAGTTTAAATGTTTCGTAATCTATGTATTGTATTCCATTTTTGTGCTTTGTCTTTTGTTGTACTTTATTAAGGTGTTTGTGGTGTGACAGCGTTTGCTTTGGCTTTTTTTGTGGATCGGGCTGGAGTGAAATCTTCCGTCTCGCTGCTAGACTGGCTTGTAGAAGTGTCCTCCCTGCTACGTCCGTTGCTTGTAGATGAGGAAGAAGGGTATCTACGTCTTTCGTCTGCGAGAGGGCTATCATCAGGAGGTACACCAACTAGTATATCTGCGGGAGGACCTTCAGGACCAGGGTGACCTGCACGACTGGATGCCTTTGCAGGACCTGGAACTCCCCGGCCAGCAGCTGCTGCACGAGCTGGAACTCCAGTGCCTCCACGACCGGCAGGACCTGAACGTCCTTCAGGAGCTGGACCTCCACCACGGCCAGGGGGACCACGTGGACCTGCACCTCGACCACCTTGAACTCCTGGAGCTCTCTGGGCACCTGCACCTACTCCACGGGGAGGACCAGGTGGAGGAGGTGGAGGAGGTACAGGACCAGCCGGAACACGAGGACCTTCGGGACCCCGACCACCTTGAGCTCCTGGAGCTCTCTGGGCACCTGCACCTACTCCACGAGGAGGACCAGGTGGAGGAGGTGGAGGAGGTACAGGAAAATGTTCTCTATAAGGAAGAGCATTCAATAGAGCAGCATTCATCAAAGTTCTTTTCATTCCACGTCTCTCCCAGTCCAAATTGGAGTGATATTTGAATTCACCAGCAGAGGTAGTAACGTCCCAGGGATATAGCCTCTTTTTAAAAATATTCTTCTGCCATTTCACATTTTCATGCTCGGCCTTCAATAAATAGCTAGAAACAAATTTGGTCTTGGTTGTTAGTTTTGCCCAGTAACCAGGGATCACAGCATCCAATAATTGCACCATCTCAAAATTATGACCCGAAACATAATTCACTAATTTGGAACTGTTCTCTCCGTCAGTGCGTAACATGGACACAAAAGCATTGCTCCATAAAGCTCCATCAATTCGGGGTCTATGAGTGTGAGTACTCATAATGTTGGTGACTTTGAATTTGCTTTCAGCGTCCCACTTTACCTGGTCCACGGAAGGAAAGACAAAGGCGAAAATGAAACGACAGAGGGACATAACAAAGCCATGGTAGAATTTGTACTCAGCAGATTCGTGGTTATTGAATTTTACTTCAATTGCAGATAGACTAGAAGCCGGAGGGGTAGTTCCAAACCCATAGCTGCAGCCCATAATGGCAGCTGCAGTTGCTGCAACACGTACACTTGTCTCATACTTCTTTAGTGCACTGGAGAGTGTGGGAACACGAAGCACATTGGGGGGAAGAAGTGTCTTGGAAACAGTGTAACAGAATTCGACACAATCCCGTGCACACAAGTAGTATTTTCGCAAGGACACTGGATGGACTGTACAACGGAAGGGTGGATATAACCATTCTTTAATTGTAGGAATGGGAGCTTCTTCCTGTTCCTCAGCAAACGTAACAAGAGCATTTTCATGTTCCTGGTGACCATCCAACAGGTATACCCCAATTCGGGGAAGGGTGAGATTTGCCACAGGTGCGGTATGAATGTGTACCCCTGTTCCGTCATTAAAATTTTCCAATTCTTGCACAAAGACAGCATCCTCTACATAAGGAAGGAAGCCACCATGAAGTCTGTTAAGCAAATTGGGAAAACCATCATCGTCCTCATCGTCAATGTTTGGATTGTTTGCATTGTTTTCCGCCATAGTGTTTTCAATTTTGTAGGAACAAAAGAATACGTCTGGATTATGAATAAAATGAAAAGCTTTCGTGCTTGTCCATGAAGACAAAATAACATTAGAACACATCACGCTGAGTATTCCTCAACACGTTGTACTCCTCGTTGGGCAACTCCATCCCACGATGGCACAGTGGTTTCAACAGAACGTCACTAGTACTTAAATATATTCCTTTATTAATTGGGTACCACGGATTGGGTTAACGATTAAACAGTCCCGCTCTAATTCCATTAAGACATTACTAAAAACAATAAACGAATACCTAATTCGTATTGAGAACCAACACCACTATTACCTAATTCGTAGTGAGAACCAACACCACTATTACTATTCAATATAAAATGAAATAGGAAGAAAATACACTAAAGATTAGGTACCACCGATTGGGTTAACGATTAAACAGTCTCACTCTAATCGGATTAAGACATTACTAAAAGCAATAAACCAATACCTAATTCGTAGTGGGAAATAAGGATACTATTACTTATCAAACCAACGCAACTAGTACTACTATTAAATTTAAATTAAATAGGAAGAAAATACACTAACGAATAATACAAAGAAAAAAAAACATTGAAGATCCCGTCACCTTAACAATTCAATTAAAATTAATTACCTAGCAATAGACAGATACAAATTAAACAGCACCTCTAACGGTGTCTTACTCGTCCCGCCACACCCACCCGCCCATCCACACTCCAATTAATTAAGTAGCACTTAATGGAACTGACAGAAATCTTTCATGAAACTCTTCCACTTTAATAATTGTTCTACCACCGCAGCTTCCACAATTGTCCTTCAATTTGTAGCAGCATAACTTAACCACTTGCTTGTCGTCCTTGTACACAATTCCATTCATAGCATCCAAGACAAATTTAGCAAGATTATCAATGTCACAACCAGTAGGAGCAAGAATCCCACAACTGGAAGAACTGCTCTTCAAACGACCATCTCCTCTTTTGCTACACTTAAAATCGCAATTAGGACGTTTCAAGTAAAACCAAACTTCCACTGAAAGAGAGATACCACCGGAGAAAGGAACAAAAGATGGGTCAAGTTGGTCAATAATGACCCTCTTAAACTGTTCACGCTGATCCTTCTGTTGGTTAGCTATGCCACCATTATAAAAACGGGGACGAGACTGAGATACTGGGGGCTCATTAATATAAAACCACTTAGTTGTTGTTGGAGATGAAACACAACCCCCATTCTCTTGGCTGGTAGTAGCAATGTTCCTGTGTGCATACGTTGCTTGACCAACACCAACTAGTGCTTCTTCTCCTGCTGCTTCTCCAACCACATTCTTAGAAGACATCCTGGTATGCAGGAATACAACCTCATCATCATCAACATTGTCGTCTCCTCCTTCTTCATCTTCAATTTGTTGTTTCGTTGCTAACTGCATACTGGTATCACTTCTTCCCAGATTAACCCGTTCATGTGGGCCATTCCCAGCATCAGGGAAAGCATCTGCCAAATTAGAACTGGTAGTGATTGCCAATTGCTCCGTTTGGACATTTTCCTTTGCCCCTTCTTTCATTGCACTGTCATCACCATCATCACTGACCTCCTCATCAGTTAACAAATCATACAAGATACATAAAGTTGGCATTATACACAATCAGTGAGTAAGGGAATGAAACAAAAAGACAAATGTTGCTTTGTCCCTCCGTTAATAGAAGCAAAAATAGTGAAATAAATTTCCAAATAAAAGGAAAGACAGGCTTGCAAGATAACGTCTGAGAGTAGGCTACAGATGGGGCTTCATATATCCCTTTTACCGCCTGAAGAAATCTGATTGTACTAGAAGAGATGTAAAGGCCTACATAGGTTTACACAGGGGAACATTGGGAAATGTAGCTCACATAAAGCCCTTACTTAGGAGAGAAAATAACGTCTGCTTAGTAATTAGAGAGTGTGTTGCCCAGGACCCCCCAAATGAAGCCTAGCCTGCTACGCAAGGAGAAAGATATTATACTGTATTGATTTTTCAAACGTTATCCCTAGCTCTAAAAGAATCTGTCAACAACAACGAACTACTGCCAGTAGACTACCAGTAACAACGAGGCCAAGAATCCGACTTGCTACTATCGACTATCGACTATCGACTATCGACTATCGACTATCGAATACCATTCCGAGTACAGTAATCTTTTGAGTGTGTTGTAGTTTGTAGTGGCTACGATACTTGATACAATAAAACATTCTCAGCTATGAATACAATAGTGGAAAGAAAGAGTCATCGCTTCTATATTGCCATTGGTTTACACAGCAGAAATAGATATTATGAGGACGAAGACTCCAAGTAGATGTTATGAACGACGTGCCAGCTACGCAATCGCCGTTGCTACTTTGGCAATTGCTCATGCGACACACGGAGCGCTGCCAGCTACGCTTCTCAATATGCCACGAGATTATGTGGCCAAACCAAAAACTAATCTACGTGATTTTTATGAATTCTATCTCGGTGAGCATCGGAACCCTACTTGTCGTGTCCTACATGTAACAGGAACAAGCATGGTGGCACTATCCTTGTTCACCAAGTACCGGTATCTTTTCGCCCCCCTGGTTACGGGGATATCATGTGGACTCATGCTCTCCGAGTTTTTGTCGCCCCTGTCGAATGGACTACTAGAGTTTGCTTCAATCATTATCATTTCCTATCTGATAGTCAAAGGAACAACAGATAAAGCCTTTCCGTGGCACGTCCTGGTTATGGGATACGGGCCAGCATGGATCGGCCATTTTTTCTTCGAG
>Ga0210024_1005026_pt1 | contig 10092 bp, 10 predicted proteins | sample CryGeymeta201525_FD_183988 | JGI IMG/M metagenome (GOLD analysis project Ga0210024, IMG submission 183988) | Groundwater microbial communities from Crystal Geyser aquifers in Utah, USA - Crystal Geyser metaG 2015-25 (SPAdes) (version 2) | ecosystem: Environmental > Aquatic > Deep subsurface >... | reverse complement strand
TGCATTGTCCTGAATGTTGGTGTTGTTACCAACTTTAATGTAATGTACATCGCCCCTGAGAACAGCGTTATACCAGATACTGCAGTTGTCGCCGATTTCAACATCGCCAATTAAAGTTGCAGTTTCCGCCAGAAAACAGTTATTTCCAATCCGGGGAGTTTTTCCGTTTAACAATTTTATTAAAGCCACTATCTAAATTTATTTTAAATTGAGACAAATATATTAAAACCTGTAAATAATTAAATATGTTATTACTTACTTGTTAAATAATGGTTATTTTTGACATCTTGAATTTACATTAAACCGATTCAAAAATCCGATTTTGAAATTGTATATTACTGATTTTGAGGTCGTTTTTTATTTTGAAAGGAAATAATAGTTAATAAAAAAGCGATATAAATGAAGGATGCAAGAGTTATTGAACTGGATGAAGTTGTCATTCGTTTTTCAGGTGATTCAGGAGACGGGATGCAACTTACTGGTACGTTATTTTCTAATGCGGCTGCACTGTTCGGAAATGATATTTCAACATTCCCCGATTATCCGGCAGAAATCAGGGCGCCGCAAGGTACGGTTGGAGGGGTTTCGGGATTTCAGGTTCAATTTGGCAGAAAACAAATTAATACGCCAGGCGATTTTGCCCATGTTCTTGTCGCTATGAATCCTGCGGCAGTAAAGGCAAATGCAAAATTCATTAATCCGGGTGGAACCATTATTTATGATTCGGATATGTTTAATGAAAAAAACCTGGCCAAAGCAAATTTCGCAACCGACGACCCTTTTACGGAATGTAACCTGGATGATTATTTTAAAATAGGGGTTCCGATTTCAAGTCTTACCAAAGAAAGTTTAAAAGACTTTGGCCTTGATAATAAAAGTGTTTTACGAAGCAAAAACATGTTTGCCCTCGGTTTAATTTGCTGGATGTTTAACAGGCCAATGAATTACATTGAAGGATATATCAATGCCAAATTTGGTAAAAAACCGGTTGTTGCAGAGGCAAACATTAAGGTATTGCATGACGGTTATAATTATGGTATGATTATGCAGCACATGTCGCCAACCTATATTGTGCATCCGGCGAACATCGAAAATGGCACATACCGGAATATTAGCGGGAACATAGCCACCGCCTGGGGATTGTTGGCCGCAGCCGAAAAATCGGGGCTCGAATTGTTTCTGGGTTCGTACCCAATTACACCTGCCACCGAAATTTTACAAGCGCTTGCTGAAAGAAAAGATTTAGGTGTAAAAACATTTCAGGCTGAGGACGAAATTGCCGGAATTACTTCGGCAATAGGCGCTGCTTTTGCAGGCGACCTGGCGTGCACATCTACTTCGGGCCCGGGACTAGCCCTAAAATCGGAAGCCATTGGTTTGGCCGTGATGGCCGAACTTCCCTTGGTTGTGGTGAATGTTCAGCGCGGAGGCCCATCAACCGGACTTCCAACAAAAACCGAACAGTCTGATTTACTCCAGGCACTTTATGGCCGAAATGGTGAAAGTCCAGTAGTAGTTTTAGCGGCAAGCACTCCTTCTGATTGTTTCTGGTATGCGTTTATGGCGGCTAAAATAGCGCTGGAAAGAATGGTCCCGGTAATTTTACTTACCGATGGATTTTTGGGCAATGGCAGCGAACCCTGGAGGATTCCGAAAATGGCTGAACTGCCTTCAATTACGCCGCGGTTTGCAAAAGATGCAGCAACATACAAATCGTACGAACGAAAAGACGAAACACTTGCCAGAGACTGGGCAATTCCCGGAACAGCAGGTTTTGAACACCTGATTGGCGGTCTGGAAAAAAATAAAATGGGTTCGGTTAGCCACGACCCTGATAATCATCAGATTAATAGTGAACTTCGGGAACAGAAAGTTCAGCGTGTTGTCGATTTAGTTCCCGATTTGGAATTATGTGGCGACGAAGATGGTGATGTTTTGTTAGTGGGCTGGGGTGGTACTTATGGCCATTTAATCAGCGCTGTCCGCGACCTCCGGTTGGAAGGTAGAAATGTGAGCCTTGCCCATTTTAATTACATAAAACCGCTTCCAAAAAATACAGCCGAAGTATTTGGTAATTTCAAAAAAATTATTGTTTGTGAGCTAAATCTCGGACAGTTTGCAGGTTATTTAAGAGATAAATTTCCGCAATTCAGTTATCATCAGTTAAATAAACTGAAAGGATTGCCTTTTACCGTGAATGAGATTAAGGATAGCGTTTATAAATTATTGGAGGAATAGAAAATGGTTGATTTACAATATACAGTTAAAGATTTTAAAAGTGAAAACGAAGTTCGCTGGTGCCCTGGTTGCGGCGATTATGCTATTATGAACGCCGTTCAGCGAACAATGGCCGGCATGGGAATTCCGCACGAAAAATTTGCGGTAATTTCAGGTATCGGTTGTTCATCGCGGTTTCCGTATTACATGAGTACTTATGGTTTTCATACCATTCATGGCAGGGCTTCTGCAGTGGCGTCGGGTGTAAAACTGGCCAACCCCGGTTTGAATGTCTGGGTAATTACCGGCGATGGCGATGCAATGGCCATTGGAGGAAATCACTTTATCCATTTAATCCGCAGAAATATTGACCTCAACCTTATTTTGTTTAACAACAGAATTTACGGGTTAACAAAAGGACAATATTCGCCAACATCCGACCGCGGCTTCAAAACAAAAACATCACCTTTTGGCACTATTGAAGACCCCTTCGTTCCCGGTCAACTGGTAATTGGCGCCAGGGGAAATTTTTTCGCACGCACCATCGACAGCAATCTGAAATTAAGCCAGTCGGTTTTTGAAGGTGCAGCCAAACATAAAGGTACATCGGCAATTGAAGTGTTGCAGAATTGCGTGATTTACAACGATGGAATTCATAACGCCATTACCGACCCTGCACATCGCGCTGACAGGCAGTTGATTTTGGAACATGGAAAGCCAATGCTGTTTGGCGCCGAAAATGAAAAAGGAATTGTATTCGACAAAGGAAAACTAAAAGTGGAAATCATTGGTGAAAACGGGGTAACCATCGACGACATTCTTGTTCACGATGCAAACGAATCGGATCCAACGTTGCACATGGCGCTCATTAACATGAAATTACCCGAACAGCCTGTCGCATTTGGGATCATCAGAAGTGTTGAAGCGCTGGTTTATGATGCCGAGATGGTGGCGCAAATCAAACAAGTACAGCAAACCCGAAAAGTTACCTGTGTTGATGATTTGCTGAATTCAGGAAATACCTGGGAGGTAACAGGAAATGAGCCTGTTGCGCCTGATTGCACTAAACGAAAATACTAAATTAGGTTCAAATAAAAACAAAAAACCTATTGCTTCCCGGCAATAGGTTTTTTACTAATTGAGTTCAAACCATTTGGTTTTCTGAAGTAAAATTCCTGAGCTTAAGCCCGGATAGGTAACAAATGTGATGAGAGCCTCCTCATATTCCATAGCCTTGTCTTGCAAAAAATCATAAAGTTTTACATAATTCAACAATGCGAAATCAGGTGGATAGCCTGCCACAATGATATTCCAGAGGGCTTCCAGTTTTTCATTTGGTGCATATTTAAGCTGACCTTCAAGGCATTTAAACTCAGTTGGAGGTAAGACCGACTTTATTTTGTTGTAGTAATTTATGGTTACTGTTCTTTTCATTTTACAACTAAATTTCTCGGAATAAAGTTAGCAGCCCAAACTTTAGGTCTGAAATAAAAACTGCTGAAAATAGAATAGGATAAATACTGAAAATGTTATCAGCAGTTGTCTTGGCTAAAACCATTTGAAACCTTGTTCAGAATATCTCCGCAATATCGATTTGGGGCATTTCCTCCAGGTTGTTCATGGCGTTTATTAACCCGGCTTTCAAAAAGTTTTTAAGGTCGTCGGCAATGATCCTTCGCTCCCTTATTTTTCCATCGTTGATTAACCTCGCCCGCTGTGTTCCCGGCAGGATTGGCGCACTGGGAGTCCACCATTCGGTTCCATCGAAAAAAACCAGGTTGGCGTAACTGCTGTCGGTAACCAAACCTTTTTTTAGAATAATTATGTCATCGCATGTTCCGCGTTGTTCAAACAGCCGGTTTAAACTTTCCCTGTTGTTGTATTTAAAAGGGTAGTCAATTTCATTGTCTTCAACCAGCTTTAAACTTTTGATTTGTCTGTAATTATAGGCAAAAAACTCAATTTTTTCGATTTGTTGCGAATACGTCACCCGGCAACGAAACAGTCCTGTTTGTGCAAATTCAGGAATTTCAATTCGTTCAATCAGTTTAATTTGAGCAGAAAACCCAAAATATTCCCTGCACGCTTTTTCGAAACGTGCCTGGTGAAACTCCATGTTAAAGAGTTTTCCATCGTGGCATTTTATGGTTTCAAATAATGGGTACATAAACTTTTTCTAACAATTCATCATACTCTTTTCCTGCCTCGCTCATAAAGGTAATGCCTCCCCCACTTTTGTATATCAGTTGACCGTTTTGGTTTTCGATGTAACGGATTAACACGCAACTGTCGAGATTATTACCGTCGAAAATCCCAAAAATCCCTGTATAATAACCGCGTTCGTAATTCTCTGTTTTTTCAATTATTTCGAGCGTTTTCTTTTTTGGGGCTCCCGAAATGGAACCGGCAGGCAACAATGCAAAAAGAATGTCACCCAAATTTTCGGCAAAGTTTTTTGGCAAATCGCCCGAAATTTTTGAACTCACCTGCCACAGATTTTTTTGATTGGTTTGAATGTGGCTCAAATACCTGAATTTCTCGACTACCACATTTTCGGCAACCAAACTTAAATCGTTCCTGATTAAATCAACTATGGTATTGTGTTCTGCAATTTCCTTCGAATCGGTTAAAATAATTTGTTCCGCATTTTCAATATCTGCATCAATAGTGCCTTTCATCGGGAAAGAATAAATTTTCCCGTTTTCAATTTTCACAAACGGTTCGGGCGAAAAGCAAACAAATTTATCTTTCAAATAAATTTTATAGGGTGCCGAACTAATTTGAAAAATTTCTTCAAGCGAAAGATTGGTTTCAATTCTTGTTGGTTGTGTAAAATTGAGCAGATAAGTGTCCCCGTTTTGAATATGCCACATTACCTGATTAAAGCCAGTGTTGAATTTTTCGAACGAAACAGGTGTTGCTTTCCATGTTTTTAGTTCAGCTTTTTGCTGAAGCTCACCTTCATTTGAAAAACCGGGAATTTTCCAAAGAATCTGCTTTTGTGGTTCATCCAAAGGAAATATCAGTGGGATTTTCCCATGAAAATCAATGAGAAATACAAACGGAATTTTTTGCTTTCCCCATTCATTCAACTGACTGATTATTTCTGCTTTTTTTTTCATTTTCGGTCGCAAAGGTATAAATTTTTGTTTTGCGATTTCGGTTGGGACTTTGACTTTCCCAAGTCAAAGTTTTTAAATATCATGGACTTGGGAAAGTCCATGTCCCCGAGCTGGGTAGGACTTTGAGTTTCCTAACTCAAAGTTATTAGAGTTTATGTGTTACCCGGACAAACAAAAAAACCAACAACATGCCGCAATCAAACTCCCGTCTTATGCTGTGAAACAGCTTATTTAAAAGGTATCTTTCCGGGTTTTAAAGAATATATTTAAAGTATCAAAACTGAAAATAACGAACGAACAATAACAAAAAAATAATGAAACCACCGCTCAAAAAACCTTTTCCTGCACGCCGGACAACGTGAATACCTCTTGTTAGATTTCAACGCAACCTTTTTGCATTTAACTTCATCTGAATCATAGATAAACTAATCTTTAAAAACCAAAAAATGAAAGATCCACCGTAACAAACCCAAAAACCATTTCCCAGCTACAACAAGATTGTATCGCCCGAAAAACTGCCTAAAGGCAACAGAACCTGAACAAATTTGTGCTCACACCTGGTAACCCGCTTACCTCGAATACCCAAAAACAAATTTTACAACTTATTAGCTAAAAGCTTGTAGCTTGAAGCTAACACCTAAAAACAAAAAAAATGAAAAACAAAAAATTGAAACTACTTACTATTTTTCTGCTGCTGTTGCCGCTTTGTGTGGTTATACTGGGGGCAGGGTGTGAAAAAGAGAAGGACTTCGACACAAAATCTCAATTACTGGGGGAATGGGTCGAACAAGAACCTTTTTCTGATGGAGTTTGTGATACCATTATATTTAAAGAAGATAATACTATTGATCTATATAATCCAATTGAAGGTTGGACTTATAGTTTGCCTTCATCCGATACAATAGCGTTTACCGATCCTACAAGACCTCGGACTCAGAAATGTCATTTCATGTTTACTAATGAAAATAAACTTACTCTTTTCAATTTTTGGGATAGAACTATTACATCACAAATAAAGGACATAACTTTTAAGAAAATAAACTAAACATGAAAAAAACAATATTCATATTGATTAGCATAATAGTTTCCAGTTGGAGTTGCTTTTCGCAGACTGATAACTATTATTTTTACAAAGGCGAAAAAATTACTATTGATGTTAATGAAAAAATGTTTTATGTATTACTGTCAGATAGCGCAGGTCTAACAAATTATTTTTCAAATTCAAGTTTTCAAGTTACTGAGAAAAAATCCGGTATTTACTTTGATAAAACTAATAAAAAGATTAAAAAGTACTGGAAAATAGTAGAAGTAACATCAGAAAATGTCAATCAAAAAGAAGCAATTACAACATGGTTGTCCAAAAATCCTTCTATTGAACGAATCTGCCCAGTAATTGGAGATAAATATCCAGTTGCAGTGTCAGAATATTTTTATGTTAAGATTAAATTAGAAGATGACTTCAAGGTATTAGATTCAATCGCAGGTAAAATGTCTTGTGAATTAGTTGGGGAGGTTGCCAATATGCCATTGTGGTACACTTTAAGGTCAGGACGAAGTTCAAACACACTGAATTTGGCAAATTATTTTTATTCGACCAATTGTTTTCAGGAAGTAGATCCGGGATTTATCTTTAATTTTAAAAATACTTGTATTGATGATGATGAGTTTGACGAACAATGGGGGCTTGAAAATGGTTCAGGGGTTGATATAAATGCTTGTGAAGCCTGGGAAATGACAAGGGGAAATCCATGCGTGGTAGTAGGAGTTGTTGACCAGGGAATTGATAGTGCTCATAATGAATTTTCTTCTAATTTACTGAGCCTTTCATATGATTGTGAAAACAATGCTTTCCCTGCTCAATTAGAGGATAACCATGGAACTCATGTCGCGGGTATTATTGGTGCAAATCAAAATGGTAATCAGATTTCAGGAGTTGCCCCGCAAACAAGTTTAATGTCAATAAGTCATTCACTTTTTCCAAGTTCAACAATTTCACAAGAATTAGCATCAGGCATAAGCTGGGCGTGGCATAACGGGGCTGATATAATAAATTGTTCATGGGGAGATCAGAGGGGTGATTATTATGATGAGCTCCATAGTGCTTTATTGGAAAATGCAATAGATTCCGCATTAACGCATGGAAGGAATGGTTTAGGTTGTGTTGTCCTCACCGCTGCTGCACGATTGTATAGTGTAGCAATTATTTAATCATCACGCGATGCAATCGCGCGATAGCTGTGTCCCAAAAGCCAGATTCTCCAAATTATTTTTTACGAATCTTCAAAATCATCTTTAAATAGGTTCATAATTTTTATTTTTGAATAAAATTTTGAACAGGAATGGATATTGCGGGAAACATACAATCAATAAAGAATAGTTTGCCAAACGGGGTGAAACTGGTAGCGGTTTCGAAAACCAAGCCAAACGAAGATATTTTAGCAGCATATCGGGCTGGGCACAGAATTTTTGGGGAAAACAAAGTACAGGAACTAGTTCAAAAATATGAACAGTTGCCAAAAGATATAGATTGGCATTTTATTGGTCACCTGCAAACCAACAAGGTAAAATACGTGGCTTATTTTGTTAATTTAATTCACAGTGTTGATTCGTTCAAAATTTTAAAAGTGATTGACAGTGAGGCTAAAAGGCACAAACGAATTGTCAATTGCCTGCTTCAGTTTCATATTGCCGAAGAAGATACAAAATTCGGATTAACACTTGCGGAAGCGCAGGAAATGTTGGGAAGCCCTGATTTTAAAATACTTAAAAACATTTGTATTGCCGGGGTAATGGGAATGGCGACATACACCGACAATGCCGGGCAAATAAGAACTGAATTTAAGTTTCTGAAAACTATTTTTAAAACGCTGAAAAATGAATACTTTTCGGACGACAAAAAATTCTGCGAAATCTCGATGGGAATGTCCGATGATTATCCGATTGCTATTGAGGAAGGCAGCACAATAATCAGGGTAGGAAGCAAAATTTTTGGAGAAAGAAATTATTAGATTTGGTGCAAATATTTTTAAGACTTTAAACTTTGAACATTAAACATTTTTGATATTATGGTTAATTTAGAAACAACATATTTAGGGTTGAAACTCAAAAACCCTTTGGTGGCAGCAAGTTCGGGAATTACCGGTTCTGTTGACAAAATTGTGGAACTGGAAAAATCCGGAATTGGGGCAGTAGTCCTGAAATCGATTTTCGAGGAACAAATTAACGGCGAAGTGACCCACATGCTAAAGAAAGATACCCAAAACTCGGGTTATCCCGAAGCTGAAGACTACATCAAAGGTTATTTGCGCGACAATACCATAAAAAAACACATTGAACTGATTGAAGGGGCAAAAAAAGCGGTTGATATTCCGGTTATTGCCAGCGTGAATTGTATTTCAGGAGAAGAATGGACTACTTTTTCACGTGATTTTCAGGATGCCGGGGCTGACGCTCTTGAACTCAACATTTTTTATGTTCCTTCGAGCCGGCATGAAAAACCAGGTATGGTTGAGCAATTGTACATTGATGTTTTAAACAAGGTAAAATCGCAGGTTTCAATACCAGTGGCGGTAAAATTTGGTATTTACCACAGTAACATTCTGGGAATGGCCGAAAAGCTGAAGGCCAACGGCGCTGGCGGGATAGTGATGTTTAATCGTTTTTATGAACCCGATATTAATGTTGAAACTCTGGAACTCACTTCTTCCGAAGTTTTTAGTTCGCCTGCCGATATTCGCCGTTCGTTGCGTTGGGTAGGTATGGTTTCGACGGAAGTACCGAAACTTGAAATTGCGGCTTCAACAGGTATTCACGATGGAAATGCAGTTATTAAACAATTGCTTGCAGGCGCGCAGGTAACCCAATTATGCTCAACACTTTATTTGCATGGAGTTAAGGTAATTCCTGAAATCCTGGTCGAATTGTCTAACTTTATGAAAAAATGGAATTTCAAAAAAATTGATGATTTCAGGGGCCGCCTGTCCTATAAAAACATACCGGACCCGATGCTTTACGAGCGTTCTCAGTTCATGAAATATTTTTCGAACCGTTAAAGATCTGAAATAATTGTTTTAAAACAGCTTAACAGGGACAACAAAATTTGATGTGACACGTACTTAAAGGTACTATGAAACCATCAGAGAAAATAGATTACAAATTAAATTACGAACAACATTTTCGCAATGACTATTCTTTTAAGGACAATGACTTTAGAGTTAATCAGATTAAAAATCAGAACTTTATAGTACCATGGCAGTTGGTGGAAAATGGGAGAACAAAAGTTGTTGTGAAATAAGTTAGATGAAAGGGCCTACTCAACTTTGATTAGTGTGTTTAAAAAAAAAAGATCAATCTGGCAGTAAAGATTGATCTTTTTTTATTTCAGTTTTAAAAGCATTTCGTTCAGAAAATATTTATACTGCTCCGGAATAGTGGGCATCGCTTCATTTATTTTATGGATTGAAACGTTGATAATTTCTTCGCCTGGAAAAAACTCAAAATTATCAATTACAGTAAAAGCCTCAAAAGCAGTTTCCCAATCTTCATGGATTACCAAATCGACAAATACCGGCAAAAAAGTGCTGAAATCGAGCCCGTTTTGCCAACAGGCTGCTAAAATTGTTTTTCTGATTCCTTTGTACTTTTCATCTTCAATGGCGCGCATAAAAATGTTAACCGCGTTTTTGTCTTTAATTGTTTCCAATAAATTTTTGATTTCCGTTTCAATTTCATGCCCTGGAGAAGAATTTAGCAA
>Ga0210024_1005017_pt1 | contig 10104 bp, 9 predicted proteins | sample CryGeymeta201525_FD_183988 | JGI IMG/M metagenome (GOLD analysis project Ga0210024, IMG submission 183988) | Groundwater microbial communities from Crystal Geyser aquifers in Utah, USA - Crystal Geyser metaG 2015-25 (SPAdes) (version 2) | ecosystem: Environmental > Aquatic > Deep subsurface >... | reverse complement strand
CGTCGGGAACCGCCGCCTCCTCGTATTTCGGCGCCGCGCCGCGCGCGTCCGGCGCCAGCCATATCTGGAGCAGATGCACCGGCGCCGTGTCGGAGGCGTTGATTTCGGAATGCCGCACGCCGCGCCCGGCGCTCATCTTCTGCACCGCGCCGGGGCGGATCACGCCCTCTCCGCCCGTGCTGTCGCGGTGCGCCAGCGCGCCGTCGAGCACCCAGGTGATGATCTCCATGTCGCGGTGGCCGTGCGGCGCAAATCCGCCGCCGCCCGCGATCACGTCCTCGTTGATCACCCGCAGCGCGCCAAAGCCCATGCGCGCGGGGTCGTGATGCTCACCGAACGAAAAGCTGTGGCGGCTGTCGAGCCAGCCGATGCGGGTGTGAAACCGATCGTCGGCGCGGAGAATGTCGATCATGGCGCGGCCTTTCCTGTGATGGATCCTGCGATGAACGCTTGCGCCCGAAGGTGGACACTGGTTCAGTCGGATACAATGACGGTATCTGAGCCAGACAATCGCCAATCGGGAAACATCGCATGGATCGCCTCTCGGAAATGGAAGCCTTTGTGCGGGTGGTCGATGTCGGCGGCTTCACCGACGCGGCGCGCAAGCTGGGGGTGTCGAAATCCGCCGTCTCCAAGCACGTCTCGGCGCTGGAGGCGCGGCTTGGGGCGCGGCTGCTCAACCGCACCACCCGCCGCGTCAGCCCCACCGAGATCGGGCTGGCCTATTATGACCGCGCCGCGAGGGTGCTGAGCGAGGCGGCGGAAGCGGATGCGATGGCCGCCTCGATGCAGGGCGCGCCGCGCGGCGAGTTGCGCATCTCCGCGCCGCTGAGCTTTGGCATCCGGCATTTCTCGCCTGCGGTGTCGGCGTTCCTGTGCGCCTATCCGGAGGTCTCGGCGCGGGTGTCGCTGGACGATCGCTTCGTCGAGCTGGTGGCGGAGGGCTTCGATCTTGCGGTGCGCATCGGCGCGCTGCCCGACAGCACGCTGATGGCGAAGAAACTGGCGGAGACGGCGATGCTGATTGTCGCTTCGCCCGCCTATCTGGCGCGGCGCGGCGCGCCCGACTGCATCGACGCGCTGGCCGAGCACGACCTGCTGCACTACGCTAATCTGTCCTCCGGCGCCGCGTGGCGGCTGCGGGGGCCGGGCGGCGAGGAGCGGACGGTGCGCGCGCAGGGGCGGCTGACCGTGAACAACGGCGACGCGCTGTTGCAGGCGGCGGCGCAGGGCCTCGGGATAGCCCTGACCCCGGCGTTCATCGCCGCCGACGCCCTGCGCGCGGGCGACGTGGCGGAGGTGCTGCCGCAAGCGCGGCCCGCGCCGCTGGGGGTGTGGGCGGTCTATCCCGGCGGGCGCTTTCCGCAGCCCAAGCTGCGCGCCTTCATCGACTTCATGGCGGAGCGGTTCAGGGACAGCGGCCCCGACTGGTGATGAAGGGCCGGCGATAAAAAGGACCCGGGCGCAAGGCCCGGGCCTGAGTTCCGGCGCGTCCCGAAGGTCGCGCCGGGGGGAGGAACGTCGGCCGGGGTCAGGCGAACTGCGACCCCTTGCCAAACTCGGGATAGGCCTCAAGGCCCAGCTCTGCGGCGTCGAGGCCCTCGGTCTCGTCCTCGGCCGAAGCGCGGATGCCCATGGTCGCGTTGAGGATCAGCCAGGTGATGAGGCTGGTCACGATCACGAAGGCGGCGATCACCACGACGCCGAACAGCTGGCCGCCCAGCGAGGCGTCGCCGTTCGACAGCACCACCGCCAGCGTGCCCCAGATCCCGGCGCACAGGTGCACGGGGATCGCGCCCACCACGTCGTCGATCTTGAGCTTGTCGAGCAGCGGCACCGCGAACACCACCAGCACGCCGCCGAGACCGCCGATGATCAGCGCCAGCCCCAGCGAGGGCTGCAGCGGCTCGGCGGTGATCGACACGAGGCCCGCCAGCGCGCCGTTCAGCACCATGGTCAGATCGACCTTGCCATACAGAAGCTGCGTCGTGATCAGCGCCGCGATGGCGCCGCCGGCTGCGGCGATGTTGGTGTTGGCGAAGATGCGCGCCACGTCGGCCACGTCGCCGACCGTGCCCATCGCCAGCTGCGAGGCGCCGTTGAAGCCGAACCAGCCCAGCCACAGGATGAACGTGCCCAGCGTCGCCAGCGTCAGGTTCGAGCCGGGCATCGCGTTGACGCCGCCTTCCTTGCGATACTTGCCCAGACGCGGCCCGAGGATCAGCGCGCCGACCAGCGCCGCCCAGCCGCCCACCGAGTGCACCAGCGTCGACCCGGCGAAGTCCTGGAACGCGGCGCCGAAGGTGGTCATCATGAAGCCGTCGGCGGCGTCGTTTCCAAGGAAACCGCCACCCCATTTCCACGACCCCTGAATCGGGTAGATCAGCGCGGTGAGCACGACGGTGAACGCCAGGAACGGCCACAGCTTGATGCGCTCGGCCAGCGTGCCGGAGACGATCGAGGCCGTGGTGGCGCAGAACATCAGCTGGAAGAAGAAATCCGACGCCGTGGCGGCGTAATCGAGCGCGTCGGCCGCCTCCGGCGCCACGCCTGCGGGCTCCATGCCCGCGAACATGTTGAAGGCGAACACGCCGTCGATGATCCAGGCGTCGCCGGGATACATCACCTGATAGCCGCAGATGTAGTAGAGCACACCGGCGATCGAGAACAGCGCGATGTTCTTGGTGCACTGCATCGCGACGTTCTTGGTGCGCACGAGGCCCGCTTCGAGCATGGCGAAGCCTGCGGCCATCCACATCACCAGAAAACCGCCGATCAGAAACAGCAATGTGTTCAGGATGAACACGACGTGGGTCGAGGCCTCGGCGGGCGCGACGGCGGCGACCGCCTCGGCGACCGCAGGCTCTTGCGCCATGGCGGGCGCGGCGGCGAGGACCGCTGTCGCCGCAAGGGCGACGAGAGGGGCGAACATCTTCATCTCATTCCTCATGATAGCGTGAAAAACCGGCTCAGAGCGCATCTTCGCCCCGCTCATCGGTGCGCACCCGCACCGCCTGCTCCAGATTCAGCACGAACACCTTGCCATCGCCGATCTTGCCGGTGCGGGCGGTGGCGGCGATGGTCTCGACGATCTTCTCGACCTGTTCGGTGGGCGCCGCGATCTCCAGCTTGATCTTGGGGACAAAGTTCACGACGTATTCGGCGCCGCGATAGATCTCGGTATGGCCGCTCTGGCGCCCGTATCCCTTGACCTCGGACACCATCAGCCCCTGCACGCCGATGCCCGTCAGCGCCTCGCGCACCTCCTCCAGCTTGAACGGTTTGATCACCGCGATGATCAGCTTCATGTCTTTTCCCTCGCCAGCGCGGACAGACCGCAACTTCCTTGCAGAGCTCACCATGCAAGGTGCGTGCCAGACCGGCGGATCAGAGCGGCTACATTGAATTTTATAAAGAAATTTCAGCGCATCGCGGCAGCGCATCTCGGCTGACCGGAATTTTTGCCTAAATATTACACAATGCCTCGTTTTTAATCGACAATAGCCGCCCCGGCGGCGCGCCGCGCCCTCAGCCTTGACGGCGCGGCGCCCTGCGTGACAGCACTTTGGCATGTCTGCGCAACTCATCGTCAAAGACCTTCGCAAGCGATTCGGCGCGGTTGACGTGCTGCGCGGCGTGTCGCTCGAAGCGATCCGGGGCGACGTGATCGCGCTGATCGGCGCGTCCGGTTCGGGCAAATCCACCCTGTTGCGCTGCATCAACCTGCTGGAGACGCCCGACGCGGGCGACATCTCGGTGGGCGGCGAGCACATCACCATGACCGACGGGCGCAAGGGCCGCGCCGCCTCCGACCCCGAGGCGCTGCGCCGCATCCGCGCCAGGCTGGGCTTCGTGTTCCAGAGCTTCAACCTCTGGTCGCACATGACGGTGATGGAGAACATCGTCGAGGCGCCGATACATGTGCTGGGCGTCCCGCCCGCCGAAGCGCGGGCGCGCGCGCTGGCGCTGCTCGCCCGCGTCGGCCTGCCCGACCGGGGCGACGCCTACCCGATCCAGCTCTCCGGCGGCCAGCAGCAGCGCATCGCCATCGCGCGCGCGCTGGCGATGGAGCCCGACGTGATGCTGTTCGACGAGCCGACCTCCGCGCTCGACCCCGAACTGGTGGGCGAGGTGCTGGCGGTGATCCGCTCACTGGCTGACGAGGGGCGCACCATGCTGCTAGTCACGCACGAGATGGGGTTCTGCCGCGAGGTCGCCAGCCGCGTGATCTTTCTGCATCAGGGCCAGATCGAGGAGGAAGGCCCGCCCGACGTCCTGTTCGGCGCGCCGAAATCCGAACGGCTCAAGCAATTTCTCTCGCGCGTGCGCGACTAGGCTGGACGCGGTCGCCGCAATGCGCTCACCCTTCCCCCACCAGCGCCCGGTTTCACGAGGCGCGACCCAACATCCGAGGAGCACCTCCATGAAACGCATCGCCCTTGCGGCCGCGCTCGTCGCGTTCGCCCTGCCCGCCGCCGCGCAGGACCTGAAAATCTGCGTCGAGGGCGCCTATCCCCCGTTCAGTCAGGTCACCAACGCGGGCGACCTCGAAGGCTTCGACATCGACATCGCCAACGCGCTCTGCGCCGAGATGGGCAAGACCTGCGAGATGGTGCAGACCGAGTGGGACGCGATCATCCCCGCGCTGGAGGGCGGCAAGTGCGACGCCATCGTGGCGTCGATGTCGATCACGCCGGAGCGGATGCAGCGCATCGACTTTTCCGCCAAATATTACCAGACCCCGGCCAAGTTCGCCGCCGCCGAGGGCGTGGACTGGACCGACGACGACGCCGGCATGGCGGGCAAGACCGTCTGCGTGCAGCGCGGCTCGATCCATCAGGGCTATATGGAGGCGGTGTTCCCGTCGGCGGTTCTGTCGCTCTACCCCACCCAGGACGAGACCTATCTCGACCTGACTTCCGGGCGCTGTGACGCGATCATGGCCGACAGCATCGCCATTCAGGACGGCTTTCTGAACACGTCCGACGGCAAGGGCTACGCCTTCTTCGGCGGCGACCACGCCGTGCCGCAGTATCACGGCGAGGGCGCCGGGATCGGCGTGCGCAAGAGCGACCCGGACCTGCGCGACGCGCTGAGCGCCGCCATCGCCGCGATCCGCGCCAGCGGCGCCTACAAGACCATCAACGACACATACTTCCCGTTCGACATCTACGGCGACTGAGCGGAAAGGACGCGCCGCGATGAACAGCCTTGCCGGCGCGGCGCCCCTGCTGTTGCAGGGCTTGTGGGTGACGATCTCGGTCGCGGTGCTGGCGCTGGCGCTGGCGACGCTGCTGGGCGCGCTCAGCGCCGCCGCCAAGATCGGCGGCGGCCCGGTCGCGCGCGGCGCGGCGGCGGCCTACACCACCGTCATTCGCGGCATCCCCGACCTGGTGACGATGCTGATCGTCTATTTCGCCGGTCAGCGGCTGATCAACGGCCTGGCGCAGAGCGTCGGGCTGGAGGGGATCGAGATCTCGCTCTACGGCGCCGGGGTTCTGTCGATCGGCTTCATCTATGGCGCCTACATGACCGAGACGTTTCGCGGCGCCTATCTCGCCATCCCGCGCGGCCAGCTTGAGGCCGCGACCGCGCTGGGCCTGTCGCGCCGCCGCACCCTGCTGCGCGTCATCGCGCCCCAGCTGATGCGCTTCGCCCTGCCCGGCTACGCCAACATCTGGCAGGTGCTGGTGAAATCGACCGCCGTGGTCTCGGTGATCGGGCTGGCCGATCTGGTGGGGCTGGCGCTGAAGATCGGGCGGCGGGAGCGTGATCCCTTCACCTATCTGATCGTGGTGCTGATCGCCTATCTGCTGATCACCTCCGTCTCGGGCTGGCTGTTCCAGCGCGCCGAGCGGCGGCTGGCGCGGGGGACGTGATGGAGGCGTTCTGCGCCAGAGCCGCCGCCGCCGCGCAGGCGGGCGCGCCGTGGTTCTTCAACCCCTGTCTGGTGATCGACGAGGCGCCGCGCTGGGCGACCGGGGTCGGCATCACCGTGGCGCTGACCGCGCTGGCGCTGATGCTGGGTTTCATGGTGGCGCTGCCGCTGGCGTTCATCCGCACCCAGCGCCACCGCGTGTTCGACCCGCTGGTGCGCGGCTATGTCTATGTGTTCCGCGGCTCGCCGCTGCTGGTGCAGCTTTTCCTGATCTACTACGGGCTGGCGCAATTCGGCTTTGTCCGCGACAGCATCCTGTGGCCGTTCCTGCGCGACGCCTGGTGGTGCGCGCTGATCGCGTTCACGCTCAACTCCGCCGCCTACCAGACCGAGATCCTGCGCGGCGCGCTGGAGGCGACGCCGAAGGGCGACCGCGAGGCCGCCGTGGCGCTGGGCATGTCGCCGTGGCTGGCGGCGCGGCGCATCCTGATCCCCGCTGCGCTGCGCCGCGCGCTGCCGCAGATGGGCAACGAGGCGGTGTTCATGCTGCACGGCACCGCCATCGCCAGCGTGATCACGATCCAGGACATCCTCGGCGTCGGCCGGATGATCAACGGGCGCTATTACGTCGTCTATGAGGGGCTGCTGAGCGCCGCCGCGCTCTACATGGCGCTGACCGGGCTGGTGGTGCTGGCGGTGCGCGCGCTGGAGAAGCGGTATCTGCGGCACCTGTATCGCTGAGGCCACAGCGGCGGGGCGCTGCGGGGCGCGGTCGTCAGTCGGCGATGCGCCTCGCCTCGCCGGCGAAAGGGCTCAGGCCAAGCCAGCGTTGCATGCAGTCCGCGACAACGCGGTCCCCGGTCAGGGTCAGCAATTGCTGCGCGACGGCGGCGCGCACGGTGGTCAGCCCCATCCAGATCGCGGTCATCGTCCGCAGATCGCCGGTGACATAGAGATCCACGTCAAATCCGGGGTTCACCGCGCACAAGTCCGTCTCGGCGTCCTCCACCACGAGCCACCAGCAGCGGCTGGCGGCGCGGACCTCGGGATAGGTGAACTCGATGGTCACGCGGCGGGGCGGCAAAGGTGTCGGATTGAGACTCCGGCGCATGTCCCACATCAGCAGCGCGGGATCGAGGTTCGACAGTGACAGCTGCGACTTCAGCCAGCGCTGTCCCCATGCCCCCATTGTCGAGACCACCGGCATCAGATCCCGGCCCGCCTCGGTCAGGGCATAGCCCGAGGGCTGGCCGGTCCCGTCGGCGGCGCGCGCGACGACGCCGAGGGCCTCAAGCTCGCGCAGCCGCTTCGACAGCAATGCGGGCGACATGCGCGGCACGCCGCGGCGGATTTCGTTGAACCGGGTGCTGCCCGCCAGCAGTTCACGCAACACCAGCAGCGTCCATCGCGTGCAGAGCACCTCCGCCGCCATCGCGACGGGACAGAACTGGCCGTAGCCTGCGGTGTTGGTCATCGCCCCGTCCTCCCAGGAAACAAGTCTGCGCGCGCCAACGCCACGCGCGACGCTAGCCCCCGCCAGGCGGCATGACGATTCATTTCTGGAACTGGAGCGCCTGAACCGACGGTGGCAGGGTCAATCGAGACCCGACCAAAAAGGAGCAAGCGACATGACCACCACCCTCTACGCGCGGCTTGGGGGCGACAGCGGCATCGCGCGCCTCGTGGACGACATCGTGGATCGTCACATGCGCAACCCTGCGATCCGCGCGCGATTTGCGGTCTATGAGACAGGGTCTCCGCGCCTTGAATCGATCAAGGGCCATACCCGCGCCTTCTTGTCCGCCGGCGGCGGCGGACCCGCCGAATACACCGGACGCGGAATGCCGGACGCGCATCGCGGCATGAACATCAGCGAAGCCGAGTATGTCGCCGCCATGGACGACATCCTCGACGCGCTCGACGCGCAGGGGATGGATCCCGAGACGCGCAAGGACGTGCTCGCCATCGCCTACTCGCTCAAGGGCGAGATATTGCGGCAGTGACGCACCGGCGCTGACGGCGCGCTGAAAAACGCGCCCCCATACCGCGACACTGCGGCGCACGCCGTCGACCGCGCGGACAGGAAGATGTCGCGCGGCGGGTTGTATCGCTGAGGCCACAGCCCGCGCCGCTTCGGCCAGCGGCGCCGCACACTCCACATTTACGCCATGCTGCGCTATGATTGAGCCCAAAGCGCCCGAGGCCAGAGGCGCGGCGAGGTTGGGCAGTGACAAAACCGAACAAATCCGCGCCCAAGCCTGCGGCGCGGCGCAACGACGGCGCGGCGCGCAAGCCGAAGCCCGGGCGCAAACCGCGCCCCGGCTGGTTCGACCGCGTGATCCGCGCGGTGGTGCTTTGGCTGTTGCGCATGGGGCTGCGCGTAGCGGCGGTGTGCGCGGTGATCCTCGCGGGCGCGGTCGCGGTGATGTATCAGAGCCTGCCGCCGGCGGCGTCGCTGATCGACGGGCGGGAGCGCGGGTCGGTCACGCTGCTCGACCGGCGCGGCGACGTGTTCGCGTGGCGCGGCGAGCAGTTCGGCGGCGAGGTGCGCGTCGGCGATGTCTCGCCGCACCTGATCCACGCCATCCTGTCGGCGGAGGACCGCCGCTTCTATCGCCACTACGGCGTCGATCCGCGCGGCCTGATCCGCGCGGCGGTGGTGAATTTTCGCGCAGGCGGCGTGGTGCAGGGCGGCTCGACGCTGACGCAACAGGTCGCCAAGAACGTGTTCCTCAGCGACGAGCGGTCGATCGAGCGCAAGCTCAAGGAAATCCCCATGGCGCTGGCCATGGAGCTGAAATACGGCAAGGACGACATCCTCGCGCTGTATCTGAACCGGGTCTATCTGGGCGCCGGCGCCTATGGCTTCGAGGCCGCGTCGCGGCGCTATTTCGGCAAGGCGGCGAAGTTTCTCGACCCGGCGGAGGCGGCGATGCTGGCCGGGCTGCTCAAGGCGCCGTCGCGGCTGGCGCCGACCGCCGACATCGCCCGCGCCCGCGCCCGCGCCGCGCTGGTGATCGGCGCCATGCGCGAGGAGGGCTATCTGACCGAGGCCGAGGCGCGGCAGGCGCGCGCCAGCCCCGCGCAGCTTTCCCATGCGGCGGCGGCGCGGGCGGGCGGGCATTTCGCCGACTGGACGATGGAGACCGGCCCCGACTATCTCACCGAGGCCACCGCCGAGGACGTGGTGATCCGCACCACCTTCGACCCGGCGGCGCAAAGGGCGGCGGAGGCGGCGATGCGCGCGGTGTTCGCCGAAAAGGTGCGCCCCGGATCGCGCGCCGAAGCGGCGATCGTGGTGATGACGCCGGACGGCGCCGTGCGCGCCATCGTCGGCGGGCGCGACGGCGCGGCGGGGCGCTTCAACCGCGCGACGCAGGCGCGGCGGCAGACCGGCTCGGCGTTCAAGCCGTTCCTCTACGCCGCCGCCATCGAGCGCGGCGCCGCGCCCGACGACGTGGTGATGGACGCGCCGCTGACCATCGGCAAGTGGTCGCCGCAGAACTATGGCGGCGGCTACGCGGGGCCGGTGACGCTGACGCAAGCGCTCGCCCGCTCGATCAACACCGTCGCGGTGCGCGTGTCGGAGCGCGCCGGGCGTGAGAACGTGCGCCGCGTGGCGCGCAAGCTGGGGATCACCGCGCCGCTGGCCGACGGCCCGGCGCTGGCGCTCGGCGTGTCGGAGGCCAGCCTGATCGAGATGACCGGCGCCTACGCCGCCTTCGCCTCGGGCGGCTTCGACGCGCGCCCGTGGGCGATTCGCGAAGTGCGGGTGCGCGGCGACAGGGACGCGCTGATGACCGGCGGGCAAGGGCCGCGCCGCCGGGTGCTCGACGCCCGCGTGGCGGGGCTGGTCACCGGCATGATGGCGGAGGTGGTGCGCTCGGGCACCGGAACCCGCGCGCAGTTGGGCGCGCGGCCGCTGGCGGGCAAGACCGGCACCACGCAGGCGGCGCGCGACGCCTGGTTCATCGGCTTCAGCGCGCAGTATGTGGTCGGCGTCTGGATGGGCGCCGACGACAACTCCCCCCTGCGCGGCGTCACCGGCGGCGGCCTGCCCGCCGAGATCTGGCGCGAGACCATGGCGCGGCTGCATCAGGGCCTGCCGAACAAGCCGCTGCCCGCGCTGCGCCCCGCCCCCCGCGCGCCCGCCATCGCCGCCGCGCGCGGCGTGACGGTGGCGGCGGCGGAGGACGACGAAAGCTTTCTCGGCGGCATCCTGTCCG
>Ga0210024_1005016_pt1 | contig 10104 bp, 8 predicted proteins | sample CryGeymeta201525_FD_183988 | JGI IMG/M metagenome (GOLD analysis project Ga0210024, IMG submission 183988) | Groundwater microbial communities from Crystal Geyser aquifers in Utah, USA - Crystal Geyser metaG 2015-25 (SPAdes) (version 2) | ecosystem: Environmental > Aquatic > Deep subsurface >... | reverse complement strand
ACTGGGCATTTTATGTGAACGGCAAACCGGCAACAGTTGGTGCGGGAAGTTATAAACTTATGCCAAACGATAAAATCCTATGGAAAATCGAGAAATTTCAATGAGACGAAAACAGTTTTTCACAATTTTTGTAATGATTTTATTAGCTGCTTTGACGCGCTTTCTTCCCCATCTTCCAAATTTGACCCCAATTGGTGCAATTGCCTTGTTTTCCGGAGCTAAATTAAAAGGAATCAACCGCTATCTTTTGCCTTTAATCATTATGCTTTTGACTGATGCAATTATTGGTTTTCATAATACCATGGTCTTTGTTTACGGAAGCTTTTTAATTATTACATTATTGGGAGCAATCTTGCAAAGTAAGACGACTTATTTACGAATATTTGGATCTGCCCTATTTGCGTCAATCATTTTCTTTCTGATCACAAATTTCGGTGTTTGGCTTGTTGGTCCAATGTATCCAAAAACAATTGCCGGTTTAAGTCAGGCTTATTTTATGGGAATCCCCTTTTTCCGAAATACTTTGCTTGGGGATTTGATATATACACCGGTTTTATTTTACGGATATAGTTTTATTGCGAATAAGCTCGTGCATCTGAATAAAAACTATGCTTGAACGGACAATTCTGCTTTGATTGAGTAACCGGGAAATAACATGCTTTTATCACTTCCAAAATAATTACCTGTTCCTATGACCGGCTCAATACAGCAATACTTCTGATCAAAAGTTTTTTTATTGTCTTCTTCTTTAAACCCTGTCCACAGAACTGCATTAGAAAAACCAATTTGTTCTATGTTTAAAGGTTTTTGTTCAGAGAAATTAATTCGCTGATATCTTTTTTTATTTATCTGTGTTCCCTGCCAGCTTTCTGGTGTTGCCCAATAGTAATGCACTCCTAAATTAACCGGAACAGGTTTATCACCAATATTTGTAATTTCAATTGTTATCGACGGGTACATCGGGGACATTTCTTTTAACTTGTAATTATTATTACACCACTCGATTGGTGTTTTGTATTTTAAAGTTTGATGTGAGCGTTCAAAATTGTAAAACATTAGCCACTCGGTTAACCGTTGATTAGCTTCAATTAAACTGTCTCGTGCCAGATGTAGTTATATATTCGTTCATCTTCATGTGTATTAATTTTAAGAATTGAAGTATCAAATAAATTAAACTCAAGTCGCATATGAAAATATTTATTTGAATTTGTATCGGGTTCGGGTGGTTTTATTCTCGATATAAGCAAAGTGCTTTTTAATTTTAAAATAATCTTAAGTTCTTGAGCCAACTCACTTAAGATAACTATCTTATTATTTTTCATATCTTTATTTTGCAAATATACCACCCGAAATATCAAAGAATTTTTCAAAGAAATTTACAAGTTTATTAAGTACACTTTCACGTTTTTTAGTACGTTCACCGGTTGGAGAAAAACGAGATACAGGAGGTAAGATCTTAGCAACAGCAGTACCAGTTGTTGCTACACTTCCATCACGGAACGAATTTTTCACAAATTTATAAGTCTCGTCATGATCAAGATTTTCATTGGTAATAATTTGCTCAAGTTCCTCAATCCTTTTTTTGTCTACAAAATTCTGCCACTCACCATCGACCGATGAATGGACATCAAGCGAAGTGATAAATTGATTTATGAGATCTTTTTTGTTGCGTAATTTGACGCTTGAGTCTATTGCTTTGTTGATATCAATCAGAATCTCACGATTCTTATTATGATCTTCGTGATATTTCTTGATGAGCCCCAATACATAATCAATATTTATTTCTACCTGCTTAATTAACTCCATTTCGAAAACCAAGTCATCATTAATATTTTCTTGATCAACTTCTGTATTCTTTCGAAATTCATTGTAGAGATCGATATATGCACTGTGATAATCTTGAATATCGCGTTCACTTAAAATTTCGTTGCCAGTAAACTCATCAAAGGTTGTCAAAATATTCCGTACTCGTAAAATTCCCCCATATAGCTTAATAAAATCTTTTTGATTTTGTTCGCCAACGATTCTTTCTCCAACTGGAAATCTTTCCAAGAGTTCTTTTACTAAACTTGTGTATCCCCGCACCTGCTTTTCGCCATCTTTGTATCCGTTGTAGTAATCATCATATGCCTTCAAAAGGACTATCCCGCTTGCTTCTTTGTCTCCGAAAAGAGCTATAGATTCGTTAGTGGCTTTCTCAAGATTGCGGAAACAAACGATATTTCCGAAAGTCTTTACACTATTCAAAATGCGATTTGTGCGTGAAAATGCTTGCAATAACCCGTGTAATCTTAAGTTTTTATCTACCCACAAAGTATTAAGTGTTGTTGCATCAAAACCAGTTAAAAACATATTAACTACAATAAGGATATCAACCTCACGGTTTTTTACTCTCAGACTGATATCTTTATAATAATTTTGGAATTTATCTGATGAAGTATCATAGGACGTTCCAAACATTGTATTATAGTCAGTAATGGAATTATCAAGAAAATCTCGCGAACTTACATCAAGTCCACTCGTATCCTCAGAGTTTTCATCTATCATTCCATCGGCGTCCTCATCGTTTACCCCAAAGCTATAAATGATTGCGACCTTAAGTTTTTTATCACTCGGTACGTCATCTAGTTGTTTTTTAAACTCAGCATAATATTTTTTTGCAACATCAATAGATGAAACAGCAAATATTGAGTTAAACCCTGCCATCCTGCGGTCTTTTAGTTTATAAAAACTATTACGTTTTGTTTTTTGGTCAAAATGTTCGCGAATATAACCAACAATATTTGCTAATCGTTCAGTTGACGCCAGCACTGCCTCACGATCAATATCACTCACTTTCTTATCTTCAATATTTTCAGCTTCACGAACAGTAGAAACATAATTGACTTTAAAGGGCAAAACGTTTTTATCAGCGATTGCATCCACGATAGTATAGGCGTGTAATTTTTCACCAAATGCTTGTTCGGTGGTTTTTAAATCTGGCCGACCACCAGAAGACGCGTTCATCGCAAAGATCGGAGTGCCGGTAAAACCAAATAAATTGTAATTCTTAAACGTTTTTGTAATCGCAGCGTGCATATCACCAAATTGTGAGCGGTGGCATTCGTCAAATATAAGAACGACGTGATCATTAAAAATTGTATGCGTTGTATTGCGTCCAATAAAACGATCGAGCTTTTGAATAGTGGTAATAATAATACGTACTGTCGAATGTTCCAACTGACGTTTCAAAATTGCAGTACTAGTATTGCTGTTTGCCGCGCCTTTCTGAAATTTGTCATATTCTCGCATTGTCTGGTAGTCTAAATCCTTGCGATCAACAACAAATATAACTTTGTCTACGTACGATAATTTACTTGCCAATTGTGCTGTCTTGAAGCTTGTCAAAGTTTTCCCAGATCCGGTTGTATGCCAGATATATCCACCGGCCTCAACGGTGCCAAGCTTTTTATAATTAGTACTGACTTCTATTCGATTCAATATTCGCTCAGTTGCCACTATCTGATATGGTCGCATCACCAAAAGCTGTTGTTCAGTGGTAAATACACAATAGCGGGTCAATATATTTAAAAGTGTATGTTTAGAAAAAAATGTTTTGGCAAAATCCATTAAATCGGTGATCGGTCGGTTGATAGCATCTGCCCACCAACTGGTAAATTCATAACTACTGCTCGTACGCTTTCCTTTTTTTGCTGCCCCTTCACTTGATTCTTTGATGTGCGAAGCGCGTGTAGTATTGCTGTAATATTTTGTATGTGTTCCGTTTGAAATGATAAATAACTGAACATATTCAAAAAGTCCCGATGAAGCAAAGAAGCTTTCGCGCTGATAACGATTGATTTGATTAAATGCTTCCTGGATCGCTACTCCACGGCGTTTAAGTTCGATATGTACCATGGGCAGTCCGTTTACAAGGATTGTTACATCATAACGATTAGAACGTTGACCTTCATCTGTTGAATATTGGTTTATAACTTGCAGACTGTTATCGTGAATATTGTCTTTTTTGATAAGATAAATATTTTTTACAGTTCCGTCCTTTCGCATCAGGTTTTTGATATGATTTTCTTGGATTGTTGCGGTCTTTTCTTTGATACTTTGATTTGGATTGGCTAGCTCACTTGAAAAGAAATGTTTCCACTCAGTGTCTGTAAATGTGAAATTATTTATTTTCTCAAGCTGTAGTCGCAGATTCGAAACTAAATCAGTTTCGGAAGAGATATTTATATATTCATATGCTTGAGTTTTAAGTTGTTCAATAAAAGCTTGCTCCAACTCTGCCTCGCTCTGGTAATTTGCATCGCGAAGAAAATTGTAGTTGGCAACATACTGAGCGACTACTGTGCTCTCGTTGTTTTGGGAAATAGTTTTGTAAAAAACAGGGTTACTTGTCATATGCATTAAAATTTAACAATTTATTTCGATAGTATTCATATTGTTTTCTCCTCGCTTCAAGTTCTGCCGGCAAACCGATTGAGATATTATTTACCAATAAGTCAAACTTATCCAAAATCGTCACAATCCGTTCTTGTTCAGCAAGAGTTGGTACTGGTATCATGATTTTTGACAATTTAGGAATACTTGAATGAACAACTTTATTTTTTGAAAGACCTTTACCTTTTTGATCTATCGAATAATTTGTTGCTAAAGAATATGCGAGATATTTTGGATTCTGATTGTGCTTCATAACAACTATATCTCCACCTGCTAGGCAATTTTCTTTGCCTACATATGCGGTACTTTTTGCAATATCAACAATAGACTCACCTGTAATTGCAAAAAGTATATCTCCGGTTGAAAAGTATTTTGGATTGTTTATATATTCAATATTTGTACACGAAATACATTTTTCAAACCATGTATTGTATTTGGTATAAATTTCCCCATAACGAACGCATGGAACACCAACCTCTGTAACTTGATCTTTTTTAATTCCGGTTCCTCGCAACATGCTAGTAGCAATACTACCCAAATTATTGAACGGAATTTTCTTTTTTTGAGCATCAAATATAATAAGCTTTTCACGATAATATTCGTATTGTTTCTTTCTTGCTTCTAGCTCTGCTTCTAGCTCTGCTTCTAACTCTGTAAAGCTATTAAGAATTTTAACAATTTCTGCTTGAATTGTAAGAGATGGGAGAGGGATTTTGATTTTTGCGAAGCGCTTTTTTGAAACATTGAATCTGGTTACGCCACTTGCAGTTTTTGAAATCTGTTTTCTTGTTTGATCATCTCTAAATAAATATTTCAAAAATTCAGGCAAAAATAAATTTTTGTCATATAAATGAAAACCAAAACAGAAGCTATTTAGGTATAATGGCTCGTTAATTTTCTTAGTCAAAACAGATGACATCCCACATTCATCCGGTGTTTCTGAGGAACCAGTAAATAACACATCGCCATATTCAATTTTATGCTGGTTTTCGACATCATTTACTTTTACAAAGTCATTAATTTCTGTGTTGACTGCAATGTTTGAATATATATTCATATAGGTAACAAATTTTGCGTTACCATTACTAAAATCATCTTTACTTTTGCCGGACAAGCCACCATAAAAATTACCAAGTTCCCTAAGCTCCTTAAACTCCACACTTTTCGGGCAAAGTTTGGCGATTAGTTTTTCAATTTTATTTTGTTGATCAATCATGTTAGTGTTTTTATTAATAATTCAATAGAAGTCTTTAGTTCTTCATCTGTAAATTTTGTATTATGAGTATTTTCTGGATGATGAATTATGTTTCTGATTTTGGTGGGCAAAGTTCTTATTTGATTCTGTATGGTCCCATCTTTTTTTAATCGCATATATGTTTGATCTTGTGCAAAGCCCTTATCAATTAAATATTTTTCAAAGTCTTCTTCATAATAATACTTCTCATCTTCGAAAATAGCTTTTGCCTGAATGAAGCCATATAACTCATTGTGGAATTCAACAGTTATGACACCAAAAGCATAGTAATTAATTTCACCCCAAGTTGGGCTTGAAACTCCGAATAAATCAAATTCTCTACCAGGTTCGACTTTATTTAATCCTGCTTCTTTTGAAAAAACATTCATCGAATGAGTCTCTCTCTTATATTTTTTCAATAAATATGGCGAGTGAGTAATGATGAATATCTGGGATGTACTAGAAATTTTTTCAAGAGCATCCAATAGCTTATTCTGTGCTTGTGGGTGTAAAAACGTTTCTGGCTCATCAATAAAAAACAAAATTGGCTTTGAGGTGCCTTTACCTTTTGCTGAAGATATATCTGCATATACCTGAATTAGCGCAAGTGATAGTGCCCTTTGCATACCCGTTCCTTTTTCGGCACTTTTTGTTTCAATTCCGTTTTCAGATAAATCTATGTTTCCAGTTTTGAGAAAACTCTCAATCTCTGGTAGAGAAAAACTGAATCTAACTTCTGCATCACCATATTGCTCAGATAAAATAGTTCTTAATCTTTCTTCAACTGGTTTTAATGTAGTCGCTATACTTTTTTCACCATCACCAAATGTTTCATTATGTGATGCTTTAAACTTATTCCATGTATCAGAGTTTATAAAATCTTTAGTGATTACACTAATTATTTTTCCGCATATTTTAGTTTTTGAAAAATCAGAGACATCGCTAGAATCTGTGTCTGCCCAAACAAATTGTGCGTCAAAAAGTGCTGTAATAGTATTATCTACACCTGTAGGATTTTCAAATTGACTTGTCGTAGGGTTAAAAACACGAACATTTGCAATAGATAAGGTTTTCTTTTTCTTTTCTTGTATGATTTCATTCTCGTCACTAGAACGCATCACTCGAATGCTTTTTTCACCATTTGTATCAATTAAATATGACTGATATTTTTTTAACGCTTCAATTTGAACAAGTAACTCGAGATCGTCGCCCTTAAACTCAATTTCTACAGATACAAAATCAGATCCGTTAAGCTCGGTTTTTGTAACAACTTCATCTCGTGTTTTTTTAGCTCTAATGAAATCAATAGCTTCGAAAACTGTCGATTTTCCACAGTTGTTATCACCCACAAAAAAATTCACACCTTTGTCAAAATTTATTTCATAATCCCCTTTATATCCTTTAAAATTATGAAGTTTGATGTTTGATATAAACATAGTTTTTATTTGCTACTTCCAATATCTACAACAATTTTATCAATTGCGGTTCGAAGTTCAGTTTGCCTAGCTACAATTTGAGTAATTTTTTTGTTTAGTACTGTAATGTCTACTATCTCGCGAGTGTCTTCCCTTATGACGTAGCTTGATACTGTAATATTATAATCGTTCTCACCAATGTTTTTATTATCTACAAGTTTAGAAAAATATTTTGTGTCTTTACGAGTGATAAACGCTTCTAAGATCTTTAGACGATTTTTCTCACTCAATTTGTTTTTGTTTCCACCGCGTTCAAATTCGGCCGAAGCATCAATAAAAAGTGTTTTGTTATCGTTCTTGCTCTTTTTTAAAATGATAATACAAGTGGCGATAGTAGTACCAAAAAATAGATCAGGGGGTAGTTGAATAACAGCATCAATGTAATTATTATCAACGAGATATTTCCTAATTTTACCCTCCGCACCTCCTCGGTAAAGTACGCCAGGGAACTCAACAATTGCCGCCGTTCCACTGGTTGAAAGCCAAGAAAGCATGTGCATAGTAAAAGCGAGGTCTGCCTTACTTTTTGGCGCAAGCACTCCAGCCGGTGAAAAGCGCGGATCATTGATAAGTAACGAATTACTATCTCCTTCCCAATGTATAGAATACGGAGGATTAGAAACAATGGCATCAAACGGCTCATCATCCCAATGCTTCGGGTCTATAAGCGTATCGCCATGAGCAATATCAAAATTATTATAGTTGATATCGTGCAGAAACATGTTAATACGACACAAATTATAAGTTGTTAAATTTATTTCCTCTCCAAAAAACCCTTGTCTAACATTTTCTCGACCTAAGACTTTGGCAAATTTGAGTAGCAGAGAACCAGAGCCACAGGCTGGATCATAGACCTTATTAACTTCTTTTTTACCAACCGTTGTAATTTCAGCAAGGAGCTCACTGACTTCTTGTGGTGTATAAAATTCTCCTCCCGATTTACCAGCATTTGAGGCATACATCGTCATTAGGAATTCATATGTATCACCAAAAGCATCTATGGTGTTATCAGAATAATTACCAAGACCAAGGTCGCCGATAGATTCAAAAAGTTTTACAAGTTTTTGATTACGTTTTTCTACAGTGGCGCCAAGTTTATTGGAGTTTACGTCAAGATCATCAAATAAACCCTTAATATCATCTTCGCTATTTGCTCCTTTTGCAGAATTTTCAATATTACGAAAAATGGAAGTAAGTGTCTCATTGAGATTTGCATCATTACGTGCGTTCTTGCGAACATTGATAAAAAGTTCACTTGGCAAGATATAAAAACCTTTTTCTTTTACCGTATCGGGCCGGCCAAACTCAGCTTCTTTATCAGACAATGTTACGTAGTCAAAATCTTTTTTTCCCGCACGTCGTTCATCAGCATTAATATAGTTGGTTAAATTTTCACTAATAAAGCGATAAAAGAGTGTCCCCAATACGTACTGTTTGAAGTCCCAACCGTCCACACTTCCTCGCAAATCAGTCGCAATCTGCCAAATAGCGCGATGTAATTCTGATCTTTCCTGCTCTTTAGTCATTTTTGAATTTGAATTTTTTTTAACCATAATAAGTATTAAAAAATTATTTAATATCTTTATGCAAATATTTATAGGAATCCTTTGATAATTGAATTGCCTCGGATATTTGATGATTTTCTAGCAAATAAATATAGCTAATACCGGTTGTCCAATGACCTTTTTTAGAACAATCCTCAATTTTTATGTTTGATTTAATTAAGTCGTATGGAAAACGAAAATATATTTTTAATCCTTGCTTAAGAGGGACGATGTCAGTAAAATTTCTTCCGTGTCTAGATGAATATGCAATATATTTTTGAGTATATCTTATTTTAGTTTCCGGTATCTCTTTTACTAATTGTCTTTCAAAATCTTCCAATAATTCTTTAGTGTTAGACCAAGATTGAGAAATGAGATCTTCCAAATCATATACTTTTATTTCTTTTGATACGTCATTGACAATCTTATCCTTTGTTAGTGAGTTTATAGATTCGGTTGTTCGATATGGTTTTATAAAATTTAGAGAGATTAAATTATCGTTATAAAGTTTGATTTCGTACAGAAACATTGGGAGATCTTTAAAGTTGATGGCATTCTTTTGATAATTCGTAAACTCTGGAGAAATAAATATTATTCTAGACATTTCCCAATTAATATCTTTTTTTGTATAATTCTTTTTTAATCTTTGATTTAGTTCGAGAACAAACTCAGCTTTATTATGTAATATTGCAGATAGATATGCATAGCCCTGATCAATCACACTAAAACTTTTTTCCTTTTTATATTCGATAATCACAAACGATTTATCTTCTTCATTAAAACCTAAGGTATCAATATAAAAATCTTGTTCATTAACTTTGATATTTAATTCATTATTTAAAGAACCTGAAACAAATTTTAAACCTAAAATATTTTCCAAATTATTTTCAACGATTCCTTGCAAGTCTTTTTCCAAGTCAAACGAGGATTCCTTTAGTTCTTGAACAATCTTATCTTGCAGTTTAAAAAGCGGCATAAATATATTTTATCACTTTTCTTACCTTATAGATTATAATTTACCTAACATTTCGTAGCCTAAATCCCGACTTAGTCGGGACATGGCGAAAAACCTACAGAAGAAACGAGAGCTCCTCGTTCAGCTACCTTGACGAGTTACAGATCGAAAGGTCTGTGGGAGTCGCGAGACTTCAGTTGGCGGGGAGCTTTGTTTTTTTGGGTAAAAAACTTATGGCTAAAAATATGGCTCGTTATTATCAAGCCTGGGAACTTCGTCAACAAGGTAAAAAGTTTCGTGAGATTGGGAAGATAATGTATACCCATCTTACTCCAGTTTGCAACTTGTAAAGTTGCAATAGTGGATTAGATGGGTTTATACTGAGAAAACTTATTTCAAATCTTAAGTTTTCGTAGTATATATTAGTAGTGAACGCGCCCGCACGCTTGTTTCCTATATTAA
>Ga0210024_1005014_pt1 | contig 10106 bp, 15 predicted proteins | sample CryGeymeta201525_FD_183988 | JGI IMG/M metagenome (GOLD analysis project Ga0210024, IMG submission 183988) | Groundwater microbial communities from Crystal Geyser aquifers in Utah, USA - Crystal Geyser metaG 2015-25 (SPAdes) (version 2) | ecosystem: Environmental > Aquatic > Deep subsurface >... | reverse complement strand
ACTTGAGAAAGACAAAGAAGGCAAAGATGTTTTTGTCGAGGTAGAGTTTAAATAAGAACCTTGCCTTCGGCAAGAACCTTGTTTTTCGTGAACTCAAAATGAAACCAAAAATAATCTTTTTTGGTTCGGATAAATATTCGCAAATTGTCCTTAAAGCTTTGGAGAAAGACAAGCGTTTTCAGATTGTCAAGAACCTTAAGGACAAACCTGACGTTGGTGTTTTAGCTTCTTATGGCAAAATTTTGCCCTCGGAAATTTTAGCTATTCCCAAATATGGCATTTTAAATATCCATCCCTCCCTTCTCCCTAAATATCGAGGGGCCTCCCCGGTCCAAGCAGTCATTTTAGCCGGCGACAAAGAGACTGGCGTCTCGATTATTAAAATGGACAAAAAAGTTGACCACGGACCAATTGTCGCCCAATTCACTGAGAAAATTCTCCCCACCGATACTGCCGAGTCTTTATATCAACGCCTTTTTACCAGCGGCGCTGAAGTTCTTTTAACTATTTTGCCTACCTATCTTAAGGACCAAATCGAACTTCGCCAACAAAATGATTCTCAGGCTACTTATACTAAAAAACTCACCCGTGAGGATGGAAAAATTGATTGGAAGTGGAGTCCGGAAAAAATCGAGCGCCACGTTCGGGCAATGCATCCCTGGCCCGGTGCCTGGACTGAGGTCCAGATGACAGATGACAGAAGACAGATAACAGAAAAGAGACTTAAAATCTTAAAAGCTCACATTGAAAACCTGTCACCTGATACCTGTCACCTGATACCTGATTTGGTTCAGCTCGAGGGCAAAAAACCAGTCTCCTTTAAGCAATTTCAAGAAGGCTATCCCAGTATAAAACTGATTTAAGCAGATTATCAAGCAGATTTAAGCAAATATTTCTCAGGCAAAATTATTCGCTTAACTTCTAACTTCTCGCCTCCAAAATTAATAATCAGACCAACCTTCATCTGTAAAGCGTTCAAATATCGCAACATCTGTATCATCCACTTAGGATCCAGTGTCTTTACTCTTTTAATCTCTACGGGAACCTTATTATCAAAAATAAAATCAATAAAATATTTTCCGAAAATTTTACCCTCAAAGCTTAAATTTATTTCTTTTTCTCTTTCATAAGGAAGTTTTAAATTATCTCTGGCTTCTATTTCTAAAACACGCTGATAATGCTTTTCCTGGTAAGCGGACCCTAGAAGATTGTGGATTTTAAGACACGCACCAATAATTTTGTGGGTCAACTCTTTATGAGGAAAATCCTCCTCTTCATCTGCTCTCATCTGTTTTTACTCTATTCTGCTTATATCAGCTTCTTTACTTTCATCTGCTTTGACATCTGCTTTTATCAGTTTTTTGACTTTCCGCAAGCACTTTGTACATAATTTCCATTTTCCCTTTTTCCCATTCAAAATTCCCCGAAAAGAATGAAGATTCGGCAGGCTTAGTTTTCGGGTTCTTTGTCTTGAATGGGAGACGTACCGCCCAACCAAAACTCCCTTACCACAAATGTCACAACGCATAGCCATATGGTATACTTTAACAAAGATTAATTTTTTTTACAAGATGCTTGATTTTTTAATCGTTTTTCCTATTCTTATCTATTCGGTCATCCTTCACGAAATCGCTCATGGCTTTATGGCTGATCGTCTGGGTGATCCAACCGCCAGGCTCTCTGGCCGTTTAACTTTAAATCCAATTCCGCACATTGACCCTTTAATGAGCCTGTTTTTACCTCTGCTTCTGATTTTTTCAGGCTCGCCAGTTGTTTTTGGGGCGGCAAGACCGGTCCCGATTGATCCTTTTAATTTCCGCGAAGGCCGCAAAGATATTGGCTTGGTTGGTTTGGCTGGACCAGGAACTAACTTACTAATTGCGGTTTTTGCAGCTTTACTTTTTAAAATACTTCTCTTTCTATCCCCAAATAGTCTTTCGTTTTTTCTTCCGATTCTTGTCATCACCACCAAAATCAACCTTATCCTTGCCGCTTTGAACCTCATTCCCATTCCCCCACTTGACGGTTCACGCATTTTAGCGGCCATTGCCCCTGGGGAGGTGGCTGGAGTTTTGGATTCTTTGGAACCTTTTGGACTTTTTATTCTTTTCTTCCTTCTCCTTTTCCCCATTGGCGGTTTTAGCCTCGGCAATCTTATCTTCGGTTTCGTTTCCGTCTGGATGAGGCTCCTGGGCTTCTGAGTTGATACATAAATTTGTACTTTGTTCTCTTGACTTAAGGCTAACGAAGTGGTATTGTAGAATTGTCCTGCCGAGGAAGAGAAGCCGTAAAAGCTTTTTCCTCTGAGATTTATTGGGAATTCAAATTCCCCAAGCCTCGTGGGGTTTGGGGTGAGGATACCCACCTGCTACACATACAGGAAAACAATTTACGGTGAACCTACTTGGCAGGATTGACGTTCTCCTAGATTTTCCCCCAATTTTTTGTTAAAATTTAATCGTGCCGAACTGTTTTGCCTGGGACGTTAAATTCGCTGGGATAGCTCAACGGTAGAGCAACTGTTTTGTAAACAGTAGGTTTCGGGTTCAAATCCCGATCCCAGCTCAGAGTAGGCTTGCCCTCCTAAAATCGCAGCACGAGCCGTATACGGATAGTATTGAAAAGGCGAGTGCTAAGATTAGGAGGGCTCAAATTTTTTCCCGGCGGATAATTGCCTCCAGAAGCTGTTGGTTTTGAAGGGTTGGGTTCAATTGGAAAAGTCTTTTTGCCTCAATTAAAGCCTGGTCATAACGATTGTCTCGATAATAAGCGACCACTAAGACAGTTCTTAATCTAGTATTTAAAGGCAGCTTTTCCAAACCTTCTTCAACAAATTTAATTGTTTCTGGCAAGGGTTCAGTTTTTAACATCAAAAAAGCCAAATTCTCATAGGCTAGATAATAATCACCATTGGCAATTGCCTGTTGATAAAGCTGGCTGGCTTTTTGAAAATCCCCTTCTTGTTCATAAACCACCCCTAGGTTATTAAAGGAGGTCCACCAATTTAGTTGTAACTTGGTTGATTTTTCAAAATGAGATTTTGCTTCACTGAGTTTCCCCGCCCGAAAAAGCTCTACTCCAAAATTGTTTTGTAAATCAAAAGCTTCCTGGTTAGATTTAATATCATGACTAAAAAGTCTCAACCCATTCCGCCAGTCAAAAGTTCTGGCGATGGTTCTTGAAGAAAAAAGAATTATTATTAGTCCCAAAAATAGCCAACCTCCAACTTTGACAAATTTGTGATTAATCACGGTTTTGTCAAAATTTAAGATAATCACTGAAGATAAACCTAAAAAGCCAATTAAAGGAAAATATAACCATCGTTCGGCAATAGTCATGTCCAAAGGAAAAATATTTAAAACCAAACCCAGACTACCAGCAAACCAAAAAAAGAAAAACCAAGCCACTCTATCCCTAAGTTTCGCAAGTAACCTAAATAAAATACCAAAAAATACCAAAATAATTGGTAGGGTTCCCCAAAATCTAAAATCACTGACCTGTTGAACGACCTGATGTTGGGCAATGACCAAATTTAAAGGAAAAAATATCAACCGCAAATAGGAAAAAATTTCAAAAGGCAAGGTCAACAACCGAGAAGTAAAAGTTGCCTGGGCAATTGGCGAAAGATGGGGTGCAGATAAAGGAATTTTAGCGACAAAAGCTCGGAGATAAAAATAAAGTAAGACCACCACCGCGGCGGCTCCAGGCCAGGTAAAAGCCGTTTGCCGGCGATTTTTTAGCCAAAGATAAAGAAAAATTAAAGGAACCCCAATAATGGCTGATTCTTTAGATAACAAGGCCAGAAAGAAAAGTAAAATGGTGAGACATAAACTAAGGCTGTCCAACCGCCGACTCAAAAGCCAAAGTCCTAAAAGGAGAAAAAAAGTATAAAGGACCTCTTGGGTGCTGGCAATATAAGCAACACTTTCAACATTTGCCGGATGAATGGCAAAAATTAACCCCGAGAAAAAGGCAGCAAGTTTGGCAAACTTCCTGCCATAACCGCCAAAAAGTTGATTAAAAATCAAAAGAATTAAAACCGAGTTGAAAAGGTGTAAAAAAAGCTGACTAAGATGGAAGCCAAAAGGTCGCAATCCCCAAAAAGCATAATTTGTCATAAACCAAAAACTCATCAGGGGTTTATAATACCAACCAGAAAGACCAGCTCCCCCGGTTTGAAAAGTGCTCCCCTTAAAAATTGCCGGCAAATTGGCAAAACTCTGAATATAAGGATTGTTAACCACCTGCTCTTCATCATCCCAAACAAATTGATTAGGCAGGGTATTGACATAAACCAAAAACCCAATCACCAAAATAATTAGAATATGTTTCATTTTGTTCCAGTATAGCATGCGGTTATATGATATAATTCTTCCTCAATCCTGCCGCGAGGGCAGGATTTTTTAATTGCGAAGCAACAAGCTTGCTTATGAGCGGACTTATCAATCTGGCAGCAACTTTTCTTTTTCTTTTTAATCCTCCAGTAGTTGGCGGGTTGATTTCGCCGTTGCCAGATAATCCTCCACCACAAATCTTGGCTCAACATTTATTATCTTTAAATGACCGAATAGAAAGTCCCTATGCTAATGAAATTTTCAAAGAAAATATTTTGTTGAACATTAAATATTTTCCAAACGAAATTACCCTTGCCCCCGGAGAAACTTTTGTTTTCCATGATAAACTTCTGCCGGAATATCAAAACAAACCAGTTAAAACTGGTTTCACTCATTTTTCTAGCAAAGAGGGATTCAAATCAGTTGGGGGTTTGCGGGCAAATGGAGTCTGTCATTTAGCCACCCTGATGAACTGGGCCGCCTCTGAAGCTGGGTTGTTGGTTTTCGCTCCTTCCCACCATTCCTCCATTAATGGCGTTCCCAAAAAATTTTGGACCTCAATTTACTATCATCCAAATGGTGGTTGGCGAACCTTGAACCAAAATCTTTATCTCACCAATCCCTTTCCCTATTCAGTAAAATTGATTTTTGAAACTGATTCAGAAAAAGTTGTTTTAAAGATAATTCGGGAAGTTTAAGATTTCTTGGAGCGAGCAAATTTCTTCTCTAAAAACTTCAACAATCTTCCTTTATCAATATCCCAGCGGTTCAGCCAAAAAATATAGGCAATTTCCAAAAGCCCTAGGGTATTAACTAAAAGTAAGATTATAAGCTTCCCGCACTGAAAGTGCGGGGTTCTTGAAAGCATCACTTTCAAACCAAGCTTTCAAGCTCTGCTTATAAACCAAACTAACTGTCTTTTCCCAGCCGCTTTCCACAAAGCCCAGCCTTTCCAAAAACTAGTCCAGGCAATAAAAGGCAAAATAAGCCATGGTTGAGAGAGAAACTGAATTAATTGTGGTTCAGAAATTCCCATCAAAATCAGCATACAACATTCCGAGCAAATTTAAAAGCAGGCATCTTTATGCGATCCCCTCTGTGTTATAATTTGCGCAAATGTTTAAAGAAAGTGAAGAAAGACAGATTTCTAAGGAGAGAGAGCCTCTAACTAAGACCACTTGGCTTTTCCCGGGTCAGGGAGCGCAATTTGTCGGCATGGGCAGAGAGCTTTTTGAGAAAGATCCAGCTGTTCGGGCAATATGGGAAAAAGCGGATGAAATTCTAGGTTTTTCGATAAGCGAAATCAGTTTTAATGGTCCGGCGGAAGAGCTAAATAGAACTGTAAATACCCAATTGGCTACTTTTGTTGATAGCTATGCCAACATGTTTTTCGCCAAGAAGAAATCTGATGAAAATAATGATTTTTCTCAACCACCGGTGTTTGTTGCCGGACTTAGCTTTGGGCAGTATAACGCTCTTGTGGCCGCCGATTCCCTCACTTTTGAAGATGGCTTAAGATTGGTATGGAAAAGAGCTGACTTAACTCAAAAAGAGGCGGAAAACAATCCCGCGGGCATGATGGCCGTTCGGGTCGCTGAAGACTCAAGGGTGCTAAAAGACGCCCTCAGGCAATTTAGTCTTGATCTTTGTGTGGTTAATAACGATGAGCTCGTGGTTATCGGTGGACCGAAAACAAAATTGGGTGAGGCAGAAGAATGGTTTAGAAAGCAAAAGATAAAAACTAAGACCTTAAATATTTCTGGTGCTTTCCACTCAAGGTTAATGATTCCTGTAGTTGAACGTTTTACCCAAGCACTGGAAAAGGTTGATATCAAACCTGCAAAGATTCCGATTATTGCCAATACTACCGCTCGTCCAATTACCACAAAAGAGGAAATTAAAGAAGAGCTAATTGATCATCTTACCCGAACGGTTAGATGGAGAGAGACGATAAATTATTTGAAAGAGCAAGGTATTGAAAAAACTTTAGAATTCGGCGAAAGCGGGGTTGTGACCAAAATTAACAAAAAATTACTTGGTGGAGTTGCGGCCGCGGTGACGATTGCCGGTATCGCCGCTGTCATCTTTTGGCGTCATCGTTATAGCCAGTCTTCAAAATAATTAAGGAGTATCCTTTACAGGTCTCTTCACAATTCACTAATTCCACCACAGAAATGGGGCTGGCAGTGAGCGAAGTCGAAGTGTTTACACCGAGTGAAATCGAGGGGTTTACAGTGAGCGAAGTCGAAGTGTTTACACCGAGTGAAATCGAGGTGCAAATTTAAAAGCACACAAAATCCTGCTCGAGCGAAATTTTGTGGAATACGATTTTGAATGAAATCAACAAAATCCGAGCAAATTTAAAAGCGGGAATGAGCAAAGGGTTTTCTTTCTATAGTTTTATTTAGTCTGCACTATTTCTATATGAGATTGTGTAGGATCACTATTCAAATTCATCGAAACCACTGCTTCCCATTTTTTTCCTGTTTTTTCATAGAAAATTAATTTAACTTTATAATTACCAATGTTCAAATTTGTATAAACTCCTCCGTCACTTATTGAACTATGAAAGCGATATACGTTTCGACTATATTCTAACAAATCAAAATGTACAGGATGGTTCAATGAAATACTTCTTGTAGGTTCATGTCCTTTATGTGTCCAAGTAAGAGGAACTTCAATGTTTTTAGATTGCAGGTTGGATTTAGCTCAACCACATCAACACCTACATCTAGAGCTTCACTTTTACCTTTATTTTCTAAAAGCACTCTCCAATAAAAGGCCTCACCCTGTTTGTTGGGCTCAATTATTCCTTCTTTTATCCAAATTCTTGGAGGGAATAATCGTTTTTTGATTGCCTCACCAAAAAGAGCAAAACTAACTACCACTATAGTTCCGAAAGCAGTTAATATTTCTGCTAATGAACTTTCGCTAAAATAAACAATTTTGATATTTGGAAACAGAGGCAAAAAGATACCAAAAACTATAAGCGCAGAGAAAAATCCTAGTAAATACAGAGACATATTGTAATGAGTAATTTATACTACCAAATTCAAGGCTAAATTACTAGAAGAAATTTTGGCTTTTGAGGCCCTAAAGGACAAGCTTTCTTTGTTCATCTTATCTTAATATAATTATAAATTAAAAAACTTGAATTTTCTCTTCTTCTTGTTATAATCTTGGTGACCTCTGCCCTTAAATAATTCGATATGCTTGAAAGACTTTCTGAAATCTCAAAAGAGCAAAGTTTAGAAGTAAAACTTAGGGCAAGGGAGGATTTTACTTCTCTCTCTTACGACATCAAATCGCTTGTTTGGGACATAGATGAATTAAAAAACCCTCTGCTTAGTTACCCTCAAAAAGAAAGGGTTTTAATCTTTATGCTTTGGATGGACAATCCGTCACCCAAACAAATTGAAAGAATTGTTAATCTTTTAGGGAGAGAAACTAAAGAAATAAAAGAACAAATAAATTTTGTCTTTGAAAACGAGACTCAAGAAGTTGACGAAGCTATATTTATCTTAACCGACCACGGAAAAAGAGAAATCTCTTGGAATAAAAAAAACAAACCCCTAGATGGTACGTTTAGGGAAAAAGTTAAACAACTAAGAAATGAGGGTTACGAGAGAGCCGTCATCGCCGAAAAGCTGGGAAAACCTCTCTCACGAGTAAAACATGCTATTCAGATTCTCCTTCGGGAGGGAGAGATAAAGCCTTGGGAAAGACCGCGCTCTCAAGAAACTATTGAATTTGATCAAAAGGTTAGGCAGTTAAAAGAGCAAGGTTTTGAACCACGAGAAATAGCCCAAATCTTGGGGAATCCGCGTTCTCGGGTATATGAATCTCTTCATCGTCTTCGCCAGGCTGGGGAAATAAAATAAGTAGCTGATAAGGGGAAATTTTGGCTTTTGAACCTTTTCTTATTTCGGCACCAGTTTGATTTCCAATCTGGAATCTAAAGCCTCGGCTAGGCGTTTGAGGAAGTTTAAAGATGGATTGGCAGTGCCTGATTCAAGCCGAGAAATAGCCGATTGCTTGGTTTTTAATCTTTGGGCTAATTTTTTCTGAGTAACTCCCCGCTTCAGTCGCGCCCTTAAAATCGCCTCAATAACAGCAAATTCTGGCTGGAGTCTATCATATTCAACCTTAACTTCTGGATCTTTTAGAAAAACTTCTTTTTTATATTGTTCAAAGTCAAGATGTTTTCTTCTCATATAACATATATGTTATCTTAATTCTTTTGCTCTGTCAAGAGCAGTTTTTATCTCTCGCGTAGGAATTTTGTCTGTCTTTTTCTTAAATCTTAAATGGGTGGACAGTAAGGAGACGTAAAGGACGTAAAGGAGTATCCTTGACGTGTCTTGGGAGTTTATATGGTTTATATTAACACTAGAAGAAATTTTGGCTTTTGAGGCTATTTTTTCTGCTTCTTAAACTTTAATCACCACAGCCAGTTTCAGGCATGGGAGCATTGGGAACTCCATGTTTAATCCATTCTCCCTTAACGCAAATCCAGGTATCCTCTCCTCCACCAACAATCACCGCAATTTTCCTCATCTCACTCTCCCGCACCCCCTATCATCTCTTCCACATCTACAAATTTGACATTAGCCGGCGGGCTAAATTGTGAATCAGAAACCAGAGCTGGAGCACAGTTGTATTCAGCCTCAGTTGGGGCCGACCCTGCTCCTTCCTCTCCTTCCCAAACATTCTCCTCAAAACACATCTTGATTCCCTGACTCTCGCCTTTATTCCAGGTCCACATACACTTGTCAACCATGATTATGTAGCCTTCTTTCCCTTGAGCGGTAATTTCGGCGTAGACTTTGCTTCCCTTGATATAGCTTGTACCCGTAGTACTATCTTGAGTATAAGTACACTTCATTGGCAATCCTCTGGCAACCGCATCTTTTAATTTTCCGGTAAAAGACTCACCTTCTTGTCCAGCTTCCTTTTTAATCTCGCCTGGAATTGGCAAACTAACTCCACCTTTGCCTTTTTTCAAAAACATCCAGCCACCAACCAACAGAGCGACAATGACAATTAAAATTACAATCGGTAATGCTTTTTTCAATTTTTCTCACCTCCTTTCTGTAGAAATTTCATTATTTTTTGATGATTTTTAAAACCAATTTTAGGAGGATTTTTAATATCAAACCAAGCAATCTCTTGGTTTTCCTCATCATCATTTTTTAATTGGCCATCGGAAACTTCTACTTCGTAAAAAAAGACAAAATGTCCGGGTTCTCGAGAATCACCTTCGACTTGATTAACATCGATTAATCTGGCTTTTTTTAACTCCAATCCTGTTTCTTCTTTAACTTCCCTCTTAAGTGTTTCTAAAGGATGTTCGCCAAAGTCAGTAAAGCCAGCCGGAAACATCCAAGTTCCCTTAAAGGGTTCTCTTTTTCTTTGCGCTAATAAAACCTTACCCTTTTTAACAATCACAGCCGCGGCCGCTTGAGTCGCTCGAGGATAATAAGTCCAGCCACAAGAAGAACAACATTTTCTTTCCTTTCCTTCTTCAATTCTTATTTCAAGTCTTTTCCCGCAAAAAGGGCAAAATTGATAATCTGGAGGATTGATTTTTAACATCAAGATTATTTTAACTATTTTCCTGCCGGCCGTAAAGACCAATTTTTAAAAAATTGGAGGTCGCGGGAAACAACTGTATCCCAATCCCGGCTTAAATTGTGATCATTTCTTGAATATTTGTAATAATTCACTTCTTTGCCTAAATCTTTGAGTGTTTGGACAAATCCATCTGTCCAC
>Ga0210024_1005007_pt1 | contig 10121 bp, 13 predicted proteins | sample CryGeymeta201525_FD_183988 | JGI IMG/M metagenome (GOLD analysis project Ga0210024, IMG submission 183988) | Groundwater microbial communities from Crystal Geyser aquifers in Utah, USA - Crystal Geyser metaG 2015-25 (SPAdes) (version 2) | ecosystem: Environmental > Aquatic > Deep subsurface >... | reverse complement strand
CTGGCGCTCAGATACGGCGGGTTTGAAAGGAGAAAAATAATTGAAAAGTGTAATTCTTAATAAGAAGGTCATTCTTTTTTTTATCCCCTTTATCCTTTATATAAGTCTTTTATCCTTCATGCCTCTAATGGAGCCCGATGAAGCCCGTTACAGCGACACCCCCAGCTTTATGAACTCTTCGGGAGATTATGTAACGCCCCACTTAAACCATGTTGTTTATCTCGAAAAACCGCCGTTGTGCTACTGGGCAACAGCCCTGTTGTTCAGGATTTTTGGAGAAAATGAGTTTTCTTCGAGATTATTCGTTGCCCTTTGCACGTGGGGTTGTATCCTTCTGGTCTTCAAAATGGGAAAGCATTTTCACGACGAGAGAACGGGCATGTATTCTGCGGCGATTTTCAGCACCTTCCTTTTCCCCTTTGCTATGGGAAGAATCAATATTCTCGACATACCACTGACTTTTTTTGTATGTCTGGCCACCTGGTCGGGTTATCTCTATGTTTTAAGCGGATACCGGAAAAAGGGATGGATTTATCTATTATATATCGCCTCTGCCCTGGCTTTTCTGGCAAAGGGGTTAATCGGGGTTGTATTTCCCTTCATGATTATTGGGCTCTGGCTTCTGAGTTACCGGAAGTACAGGGAAGTCTTAAAACTTTTTTCACCCGTCGGCATTGCCCTGTTTCTTTTGCTTTCCTTGCCCTGGCTTATTCTTGTCCAGAGGGCAAATCCCGATTTTTTCCATTTCTTTTTCATCCAGGAACACTTTTTAAGATACACTACAACGATGCACCATAATAGAAACGAACCGTTCTGGTTTTTTATTCCCATCGTTATCTTAGGAACCTTGCCGTGGCTTGCTTTTTTATGCAAAGTACTGAAGGAAAAATCTCACGATATGCTTAGCTTGCTTAAGGCCGCCGACCGACGCTTTCTCCTTATCTGGTTTTTTTTCATCCTGGGATTTTTTTCTCTCTCCTCTTCCAAACTGGTTCCTTACATCGCCCCGGTTTTTCTGCCCATAGCCGTCCTGTTTGGCTATCTGTTTGGCGTGTACGATACCAACCAGGATATACAAACGGAAAAATCCGGAGATAAAAAGTTTTTATGTCATTTGCCCGTTATTCTTCAGTCGCTGCTGTTTATCCTTCTTCTTGTTGTGCCGCCTTTTATAAAAAGGTCGCGCATAGAAGGGGGGACGATCATAATAAACCCGGAAAAGTGGTGGTTATTGGTGGCGCCGCTCATCCTGATCCAAATACTGATTATTTTTCTACCGGACATGGTCAGGCGACGCCGGCAGCGGGGATGGTTTGCCACCATCTATGTCCTGACGGCTTTCTTTTGGGTACTGTTTATTTTCCCGATTTCTGAATTCCTGACCCCTTACAAGTCGGCCTATCCTGTCGTGCAGGCCATCAGGACATTGCTCCCAAAAGATCAAAAGCTCTATCAATACAAGATATCATTATATGGAATTGATTTTTACAATAAGATCAGGACCCCGATCGTGGATGATTTTGGGGAAGAAAGTTTTGGAATCGCTAAGCTTCCCAGCGAAGAAAAAAAAGAATACTTCCTATCTTCTGAGAAATTTTATAAACTATGCCGTGAAAATGGTGATATTTATTGCGTAACACAGTATAAAGACCGCCTGGAGGAATTGAAAAAGCATATCCCCCATGCAGACATCATTTGGAGCAATAATGTTTATTATCTATTGCGCCTGCATTGTTGAAGACGATTTAGATTTAGGCAATGGTGGTTTATGAAGGTACGAAAGGATTTTCTGCCCCTGAGCAGGCCGTCCATTGGTGAGAAAGAGATCAAGGGCGTTGTAAAGTGTCTGGAATCTGGTTGGATTACAACGGGCCCACTATGTAAAAAATTTGAAGACGAATTCTGTCACTTGACGGGCGCCTCTCATGCTGTTTCCCTGACTTCGGCCACGGCGGGTATGCACCTTACACTCTTGGCTTCAGGGCTGAAAAGGGGCGATGAAGTCCTTACCCCTTCTCTAACCTTCGCCTCCACGATCAATATGATTGTGATGCTGGGCGGCAGGCCGGTTTTTGTGGATGTGGATTATGACACCTTAAACCTGAATACTGAACAGCTTGAACAGCAGATTACAAAAAAAACCAAAACCATCATTCCCGTCCATTTCGCCGGCGCTCCCGTCAACATGGATGAAATTTTAAGAATCGCGGGGCATTACAACCTCCATGTTATCGAAGACGCCGCCCATGCCCTGGGGACTTATTTTAAGGGAACACATGCCGGCGGCTTTGGACATCAGGCGATTTTTTCGTTTCATCCTATAAAGAACATTACGACCGGTGAAGGCGGGATGATCACCACAAACGATGAGGAATTGGGAAAGAAATTAAGACTCTTAAGGTTTCACGGCATTGAGCGCGATGCGTGGAAACGGTATGGGAAGGGGGACAATCCGGAATATGATATTATCGCCCCCGGATTCAAATACAACTTGACCGATATGCAGGCAGCCCTCGGACTTGCCCAGTTGTCCCGCCTTAATGAGTTAAACCGGCGCCGGAAAGAAATCGCAGAGATATACATGCGGGAGCTGGAGAATTTAGGGGGGTTGGAATTACCCGGCAGCCCGTCATACGAACATTGCCATGCGTGGCACTTGTTCGTCATAAAGATACTGGCCATGGAGAGAACATTGTTTATGCAAAAATTGGCGGAATATAATGTCGGCTATGGCCTTCACTTCCCTGCTGGCCATCTTTTAAGTTATATAAAACGGCGATTTAAGCCGGAGAGAAACAACCTCCCGGTAACAGAATGTATTGCGGAAAGAATCTTGTCTCTCCCCTTGTTTCCTGACATGAAAAACGAGGATGTCTATTATGTTTGTGAGGCTGTAAAGGAGATTATACGTCATCATGGATGAAAAGAATCTTTTGCCCTTACCATCAATGATCTCTCTTGTCATTCCCGTCTTCAATGAAGAAAAGAATCTTCATGCCCTGTTGGGACGCATCAAGCCAGTGATGGAGGGCATGGACAGACTGTATGAAATCATCTTTGTGGACGACGGCAGTCGTGATGATTCCCTTCGTATTTTAAAGACCTTCATAACACATCCGGAGATCGAAATTGTAGAGTTGACAAAAAATTACGGGCAACATGCGGCAATACTGGCGGGTTTTTCCGTGGCCAGGGGGGGTATCATTATCACTATGGATGCGGATCTCCAGAATCCTCCCGAAGAAATACCCAGGATGGTAAAGGTCATGGAAGAAGGTAATTATGATATTGTGGGGACCATCAGGAAAAAACGTAAAGACTCTATCTTCAGGACCCTGCCTTCTAAAATCATCAATACCGTTGCCAGAAGGATTATAAAAATCAACATGAGCGATTGGGGGTGCATGCTTCGCGCTTACCGCAAGAAAGTTGTCACCCAGATGATTGCCTGTCATGAACATGGGACGTTTATTCCTGCCCTGGCGACTATTTTCGCGAAAAGAATGACGGAAATAGAAGTTTCCCATGAAGAGCGATATGGGGGGAAATCCCATTACCGCCTGGGAAAGCTCATTAACCTTCAATTTGATCTCGTGGCCTCTTTTTCTGATCTCCCCATGAGACTTCTCATGTATGGGGGAATTGCCATGTCTTTCATGGGTATCCTGTTCGGAACCGTCCTCATCATCGCCAGGTTCATGTACGGCGCCCATTGGGCCGTCTATGGGGTATTTACGTTGTTTGCCATCCTGTTTGTTTTTATGGGATTGCAGTTTTTTGCCCTGGGCGTCATTGGGGAATACATCGGCCGCATCTATACGGAAGTGAGAAAGAGACCTGAATATATCATTGAACGTATCTATTCTGCCGACGATGCCGGAGGCAATTCGTGAGAGCTGTTGTCTTTGCTTATCACAACATAGGCGTCATCGGCCTTGAGGCATTGGAAAAAACCGGTTATGAGATTATCGCCGTATTTACCCACGAAGATGATCCTGCGGAAGTTCTCTGGTTCCCCTCGGTGAGGGATTGGACCCAAAAACATCGCGCCCGGGCATTCTGTCCTGAACACTTAAATACACCGGAATGGATTCAGAAAATTTCCTCTCTAACTCCGGATGTTATTTTTTCATTTTATTACCGGCGATTAATTTCCCAAGAGATCTTGAAGATAGCGCCGTCCGGCGCCTTCAACCTGCACGGCTCCCTGTTGCCCGCCTATCGGGGACGGTGTCCGGTAAATTGGGCGCTCATAAAGGGAGAAGAAAAAACAGGCGTTACCCTCCACTATATGACGGATAAACCGGATGCAGGAGATATCGTGTGTCAGAAGACGGTTCCCATTGATTTTGACGACACCGCTTTGACCCTTTACAATAAGCTCTACGAAGCGGCCAAATCAGTCCTGGAAGAAGCCCTCCCCATGATAAAAAAGGGAACTGCCCCCAGGATCCCCCAGGATTTGTCTTCAGGAAGTTATTTCGGGGGACGGACACCCGAAGACGGCCGTATTGATTGGCGCCGGCCGGCTGTAGAGATTTATAACCTTATCCGTGCGGTAACAACGCCGTATCCGGGGGCCTTTACATTTTCCCCCGATGGCAGAAAAATCATTATCTGGCGGGCGCTTCTTGAAGATGAAACGGACAGGCAAAAAGATCCCCCGGGAACTGTTGCCATAGAGCAGGAAGGCGTTTTTGTTCGCGCCGCAAAAGGGAGAGTCAAACTTCTGGATATTGAGTGTATGGGAAAGCGCATGGCCGATCATCACATCTTTGAATTTTTTCAAGACAGGAAAGGAATCATATTGTCATGAAAATACTAATACTTGGGGTTAACGGATTTATCGGCCATCATTTGACCAATCAGATACTGGATAAAACGGATTGGGTTGTTTATGGGATGGACCTTGCCGATGACCGCTTAGGAGCCGTATTAAATAATCCCCGTTTCCACTTTCTTGAGGGTGATATTGCCATCAACAGGGAATGGATTGAGTACCACATAAAAAAATGTGATGTCATTATTCCCCTGGTGGCCATCGCCACGCCAAAACTATACGTAGAAGATCCGATAGCGGTTTATAACCTGGATTTTGAAATGAATCTCAAGGTGGTTAAACAGTGTGTAAAGTACCACAAACGGATCGTTTTCCCCTCAACCTCTGAAGTTTACGGCGCTTGTACGGACCCCGAATTTGATGAAGATAACAGTTTTTTAACGGTGGGCCCCATACAAAAAGAACGATGGATTTATTCCTGCTGTAAACAGCTTCTCGATCGCGTCATCTATGCTTACGGGACGAGAGGACATCTGGAATTTACCCTTTTCAGACCTTTTAATTGGGTCGGGCCGCGGCTGGATTCGTTATATGCCGCCAAAGAGGGAAGTTCCCGGGTTGTGACGCAGTTTATCGCCGATCTTTTGATGAAACATCCCATACATCTCGTTGACGGCGGAGGGCAGAAAAGATGTTTTACTTATGTGGAAGATGGCATTTCGGCACTTTTGAAAATTTTGAAAAATGATAATGATGTATGCAAAAACCAGATTATCAATATCGGAAATCCCGCAAACGAATGTTCTATCAAGGAGCTTGCCTTTCTCTTAAAGGACATTTTCATGACCCATCCTGATCACATCCACGATGGGAAGTATTCTGAAATTGTTGAAATACCCGCTGCAACGTATTATGGCAAGGGCTATCAGGATATTTATACCCGGAAACCGAGCATAGAAAAAGCCAGGCAGCTCCTGAACTGGCAGCCGGAAGTGAACTTAGCGGATTCGCTGAGGATCACCCTTTATTCTTTCTTAGAGGAAAACGCAGGTGCACTCAATTAGAAAAATGGCGCGGGTATTGGGTTTAAAGATTGATGTTGATACGTATATAGGAATGAAAAAAGGGGTGCCGCGGCTCCTGTCCGTCCTGGATGAGATGCGCATAAAAGGAACCTTTTTTTTGAGTATTGGCCCCGATGCTTCGGGGAGGGCTATCTTCCAATTGATCAAAAACCCGCGTTTTTTAAAGAAGATGATAAGGACAAAGGCCGTTTCACTCTATGGTGTAAGGACGGCCCTATACGGAACATTGCTCCCTTCCCCTTTAATTGCCATGTCCTTTCCGGAGATTGTTAGGCGTATTATTGATCAGGGGCATGAGGTTCAATTTCACGCTTGGGACCACCGGCGTTGGCAAGATGAACTTAAAGATCAGTCCGTTGCCTGGATCCACGGATGGTTCGAAAAAGGGATCCATGGTTTTGAAAGGCTTGTGGGACACGTCCCTGCGTCATTCGGTGCGCCGGCCTGGATGATAGATGACAGGGTCATGGAAATCATTAAAATTAAAAAATATCATTTTGAGTATCTCAGTTGTACGAGGGCAAAGTCCCCCTTTATTCATGAAAACGTGGGACTTCTCGAAATACCCTCCGATCTGCCCTGCTTTGAAGAGGTAGGTTTTGCAAGGGGTGTTTCCGTCATGGAAACGATGCTAAAAGATGGCGACATCCACGTATTGCCGGTTCATGCGGAGGTTGAAGGCGGGATAGGTGAGCAACATTTTGTAAAGTTAATCCATACGGCCAGGTCAATGGACTATCACATTGAACCTCTCGGCAAAATAAAAGCCCTCTTAAAAGGAGAGGACTTAACCGTAAGAAAATATCAAATGTCTCTATTGCCTGGGCGTTCCACGCCCTGCGCCGTATGAAACATCCTGCTTTTCACATCTTTTGATGTGGGATGGCATGGTAAGGGTCAAAAAGAGAGGTATGAAGTTATTCAATCATCCTTTAATCATCAGGGACCGTCAGAGAATCACGAAAAACATCCATAATATTCTTGTTATTCAACTGGGTGACATAGGTGATGTGGTCTGGGTTACACCGAGCCTGTGGGCCGTCAAGGAAGCCTATCCTCACGCAAAGGTGTCTGTTCTCGTCAGGGAAGACAGGGGAACGCTCCTCGAAACTGATCCGTCCGTCCACAGAATCTTCGCGGTGAAACGCAGGGAGAAAGGTTTTTTAAAAAAAGCTGCGGAACAGATCCGCTTCGTAAAAACATTACAGCGTGAGCGCTTCGACCTCGTCTTTGATCTGCGCGCCGATGACCGGGGGGCAATCATGGCATATCTGAGCAGGGCGCCTGTCAGGGTCGCCAAGTATTACGATGGTCTTCCCTTCTGGCGCAACAGGCTGTTTACCCATCTCGTCCTTCCTCCGCCGGTGAAGGAAAAAAATCGGGGAGCTGCGGAGCAGTCCCTCCGTATTATTCGGGGAGTCGGTATTGATGCGAAGACAACCGTCCCCAAACTCTGGATAGCGGAACAGGTCGGCAAGCAGGTGCGGCGGCTTCTCGATGCCGAGAAAATCGGCGCTGCGCCGTGGATTACGCTCAATCCCTTTTCCCGCTGGCGATACAAGGAATGGGACCACAGCAAGTGGGCGCAAATCATCGCCTATGTATGGGAGGAATTTCACGTTGCCACTGTTGTCGTAGGGGGAAAAGACGAAAGGATAAGGGCCGCCGAATTGGTAAAGACAGGCTCCGCAGCCGTTTATAACCTTGCCGGTAAAACCACACTGGTTGAACTGGCCGGCCTCCTCCGGCTGAGCGCTCTGCACCTCGGCGTGGACAGCGCCGCCCCGCATATCGCAGCCGCCGTGGGAACACCGACGATCACCATCTACGGCCCGTCAGATTGGCGGGAATGGGCGCCCATTGGGGAACGTCACCGCGTTGTTGTCCCCCCTATGGAATGTGTTCCCTGCCGTCAGAAAGGTTGCGACGGCAAGGAATGGAGCCGATGTCTTGATATCCTGGAGATCGGTCAAGTACAGGAGGTCATACGGGAGGCGCTGGGGCGGGTTTTTCCAACCCCTTAATTGCTTAACATGAATCAATGTCATTGACTTAACGAATTGGTTTATAACATGGGTAGAAGCCCCTTCTCTGGCCGCTTTGTTTTCTTGGATATTTTCTGCCGAGCCTGATAGGTTCAATGGTCGCGATAAACAGGTCAAGCAATTTGTTTAGAAGTTCCTTGATATTGGAGCGTATGAACAGAAGGACAATGGAATCCTTCATTTTGGATAGGGCCTGGGTGACGTTGATCCGGTATGCGTACTTTCTCTGCCCGTTTTCGTTGGGGATGACGTCTTGGGCTGGGTGAGTTATGGCGGCGGTGAGATTCATGGCAAACACCTTGGCATGGAAATCATGGTACACGGATTCAACGGATTTGCCTGAGAAGTTTTCGATTTCGATCCGGCATTTGGCGGTGAGGTTCAGAAGGTTGCATTGCAAAATGGAAGGAGAACCCGGAAGCAGGGTGATGATCCTTTCCTTCCTCCCGGAATTGTAGAACTTCCTGATCTCCCTTCAATGGGTGGTTGTGACCCTGGTACAGAATTGGGCATGTGTAGAGAGGATCAGAATGAAAATTGGAAATGTCGGAGTAGTACTATGCCGGTCCTTTTATAACGACAGAACTGGTGCTTGTCGAGCTTGCCAATTGCCTCTCACAGCCTCCTTATCGCGCAAACGCAATGGCCATTATTGAGAAGATACGCTCACACAGGAATACCAGGGTTGTTTCTTTTGATTCTAAAGGAATGGAGAAAGTGCTCGTCCTGTATAAGGAACGTCCTGATAAAGCATGGGGACTTGTGGACTGTTTTTCGTTTGTCGTTACGTTATACGTTATGAAGGAAGGGCGTCTTAAGGTGGCGTTGTGTTTTGATGAGCATTCCAGACAGGCAGGCTTTGAAGCGCTGCCTCTGTTAGGGGTTCGATTATGTTTATTTTACTGGAAATAATTATCACTTGACCGAAAGCAGGGAGTGACATAGAATACGATCGTATTCTACTTTGGAAGTGAGGGGAGATGAATCAAGGAAACGCCAAGAAAGTCAAGACGGTCCGGTTTGACGATATGGAACTGGAACGTATCAGAAGCGCCGCGATCCGGCATCATCTGTCCGAGGCGGAAGTGATCCGGAAAGTTGTCCGCATCGGGCTGGTGGAACTGCTGGACGGCGAGGATGAGGATGAGTTGCTGCAACAGCAAAGGGCCGACAAATCACCGGACATTGATGGTCAGAGTTTCCTGAATTCCCTCAAGGCCTAATTCAACATTTGAAGGCGCCCGCAATGGAATACTACCTGAATTGGACTTTTGTAAGAGCCTCAGTTAATGGGATAAAGGGGACGGTTCTCTTTAATTGGGGTCTGCGACAAAAAAGTAGGTACATAAATACAAATAGTATTGACAGGATTGATTTTCCCTCCTATAAATTGTATGTAGTATAAGCAAACAGCATATAGGAGGTGAACGATGGAAGAAACTATAGAGAGTTTGGAAAAGAAGAGGGAACATCTATATAGGAATTTGCGGAAAGTTGGCGATTTCAGACGGGGCATCATATCGGTAATATATCGTAAATGCGGGAAGAAGTACTGTGCATGTGCCAAGGAAGGGCATCCTGGTCATGGGCCGTTGCATTTATGGAATACGACAATCAAAGGAAAGAGCTATGCCAAGAGTGTAAAGCTCGGCCCGGAGATGCAGAAGTATCTCGACGAGATTGCGAACCATCGAAGGTTTGTGGAACTTTGCAAGGAGATTGTTGTGGTAAATGAGCGTATCTGCGATTTGCGACCGGTACCTGAGGTTAAAGATGAAAAAGATCTGGGCGAGCTTAAAAAAAAATTGCAGAAACAGTTCATGGGGAAGTACAGAAAGAGATAGAGCGCATTGTTGGTCGGTATTATTTTGAGAAGGATAACGGCGACAGTGCTCTATCACCGCTCGACCAGCGCCATTAACACCAAGGTCGAGACAAACAATGGCAAGGTCACGTTGTATGGCAAGGCCAGCAACGCAGCCGAAAAGGACCTGGCCGCCAAACTCGCCAACGACGTAAACGGTGTGAAGGGTGTAGAGAACCGGATGACCATTGAGTAGTCCGAGTCCGGGTCCAAAGAGACGGTATGATCACTGCCTGCTGGTATGGTGATGCAATAGCCGGCAGTGGGAATGCGCAATCAGAAAGGGGGATCAAATGTTGTGGACGATTGCTGTGGTACTGGTAATTTTGTGGCTGTTGGGGTTGGTG
>Ga0210024_1004997_pt1 | contig 10139 bp, 9 predicted proteins | sample CryGeymeta201525_FD_183988 | JGI IMG/M metagenome (GOLD analysis project Ga0210024, IMG submission 183988) | Groundwater microbial communities from Crystal Geyser aquifers in Utah, USA - Crystal Geyser metaG 2015-25 (SPAdes) (version 2) | ecosystem: Environmental > Aquatic > Deep subsurface >... | reverse complement strand
TGCGGTATCGGCTTTTCCCCCATATTTGTCGATGATCATGGCGCCACCACCGCTGGCGCTGATGTACACCTCATCGGGCGTTTTGTCCTGCAACGACTGGTGGGGTCGCTCGCTGTTGTAGAGCACACCGGTGAGCCGCATCTGGGCTCGGACGTTTATGTAGGAACCGGCGCCAAGCTACTGGGCAGCATACGCGTCGGCTCGGGGGTGGTGATTGGTGCCAATGCCGTGGTGATTGGCGATGTGCCGGACCAGCACGTGGCCGTCGGCATTCCGGCACGCTGTTTACCGCGCCGGACTGAACGCGCGGAGCCATAGCGCGTGCCCACTCGTTTGCTCAATCTCGGCCTGCGAGTGGTGTCTCTGGGCAGCCGTTTTCTGCTGATCATTTTGCTGGCCAAATCAATGCTGGCAGAAGACTTCGGCTTTTATGGCCTTTTTGCTGGTGCGGTTAACTATCTGATGTATGTGGTCGGCATCGACTTCTATACCTATAACGTGCGCGATCTTGTGACGCGGCCGACGTCGACCTGGCGTGCCTTACTGCGCGACCAAGGCATGCTCTACGCCGCTACCTTTGCTATCGTCACCGGAGGCTCTTTACTGCTGTGGGCTGGTAACGTCATCGGCGGCGGCACGCTTATATGGCTATTGCTGCTGCTGGCCACCGAGCACATGGCGCAGGAACTGAACCGGCTGATGATTATCGCCGGCAAGGTTCTGCAATCCAGCCTCGCACTATTTATCCGCAGTGGCCTCTGGGTGTTGGTCCTGGCGGCTCTGTGGTGGCAGAACCCGACAGCGCCGCTGCAAGTACAGCAGGTATTTACCCTGTGGCTTGGAGGAGGTGTTCTGGCCATCGTCTGGTCGCTGTACTGTCTGCGCCACGTGCTGTGCGACCGCAGCAGCGCCGGGGCGCCGGTAGACTGGCCGCGCCTGCGTGAAGGCATACGCGTGGCCGCCCTTTTTTTTGCAGGCACGTTAGTGCTGAAATTTGCCTCGACAGCCGACCGGTTTCTGGTCGAGCATTTCGCCGGCCTAGCTGCTGTAGGTACATAGTCAAAGCGCTTGAGCACACGGCTGATGTGTGCGTAGCGCTCATCTGACCCAGTGGCTGCATTGGCCACGCCGCTGAAGCTTACGCCGGGTGTTGCCGCGAGAAATTCTTCGAGCTGCGCCATTGTGCGCAGTTTCGTTTCGTCCATGTTGATCACCATTCTTGGATGATCAGCCTTATGGCGATTTTGTGGCCTATCGCTGCCGCTTTGGGCTCATTCCTGGTTGGGAATACGCGAGCCGCTCAGGCTCATACCTCATTGGACAAGGCTAGTAATAGTCAGAAGGGTATGGTTAACGTACCATCGGGATCTATGAAAGTAAAAGGGGTTCTAAATGATTTCAGAACAAACCATTCAGCAAGCCGCGTTGCTGTTAGGTGAGGCAGCCAAACCTGCGCAGGTCATTCTGTTTGGTTCTTATGCACGTGGTGATGCCAGGGACGATTCGGATTTGGATTTTCTGGTTATTGAGTCTGAGCCTCATGACAAATTTAATGAGATGGTGCGCCTTCGGCAGGTATTGCGACCATTGAAGATACCGGTGGATGTGCTGGTGTATTCGCAAGCAGAAATTGCCATGCATCAAGGCTCATGCGCTAGTGCCATCTATTGGGCGCTGCGGGAGGGCAAGGTGTTATATGCAGCACCCCACTGATCAGGCCGCCAGGTTGTTGGCACTTGCCAAGCGTGACAAAACATCGTTTAAGGCCTTAGTCAGCCACCCAGAAGTGGATATTTCGGCAACGGGGTTTTTTGCCCAGCAAGTTGTTGAGAAATGTCTCAAGGCCGTTGCTTCGTATCACGGCATTGTGTTTCGCAGAACGCATGATGTGGACGAATTGGTGGACCTGCTTTTGCAACATCAAGTGTCGATGCCTTTTCCACCTGACCAGTTCAGTGTTCTTAATCCGTTTGCGGTAATTTTGCGCTATGAAGAAATATCCTTTGTCAGCATGACACTGGCGACAATGATAGAGCTGGTTGAACTAGCGTACCAATGGGCGTGCGCCGAGACGAGCCTATAGCACTTACATCCCATCCGTCTATGTTGACCGCGTAAATCCTGCACGTTCCCATGGCCAGATTTCCACGCCATAGCGGTTATGAATCCTTTTCACCATCGCAGTGGACAAGTCATCGATCAACTCGTTGATAAAGTAAGAACTGCGCAAGGCAAATGGCTCCCGGCGCGAAGCGTCTCGCTCGTAGGTCAACTCTTCATGCTGGTCCATCAGGCAGGCCCGCTCACGCAGTACTACGCTTGAGTTAAACACCCAGTCAACAAAGTCGATTTCTTGCGGTAGCCAGTCACACGTTGGCGCGCGCAGATAGTCTGTTGCCCAGTCAGGGCCATTACGGTTGCTGGCATGCCAGTACAGGTGCTCTTTAATCTTTGTGCGGCCGGTGAGCCCTTCTGCAATGTAGGGGTTGGCCGCAATGCCCCGGGAGATTCCAATGAAAAACCGGTACGCGCTGGTGTCAAAGCTTGTTTAAGGCAATTTTGTGGCTTTTGGCGTTTTTAGCCAAGACCACGTCCAGCGTGACCATGCCTGTTGCCTTGGCTTCCAACGCACAAGCCAAGTGCAGCGCGTCACCCGCGCGTAATCCGGTTGCTGCTTTCATGGTCAGAACGGCTGCTTTGTGGAACGACATGGTTTCCACTGGCAGCAGTCGTAAGTCGTTCGCACAAACGCGTTCAAATTGCATCCATGCTGCTTGAGCTTGGACTTCTGTAAGTTGCCCGGTTCGCTGCTTGAGCCCCATAGCGCGCCTCATTGCGGAGCATTTCCATGACAGATGTGCCCATTGGAAGCCTTTCGCGCGTCTCTATCAGCTCTTTCGCGAACGCTTTGCGACTCCATTGTGCAGGGCGAAGATTCAAAGCGCCATCGACGCTTAAATGGGCCTGCAATTGGTCGCCTTCTTTAATTCCGATTTGCCGCACGTAATCCGCAGGAATACGCACAGCCAGGCTGTTTCCCCATTTTGTGATTTGCAAGTTCATCATCATGGTCTGACTAGACGTTAATGTCTCTACACTTTATGGGTAATGGGGGTAATGGGGACGCTTCCCGGGTAGCGTCCCCTTAAAAAGACCAATCGGCACGCACTGACTGCGGGGTCACGGTGAGTTGCATGTCTTTGGGTGAACGTTTTTGCTGGCCCACCAGCGAGCCAATGGCGTAGCCCATTAGCGCGCTGCCAACGGTGTCAGACAGCCAGTGGTCGCGGCTTTGGATACGGCCCACAGCGGTGAGCGCCGCCGCGCCATACAGCCACGGCATGTCGTGCTGCTGGGCAAAAGGCGTGGCCAGGGCGAACGCAAGCGCGACGTGGTTGGAGGTAAAGCCGGACTGGAATGCGCTGCTGGTGAAGCCGTCAAAGTGGGTGCTGCCCAGCTCTTGGTACGGCCGGGCGCGGCCCACCACATAGCGCGTCAGCGCGCTGGCACCCACGGTGTAGACACCGGCTTTGAGGGCCGTTTCTGCCGTGCTGGCGGTGTCGTCACCCGCAATGCCGGTGTACAGCAGGCCGGTGCCCAGCGCCATCAGCACGGGCAGGTTGTTGCCGACATCACCGACGCGGTTCCAGTTGGGGGTTTGGTGGTTGGCAGCCCAAGTGTCGACTTTGCTATCGAGCAAGCCTGCCGCCAGAACCGCCCCACCCGCCCACAACCAGCTTGACGCGGGTATGTCGGCCACCTGGTGCGCCAGTGTGGCACCGCTGGGCAGCAGCGTCTGAAAGATGTTGCCAGTGGGCTCGTGCAAAACGTGGTTGCTGTCATCACCGGTGCGCACATCGGTCGGCTTGGCATCACGCCATTGGGTAGCACGCGGGTCGCGCGCGCTGGTCAGGTCAAACAGGGTGAACTTGCGGCTCAGGCGTGCGCCGCCGTCACGTGTGAGCGGGTTCCAGATGATGTTGGCCATGGCGGGTGACGACTTGGGCATCATCACGTCAAACGGGATGTTGACGTAAATGCCTTTGTCAAAGCTGCCTTCGCCAAACTGCTCGGCGGTGACGTTGGTTTTGGTGGCCCAGGCACCAATGGCCGTGCCATTTTGAAACACGCGTTTGACATCGAGGGTGACACCGTTGTCACCGGCCAGATAGCGCCCGGCGCTGAGCTTGACTTGCACGTCGTTCCAGCGCGTGTCCCAATACAGGGTGGCATGGCCAGTGTTGACGGTGTAGTCCCTGAACGCCAGGTCTTGCTTGAAGTCGCGCTGGCGCACGTGGTTGACATCCACGCCAAAGGCCAGCCGTGAGCGCCAGGGGCGGTACAGCCATTCAGCCCCTGCCCCGCCGTACATCGGCTCCAGCATACCGGCGTAGGCGCTGACGTAATGTCCGTTGCCCAGGCCTTGCACGTGCGTGGCCTGCAACAGGGGCAGCGTCAGGCGCGCGCTGGTGACGTATTCACGGATGTAGGTGCGCACGCGCGGCAGGTTGCTGGGTGCGGTGAACTTGAACTTGTTGTAGTTGTCGAGCAACCGGGCGTTGAGCTCGGCGCTGACCCAGGTGTTGTCTGTAAAGCGTTGCTCCAATTTGCCCTTGGCGCCAATCTGGTACAACAAAAAGCCGTCTGGCCCGCCCAGGCTTTGACTGTAGCTGGGCTCCAGTTCGGCGGTAAAGCCCGATGCTGCGCTGTGCCAGTCGGCGGCGCGGCCCGCGTCCGGGCGCAGTGCGGCTGCCGCCCGGTAGGCGGGTAACTGCATCGCAGGCGCTTGTGCCTGCATATGGCGCGACACCCATTCGGCGCGGTCAACCGCAATGCGCGACAGTGGCAAGCCGCGTTGCTGCAAATGGATCACAAAATGGCGCGTGCTGGCCGGGGCGTCCTGGTGCAGCACAGCCACGGCGCGGTCCAGCCGCTCTTGCAGGTACAGAGCACCGTCTGACTCAATTTCGACTTCTGTGCGATTGATCTGGTGCGTGATGGCGCGCACTTGCCAGCCGGTGTAGAGCGCGATATTTTCAGCGGTGTTGCCCCAACCGGCTGGGGGTGCCAACGCCGCAGCGTTGGGCAATACCGGCGGCAAGACGGGGTCGAGCGTCTTGGGGGTGTAGAGCTGGTTGATGCCGCCATGCAGCGTCAGGCCCAACATCAGGCGGTTGCCGCGCTCCAGCGCCAGGCTGAAGTCGAGGTTGGGCGAATAGGTGTAGACCGCGCCAAGATTGACACGGCTTTTGACGTTTTGATTGTTGGCCAGCGGCTCGCTCTGATAGTCGTTGCCGTCGAGCTCCAGCTTGAGCGTCCATGGGTCAGACGGCGTATGCCATTGCAGGCCGCCAAAAAAGGCAGCAGGGCCGCGGAACAGGGCTGCGGTGTTAGCAGTGCCACCTGTGACAACCTGATTGCCCGGTCGCGTCTTCATTGCCGACCCGACGAATGACAACGGTTTTTTGATGTCACCACGCGCACCCAGATAGCCCCAACCCAGCCCCAGACTGGCATCCCAATTGCCCCAGCGTTTGCTGGCAACAAAATATTCGGCAGAAAACAAACCGGTGCCACCTAGGTCGCGCAGGCCCAGCGCCATTTGCGGTCGGCTGTTGGTTTCTTCCCACAGGCGCAGCTTGGCGTCGATGGATTTGTCTTTGAAGCTTTGGTTACCAGCTATGTCTGGACCAAACAGGCGATTGGAAATGTCGGTGTACCTGAAACCAAACTCCAGCCAATCCAGGGGTTGCAGCATGATGGTGCCACGGGTATATGGCAGCACCCGGCTCAATTGCAGACGCACGTCACCCACTGGAGCCATGCGCGCGGTGGGCGTTTGCAGCAGACCGATTTCGCCCCAGTCGCTGGCCGTGAGCTGGCCCGATCGCGGCGCAGGACGACCTGCCAACGGCGCAGTATCTACTATACCTTTAGTAGCTTCGTGTGCTTTTTCTGAAAGGGTTAGAGGCTGATTTTGTATAAAAAATTCAAACGGGGCTTGCGTCGCCAGAAAACGTGTGAGGTTGTCGGACAAACTGTCTGGCACAACCGCTGCGCGGTTCGGTGCCCAGATCCAGGCACCGGGTGCAGGCTCGTCTTGCGCCTCTTGATTCCAGGAACCGATGCCAAAGCGGCGGGTGCGACCATCGGGCTGGGCGATCCAGGCCCAGTCGACAGCGCCTGCGGCGGCTGGCTGGCAGGCTTTCAGATAGTCTTCGATCAAGGCACCTGAAACATGGGGCACGTTACAAGGGCGCGCTGCTTCGGTCAGCACGGTCACCTGGCTCGGGCGGGGATACAGCACCACCTGATCAAGATCGGACAACACCGGGTCTTGCGCGGGCGAGCCCTGCAGCCAGCGGGCGTCTGATTTGGCCAGCAGCACGCGCCCGGTCAGTGGCAAGGCGCGCAACCACTCAGCTAACTGGGTGCGCTGGGCTGGGGAGAGTTGCAGTGCATCATTTGAATTGAGATCATCCAGCACCGCTTGACGCAATTTCGCTTGCGGCCCCTGCTGGGCGGGCACACGCCAGTGCAAGGCGCTGGTATCTGTGCCGGCGCTGGCATGGCGCAGCACCCAATCGCTCAGGCGTTCACCAGCCAGCACGGTACCGACTTGGCGTGGGATTGGGGCATCCGCTGCCATACCTGGCGTGCCAACCAACGCGGTCAGCCACGCCAACATCGGTATCCATGCAGGATGGAGCAAGATTTTCAAAGCGCGACTTTCGGCGTCGGCCAGCGCTGCAAACTCAGGCACAAATCAACGGACAAACATTGGTACGAATAAGCCACACGATAACTTCCGTCCACACGTTCCAGTGCGTACCAAGCGGGCGGCAGCGGAGCAGTGGCAGCGCCAATCTGCGCTTCGCGAATCCAGACGTAACGCACGGCCAGTGCGAGCGGCAGGGACTGCGGTAAACGGATGGCTGGCAAGCCCTCGTTCAGACGCGACTGCGCCATTTGGTCGGCCAGGTTAAAACGGTAACCCGGCATTTCGTCACGTACCCGGGTGAAGCTGGTGTTGAGCGCCGGTTGAGCGCTCCAGGGCGGTGGCGGTTTGGAGTAACGCACCGTGGACCAGTCGGTAAACAGCCCGGCAGTAGCGACGATTCGACCGTTTTGCGTCTTGATCACCTCATGGTTGGCGCTGTACCAGACCTCAATGTCGCCGTCAGGGTGGGGGTCGACATACCCCAGCACCAGCAGCGCCGCGGGCTGGCCCACCGCCTGCACGCGCAGATACTGGTAAGCCGGATTGAGCGCGGCAGCGGCAAAGACATCATCACTGGAACCGAATTGCTGCCGAACAAGTGCGGCGGAAACCTCGGAAATTAATGACTTGGAGGCACACCCACCCAACACCAGCATGGCCATAAAGACAGCGGTGCAGAGCAAAGCAATGCGTTTGGATTTTTTTGACGTCACAAAACAAAAGCGCCCGTAGGCGCTTTTGGCAACCCAGCTAATCAAAAATTTAGTTGGTTGTACCTGTTGTACCTGAGCTGGACCCACCGCCGCTAACAGCAATGCCTACAGCAGCGACACCCGCAACCACGAAAACCGTGGCGGTAGATACAGCACCCACACCACCCGCGGTTGCAGCAGTAGCGCCAACCGGAGCGGTTTGCGCAAATGCGACGGCAGAGACCATGACCAAAAGCGCAGCTAATACACGTTTCATAACTATCCCCTTTAAAAAACTAGGTTTCGAATTTAACACAAATTGAGTCCAGGTCAAATACTTCAGCACGCTGGCGACTGTGGAAAATTCCCGTAGATGCCGCTGATTGGTGGCACCCGCTGGTGCTGGGTTTGGGCAAGTTGCCTGCAAATTGCTTACAACACCAAAAAGCAGAAAGAATTTGCTATTACTTTCGCAACAACAACCCTTCATATAGACTGGTGGGATGTGCGGGGATCGAACCCTCGACAAACGGATTAAGAGTCAGATTTTCCACCAATGAAGCAGTTTTAAAACCTATACAAATCAACTACTTATTGCTACTGAATTGTATCTGTTAGCCTGATTTAATACAAAAACTGCCTACACCCGTGCCTACATGGCAGAATGTAAGCACTATGCCAAAACTCGACAAACGCCTGACCGACACCCTAGCACTCAAACTGCCATTGCCAACGACTGGCCATGAATACTACTGGTGCAAAGACACCGCTGGCTTCGGGCTTCGCGTGTCAGCAACTGGTGATCGTGCCTACATCTTTGAGCGCCGGGTGGACGGCAAGACAATACGGCGCACCCTAGGCAAAGCTGCTGGCGCAAAAGCCATAAGCGCGAGCGCAGCCCGTGATCTGAAAATCAAAATATCGAGTGAGCTACAAAATGGCATCGACCGGGCAGGGGTGAGGCGAGAAGTGCGCAAGACTGAAAAGTTGGAAGGCATCACGCTGGCCACTGCCCTTGCTGAGTACACCAAGGGCAAGCGCCGGGGCAAAGACGGGCTAGGACTCAAAGACCGCACCAAGCACGATTACATGGAGATGATCGCGCCTGGCGGCTTACGCAAAGATGGCAAGCCTTATGCCAACGGCGCGTTATTCGATCTGGCTGACAAGTCAATCCACAAAATCACGGCTGAAGACATTCGCAAGGCGTACACCGCAGCCGAAGCCAAAAGCCAGCGCCAAGCGACCTATGCCATGCAGATCATCAGAGCCGTCCTGAATTGGCATGGTGTGGCTGTAGCGGGTTCGCCATTGTCAAAACAGACGGCTGGCAAAGACCGTATCATTTTGGCTGGAACTGCTGGTGAACCTAAACCGATACCACCCGAAAAACTGAACGCATGGTGGACGGCTGCAACCTCGCAAGCTGGCCATGCTGGCGCTGACGGATGCAGATTGATTTTGTTAACCGGGTGCAGGCCGGGGGAGATTTTCAAAACAGAATTTGAATCTGGCCTGCTGATGCGGGATGTTGATCTGATCGGCGGGCGCATGGTGTTGCCCGACACCAAAAATCGCAAAGACCACACCGTTGTTCTATCAAAACAAGCCCTGGACATTGTTCGACTGCACTGCCAAGGCAAGAAACCAGACGCACAGGTGTTTGACGTGAAAGACCCTAGAAAAGCCCTGGACGCGATAAACGAGGCTGCTGGCACATCGGGTGTTACACCGCACAAACTACGCCACACGTTCGCCAGCGTTGCCGAGGAGCTGGTCAGCGGGTATGCGCTGAAGCGAATGCTCAACCACACCGAAGCCAGCGATGTGACCGGCAGCAACTACGTGGGCAAATCCGAGAATCAGTTACGTGTCGCATGGCAGACCGTGGCCGACTTCATTACAGATCAAGAAAATAACAAACCTGATTGATATGACAAAAATGTATAACGATTGTCAGTATTGATCTAGGTTAACGTGTATCAACATAGACAAAAGCCTGTTACATTACCGCTGTGTCAGGATGGCACTGGATACAAACCCATACCGGGTTAACCCTAAATAATCCAAAAGGAAAACAATGATTGTTTATTCAGGAATGCGTGACGGTTCCCCGTCTTTTTACGAAAGCTATTCGCGGACAGCATATTCGGCGATTTACCCAACAGAGCGCAAACCACAAGGCCGCGACCACTGCCCTACTCTTAGCGTCACAGACGATATGCCCGAATCTGGTGGCGGTGGCGAATCAGCAGCAGCGCCTGAAGTTGCAAGCGACGATGACGACGATGGCGGTGACGACGATGGCGAGCCTGCCAGATCGCGCCCACACTCCAAACCATCCCCCACGCCTGCCCACGGCAGCGCATCCCCAAAGCACACGGTTCTTGACCGTAGTCGCACCCGGCATCAAGCCGAATCCCCCCCTGAAATTAAGACTATCGCTGTAGGTGAGTTTGATTTAGCCGCAGCCATTGGCATGAGCGTTGACTTTCTGCGCAAAGACCGCAGCGGCAAGCGCATCATTCCATTTTTCAGAATCGGTAAAGCCATACGCTACAACCCGCAACGGGTGAATGAGGCGTTACAGGCGATTGAAGAAGGTGGCCACAAACCACCAAAGCCCAAAGCGCCAAAGTCCCCCAACTCCTCGACCGCAGGGTGATCAGCCATGACCACCAACAACTACGGCCAAGCGCCGGGACCAAACACGCCCATTGAAAAAG
>Ga0210024_1004990_pt1 | contig 10156 bp, 10 predicted proteins | sample CryGeymeta201525_FD_183988 | JGI IMG/M metagenome (GOLD analysis project Ga0210024, IMG submission 183988) | Groundwater microbial communities from Crystal Geyser aquifers in Utah, USA - Crystal Geyser metaG 2015-25 (SPAdes) (version 2) | ecosystem: Environmental > Aquatic > Deep subsurface >... | reverse complement strand
TTTTGCTTCGGTATATAAAGTAATTGTCTCATCTTCAACAGGGTCAGGAACTTCGTTCATTACCAGATGGACAGATTGTAACAGGTAGGCATCTCTGGGCAATATTACCAGCTTTCGATTGCATTGCTTAGCAACATCTCGGAATGTGAGTAGCCTTTCCAGATTTCGAGGTCCAAAGTCGGCGATTATTAGTTTACCTTGAGCCTGCATCACCTTTTGGAGAGCATTTTTAACGACCATTTCCTCGGTGATAACGCGGCCTTCTTCCGTGATGTTTGTTCCTTCACAGAGTAGAGCAATGGGATGAAGGGCTCTTGCCTCGTTGATAAATTTTCGGGTCACATATCCCATTTTGCCATGCAGCCGCAGGTCACCGGTATAGACTATCCAACCCTGGCTTGTCTTGACCGCAAAGGCGGTCGCTCCATATATAGAATGGTCAACAGGGAAACATCTGATTTCCAGATTACCAATGCTGGTGACGGGTATCGGCTGCTTGGACTCTATCTTCCTGCGGGTAGGAGATTTTTGCCAGAATTTATTGGCTTCGGGGGATATTAATTTTGCATCAGCGAGGCAAAATTGCCTTTGAATCGAACGATATTGGAGATAATCACTGGGAGTGAACCGATATTCCTGTTCTTTTCTTTCTCGAGGGATGGTATAACATACCTCTTTTTCGAAGTCTCCCCTACTTGAATCCTGGATTGTCTTGACCAGAAACGCTGTGGTTGCACTACAGACAATAGGAATGTCAGGATGTAAAAAAGATATGTGCCCGCTATGGTCAAGGTGAGCATGGGAGAGTAGCACCGCATCCAGATGTATTTCTCTAATCTTGGTCTTTGATATCACCCTGTCCCATATGTTTTCCCAGGGTGGTTCAAGGTCTTTGCGATATATACCTTTGAGGGGAGGGAGAAGACCTATTTCGAATAAATCGACTACCCCTCTCGCAGTTCGGGGTTTTAAATATTCCTCGAAGTATTGAGACCAGAGGTGGTAATTAATGCCAAAGTCAAAAGATATAACAGTATTATCGGCCTCAAGTAGAATCTTGTTTCCGCCGATTGTTCCGGCACCACCATAAACTGTGATGCTTATTGCCAAAGTTAACCCTTCCGCTATGCTGGCTCAGTACTTATAGTCAATTGCAAAATTCCTTATAATTCTCCCGGGCAAATATGGAGGGAGGGAGTTAGAGGGAGGGGATATCTACCCTCGCCTTAGTTCCTTCGCTTCGCTCAGGACAAGCCTCACCTCCCATCATTGGAGAGGAATTTTATACGAGATTATGCGGTTAACTATAATTCGGTAGAATGCCAGGCAATAACAAATTTACCTGACATTCACAATCACAATGCTGTTATAAGCAGCCCGCACTATAGGGACATACACAAAGATAAAATGGGAATAACAATTGTCCCCATTCCCGCTTTGCTGATAAAGCCAGCAAACTCAGGGTAACAAGGAACTCAGCCTTGTTTTAATCTCTAATCTTCTAGACCGGAGAAATAACTCGGCTTAACCCTTGCCAATGCGGAATACTTTTGTGCCGCAGCTGGGGCAAACACCCTGTATTGCCGGACGCTTGTTTTTGAGAATAATGTTCCTTGGGTTCCTGATGTCAACCTTTCTTCGGCACTTTACACAATAAGCTGTAGCCATGTCTTGACCCTCCTTCTTTGTTACTTTTCCCAGCTAGCAGAATAACAAACCTATAATTTATATGTCAATAGGTAAAGTGCCAAAAAGTTAAATAAATTACCAAGTTTAATCCCTTTTTAGCATTGTGATGAAGGCTTCCTGAGGGATTTCCACTTGCCCTACCTTTTTTAATCGCTTTTTGCCTTCGGCTTGTTTTTCCAGGAGTTTACGTTTGCGGGTGACATCGCCTCCGTAACACTTGGCAAGCACATTTTTTCTTAAAGCCTTTACAGTTTCTCGGGCAATTATTTTCCCATCAACTGCTGCCTGGATGGCTACATCAAATAGCTGCCTCGGGATAAGCTCTCTAAGTTTTTTGACCAGTGCTCTTCCTGCGGTGAAAGCTTGGTCGGCATGGATGATACGAGACAACGCATCGATAGGCTGATTGTTGACCAGAATTTCTAATTTTACTAAACGGGCCGGGCGATATTCGGCAAAAGTGTAGTCTAAAGAGGCATAACCCTGGCTGCATGATTTGAGGCGGTCATGAAAGTCAACCAGAATAGCACTCAGTGGCATATCATATTTTAGTATAGCTTGCTTCCAAATGGGGTTACCTTCTTCTTTGTTTTCCCCTAAATATTCCATTTGTCGAAATTGCCCTTCATATAATGGTACCAACTCCATTACAGCGCCAATGTATTTGTTTGGGGTAACGATGCGGGCAGATATCCAGGGCTCACGAATTTCTTTGATTTCATAGAGTGGTGGCAGCCTTGCTGGGTTATCCACCATAGCTATCGTGCCATCCCTTTTATCTAATTGATACGCTATATTGGGAGTGGTGAGCAATAGCTGCAATCCATATTCTCTTTCCAGGCGCTCTCGGACAATATCCACCTGCAATAAACCCAGAAATCCGCAGCGAAATCCCGGCCCCAGTGCGTTACTGCTCTCCGGTTCGTAGGATAGCGAGGCATCACTCAACTTAAGCTTATCCAATGCGTCACGAAGACGGTGGTAATCCTTTGTTTCTATAGGATAAAGTCCGGCAAAGACCATCGGTTTTGCCGGGCGATAGCCGGGCAAAGGTTGAGAAGCAGGATTATGAGTTGCAGTAATTGTGTCGCCTACCTGGCAATCATTGGCATTCTTTAGCCCGGTAGCGATATAGCCCACCTCCCCGGCGTCCAGAATTGGTAGTGGTGACATTTCAGGCTTGAAAATACCGACTTCTAATGCCTCGGATAATTTACCTGTGGACATTAATTTTAATTGCTCACCCGTTGAGATATTGCCATCAACAATTCTGATGAAGGCGACAATGCCCTTATAGGGGTCATATTTGGAGTCGAAGATTAATGCTCTTAGCGGGGCATCTTGGTTTCTCTGTGGTGGTGGTATTCGTTCAATGATAGCTTGCATAACTTTGTCTATTCCGGTACCTTGCTTGGCGGAAGCGAAGATAATTTCTTTTTCATCAAATCCTAAACTGCTTTTCAATGCTTCAGCTACCTCCTCTGGCTGGGCGTTGGACAAGTCAATCTTGTTAATCACCGGGATAAGGCGGAGGTTATGCTCCATGGCAATTGAGAGGTTAGCTAAAGTTTGAGCTTGAATTCCTTGCGAGGCATCGACTACCAAAATAGCGCCTTCCACAGCAGCTAAACTGCGTGATACTTCATAGGTGAAATCGACATGCCCCGGTGTATCAATCAGATTTAGTTGGTATTGTTGACCATCGGGTGCGTTATAGTTCATGCGCACTGCCTTGGCTTTGATAGTGATGTTCCTTTCTCTCTCTAGCTCCATTTGGTCCAGGAATTGCTCCTGCATTCGCCATTCAGGTATAGTCTTGGTCATCTCCAGCAGGCGATCGACCAGAGTTGACTTGCCGTGGTCAATATGGGCAATGATGCAGAAGTTTCTGATTTGTTTTTGTTCCATACAAATGTTTATGCTAACATACTTGATAGCCAGCCTCAATTTGTGAAGTTAGCGATAATGGAAAAGTGACCAGCGACGAAATTAGAACAGCTTTTTTGAGCTTTTTTGAACAAAAAGGGCATAAGGTTATCCCTGGCTCATCTTTAATTCCCCACAAGGACGTCACTTTACTGCTGACCACCGCCGGTATGGTGCAGATTAAGCCATATTTTTTAGGATTACAAAAACCGCCAAGACAGCGGCTAGCCTCCTGTCAAAAGTGTTTTCGCACCACTGATATAGATTTGGTCGGCGATAGCAAGCATCTCACATTTTTTGAGATGCTGGGGAATTTCAGCGTCGGCGATTATTTTAAGAAGGAGGCTATTTCCTGGGCCTGGGAATTCGTCACTGAATGGCTGAAGCTACCCAGGGAGCGATTGTGGATAACTATTTACCTTGATGATGACGAAGCTTTTGATTATTGGCGGCAAGTTGGTGTTCCGGCACAGAGAATATTGCGGTTTGGCGAGGAGGATAATTTCTGGGGACCTACTGGCGACTCAGGACCTTGCGGACCTTGCAGTGAAATTCATTATGACCTTGGTGAAGAATTTGGTTGTGGTAGACCTGAGTGCAAACCAAACTGCGAATGTGGCCGCTTTTCCGAAATATGGAATCTGGTATTTACTCAGTATAATCAGACCACCGACGGTAAGCGTATCCCTTTGTCTAAGCCGAACATCGATACCGGGATGGGATTGGAACGGACTGCAGCAGCAGTTCAGGGTAAGCCTTCGCCTTACGAAACAGACCTCTTTCTCCCTTTAATAGAGCGAGTTACTCAGCTAGCCGGGAAAAGCTATGGTGAGGAGAAAGATGTTGACCGGGCAATGAGGATTATTGTTGAGCATGGTCGTGGTGTGGCTTTTCTTATTGCTGATGGCGTTTTGCCTTCAAACGAGGGAAGGGGATATGTGCTGCGGCGCATCTTGCGTCGTGCTTCTCTCTTCGTGAGAAGGCTGGGACTAGACCAGCCTTTCCTCTCTGAAATTACCTCCGCTGCTGTAACCAGGATGAAGCATGTATATCCTGAATTGATGGCTAATCAAGCTGTGATTGAAGAAATTACCACGACCGAGGAAGAAAAGTTCAGTAATACTTTGGAGACCGGGCTTAGCCTGGTGGAAGAACTTATCGAGGGAGCTATAAGTCAGGGAGAGAAATTGTTACCAAGCGAGCAAGTATTCCAGCTTTATGATACTTACGGGTTTCCGCCGGAACTAACTGCTGAGATTGCCAAAGAGAGAGGATTATCCATAGACTGGGAAGGCTTCCAGGCTGAGATGGAAAAGCAGCGAGAAAAAGCCAGAGCAGCACAAAAGTTTGTCACAGCTAAAGCAACACTTTCCGGGACAGGCAAACTTTCCGTGAAGGGCGAAGTTATTAAGGCGGGGACTGAGTTCATTGGCTATGACACGACTACCTCTCAATCCAAAATTCTTGAGCTCAGGGTTGGAGGGCATCTCAGGCAAGATGCTTCTCAAGGTGATGAGGTTGACATAATTCTTGATAAAACGCCTTTCTATGGTGAGATGGGTGGGCAGGTTGGCGATACCGGTAAAATCAGCAGCCAGAAGGGAGAGGTGGCTATTACAAATACCGTTAGAAGTCCTTCAGATGTAATAATTCACCATGGAAAAGTCACCAAAGGCAGCATATCTGTGGGTGATGAGGTAGAGACAAAAATTGACGTAGACCGCCGTCTGGATATTGCTCGCAATCACACTGCCACCCATCTTCTGCAGGCCGCTTTAAGGCAAATATTGGGCAGTGATGCGTATCAAAGAGGTTCGTTAGTGGAGCCGGGTAGGTTCAGGTTTGACTTCTCTCATCTAGCAGCGATACCCGAATCGCAGCTCGCCGAAATTCAAGGTTGGGTTAACGAAAGAATACGGCAGAATTTGGCGGTAAAATCCAGGCTCGTCCCTTATGACCAGGCTAAAGCTGAGGGAGCTATTGCCTTATTTGAGGAAAAGTATGGTGACACGGTTCGAATGGTGGAAATTGGCGAGCCGGCAATAAGCAGGGAACTTTGTGGTGGCACTCATGTTAAATCAACCGGTGAAATTGGTTTTTTTATCATCACCAGCGAAGCTAGTATTGGCACCGGTTTGCATCGCATCGAGGCAGTAACCGGTAGAGCAGCAGAATCGGTGGCGGAGAGGAATTTTGATACCCTGAAAAGCATGGCCCGGGAATTAAAAAGCCTGCCTGAGGAGGTTTATCAAAAAGTTAAAGTTCTTATTGATGAACTGGAGTTAGAACATAAGCATTCACTGTGGTTGGAGAGGGAATTATCTCGAAGGATGGCAGAATCGTTGGTTACCCAAACCAGACAGGTGGGTGGGGTAACATTTTTGTCAGCCAGAGTACTGCCGCTAAACAAATCCGTCCTTCGCGAGATGGGTGATATATTACGCAATAAATTAAACAGCGCAGTGATAATTTTAGCTACAGTTTATGATAATACCCCCAGCTTCCTGGCAATGGTTACTCCTGACCTGGTAGCCCGAGGTTTCCATGCCGATGATATTATCAAACAGGTAGCCCGGGTTACCGGCGGCAGCGGTGGAGGCAGAGCGGAGATGGCCCAGGCAGGCGGGAAGGATGTAACCAGGCTGGATGAGGCTTTAAGCTCGGTTGAAAGTATCATCGCAGAGAGAATCTCCACCACTTGATGCTCTGCATTGCCCATATCTTCCCCCTTTTTAAAGGGGGAAAGAGGGGGATTATAATCTCCTTGTGGGGTGACATATTTTGCTGTTTTACAATAGAAAGCTAAAAGGATACTCTAGACAACTGAGAAAGAATATGACCGATGTAGAAAGATTGCTTTGGTCAAAAGTGAGGAAAAAACAGTTGAAGGAGTATCAATTTTATAGGCAGAGGATTGTAGGCAATTATATAGTCGATTTCTACTGTCCAAAAGCAAAGCTAATCGTTGAAGTTAATGGTGGTCAGCACTACAACAATAAGGAGATTAAGAAGGATAAGACTAGGGATGATTATATGAGAAAGCAAGGATTAAAGGTTTTGAGGTTTTCAGACCGAGAAATACGTGAGAACCTTAACGGAGTTATTGAAAGGATATATGGGGATTTGTAATCCCCCTTACTCCCCCTTTAGGAAAGGGGGACTTTATTTGTGCGTAATGATAAGCCCAATCCCCGTTGCGGGGGCGTTGAACTCCCTTTTGTAAAGGGGGATTTAGAGGGATTTTTAAAGGCTTGTCCTGACCCTGAACGAAGTGAAGGGGAAAGGATAAGGTGAACATGCGCAGTCTCGGATTGGATATTGGAGATAGGAAAACCGGTGTGGCAATAAGTGACCCTGACGGAGTATTAGCAACTCCTCTCACCGTGATTGAGCGTAGAAACCAGGAGGATGTCATAGCTGACATTATTAAACTTGTTGAGCAATATAAGGTGGAATGTATTGTGGTCGGTTTACCCTATTCCCTGGAGGGACATTTAACTCAGCAAGCTATGAAGGTAAAGGATTTTACGGAAAAGCTCCAGAATGTCATTGCGAGCCGAAGCCCAAAAATTAACATACAAATGTGGGATGAGCGGCTGTCCAGCGTGGCTGCGGAAAGGTTGATGATTGAGGCCGGAACTAGAAAGAATAAGAGAAGACAGCACCAGGATGCTTTAGCGGCGGCTATTATCCTTCAAGGATTCCTGGATAGCTTGAACAAAAATTATAGTTAGACACAAAACTATTTATAATCTCACTTGCTTTCCTGGAATCTCAAATCCCCCTTACTCCCCCTTTAGAAAAGGGGGATTTGATTTACCTTGCTCCCCCTTTAGAAAAGGGGGATTTAGAGGGATTTTTATACGAAGTTATGAGGGATACTATAAATAAGTCACTCTGTCTAAAGGAGCTACCACAGCTGAAATTTATTCGTGCCTTATAAAGCGCTCTATGTCCTTGCGGTTGAACCTGCGGTCACCCCTTGTCCCCAGGCGATAGGCATGAATCAGCCCTTTTTTGGTCCACTGCCTCACCGTGTTGGGGTGGACATACAATAGCCTCGCTGCCTCAGTGGTAGTCAGCATCTCGGGGTAGGGTGAGTACACTTTCATTTTACCTCCATCTTATCCATCCTCACACAGCTTTATTTATGTATTTATGTTGCTTAAACTTATACTAATTTAACCTCTCTTACCTGTAAATCACCAAAAAGTCCTATTCCGGGTCCCCGGGTTTTTACCTTGACCAAAAAATCGCGGAAAACAGGATTTTTGTCCCACGATTTGGAGGTAAAGTAAAGATAATGCTATTGACATTTCCATATATGCTAAAAATATAGTAAGACAGTACTGGTACTAAAATCCAGAAGTAAAATCGAAGATGAAAGCTGTGTGCGTTGGTGAGTCCGGCGGTTTTTGGCAAACTATTACCCTCATTTTAAGGGTGAGATGGTCGGATTTAAGCACGCTTCGGGCCACTGAAGCCAGGGAAGGCCTCGAGCTAGTATATCGGGAACAACCAGATGTCGTTATGCTTCACCTGGATTCAGCAGCTACTGTGGACTCCTTTGACTTCATAAGCCAGGTTCGTAGCTTTTCTGACGTGCCCATCGTTATTTTTAGCCAGAGTGATGATGTTGACGATAAGGTAAGGGCTCTGGAAATGGGCGCTGATGACTGGGTTACCCCTTCTACCATGCCTATGGAATTTATTGCTGAGGTCAATGCTATCCTTCGTCGCCGTTCTCCTCCCGCAATGAGTCTATATCCTCTTTCCTCAGTGGAATGCTGACCATAAATTATGACTCCCATGAGGTATTCCTTCGAGGAAAGCCAGTGAGGCTAACCCCTATCGAGTATAAGATTATTTGCCAGTTAGTAAAAAGTGAGGGAAGTGTAGTCAGCAGTGCAACTTTACTCCATAGTGGCTGGGGACCGGATTATCGAGCTGACCCTGAATTCCTTAAGAAGTACATCCACCGCTTGAGGTGTAAAATCGAACAAGACCCTGCTGCCCCGAAGGTTATTCTCACCGAAAGAGGTATGGGATACAGGATCGCTAAATCCTGAGTCTCCCTGAAATCTCTTATTTCCTTCATCTTAATGCCTGGTTTGAAAATCTATTCCGTTTAGCTGCCAAATCAATTAATTTCCACCAGATAAAGACCTTTTTCCACCAAATGGGCATTGAATTTGTTGTTGCCAATAACTAATGTATGAAACGTAAGTGTCTTCTTTCTCCGTGATGGGGAGGAACAGGCAAGGATAATCATCGGTATGAGGGCAACAAGGAATTTGTGTGCGGAAAATGAAGTAACCTACAAAACCTGTGATAGTTGTAATGCGTGGAAAATCGTCTATACCAAGTTAGCCATTACCTATGTTGATACGCTTCTTTACATTTTAACGTCTTGAGGGGCTATGGAGAACGGTAGGAGAAGTAACATTCAGATAATAGATGAAATGCTGATGGCTTGTGCCAAAGCCGATACCGGGAGAACTGGGATTATGTATCGCGTGAATTTAAGTCATGCCCAGCTACAGAAATACATGAGCTTCCTTGAAGTAAGGGGGTTTCTGGAGCCTGCGGACAATTTGAGTCCCGTAAAGTATACCACCACGGTGAAGGGAGGGAAGCTCTTACGAGATATCGAGAAGATATTGAAGCCCTTAGGACTGGAAATTCCGGGGTAGCGTTTTATTGTGGATGGGGGTAATCGGTGGCACCGAGGTCAAAGACATCGCTTGAGGTTCCCCAGAGCTTAATTAAGAAAATAGACGCCAACCGCGACACGCTGACCAGAGAAGAATTCATAAGCCTTTGCATTGGCGATGCCCTGCAGGAGGAAAAAGTTCCGGTTGAAGAAGAACACTATATTACCAGAGAGGAGTTTGAACAATATGAACGTAGGCTCGACAAGCCCCTGCTCTCGTTTTTGGAAATGATTCCCAGTTGGGAAATTGACGCCTGGAACAAAAGGAAAAAATACCAGAAATTAAAAGAAAAGTTATCTCCCCAGCTCGATTAGGTAAGTCAGCACGAAGTCGATAAATCTACTCTCTAGCTTTTTAATTCCCTGTTTAAATTCCTCGAGTTCCTCCCTGGTAGCGTATCCTATGGCCGGGATTTCCTTCTTAGCGAGGAATCCATCAACACAGGACTCCACGAACTCCGCTCTGCCCACATCGCCACGGTGCTCGTCTAATTTTCTCATTATCTCATCGGGCAAACGTAGTGACACATCGGACATCGTACTCAAAATTAGACCACATCAACTTCTCCGGTGGAAGCGATAATCTTCTAGAACATAGTTCTGGAAGATAGTTCCAGTATTAAATCACTGTGCGGGATGAGCAAGGTTTGGTAGAGTGGTTTACATAAGCATTGAGATGCTAAAAATGATAATTGTCCGCTTTAATGTCCTTGACTCCACAACTCACATCCCCTCTCCCTCGTATCTTAACAATATGTTATCCTAACACTCAAGAAGGACGGGACAGACCGAATCTCCCTGGGTCTAAAAAGACCGTCATCAAGCGTG
>Ga0210024_1004989_pt1 | contig 10156 bp, 9 predicted proteins | sample CryGeymeta201525_FD_183988 | JGI IMG/M metagenome (GOLD analysis project Ga0210024, IMG submission 183988) | Groundwater microbial communities from Crystal Geyser aquifers in Utah, USA - Crystal Geyser metaG 2015-25 (SPAdes) (version 2) | ecosystem: Environmental > Aquatic > Deep subsurface >... | reverse complement strand
GGCGGGAGCATCATTAATTCCCTCTCCCATAAATCCAACTTCATATTTTTTCTGAAGAGATTTTATAATTTTCAATTTTGTTTCAGGAGCAATTCTGGCAAAGACCTGATATTCTTCAGATTTTTTTTCAAATTCATTTTCCGATAAAGAATCTAAATTTTTCCCCAAAATTACTTTTTTTGGGTCATCTATTAATCCAACATCCATTGCCAATTTCCCGGCGACCTCAGGGGCATCGCCAGTTAAAATTTTAATTTGAACACCGAGTTTTTTCGCCAAATCAATTGTTGACTTTACCGCCTTCCTCAATGGATCTATAAAAGTAATAAAACCTAAAAATTTTAAATTTTTTTCATCATTTTCGGTAAATTCGTCTTTGTTTACCCCGTTAGAAATTTTATTTCTTTCGGGGTCGAAAAATTTGTAGGCAATTGCCAAAATTCTTTTTCCTTCTTCCCCCTCTTCTTTTATTTCCTTCTCTATTTCCTCTCTTATTAAACCCCCTTCGATTTCAGAGCTTTTTTCCAAAATCACTTCCGGCGCCCCTCTCAAAATCAAAATTTTATTTTCATTTTTCACCCCGTTAGAAAGTTCTGCCTCTTTGAGCGTTTGAGTTAAGGCCCCACCTTTTCTAACGAGGTTCACCAAAACACTATTTCTTCTTCTTATTGGATCAAAAGGAATTTCGAAGAGAATTTTAAATTTCTTTAAAATATTTTTTTCTTCAATTTTAGCTTTTTCAAAAATTGCCAAATCAAAAGGATTTCTAACAACACTTTTTTCCAAATAGGAAGAAGCCAAAAGTGAGAATAAAAGACATTTTTTGGTATCGCCAGAGTATATTTTATCTACCTTCAGTTTATTTTCAGTTAATGTTCCGGTCTTATCGGTGCATAAAATTTCCATATTTCCTAAATCTTCCATTGATGATAATCTTTTTACCACCACTTTCCTTTTTGCCAATCTCAATGCTCCGCGTGAAAGAGCAGACCCAACAACAACCGGTAAAGCTTCCGGGATTATTCCAACAATTAAGGCAAGACAGAAAATTGCAAAATCTCCAATATCTACCCTCTTTTTTATTAAAATTTTTGCCAAAAAAACAAGAAGAATTGTAATCAAAACTGTTTTTAGAATAACCTTTGAAAAATCAGCCAACTCTTTTTCATAGATACTTGGCTTGGTTGTTTCGGCAGTTAATTTGGCAATTTTTCCAAATTCGGTATTTTTCCCAGTTGAAATAACAATTCCCCTTGCCTTTCCGGAGATAACAGAAGTCCCGGAAAAGGCGCTGTTTTTTGCCTCAAAAATTTCCCTTGCCTCAAGGGGCTCTGAGATTTTTGCAATTGGCTGTGATTCACCGGTTAAAATTGACTCATCAACTAAAAAATTTCTTGTTTCAAAAATTCTCAAATCGGCTGGAACAATATCTCCGAAGTCAAGCAAGACAATGTCCCCGGGAACCAAAAATTTTTTTTCAATAAATTTTTCTTTTCCCTCCCTTAAAACCTTAACTTCCTTTGGCAAGTATTTTTTCAAAAACGAAATCGCTTTTTGAGCCCGATATTCTTGAAAAAATCCTAAAAAAACATTGATGAAGGCAAAAATAAAAATCAAAATTGCTTCGATTTTTTCTCCGAGTAAAAGGGCCAAAATCCCGGCAATAAAAAGCAAATAAAAAAAGGCAGATTTAAACTGCCTGACTAAAATATCAAAAGTGCCAATTTCCCTCGTCTTTACTTCATTCAAACCATAAACTCTCTGCCGGTCTTCGGCCTCTTTTTCCGTCAATCCAGTTTCCCTACTCTTTAAAATTTCAAAAACCTCCTCCCTTTCTCTTTTTGAAAATTCCCCCAAATTCATAATTTTATTTTTCAGTTATTTCGGGTTGGAAATACCCATTAATTTTAATTTCAATTGGAATAACTTCATCTATTTTCGCATTTTTGACTAAAACTTTCAACATTAATCCTTTCATTGTTTCTTCAGAAAAACTTTGGTCGAAAATGAAATTTCCAAGAGAATAGGCGATATAGCCATTTTTATATTTTTCAATTACGCGAGCGTTAGCGAAGCGTGAAGATGAACTTTGTTCATCGACTTCCTGAACTACATGAGAATGATGGCCAATAACTAAATCGGTTCCCGAATCGATAGCTAAGTGAGCAAAATATTTTTGTACTGTGCTTGGTTTTTGTTGATATTCTTCGCCAAAATGCATTGAAACAATGACTAAATCGGCCATTTCTCTTGCTTTCTTTATTCCTTCTTCCAGTTTTTCTTCTGTCAGCCAAGCAATTCCAGATCTCTCTCCTTTTGCTGACCAATAAGGTGTGCCCAGATTTGTATAAGCCAAAAAGGCGATTTTCGTTCCTTTTATCTCCTTTATTATCGGAGAATAGGCCTCTTTTTCATTAAATCCACCGCCTAAATGATCGATTCCAACTTCCTTTAGTCTCAAAAAACTATCTTCCATTGCTATTCTTCCATAATCAAAAATGTGGTTATTGGCAACTGACAAAATATCAAAGCCGGCGAATTTCAATCCCTCGATAGCTTTGGGATCATTTCGAAAAGAATAAATACTGCCAACCTTTACTCCTTTATCAGAAATTGGTCCTTCGAAATTTCCAAAAAGGAGCTTAGCTCCTTTTAGATCATCAGCGATTTTCAAAAATGGAAATTTCCAATCACCTTGGCCATATTTTTGAATTGCCCATTCTACCCCGCGATCTAATATAATATCGCCGACAAAAATTAAAGTTATCGGTTTTTCTTTTTGAATTAGAGGTTGGCTTACAGTTGCTATTAAATAAAAAGAGTTTATTTCCTTATTAACAAAATAAACAAATAAAAAAACTAAAATTACTAAAAATAGTAACAGAAAAAGAGAAGGTAAATTTTTAATTCTTAAATTTCTCATTAAAGATAAAGCCGTCTTAAATCGGTTTTTTTAGCTAATTCAATTGCTTCTTGAAATTCTTCATCAGTGATTTTTCGTGAAAGTTCCGGATACTCAAATGATTTCCAGGTTGGTCGATATTGATCCATTATATTCACAAAAGTATTTTTGGAAATTTCCTTAGCAATAAATTCAAAAATTTTTTCAGAACCCGCTAAATTGTTCGGCAAAACCAAATGCCTGACCAGTAAACCCTTAATCGCGATTCCATTTTCATCCGAAATTAAATCTCCTACCTGGCGGTGCATTTCCTTAATTGCAGTTTTCATTATTTCAAAATAATTTGGTGCATTTGAATATTTTATAGCGATTTTGTCATCACTATAGCGGGCATCAGGAAGGTAAATATCGAAAATCCCATCTAATAATTTTAAAACTTCAATAGAATCATAAGAACTGGTGTTATAAACTAAGGGAATTTTTAAACCTTTATCAATTGCAATGGCTACAGATTTTATAATTTGGGGAACTTGGGGAGTGGGAGTAACAAAATTAATATTGTGGCAACCCCTATTTTGAAGATTAATCATCATCTCAGCCAATCTTTCAAAAAAAATCTCTTCTCCTATTCTCAATTGTGAAATCTCATAATTTTGACAATAGACACAGGCAAGATTACAAGATGTGAGAAAAATTGTTCCCGATCCATGCGTTCCTACTAAAGGACTCTCTTCGCCAAAATGGGGATGGAAAGCCGAAACCATTGGCAATTCTCCTAACCTACAAAATCCCTTTTCACTTTTTAATCTATTGATGTGGCATTTTCTTGGACAAATCTCGCAATTTTCTAAAATTTTAAAAAGTTTCTCAATTCTAAAATTAAGTTTTTCTTTTGTAAGATTTAAATAAGAAGGGTACATAAGTCATGTTTTCCAATTTCATTATAACTTTTAAAATCGAATAAACAAAAAACCGCTCAAAGGCGGTTTTCTGTTAGCCACGTTAAACGTGGTTAGCGTCGGAATTGAGCTCTCCTCTTTTGATGACATTCTCGGCAATAAATTGGTCTATCTGGAGAAGGTTCAAATGGTAACTCGGTTATTTCAACTCCGCAATCAGCGCATTTCCAATTTCCCTTGAACATCTGTCGTGGAGGAAAATCTCTTTCTTGACGCTCAAATTTCTTGAAAGCCATACTACTCTACGAAATTACGAAAATTTTACGCCCCAGAAGTAGAACGAAGTTCACTTCGGGGCTGCCCCGTAGCGAGCTTCGCTCTGCTACGGGGCGAAAGTACGAAAGAATATAAAATAGTTTTCGTAATTTCGTACTCTTTCGTATTTCGTAGGAAATTAAAAAAGCGACCTTTTGACCCTTCGAAATCACTCAGCATCATCCTGAGCTAATTGAAGGATGACTTCTAAGTCGCTCTACTTAAATTTATCTTCTAATTTTTGAATTTTCGAAGAATTATTTACCCTCCAAAAGTTTTCGAAGAAAATTTAGGAGGGCTTAAGATACCTCGACTTATCTGTCTACTTGTATTGTATACCTTTCTTTTCCTCTGTCAAGTGGAAAAATTACAGCCCGCCTTTCGGCGGGCTGGTTTTCTTTACTGACTCATTCCCTTCAATAGATTGATTGCTCTCTGGAGTTCGGCTAACATTTTTTCCAGAATTGAAATCACTTCCTCCAAGTTTGGTACAGGTTTCACTTCGCCAGTGATTTCAAATGGTTCATCGCTTTCATCCCAGACAATGTAATAAGGTCGAGGCGGAACGGGCCAAATTTCTCCTGGAGAGGGAAGTTCTTGACCAGCTTTTTCCCGATACCAAATTGGGCCAACTCCTGGTCCTGAACTAATTCTGATTATATAGTCTTTACTATTGGGGATATTGGAAGCAATCTTCCAAGAATAACTTTGGTCAAATAAATTTGTCGTAGCAATATGTCTAACAAAAACCGTTGAAGCTTCGGTCTTTTTAAACAAATCAATCGAAACCTTTGCCCAAAAGGGCCGAATTTTCACTCCTTCTTGGGAAGGTGTCGTTGTTTCTAAAGGGGGCATTACTTGCCAAGTTATTGTCCAAATTTGACTTTTGTCCCAGACTTCCCCGCCATTCGGGAAGGTAATCTTAATTTGATACCCAATCGGGTAAATACATTTTTCAGTCGCTTCATCAATCACTCCGGTTTCCGGCAGGCCGCATTTTTTCTGGAGTTTTTTGATTGCCTTTTCAGTTAAAGGTCCAAAATAACCGGTTACATATCCTTCAGGATAAACTTCGGGATCAGATTTTAAAATTTCCTGGATTGCTTTCACCTCTTCACTTCTTGAACCAATTGCCACTCGAGCTTGAGCAGAAAGGGCAAAAGCGAGAGACAATAAAAATAGACCCGAGATTAACAAAACCAAAATTGTTTTTCTCATATTTTTTAATTTAAGATTTTTAATTCGACCTTTGAAATCCCCCGACCCCCGCTCAAGACACCTTCGGTTTCTTGCGTCGCTCCGCTCCTATTTTTCCACCGCGGGGGATTCACCTTTTAAATTTAACGCTCTTTTTCTCCATTGGTTGCATCATTTTCAAACTCGCCCAAGAATTTTAACTCTTCTACCTTTTCTTCTTTTAAATTAATTTTCCCCTGCCAGCAGCTTTTTTCAAATTGGTATATTACTACGGCTTCTTTTTTTGTTTCTGGTAAAACCTGGATTTCTCCCCCCTTTTTAATTAATTTGAGTTCGCTTGAAGGAGGAATTATCTCTTTGATTTTGGCTTCTTTTGGAATCTCTTTTTGGATTTCTGGGCTGTTTCGGCTGATTTCTTGAATTTTTTCCTTTTCCTCTTCGGTTAGGGGAATAACTGGCGGAGTGATTTTTTCAATCTTTGCCACTTTTCTCTCTTTTATACTAATTTCAGCCAGGGCTACTGACGTCTCTTCTCTTTTTACCTCTTCAGTTTTTTCAATGCCTAAAGCTTTCTTTTCAGAAATTTGAGGCGCTTGGGCAATTTCTTCTTTGGCTGATTGAATTAAAACATAAGCTCGATTTTTAACAATTTTGATATCTTTTATCATTCCTCCCTTTTTAATTAACTCTTTAATTTCAGGGTCCTTTAGAGCGATTTCTTTTGCCTTAGCCAAACTATAATTAGGATAGATTAAATTGTTGAAAAGGAAAAATATCAAAATCAATCCCAAACTGGCGAAAGCAAATTTTTGAAAAATACTAAAAAACAGCCAATTTTTCCTTTCCCTTGAATATTTATTAAGCAAAATTTCCCTGAGTTCTTTTTTATGGCCGGGAATTTCAATTTCAGGAAGAGATATTTTCTCTAATTTATCGGCTAAATCTTCTGGTTTCATATTAAAATAAAACGATAAAATCTTTATTTAGTTTCAGAAAGTTCTGCTCTTAACTTTTCCAAGCCACGGTGTAATAATGATTTTACCGTGCCCTCTTTTTTGCCCAAAATTTCGGCGATTTCTTTAATTTGCTTTTTCTCAAAAAATCTTAGAGTAATTACTTCTTGATATTTAATTTCAAGTTCGGAAATTTTTTCTTGGATCTTTAAGAAATCTCGATGCATTTTTAATCTATCTTCAGCTTCAATTAATTCGATTTCGGGATTACTGCCATCAATCGGTTCTAGTATTTTTTCTAGAGACACTAATTTATGTTTCCTTTTCCGGAAAAAATTTGAAATTTCATTATTGGCAATTCTATAAAGCCAAAAAGAAAAGGAGATATTTTTCCAGCGGAATTTCCAAAGATTTTTCAGGGCTTTCAAAAATGTTTCAGAACAAACGTCTTGGGCAATTTCAAGATTGGCTACTCTTTTTAAAATGTAGCCAAAAATTTGAGAATAATATTGATCATAGAGTTTTCCAAATGCTTCGGGATCTTTTTTTGCCCTTTTGACCAGTTCTTTTTCTTCATTCAAATCCATATTTTTAGCAAGTTAGATGGAAAAGACCGATTACTTTTTTCTGCTCCCCCTCTTCCTTTTTTGACTCTTCATTTATTATATTAAAAGTTTTTATTGCTTCCTCAGTAATATCAATTATCAATTCAATTCCTCTTGATTCTATTTCTTTTTTCGCATCTTTACCGACTTCCATTACCCCAGATTCACCTGTTCCAATGACAATTACTTCTGGTTTTTCCTCAATTGCTCTTTTTACATCTTCTGGATAAACAAAATGGCTTTCCTTTCTCCACCATTTTAAAACCTTGCAGCCTGCCCCGTAGGGAGCTTTGCTCTCCTTCGGGGACCAGCGAACCTCGACATCATGATTGTAAATTTTACCGTCAATAGTAATTGAGCCGAAATGATATTCCTCAATCATATTATCACCTCGCGAATTATCAGCCAATTTTAAGCGAATATAAAACGAATAATTTATTCGCTTTTTATTAGCTGCTGATTCGTTTATTATTAGCGAATAAACTCTACGGCTTCTTCTTTTGAAACCCTTAGGGGGGTCTCAGGTTTTTCAGCTGGGTAGCCAACTGGGATGATTGCAATCGGTCTCAAATTTCCTGGTAAATTTAAAATTTTTGCCACTTCATTTTCATCAAAAGCACCAACCCAACAAGCGGCTAAACCCTCCTCTTCAGCCATAAGCATCATATTTTGAATACTAGTCGAAACATCACAAATTGCATATAGATTTTTTCCTCTCTCTCCATATCTGAAAGAAATTTCAGAATCAGTGCAACCGATAATAACCAAAGGGACTTGGGCAATGAAACTCTGGTCTAAAGCCGCTTCACCCAATTTTTCTTTAATTTCTTGGTTAAAAACAAAATAAAATTTTCTCGATTGTAAATTGCCAGCCGAGGGCGCCCAAATTAACGCTTCAATTAGTTTATCAATGAGTTCCTTGGGAATTTCTTTTTTCTGAAATTTTCTAATACTTCTTCTCTCTTTAATTATTTTTAGAATAGACATTTTATTTGTGTTTGTATATTAAATAAAAAGCCGGAATCTCCAAAATCAATCCAAAAATAAAAAAGCCAATTCCATAATTCGTCGCTCTCACATCAAGATAGCCCACCCCCAAACCTACAAAAAACATTCCAAAACTGCAAATTAGCCATTCGAAAATACTTATTGTTTTCATTTTTAATTTATTAAAGGTTTAAATTTGACCATTTTCCACACCTATCTCCCCAGCGAGCAATTACTTTTCCATCGATTCTGGCTTCGATGACTTCGCATTGATTTGGACAACCCTGGCATTGGAAAGAAGTACATTTGATATCTTTATCTGAAATTTCGAAACCAAAGAATTTTGTTTTTTGAGGATTTAATTCTTTTATTAAAAGAGCTACCCCAAATGCTCCCAATACCGTATTATATTTTGGAACAATGATTTTTTGATCTAAAGCTTTTTCAAAAGCCCATCTCATTCCCACATTTTCCGAAACTCCTCCCAAAAAGACGATTGGCGGCTGAATGTTTTTGCCTTTAGCAACATTAGCCAAAAAATTCCGAGCCAATCCTTGACATAAACCTGCCACAATATCTTCAATTTTATGTCCAATTTGTTGCTTGTGAATCATGTCCGATTCAGCGAATATCGTGCAATTATGACAAAGAAATCCATTAACCATATAACTGTGAGTATCTTCTACCTCTAAGTTATATACTTTTACTCTTTTCACCTTCTTTTTTTCGATTTTTCTAACAGGATAAAAAATATAACCTCTCCTGTTATAAGCAATTTGATAAGTTCTTTTTCTATTTTCCCAAAATTTTTGAATTTCTATAGAGGGCCCGACTCTCAAATCTTTATAAAGGTTAATCATCTGCTTGCCTCCTAATTCAAGTTTATAAAGGGGGTGTCTCCGAACAACATCGTAATTTCTTCCCTTGATTCTACTAGTAACTTTTCCAATTTCATCTTCAAAATACCTTTTTTTGCCAGGAATGTAGCCGCATTTTTCTAAAATTACATCTAACCCTTCCCAAAGAGAAGGGGAGGAAGTGTAAAAAGTTAAATGATCAGTGCAACCATAACTTCCGTCTCCTTGCCAAAAACCTTTGATTAATTCGGTTAAATAATCTTTGGGCAAATCAAAAACCCACCAAGGGATTTTTTTGTTAGGAGCACCTTGACCAAATTGTTTTAAAAACTTATGAGCCGTTTTGGAGCAAAAAATTAATTGGATTCCTTTTCCAGTATAGAAATTTTGATGAACAGTTCCTCGGCTAGTTTTAAAAATAGAGACCATCAAATTTCTAATATCTTCGATATACTCTTTTTCTTTTTCGTTCAATGCAAATTGGACAGCATATTTTTTCCCAGAAAAATATGTGGAACCTTCAGCTAAGTAGTAACCAGAAAGCCTCATTAAATTCTTTTGGAAATCCTTTGTAATCTCAGCAGGGTTAAATAAACTCTTTTTCTTATTTGAGAAATAAGATTTATCAATTGGTATGAATATTTCTTGTAGATTTGTGGAAGCGGTATTGTGTTTTGGGGTGACGATCAGATCATAAGGTTTAAAATCTTCAACTTTTGTCCATCGGGGAGAATAATTTTTATAAAAATTTAATTGACATCTAGGTCTTATATGTTTTTTATCGCAACCCTCTCTGCAAATGTATTTATATTTTTTGTAAGGGCAGAATTTAGTTCTTATTGCTAAAACCGGATGTTCTTTGGTAATAATTAAAGGTGTGTCTGCCGAGTATCTTCTTGTGATTTTATATATTTCCCCACTATAATCCCTCTCATATTTTCTCACTACTTTTTTAAATCGACCATTAGAGAAGACTAAATCACCTTCTCGAATATCCTTGACTGATTTCACCCCTTCAGTTGTTAATAAATAATTATCTTCAGTTAAACATCTCGAACTAACAGTGGTGGGGTTTTCTGCTTTCAAACTCAATTCTCCAAACTTTTCAATTGGGATTCCTAATCTAAAAGCCTGGGCATCGAGAAAACTTCCCGTGCCGGCGGCGCACAAAAGATTCATTGCGAAATCAACTGCCACCCCATTTTCTAAAATAATGACCTTCGAATCTTGGCCACCAATTTCAATAATTGTTCTAACGTCAGGAATAAAATAAGTTGTTCCTTTAGCATGAGCGGTAATTTCGTTTTTGATTAAGTCGGCTCCGGTAATGACCCCGGCTAAATGTCTGGCAGAACCCGTCGTTCCCACTCCGGCAATTTCAATTTCTGGGTTGTGATTTTTAATCCAAATTTCCAATTCCTTCAGCCCCTTTTGAATTGCC
>Ga0210024_1004987_pt1 | contig 10160 bp, 10 predicted proteins | sample CryGeymeta201525_FD_183988 | JGI IMG/M metagenome (GOLD analysis project Ga0210024, IMG submission 183988) | Groundwater microbial communities from Crystal Geyser aquifers in Utah, USA - Crystal Geyser metaG 2015-25 (SPAdes) (version 2) | ecosystem: Environmental > Aquatic > Deep subsurface >... | reverse complement strand
TGTGGCTGCTGCAGCGGGTTCGGGAACCAGCGCGCCAGCGCAAGGTAGCCGAGGCTGGGCGAGGGCAGGGTCGAAATCCTTCGTCCGACGAAGTCCTGCAGGTCATCATCGGCCAGTACCGCGCTGCTCAGTAGCGAGTAAGTCATTGGCTCCAGAGTGGTTACCAGCGGCTGGTAGCCGAACTCGCGCATTCGCCAGGCCGTGATGTGTGCGTCCTCGAGGATCAGAGCCGGAGCATTGTTGCGGCGCGCTTCGAGCCAGTAGCGATGGAAGTTACGTTCCACGACCAGTTCGATGTCGAGGCCGGCAACTTCATTGAGGTACTCGACCAGTGGTTCGTAGACCAGGCGTGCCTGGTCCGGCGGGTAGTCCGGGTGGACCAGCATTCCGATGGTGCCGGTCAGCGACTGAACCGGAATGCTGTCGCTGGCCTCGGCATCCTCCTGTGCTGTGACGAGAACCGGAAAGATGCTGCAAATAAACAGACTGGTGATGGCGCGGAACACTACTGCGCGGCCGTGGTTCATGCATCCAGACATCGACGTCTACCCCATTTCTTGATGTTTACCTACACCTCGGTCCGAGAACCGGGGATCCCTCCAGGCACCAGATATTCAGCGCATGGCACGCGTTGCAAAGGCTGTGACTGGTCGGCTGACAGTTACAGCCTTCGGGCCGCGACGAACCGATCGAGCTTTGCCTCATCAAGCGTGAGATCGGAAAATGCAATTATTGTTCCTGATACAGTGCAGCAGGCTGATTGTCAAGCCATCCGAAGTCCGCCGCATCGAGCCGCGGCAATGCGCCTGCATCGAGGCCGGCCGGGACCACGGCCAGACCGAAGACTTGCTCTGGGCCTGCTGCCGCTGAATAAAGCACCATGGCGCGATCGTTCTCGTTACCGAATTCCAGCCCGGGTGGCAGCGCCGACACCGCCTGGCAGTGGAAGCGACGCAGGGTGCGGGTGACCCGACCGCGGAAATGCACTCTCGCGATAACCTCCTGGCCGGGATAGCAGCCCTTCCTGTAGCTGAGGCCGCCGAGCTGGTCGAGACCGAGCATCTGCGGCAGGAAGCGGTCGCTGGTGGCTGCGACGATCCACGGCAGGCCGTGACGAATGTCGTCCAGCAGCGACCCGACCGGAGCCGCCAGGCTCTTGTTGACAAGCTCTGCGGGCGCGATCCGCAGTGCGCGCTGCGGTGAATGGGTCAATGGCAGCGCGTTTTCGACGGTCGGCTGGCAGTACTCGATGGCGAGGTTCTGTACGTCAATGTTGTAGCCAATCCTGAAAAGAAGGATGCGGCGCAGGGTCTGCTCGGCCAGGCCGCGCGGAACGACGATCAGGTAGCCATCCTGGCTGACTGCGACCAGCAGCACGATGGCCACCCGTCCGTTGGCATTGCACCACGCAGTCGCCTGAAGCATCTGCGGCTTCAGCGTGCGAAGGTCGAGCGTCAGCTGAGCTTGAAGAAAGCCGAACGCGTCGGGTCCGGTCAGGTGGAGGGCACAGGGATCGAGGATGGATTGACCGCAAGAGTCCTGGATTTTTGACATCTGCTCACGCCGGGAAGTTAAAATGGCATAATGAATCATATCGAAAGCAAAGATCAAACTGCCGCTGAGCCAGCGGTCAGAGTGGATCGTGAGCATGAGTCTGTCCGGTCGGAGCAGGCGGGTGAAAGTCGTCCTCGCGAGTCCGGAGGGCGCAAGGGTCCAGAGCCGACCCGCTACGGTGACTGGGAAAAGAACGGTCGCTGCATCGACTTTTGAAAATACGGCCCGCGAAGTGACGGGCCCCAGCCAGCAGGAATTGAAATTGCGCATGAACAGCAATCAACGACCGCTTTCGCCGCATCTGCAGATTTATCGACCCCAGTGGACCTCGGTGCTTTCGATCCTGCACCGTGCTTCGGGTGTGGCCCTGAGCTTCGGCACCATTCTGATGGTGGTCTGGCTGGCAGCGCTGGCGCGCGGCGATGCAGCTTTCGAATCGACCCTCGCGCTGTTTTCGCATCCTGCCGTGCTGATCGCGCTGGTCGGCTGGACCCTGGCACTGTTCTATCACTTGCTCAACGGCATCCGTCACCTGCTGTGGGATACGGGAATGCTGTTGGACCTGAAATCGGCGCGCGCAAGCGGCTGGCTGATGGCTGTCCTGGCGCTGGTGCTGACTGCGATCGTTTGGGGAGGCCTGGCATGAAGACGTTAAGAAATCCGATGGCACTGGCCCGCAATCACGGTTCTGCCGGCAGTGGCGTCGAGCACTGGTGGGCGCAACGATTCAGCGCAATCCTGCTGGTACCGCTGACGGTCTGGCTGGTGTGGGGCTTGTCGGTTCTGGCCGGGGCCGATCATGCCTCCGCCAGCGCCTGGCTGGCGGCGCCCTGGAACGCCGCCATGGCCGTGTTGCTGGTTGCCGCAAGTTTCTATCACGCACGACTCGGCATGCAGGTCGTGATCGAGGATTATGTCCATCACCGGGCGCTTGAAGTCGCGCTGCAGGTGCTGGTCGCTGCCGCTGCGCTGGTCGGAACCGTGGTCGGCATCCTGTCGATTCTAAAGGTGGCCTTGAGCGCCTGAAGTGCCGTAAACCTCGCTTGTTCCATGACGCCAGTTGCTGCAACGCCACCAGATTCTGCGCCTGCTGATTTTCGCCGGGTCGCGAAACTCATCCGCCACGGGATCTGGAGACATGTCGCAACGAAGAGTTCATGAACAAGCGCTGATGAATGACGGTCCGGGCCTGTCGAGTGGTTCGGGTGTTCCTGTTTCTCTGATCTGGAATTTGAATGTCGCAGAGTTATCGCATCGAAACGCATGAGTACGACGTAGTCGTGGTGGGCGCCGGCGGCGCTGGACTGCGCGCTACCATGGGATTGGCAGCCACCGGGCTGAAGACGGCCTGCATCACCAAGGTGTTCCCGACCCGCTCACATACGGTGGCGGCGCAGGGCGGCATGAGCGCCGCGTTGGGCAACATGGGCGAGGACGATTGGCGCTGGCACATGTACGACACCATCAAGGGGTCCGACTGGCTCGGCGACCAGGACGCGATCGAGTACATGTGCCGAGAAGCAATCCCGGCAGCGATCGAACTGGAACACTTTGGCGTGCCGTTCTCGCGCACCGACGATGGCAAAATTTACCAACGCCCGTTCGGCGGCATGACCACCCGGTACGGTGAAGGTCCGCCGGCTCAGCGCACCTGCGCTGCCGCCGACCGCACCGGCCATGCAATTCTGCACACCCTGTATCAGCAATCGTTGAAGCACGATGCCCAATTCTTCATCGAATTCTTCGCCATCGATCTGATCATGGATGAAGGCGTGTGCCGCGGCGTGCTGGCGTGGGATCTTGCCACTGGGGTGCTGCACGTGTTCCGTGCCCATGGTGTGATCCTGGCGACCGGTGGCTACGGTCGGACGTTCTTTTCCTGTACTTCGGCCCACACCTGCACCGGGGATGGCAACGGCATGGTGCTGCGCGCGGGCCTGGCACTGCAGGACATGGAGTTCATTCAGTTCCATCCGACCGGGGTTTATGGGGCGGGAATGCTGATCACCGAGGGGGTGCGCGGCGAGGGCGGATTCCTGACCAACTCCGAGGGCGAGCGCTTCATGGAGCGCTACGCGCCGAACGCCAAGGATCTGGCTTCCCGAGACGTGGTCTCAAGGTCGATGACAATCGAGATTCAGGAAGGTCGCGGGGTTGGCAAGGACAAGGACCACATTCACCTCAACCTGCAGCACCTCGGGCCGGAAATCATCCACAAGCGTCTGCCGGGGATTGCCGAGACCGCCAAGATCTTTGCCGGGGTCGATGTGACCCGCGAGCCGATTCCGGTGCTGCCGACGGTGCATTACAACATGGGTGGTATCCCGACCAACTACCACGGCGAAGTCGTGACTCTCAAGGATGGTGATCCCGACGCCGTCGTGCCGGGCCTGTATGCCATCGGCGAGGCAGCCTGTGTTTCGGTGCATGGCGCCAACCGTCTCGGTTCGAACTCGCTGCTCGATATCGTCGTGTTCGGTCGCGCAGTCGCCCAGCGCTGCGGTGCGACGATCAAGCCGAACCAGTCGCATCCGACGCTGGCACCGGATGCGGTCGATGGTCTGGTCGGTGAATTCGATCGCCTGCGTCACGCCAGCGGTGAGCACTCCACGGCATCGATTCGAGATCGAATGCAGCGTGTGATGCAGAATCATGCTGCGGTATTCCGAACCGAGCAGACACTGCAGGCCGGCGTGAAGAAAATCTTGGAAGTATTTGAAATGTATCCGGATGTCGGGGTTACAGATCGTTCGATGGTGTGGAATTCGGATCTGGTCGAAACCCTTGAGCTCAGGAATCTGCTGGGCAATGCCGTAACCGCGATGGTGGCCGCGGAAAACCGCAAGGAGAGTCGTGGCGCGCATGCGCGCGAGGATTACTCGGAGCGTGATGATGCCAACTGGATGAAACACACCCTGACCTGGCTCGATGGTCAGGGTCGAGTCTCGATCGATTATCGGCCAGTGCACATGCACACCTTGACCGACGATGTCGAGGTGGTACCGCCGAAGAAGCGCGTCTACTGAGCGCGACTGCAACCCAGCTTCAATCAAGGTCGAACCATGGCAGAATTCAGACTTCCACAAAATTCCCGGATCAGCAAGGGCAAGCACTTCCCGGCGCCGAAAGGAGCGGGGCGGATCAAGACCTTCCGGGTGTATCGCTACGATCCCGACAGCGGTGACAATCCGCGGGTGGACAGTTACGAGGTTGATCTCGACGCCTGCGGCCCGATGGTGCTGCATGCCCTGATCAAGATCAAGGATGAAATCGATCCCACGCTGACCTTCCGCCGGTCCTGCCGTGAAGGCATTTGCGGTTCATGTGCATTCAACATCGACGGCACCAATACGCTGGCCTGTACCAAGGGCATCGACGAGATCAACGGGGATGTGAAGATCTATCCCCTACCGCATATGCCGGTAATCAAGGACCTGGTCCCGGACCTTACGCATTTCTACGCCCAGTACGCCTCGATCCAGCCATGGATTCGCACCCAGAGTCCAGCGCCGACCGACAAGGAGCGGCTGCAGTCGCCCGAGGATCGGGAGCGGCTTGACGGTCTGTATGAATGCATTCTTTGTGCCTGTTGTTCAACCGCTTGTCCGAGCTACTGGTGGAATGGCGATCGCTACCTTGGCCCGGCAGTCCTGTTGCAGGCTTATCGCTGGCTGGCTGATTCGCGTGACGAGCATACCGGTGAGCGACTCGACGACCTCGAGGATCCGTTCAAGCTGTATCGCTGTCACACGATCATGAGCTGTACCCAGACCTGCCCCAAGGGCCTGAACCCGGCCAAGGCGATCGCCGAGATCAAGAAGATGATGCTTGAGCGTCGCGGTCTCTGAGCAACACTCGATGTCGGTGGAGCGGCAGAATGCCGAGCGCGCGCGCCTGCGCTGGCGCTGTCGCCGGGGCATGCGCGAGCTGGACGTGCTGCTGGTGAACTGGCTGGAGCGGGACTGGCTGGAAGCCGGGCCCGAACAGCGAGCGGCCTTCGAGACCCTGCTCGAAACCGAGGATGACCGCCTGTGGGCCTGGGTGACTGGACAGAAAGCCCCCGCTGACGCTGCGCTCGTCGCCCTGGTAGTGCGGTTGCGTGACAGCGTTCACGAATGAAGTCCGACTGACCCGCGGCAGGCTGCGACCCGCTCTAGGCCTGGGGATTGCGGGACTGGCTCTGCTTGCAATCGAGCTGAGCGGCCTTGACCCCGTGCCGGCTGCGCTGGCCTCGTTCATGATCCTGTCTGTTTCGATTTCGTTCTGGATGCGGCAGCGCCGTCCTGCCGTTGGCAGAATTTCATTCCATCCGGACCGCACGCTCGGCCTCGATGGCGACCGTGGCAGGCTTCAGTCGGAATTCATGTCTGGCCCTGCGCTTGGACTGAAGCTTGACCTGGGGTCCGGACGAGTCCGTCGCTGCATTTTGTTCCGGGACGAGCTGGATCCGGACGCATGGCGTAGGCTGCGCGTCTGGCTGCGCCACCCCTAAAGGTACAGAATGAGTGGCGGGGGACACTCGTGATATTGTCTGGTATTCATTGCTGAAATGAGCGAGTCGCCAGGAGGTCAGCGGCAAGGCGCGCTTTCACCGGAAGGGTGATTCCCTTCCAAGAGAGCGCAACGCCGCAGATGGTCGCTTCGCAGTTCGCCCGAAGGGAGCCCCGCAAATCACCCGCAACGGCTCTCCAAACCCTGAACACAGTGCAACTGTGCCCTGCGGATCGCGCCTTGTTGCGGGTCATTTGCGGGGCTCTCACAGCATAAATTACTACCAGACAGTGCACTGGCAGCCAGGCGGACTCGAAGGAAAGCGGCGGCAAATCTGCCTGGCCGGTCCATATTCCGCCGCTTTTTTGGGCAATAGATCGACGATTGCCCTGCAAAATCGGCAAAATCTGCCCTCGACCCGCCGACAATCGCTTCGATTCTTCAAGTCCGACAGGCTGCTAGAATCTTCCCATGGAAGAAAGCGAACTGATCGATAGCGATCGACCGACGGGCCGCGATCGGCTCGGTCAGTACGGGTTGATGCTGTACCCGTTGTGGCAGTGGCTCGTACTGGTTCCCGCAGCGGTTGTGGTTACGGTGATTGCGGCCCTGATTTCAGTGCTGGTGAGCCTGGCGGGTTTCCCCAGCGTCGCCAACCTCCAGGTTGCGCCGCGCTGGGCTCGGATCATTGCCTGGCTGACGCCGATGCAGGTTGAGATTGAAGGGTTCGAGCACGTCGAGCCCGGGCGAAGCTATGTTGTGGTCGCCAATCATCTCAGCCAGTACGACATCCTGCTGATCTACGGCTATTGCGGCCTCGACCTGCGCTGGGTAATGAAGGCCGAAATCGGATCGATCCCGTTTGTTGCCCAGGGCTGTCGTGCGATTGGCCACATCTTCATTGATCGCGGCAATCCGGAACAAGCCCGGCTGGCGATCAACCGCGCCGTCGGCGAATTGCCGGATGGCGCCGGGGTATTGTTCTTCGCCGAGGGAACGCGCAGCCGCAGCGGTGAGCTGATGCCGTTTCGCAAGGGTGCGTTCCGGGTCGCCGCAGATCGCGGCATGGCGATCCTGCCGATGACGGTGGTTGGCACCCGAGCAATCCTGCAGCCCGGTTCGATCCGGATCCGTCCGGGGCGAGCCCGATTGATCATCGGCGCTCCGATCGAGCCGCAAGCGGGAGCGGTGGATCATGTGACCCAGAGCCTGTGTCAGCGCACCCGGGAACAGATTGCACGGACTCTCGAGGCAAATACCGACAATGGCTCGGGCAAGTTCTGATGCAGTTGCGACTGCCGGATCCGGCTTACACAGCGTCTCGTCGTGCCGGTTCGAATTTTCTGCTCGCGTTTCGACTGGTGCTTGGCTTTGTGCTGGTGATGTGGTCGGTGTTTCTGTTCGATCAGTTCCTCGAACTCGGGCTGATCCAATACGGCTTGCGGCCGCGTGAGAGCTTCGGCCTGCTGGGTCTGCTCACTACGCCGCTGTTGCACTACAACCTGGCGCATATCGGCTCCAATACCTTGCCGCTGCTGATCGGCGGAACGATTCTGCTGTTCCTCTATCCCAACGCTTCGTTGCGCGTCATGCCGGCGCTTTATTTCGGTACCAGCCTGCTCGCATGGATATTCGCCCGGTCCAGCATTCATATCGGTGCCAGTGGACTGATCTACGGTCTTCTTGCGTTTGTCTTCGTTTCTGGCGTCATTCGGCGCGATTTTCGTTCGATCGGTGCTGCGCTGCTGGTCTGGTTTCTTTACGGTTCGATGCTCTGGGGGGTGCTGCCACTGGGTCCGAACATGAGTTGGGAACTGCACGTCAGCGGGTTTGTGATCGGAGTGTTGCTGGCATGGCTGTTCCGGCACTGGGATCAACCGCCGATGAAGCGCTACGACTGGGAGGACGAGGCACCGTTCGACCCGGCACGGGATGAGCCGTGGCGTGCTCCCGGCTTCGACGAGTTCAAACCACCGCAGGCCGGAGCGGATGCCGAATCCGGGAGCGACGACCGATGGCGGTGACGCTGCACATCATCGGCTGCGGCCGTGTCGGGCGCGTGCTTGCCCGGCTTTGGCACGAGGCCGGTACCCTCGAGATCGGCTGGGTATTGAATCGCAGCCAGGCCAGCGCTGCCGCTGCGGTCGCTTTTATCGGAGCCGGACATGCCGTTTCGCGCCCGAGACCGGTCGCGCCCGGCGACTGGCTGATGCTGGCTCTGCCCGAGGGCGCGATCGGGCCGATGGCCGAGAAAATTTCCGGGCAGCTCGAGGCGCAACCGATGCTGGCTTTTCACCTTTCCGGCGCGGAGTCCTCGGAGCTGCTGCGACCACTCGCCGGGCGGGTCGCGGCGGTGCATCCGGTTTGTCCATTCGCCGAGCCGACGACGATGCTCCAGCGATTTGCCGGCAGCCATGTGCTGGGCGAGGGTGACAAGGATGCGCTTGATCATCTGCTGCCGGCATTTGCGGCGATCGCTGCGCGGACCCATCGCTTCGCGCCGGCCGACAAGAGGCTCTACCACGCCGCGACCATTGCGGCGAGCAATTTCCTGGCCGTAATCGATGCGCTGGCGCTGGATCTGGCCGAAGCGGGCGGTATCGATTCCGAATTGGCATCATTGCTGCTGTTCACGCTGCAGCGCACGGCGCTTGAAAACATCCAGCAGTTCGGTCCGACCGAGGCTCTGACCGGTCCAATCGAGCGCGGCGACAGGCGAGCAGTCGGACGGCTTGCCGCGGCTGCACGGAATCTGCCCATGACGCAGCAGGAGTGTTTTTTTGCGCTCGCCAGGGCCACGGTGCGACTGGCGGAGCGCAAGCATGGTGCCGACAAGCGCCCGGCAGATGAGCTGCTGGATTTATTCTCGTCGATCAGGCCCGATGCCCAGGAGGGTGTTGATGGCAGCATATGAATATCGCGCCCTCGACCAGGAGCGCGAGGTGCGCGGCCTGGTTCAGGCCGACACCGCGCGGCAGGCCAGGGCCCAGCTGCGTGAGCGGGGTCTGTTGCCGCTATCGGTTGATCCTGTGGCCTCGAGATCCGGCCGCGGTAGCGCCCGCTATGGTCGGGAGCGCGCCCTGATTCTGCGGCAGATGGCAGCCCTGCTCAATGCCGGTCTGCCGCTGGACGAGGTGCTGGCACTGTCCGCGGACCCGGCCGGTGCGCGCCGCGCTGGCCGCGCGCTGGCCACAATTCGCGCCCGGGTGCTGGAGGGCCATGCGCTGTCCGATGCAATGGTCGAACACCCCGGCCTGTTCCCGCTGATGTACCAGCGATCGGTGGCGGCCGGCGAGCAGGCCGGTCAGCTCGATCAGGTGATGCACCGTCTGGCCGATCATGCCGAGCAGCAGCTGGCCCTGGCACGTGGCCTGATAGTGGCACTGGTCTACCCGCTGCTGCTGGCGTTGATTTCGCTGGTCGTGGTGTGGGGCTTGCTGGCCTTCGTTGTGCCGCGCGTGGTTGGCGTGTTCGAGCACGCACGCCAGCAACTGCCGTGGATCACGCGCAGCCTGCTGGAGCTTTCACGCCTGCTCAGTGAGCAGGGTGGGTGGTTGCTGCTGGCTCTGACGCTACTGGCCGCGGCGCTGGCCGCGGCATTGCGCACTGAATCCCTGCGCGCGCGGATTGACCGGCGTTTGCTCGGCTTGCCGCTGATCGGGCGCTTGCTGCGCTCGCGCGCATCGGCGCTGTTCTCGCGCACACTCGCGATTCTCGTATCGAGTGCCGTGCCGGCGGTCGATGCGCTGCGGGCCGCAGCCGAGGTCAGCTCCAACCGCAAGGTTCGTGCCGACCTGATGGCGGCCGCCGACCGGGTTCGCGAGGGCGCCTCGATCAGTGCTGCACTGGAGCCGCTGGAGTGGTTGCCTTCGCTGACGCTGCGCCTGATCCGCGGTGGTGAGCATGCCGGTGAGCTCGGCGACATGCTCGAGCATGCTGCGGCCTTGCAGGAGGCGGATCTGGCCGATGCCGGCCAGGTCTTGCTGGCGGTGCTGCAGCCGCTGCTGATCCTGCTGGTTGGCCTGGTCGTGCTCTACATCGTGCTCGCAATCCTGCTGCCGATCATGAATCTGAGTCAGTTGCTTGGCTGAGTCAATTGCGTAATCTGGATCCGG
>Ga0210024_1004965_pt1 | contig 10194 bp, 8 predicted proteins | sample CryGeymeta201525_FD_183988 | JGI IMG/M metagenome (GOLD analysis project Ga0210024, IMG submission 183988) | Groundwater microbial communities from Crystal Geyser aquifers in Utah, USA - Crystal Geyser metaG 2015-25 (SPAdes) (version 2) | ecosystem: Environmental > Aquatic > Deep subsurface >... | reverse complement strand
CGACCGCCGCGCGTTCCTCCTGCAAAACCTGCGCGGCCAGCCGCGTCCGTGGTCCGCGCGCTTCCGGGCGACGGTGGCCGTCGCGGGTCCCGGAGGAAGCGTGCAAATTGTCGAGGGGACTTGCGAAGGCGAGGTCATCCCCGAAGAGCGCGGCGCGGGCGGCTTCGGCTACGATCCCATTTTCCTCCTTCCCGAACTTGGCAAGACAATGGCTGAACTGCCCGAGGAAACCAAAAACCGCCTGAGCCATCGGGCGCGGGCGGCGCAGGCGGCCAAACCGATTTTGATGAGGTTGTTTAATGTGTAACGCAAATTTAGTAAAACGAAGGTTATATCCGTCATTGCGAGGAGGGTGATCTTCCCGACGAAGCAATCCCCGCGTTGTGGAGGAGATTGCTTCGCATCCTTCGACTTCGCTCCGCTCCGCTCAGGACGCTCGCAATGACGGGTGTTTATGAATAGCTGGAATCAAACTTGTGATTACTGAAATTGCCAATTTGTTCTACTGCCCCGGCCGATAGGGGATGGAGTCGGCAAATTGCGCCAGCGCGCCTGCCACGGCCTCCGGCTGTTCGAGCATGACCATGTGGCCCGCGCCGGGGAAGGTGACCAGGCGCGCATTGCGAATGCGGTCGCGCAGGTGTTCGGAATATTTCACGGGGGTCAGGCGGTCGTCCGCGCCGCACAGGACCAACGTGGGGACGGCGATTTCGCCGAGGCGTCCCATCACATCGAATTCGTTGCAGGCCAGAAAATCGCCGTGGATGACAGAGGGGCGGATCTCCGCCATCCTCTGCGCGGCCAGCTCTTTCAGCCGCGGATCACTCGAGGCGCTGAAAGCCCACTCGTTGATCAATTTGACTGCCGCGGGAAAGGTCGACTCGCCAGCGGTATCATCCAGGATTTGCGGCGCAACGCGCAGGCGCGCGCCGCCGCCCACCAGGCCGAGGCCGAGCACGCGTTTCGGAAAATCCAGCGCGAGCGTGAGGGCGATGGCGCTTCCCATCGAATGGCCGATGAAGATCGCTGTATTCGTGTGGTTCGCGTCGAGAAAATCCAAAACGGCGCGGGCGTAATCCGCGATGCTTTGGCAACCCACCCCGCCCGATTTTCCGTGGCCGGGCAGGTCGAGCGCGAAGATGCGCTGGCCGGTGAGTCGGCGCACCTGCGGAGGCCAATGCAAATGCGTGCCTCCCGCGCCGTGAATGAATATCAGCGGCGGGCGCGAGGCGTTCTCCATCCCGTGGGAAAAACAAAAGAGGTTGGTTGAGATTGACATGGAATTGGCGTAGCGGCGAGATAATATCTCGCCTTACTTTTTATTATGCAGACGGTCGGCGGCTTCCTCCGTCAGCGGAATGTAGACCTGGACGCGCGTCCCCTTGCCCGGCGCGGAGTCGATATTGAGCCGTCCGTTCACCAGTTCGGCGCGCTCCCGCAAATTGACCATGCCGAGACTGCCGCGCTGGTCGTAGGCCGTGTCCACAGCCTGCACATCGAACCCGATGCCGTCGTCGGCGATCTCGAGCAGGGCAATGCCGGGCTCCAGTTGCCCAAGGCGGATCGAGATGGTGGGCGCGTTGGCATGTTTGCGGGCATTATTGACCGCCTCTTCAACAATGTAAAAGATGACGCCCTGTTTCCCCATTTCCAGTTGGTCGGCCATTTTCGCTTCGATGTTGACGACCACGTTCTGGCCGAAGGTTTCGATCATCTTTTCGGCCATGGCCTGCAACGCCGCGCCCAGTCCCTGCGACTCGAGGATGAGCGGGCGCAGGGTGAACAGCATGTGGCGGATTTCCTTGGAAGTACGATGCGCCAGTTCCTCGATCCTGGCGAGTTCCTCGCCGGCGGAGGCAGGATTGCGTTCCAACATGCGCCGCGCCAGGTTGACGCGCATGGCCATCGCCGCCACAGACTGGGTGGGACCGTCGTGCAGGTCGCGCGCCAACTTCTTGCGCGCCTCCTCATGCACCTCCACCGTGCGGTTCCTTTCCTCGACCAGGTCCTGGTACAGGCGCGCATTCTGGATGGCAACCACCGCCTGGCGTCCGATAATATCGAGCAGGCTGGAGCGGTCGGTGTTGAAGTAATGCGGGTCGGGATGCGCGAACAGCATCACGCCGTAAACATTGAATCCGCTGCGTAATGGGAAACAATAGGCGGACGTGCAGGATCGCAGGGCCACGATGCGGCTTAGTTCGGGATCGTAACCGATGTCCGAGGATAGCGCCGGCTCGCCCTCATCGAACACCTTTTTGAGCAGGCCCTCCGCGCCCAGCAGGCTGACCTTCTGGTCTGCATTCGTGAAGCGCCGCGCCGAACCGATGTGGAGTTTGTCGCCCTTGAAGAGCAGCACCGCGCTGACCAGTCTTCCCGCGTCGCCCGCCTGCGGGTCCGGGTTGAGGGCGGCGTCGCCCATATCCAGCGCGGAATCGAGCACGCGTTTATAACTGAGCGTGGCGGTCAGCGTGGAAGTCAATTCGTAGATGGCGCGCATGCGTTCGCTTTCGATGTGCCATCTTCCTTCCTCCTCGCGCAGGCGTTTTTCGTGCATCCTCCGCAAATACATCACCAGCCGCCGCCCGAGAAATCCGAACAAAGCCCCCAGCGCCAGCGTGATCGCTGCGAAAATAATGAGCGGCGAAGTGAGGCTCAGCGAATGCATCTGCAACCAGGCGCTACCCCACTGGATCAGCGCAAAAAGAAAGGCAACCGCCAGCGCCCCCCAGAACTCAAAATACACCGAGGCGGTCAAAATCGGCAGGACGGATGCCCAGGCGGCCGGTCCCGCCAGGCCGCCCTGCAAAAAGAAAAAAATCGCCGTGAACACAAAATCCACGCCCAGGCTGATCTGGCGATGGAGCGCCAGGCGCGCGTTCGTGGCCGCCAAAAAGGCCATCGTCACGTTCCACAGCGCCAGCACAATCACCGGCCAGGCCGCCGCCAACGTCAAGCCCCCGCCCAGCGACAGCGAGACGAGCAGTCCCACCAGCGCGATCCAGCGCAGGGAAATGACAAACCAATCGGCAGTGTAGGGTGAATCAAACGTACGCATGGGCTTATGATACTCGAAAACCGTTCATCGGACTTTGGGTGGACGTTACAGGTAAATTACGGTTTGCGTGTTTCGTCATTGCGAGCGTAGCGAGCGGAGCGAAGCAATCCCAGGGTCGAGGAGATTGCTTCTCGAAGATGCAGGTGTTCTTCCTGCCCGAAGGCTTGCAATGACGGCAGGCGCTTTACTTCTTAAATCTCATACCCCATTTTTTCGAGCGCGGCGCCAAACCGTTCAGCCATGACCTTTTGCTGGTCCGCGCCATACGACTCGCGGAAGCGGCCGATCTTGCCCTTGTAAAAATGCAGGCCCGGCTGGCCGTCCCCCGCGCCCGGACGATACTGCTCGATCACTTTCCGGACGCTTCGACTTCGCTCCCCCTTCGGGGACTTCGCAGCGCTAGCCTCGGGCTGGCCGCTGTTTAATTTGAGGAATCTCACCAGCCGGTCCGACTCGCGGTCGTAATCCGTCAGCAAGTCTTCGTAGCGGGCGATGAGCGGCGTCTTCTCGCGCATCCACTTTTCCCAGATGCGGACGTATTCGGCCATGAAGTCGAGCGTCTGCTGGAAATCGGTGAGATGCGAGAAGGCGTTGGGACGTCCCTTTTCGATGGCGCGCTGGCCGAAGTCGAAGGCGGAGAGCATGGCGTCGCGCGGGTCGCGGTAGATGTAGGTGACGCGCAGCAGGCCGATCGCTTCGAGCAGGCGCGACCCGCCCGAAGGTCCCGCGTGAGCCTTGATGACGAAGGTATCCCCCGCCAGCGCGGGGACGGTCACCAGCGCCAATCGCCGCGCGGACAGGATTCCGATGTTGCAGTTCACCTCGGTCAATATTTTTTGCAGGCGGTATTTCTCGCGGATGTCGCGCGCGTCGGCACAGCCGGTGGTGGCCATCAAATCGTGGATGAGGTTGTAGTGCCAGCCCGAACCGGCGCGCGGCATTCCCACAGATAGTACGATCATGAATTCTCAACCTTTCGGAACGCGGACTTCAGTCCGCAATGCGGGGCAGACTGAAGTCTGCATTCCGTTAATTCCCGCCAGGATGCCGGGGATGATCCAGATGTTCGGCGTGGCGAATGAATCCTGGGTCACATTATATAAGGCGATCGCCAGCCAGGCAAAAAGCCCGGCGATGCCGAGGAAGCGGAAGAAATTTCCGCGCGGCAGAAGGTCAAGCGTGTTGGCGAGAATCGAAAACAGGAAAACAAAAAACAAAACGAAGCCAACCAGACCTGTTTCAGCCAGCAGGCGCACGTATAAATTTTTGGGGTTGGGGAACAACCGGCTTTGCGGATTCAGTTGTTTGGCAATTTCAGGAACGGTGGTGAGGGTCCAATCGGGAAGATTGCCGTAGATCCAAAAGCCGCTGGCGCCGAGTCCCACGCCCGTGATGGGATGCTCGTCATACGCGGCCAGCGCGCCCGCGGCGTAGGCGCTGCGCCCGCCCGCGTTGATGTTCACCAGGTATTCGTTCAGGCTATTGGCGGAGGTATCCCACAGGCGGCGGAAATAATTCTTCTGCCCGAGGAACAACGCCGCGCCCGCCAACGTGCCGAGCAGCGCGGCGATCATGGCCAGGCGCAACAGCCAACCGCGGCGGAATCCGCCGAAGAACCAGTTCGAGGCGGCGCGCAGGCGGTCGCGTCCGACCAGCAGAAAGGTCAGCCCCGAGACGCCGAGTCCGATGAGGATGCCGCCGCGCGAGTAGGTGGCTAAAAGCGTCAGCACGGAAAATGCCAGTAAAACAGGTTCCAGCCACATCGTCCGCGTGAGGCGGGTTTTCGTCAAAAGCGCGGCGAACAGGATCGGCAGGTACAACGTCACGATCTGTCCCGCGAGCCAGGCGGGTTCGTAGGCCAGTCCCGAAATGCGGTTGGTGCGGACGAGTTCGCGCACCGAGAAGGCCAATTGCCAGTGCGTGACCATTTCCTTTTCGAGCAGGCCTGTGTAAAACGTGACGGCTTGCAGGGCGCTCCAGGCCAGGTCGAGGCCGAGGCCTGCGAGCATCCAGCGGAAGGTAAATTTGACTTCGGCTTCGTCGCGGTTCATCCACGCGGCGGAGAGGAAGAAGGCCAGCCCGATGGCGAGCGTGACGAGGGCGCGGACGGCGCGGTCGAGGTAATCCTGCCCGCGCAGGGGGAGCGGGGCGATCAGGACGCCGAGGCTGGTGGCCGTTATGGCGGCGGCCGCGAACAACCCCAGCAGGAGGGCGCTCCCTGTCCATAGGAAGGGACGCTGGCGGCGGATGGCCTGGATGAGCAGAACCGGCAACAGCAACGCCAGCGGGTACAACGCCAACGGGCGGACGAGGGCGCCATCGCCAAGAAAGGGGAACCAGCGAAAACTGGTGACGGGCAGGGAGACGAGCGCCGCGGCCCAAAGAAAGGAAGATAATTTACCTGGAAAGGTTTTGTTTGACATCACTTCAGGTCAAGCAATTGTTGCAAAAACACAGAAACAGACTGCATGACAGGTAAGTTCATTGCTTCCCCGTCTAGCCAACGGTTATCTTGAATTGAATTTTGGATCGCACGACCTGGTTTCAAAATACTGGAGATACTGCTAACACGGGCTTTTTTATCCCCTGACGGTTTATTGAACTCCACAATATCCTTTGGAACAAGTTGATTTTTATCAACAGATTGTATAAAAGTCCCTGCCGCCATGAAAAGCTGGGAATAATTAACTTGTGCGGCTTGAAGCAGGATGTCCTCCAGCGTTCCAGGATTTTGATTATCAGGCAGGATAAACACTCCAAACGATGGGGCAGAACCAACTATTTCGCCTGGATTGGCTGAGAGAGGAATATTAATTGGGGATTTTTGTAATTCAGAAAGTAAATTATTGAACCTCTGCACCGGGGTTTGTGTGTCATCTGCGTCAAGCAAAAAACCATAGCTCGAGATTTTTTCAAAATCCAGGATTGCGCGTGTTTCTTCCAAAGTCTTCACAAGACGCGGTAATCCCTGTGCGGCATGAATGGCAATGGAATGAGCATCACTTTCAAAAAAAGCAGGGATGGGGACCCGCTTTAGCAGGTCGTCATCCACAGGGAATGTTTTTGGAATCAGGTTATTCCAGAAAGGATCGAGACTGCTTTTTTTGTTGACCACCTTGATCGCAAATGTTTTCAAGATACGGGCGACAAAGGCGATGTCCTGCGGGCCTTCAACAATCAGGTAGGAGATTCGTTTCACCACTACCTCACATCCAGGCCGCGCTCTGAACGCAGACGGTTTAATAACTCGCCGCCGTAACGTTTTGCGGATTCGCCTGGCTGCCCAAAGCGATAAGCCACCAAATCATCGTAAGCAGCTGGGTGCGCTTTTATTAATGCGTCCACTGCCTCCAGGCTATGTGTTGTTGCAAATAATTGGATATTGTTTTTTTTGCAAGCATCAAAGAGCCACCGATAAACATCATTCAGGACAGAAATATGAATTGCAGTTTCTATTTCATCAATGAGCAAGACACCCTCTTTAATATTGGATAAAGTAAGCGCAATCATAATGACGCGCCGCACCCCGTCTCCAAAAGCGCTAAGCGGCGTTAAACCTGTTTTTTTATGATCCACAAATAAACTTATTCCGCCCACCCCTAATATTTGCATTCCTAAAATGTCAGGATCAAACAGGCGAATTAAATCAAGGATATTTTCCATGTCCCGATTAAGTGTCGCCTCACTAAATCTATCAATTTGTGATCTCTCAGTACGATGAGAAACAGGGGTAATTGTTCGAACTGAAAGGGAATATGGATCGGAGCGACGTTGCCGATCAAAGAAAGGCGCCGATTCCCAAAACACGAAATTTGCCTGGATGTTCCCTACAGGAGACAAATCTTTTTGTTCAGCATTAATGTTAATTTGCAACTCGGCGCCTTGATATGTTAAGTCGGGTTCGCGTGAAGGCATCCGCTGTTGAATGCGTTTCAAGGTATCTTCATCAGGAATTCCTCGAATTTCCTGGTACTTTGCCAATACGGACTTAACAGCAAAACCGCCTTTGGCTTGCATCTGCACCTGCCCGTGATATAGATCATTTGGATGTTGTTCGCGCGTTTGGGGGAATAGCCAGCGCAAAGCATTAAGCCGCGCAATCGGTGTGATTTCACCGCCAATGGCTTCACGTCTTCTGGATGTATTTAACCATTCCAAAGGATCGAGAGGCCGACAATATGTAGAAATAGCTTCCAAAACCGATGTTTTGCCTGAATTGTTGGGACCCACAAACAGATTGACACGGCTCAAGCCATCAAGTTCCAGATTCTTCAAGCCACGAAAACTATCTATTGACAAACTTTCTAAATGGATTTGCATAAGGAAATCTCCTTCTCCAATTTCCTGGTTTACATTCTGATTATAAGGCATTCTTTGCAAGCGCCTGTTCCGCACTTGTAATTCCTGCAAATCAGTCTTTCATCTTTCGTCTTTCTTTTTCGCCCCAAAATTAAAAAACAAAAAGACAAGGGCGCCTATGAACCATGCCCCCAATGTGCCCGCCAGCAAATACGCGCTGAGCGGGACACTGCGTCTTTCGGGCAGGTTGGCAGACTCGGTGACTTCAATTTTGATGAAGGCGTTCAGTCCTTCCTGCGCGCTGACGTTGGCCTGCGCGGCCTCCGTGAAGGCCTGCGCCCAGATGGACGCCAGCGCCTCGGCGCGTTTTGCATCCTCATCATCGGCGTAAAAATGCCAGCCGGCTTCAGCAGGTTGGCTGAGTTGCAATTTACTCTCGCGTAATTCGCGGACGGTCACTGCGCCATCTGCCCCTGCCACAACCTGCATCACCGCGTCGGACCAGGCGACCCGCTCCAATTTGCGTGACTCGCGCTCGAGATAATAGAACTGCTCACGGTCAGTCTCCTGCGGCCAGGCCTGCTCGAGGTTGAAGTCCACATTGACGGTGGCACGCGCCCGATACGGCGGCGGGACGATGAAATAAATCGCGGCGCCGAGCAATGCGCCGAGCAGGGCAGTCAGCAGCCAGAAACGCCAGGCGCGTAGGAGGCGGATTACGTCAGCGAGGGAGGGGGAAGAAAAGATGAAAGATGAAAGATGAAAGATGAAGGGCATGGGATGGGAGGTGATGTCGCGTAGTTACGTAGTTACGTAGTTTGATAGTTGCGTAGTTCCGTGTGTACCTGTGTACGTATATACCTGTGTACCTGTTCGCGGTCTTCCTTGCGCGCAATTATACGCCACAGCCTTTCAGATAATGATTTTGAATCGTAGTGACGACTCTGCGAAGCGCCCTGCCAAGCAGGCGCTGTGCGTGAGTCAGTCGTCCGTCAAACGACTACTACACCTGCCCTCCCGAAGGAAATCCCGTAAAAGATTCGGGACGATGTCCCGCAAGAGATGGGGCAGTGGAGACTTCCGAAGTATTGAGAAGATACAAACTATCAAATTATCAAACTATCAAACTATCAAACTATCAAACCACCAAACTATCAAACCACCAAACTATCAAACTATCAAACTACCAAACTACCGCACCACCTTCGCCCTCATCACCAGCCGGTCTTTTGCGCCGAAGCGATACTTGTATTCCTCATTCCCGCGCATGAAATCGAATTCGCTTCGTCCATGCTCGCAGGCCCATTGCAGGCTGTGGGACAGCAGCACCCAGCCCGGTGACAACTCAATGAAATCGCGGTTGACGCCCGAATTGTAGCCCCACAACCGGTTACCGTAATCGAAGTTGAAAGACCCCGCGGCTTTTTGCCCGCCGACCTCCAGGAAAGCCAGCCACAGCCAGCCGCCGCGCAGCGCCGTGCGCGCGGCAGCGAGCATCTGGCGGCGCATCGGCTCGGTCAGGAATTTCTCCTTGGCGGGGTCCTGCGTCATCAGCGCGAAGAACCCGTCCATTTCAGAATCGAGTGTGGACTCATCCTCGACGATGTGCCAGCGCACAGGCGCTTCGTGCTCGGCGGCGCGGCGTAACTTGCGCCTGATCTCGTGGCGCTGTTTCTTGTCAATGCCTGCGAGATAAGTATCGAAGTCCGCGGGCAGGGGGATGTAGGGCGCGGGCTGGTAGACTTCGCGCGTGAACGTCCAGCCGCGGGAGGCGGATTCCGCTTCGAGGGCGGGGAGGGTGGGGGAGGCCTCGGGCAGGTTAACCCAGTCGAGGGCGCGCCAGCCCGAAGGTCCGGAATGAACGAGCAAGTCCAGCAGTCCGCTGAGGAAGGACGGCAGGTCCGCCGGGCGGACGATCAAATCCAAATAGTCGGAAATCTCAATCGAGCCGAGCAGCAGGAGCGCGGACTGGCCGTCGCGATTGGCCGCGTGAAATAACGGCGCGACGCCAACGAGACGGTCCGCTTCGCGCGCGGTGACAACGGACAGTTCGGCTTGCGGCCATTCGCCGCCGCCGAGCGTCTGCCACCAGTCGCGCAAATATTCGAAGCGCAGGAAAGGCGCGTCGGTGATGCTTTCCGCGAGCATGGCGTTCCACTCGTCCGCCAGCGGCGCGAGGCTTTCAAATTGCGTGTGTAGGGTGAATTCCATTGGGTTTCCGAAGTCGGTGAAGGAAAATGAACTACGGATGAGTCCACTGAAAAAAAGGTTAGCGCGCCAAACCGATGGGGCGGCAGTTGAACTGCCGCCCGAACCGGCGGACATCCCATCACTTTGGCGCGCCTACAAAAAAAGCAACCTCACCGCGAAGATGCCCTTCAACTTCGCTCAGGGTAAACTCTGGCCGCGAAGGTTTTCAGACTTCCGAAGTCTCCGAGACGTCGGAAGTCTGAAAAAGGCATGAGGTTTTTTTGGAAGGCAGTGACTAAATTTTACCAGTATAATGATGGAGGCTTTCCTCCGCATCTTACTTTCCAATAGACAGGTACACAGGTATACAGGTAAACATGCAACACGCACCACGTAACACGTAACACGCAACACGCATCTCGCATCTCGCATCTCCTAATCTCCTAATCTCCTAACCAACATGTCTCTCGATCTCACCATCCTCAGCCTATACCGCCTGAACGGACAGGAACAAAACAGCCTGCCCGGCCTGATGGCATTTGCGCCGCCGCGCAAGGCGGCGCGCGGCCGCGAACGCGAACCGGTGTTTGTTTCGCTCCTGCTCAATGGCAATACGCCCTTTTCCGCGGCAGAGTATGACAAATTGG
>Ga0210024_1004956_pt1 | contig 10208 bp, 11 predicted proteins | sample CryGeymeta201525_FD_183988 | JGI IMG/M metagenome (GOLD analysis project Ga0210024, IMG submission 183988) | Groundwater microbial communities from Crystal Geyser aquifers in Utah, USA - Crystal Geyser metaG 2015-25 (SPAdes) (version 2) | ecosystem: Environmental > Aquatic > Deep subsurface >... | reverse complement strand
CAAGATATTATCAGAGTTATCTTAGATAAACATTTGGATTACGATGATGCGTATCAAGTTATTATTTCTCAATTGTTTGACTTGCAAATTGTAACATTTGACAAGGATTTTAAGAAAAGTGGCATAACAACATTAACTCCAAAAGAAGCAGGTGAAAAATTCAGGAGAAGTAAAAAATAATTCCGGTTACTCATAAAATAGTTAAAAACTTTTGTTTTTTATCAAAAAAGTTTTTTCCTTGCAGAAAATTTACAACAATGATTCAAGATACAAATACAATATGGCTTCCGTGGTGGGGTCTTCTTACGTAAGTCAGGAGTTAAAGAGCCATATTGGTATTTTTTAAAAATATTTCAAAATGAGCCTGCTCCTGTAAAGAGCAGGTTTTTTTATAAAAAAGAAAAATGAAACAGATACAAAATACAAATTTTTGGTGGTGGCACAGCAACTTTTTACAACCGTGAAGAGAGGAAACGCTATTGCCCAAAATAGGAAAACGGCTCATCGAATCACGGTGAGCCGTTTTTTTTTTAGCCTCACCCCAGCCCTCTCCAAAATAGAGGGGATAAGAAAAAGAAAGAATGAAATTAAACAAAATTAAAAGCAGTGTCCTCTGGACCTCCCTTTGGGGGGCAGGGGGGCCAACTTAACAAAATGGAAAAATTAAATTATCAACCATTCGTTCGAAAAATACTTGCCGACACAGTTACTCCGGTTAGTATCTATTTGCGGCTGCGGACATTGTATCCAAAAGCAATTCTTTTGGAAAGTTCCGATTATCATGGCAACGAAAATGCATATTCGTTTATTTGCTTTGTCCCGGTGGCCAGTTTTACGGTAAATAACGGAGAAGTAGTTAAAGAACTCCCCGGAAAGCAAAAAGAAATATTCACCCTTTCAAAAGAACGGAGTTTAGACAACGAACTTGATGCATTTTTTAAAACATTTAATGTTGAGACCGATAAAATTGAACTTCCGGCAAATGGATTGTTTGGCTATGTAAATTTCGATGCAATTCAGCATTTCGAAAACATAAAATTTACCGCCGATAAAAAAGAGGAGTACCAGGTTCCCGAAGTTAAATACTGTTTTTACAAGTATGTTGTCGCCATCGATCATCATAAAAACATTATTCATATCGTTGAAAACCTTCTCGAAAGTGAAACTTCGCAAATGGATTATATTCACCATTTACTTATCAACCTGAATTTTTCAACCGGCAAGTTTGAGACAGTTGAAAATGAAACGTCAAATATTACAGACGAAGAATACAAAAAAATGGTTACAAAAGGTAAAGAACACTGTTACCGTGGCGATGTTTTCCAGATTGTTTTAAGCCGTCAGTTTGCACAAAATTACCGGGGCGACGATTTCAATGTTTACCGTGCGCTGCGTTCCATTAATCCTTCGCCTTATCTTTTTTATTTCGATTACGGCGATTACCGCATTTTTGGGTCGAGTCCCGAGGCGCAAATCCGTATCAACAAAAACAAAGCATACATTCACCCGATTGCAGGCACTTTTAAACGAACCGGCAACGATGAACAGGACCGCGAACTGGCCGAAAAACTAAGCAAAGACCCCAAGGAAAATGCCGAACATGTGATGCTGGTTGATTTGGCCCGCAACGATTTAAGCCGCAATGCCGACAACGTAACTGTTGAAACCTATCGCGAAGTTCAGTTTTATTCACATGTAATTCATCTCGTTTCGCAGGTGTCGGGTGAAATTACCGATGAAACAAACCTCATAAAAGTTTTGGGCGAAACATTCCCTGCCGGAACACTTTCAGGAGCGCCAAAATACAAGGCGATGGAGTTAATTGATAAATACGAAAACCAGAACCGCGGCTATTACGGTGGTTGCATCGGCTATCTCGGTTTCGACAGAACCCTGAATCACGCCATTATGATTCGCTCATTCCTGAGTAAAAACAACAAACTTTTCTACCAGGCCGGCGCAGGAATTGTTGCCGATTCGCATGAAGAGAACGAGTTGCAGGAAGTAAACAACAAATTGGCAGCCCTTAAAAAAGCCATTGAAATGGCAAAAGAGATAAATTAAAAGAAAGCCACACAGCCCCATCCCCGACCCTTCCCCAAAGGAGAAGGGAGGAAAAAAAGAAATAAAATTTTAACGATATGAAAGAAATAAAAAATACAAACTCTGTTTCTTCACTCCCCTCCTTTGGAGGGGCCGGGGGAGGCCGCATTCTCGTAATCGACAATTACGATTCGTTTACCTACAACCTGGTTCATGCAATCAAAAAAATATCGGGGTTACCGGTTGATGTGTTTAGAAATGACGAGATTTCGCTGGAAGAAGTTGAAAAATACGACAGAATCGTACTTTCTCCGGGTCCGGGATTACCCGAAGAATCAGGCTTGCTGCTCGACATTATCAAAAAATACGCACCCAAAAAGAAAATACTTGGTGTTTGCCTTGGTCACCAGGCCATTGGAGAAGCGTTTGGCGGAAAACTCCACAATATGAATAAGGTTTTACACGGAATTTCCACTCCAGTTGAACTTACTGAAAACGAATCTGTTCTTTTCAAAGGACTGCCAAAAACTATTGAGGTTGGCCGCTACCATTCGTGGATTGTTAAAAAGGAAAATTTACCCGATTGTTTTGAGGTTACCAGTTACGACAGTGAAGGATTTATCATGAGCATGAAACACAAGGAATTTGATGTGGAAGGCGTTCAGTTTCACCCCGAATCGGTATTAACTCCGCTGGGTGAGCAGATCATAAGGAATTGGTTAGAAGCCCCTCCCAACCTCCCCAAAGTGGAGGAACAAAACTAACACCGGACTTCAGTCTGGTGATCATTTGGAATGAGAAACAAAAGGTTCGTCCGGCAAAGTTCAAAAAAGTAAAGAATTACCACGAACCGCATAAAGAAAGTTGATTAGAATGAAAAAAACACTTGAATATCTATTCACCGGCCAAACACTCTCCCGTGAACAGGCCAAAGAAACCCTGTTGGCAGTAGGACAAGGATTGCACAGCGAACCCGAATTTGCATCCTTGCTCACCGTTTTTAAAATGCGCCCAATAACTTCGGACGAACTCGCCGGATTCCGCGATGCCATGACCGAATTGAAATTACACACCGACCTATCAGATTATAATGCAATCGATATTGTTGGTACCGGAGGCGATGGTAAAAACACGTTCAACATCTCAACGATGGCCTGTTTTGTAATTGCCGGCGCCGGTGTAAACGTTACAAAACATGGCAACTACGCGGTTTCCTCAACCAGCGGCTCATCCAATTTGCTCGAATTGCTTGGATACAAATTCAGTAACGATCCCGAAAAAATGAAAGCCGACCTCGAAAAAGGAAATTTCTGCTTCATGCACGCCCCACTGTTTCACCCAGCCATGAAACACATTGCACCGGTTCGCCGCGCACTGAAAGTGCAGACTTTCTTCAACATTCTTGGCCCGATGATTAATCCATCTTCGCCAAAATACCAGGTACTTGGCGTGAATAATCTTGAAAATTTCAACCATTACAAAAATGTGTATGAAACCCTCGACGTGAATTATGCCATTGTAAATAGTCTCGATGGTTACGATGAAATTTCATTGACAGTGGAAACACGAATCGCCACAAATCATAAAGAATATATACTTTCCCCATCGGATTTTGGAATGAAAAATATTCATCCCGAAAAATTATTTGGTGGAAACACAGTGGAAGATGCAGCAAAAATCTTTGTCGATATTCTGGAAGGAAAAGGAACCGATGAACAAAACAACGTGGTTATTGCCAATGCAGCGCTCGGATTAAATATTTATTTTCCTGAAAAAGAATTAATAGAATGTGTTGAAATAGCCAGAGAGTCACTGAAAAGCGGAAAAGCTCTAGGGAAATTAAGAAAGGTAACAATCTAGCTGTCATTTCGAGGGAGGCACGACCGAGAAATCTGTCAGCAGAAATTGAAAAATATAACAGAAAAGAATAATGAGAGACCACAATTATTTCGTCTACATGGTAACAAATAAAAATAAAACTGTTCTTTGCATTGGCGTTACCAATGATTTACAACGGAGACTATATGAACATGAAAGTGGTTTATTGTCCGGGTTTACCAAAAAATACAACTGTCACTTTTTAATTTACTATGAACATTTTCAAAATATTGAAGATGCTATAACCAGAGAAAAGGAATTGAAAAAATGGAGAAGAGAGAAAAAAGAAAAACTGATTAATGAATTTAATAGCGATTGGAGATTTCTGAATACTGAGATTTATGAAGCTTTGTAGAAACAGATTTCTCCTCGTTCCTCGTCGAAATGACAAAAACAAAAAACATGAACATACTCGACAAAATTATTGAAGCAAAAAAAGAAGAAGTGGCTCACCAGAAAACGGCGGTCGATGTTGAAGTACTCAGGAAAATACCAGATTTTAACCGCAAATGTATCTCATTGAAAGCAAATCTGCTGAAAAAAGGTTCCTCTGGAATAATTGCTGAATTCAAACAAAAATCACCTTCGAAAGGTGAAATCAACATTTTGGCAAAAGTGGAAGAGGTTACAAAAGATTATGTTGACGCAGGTGTAAGTGGTTTATCGGTTTTAACCGAGCCAAAATTCTTTGGCGGTTCGCAAGCCAACCTGGTTAAAGCCCGCGAAACTAATCCTGAAATTCCGATTCTTCGAAAAGATTTTATGATTGACCCTTATCAGTTGATTGAAGCAAAAGCTTATGGCGCCGATGTAATTCTACTGATTGCCGCATGCCTCGAAAAAGGACTCGCTGAACTGCTGTCCAAAAAAGCAAAAGAACTTGGAATGGAGGTTTTATTGGAAGTTCACAATGCCGAAGAGTTGGAAAAAGTAAACGATTTTGTTGATATGGTTGGCGTGAACAACCGCAACCTTAAAACCTTTACAATGGATATTGAAACTTCGGTACGTTTGTCGAAACTTATTCCTGAACAATATGTAAAGATTTCGGAGAGCGGACTGGACAGCGCCAAAACAATTCACTATTTGCGCGAAAATGGTTTTAAAGGATTTTTGATTGGCGAAACCTTTATGAAAACAAAAAATCCGGGAGCGGCTTGTAGAAAATTAATCGCAGAACTGAAAAAATGAAATATGAAACTTCACACCCTTCGACTACGCTCAGGGTGACTGGTCAGACTGAGCGCAGTCGAAGTCTGCTGATGATAAAAAACAAGAAATGACACGAAAACTAAGAATAAAAGTGTGCGGGATGAAATTCACCCAAAATCGGCAGGAGGTTGAAAAACTAAATGTTGATTTTCTGGGATTCATTTTTTATGCTCGCTCAAAACGTTATGTTGGAGAAACTCCCGAACCCGGACTTTTCAATACGGAAAAACCAAAAGTGGGTGTTTTTGTCGATGAAAATGCCTTTGAAATTTTGGCGCTGGCAAAAAACCTCGGTTTTAAGTGGGTGCAACTGCACGGAAAAGAAAATCCCAAAACCTGCCAGTTGCTCAAAAGACAAGGATTGAAAATTATCAAAGCTTTTAGTGTGGATGAAAATTTCCATTTTGAAACCACGCTGCAATACGAAAAAGTGGCTAATTATTTCCTGTTCGACACCAAGACAGAAAAACACGGTGGTTCAGGCCAAAAATTCAATTGGACAATTCTTGACAAATATAATGGTCACATCCCGTTTTTCCTGAGTGGCGGAATTGGACCGGAAGATGTAATAAATATATTGGAAATTAACCATCCAAAATTCACCGGAGTTGACGTTAACAGTGGTTTCGAAGACGAACCGGGACTAAAAAATATGGAGAAACTGGAGGAGTTTATAACTAAAATAAAAGTATAACAAACTATGTGCCCTATGTGCCTATATGGTTGTATATTAACCACATAGGCACATAGAACACAAAGAATAATAATGAAACACATGAATTACTTTGTAAACGAAAAAGGATATTACGGCGAGTTTGGCGGGGCGTGGATTCCCGAAATGATGTACGCAAACATCGATGAACTAAAGCGCCGTTATTTGATAATCATTGAATCAGAAGAATTCAAAACCGAGTTCGACCATTTGTTGAAAGATTATGTAGGCCGACCATCGCCACTGTATTTTGCCAGTCGCTTGTCGGAACATTTCGGTTCGAAGATTTATTTGAAACGTGAAGATCTGAACCACACAGGTTCGCACAAACTGAACAATACTGTCGGGCAGATTTTGTTAGCTCAAAAACTGGGCAAAACCCGCGTAATTGCCGAAACAGGCGCTGGTCAGCACGGTGTTGCCACTGCCACGGTTTGTGCACTGAAAAACATAAAATGCGTGGTTTACATGGGAGCGCTCGATGTTGCCCGGCAATCGCCCAACGTAAAGAAAATGAAAATGCTGGGCGCTGAAGTTGTTCCGGTACACAGCGGAAACAAAACGCTGAAAGACGCCACCAACGAAGCCATGCGCGACTGGATCAATAATCCCGAAGACACCCATTACATTATTGGTTCGGTGGTTGGCCCGCATCCTTATCCCGATATGGTTGCAAGGTTTCAATCGGTAATCAGCGCCGAAATAAAATGGCAGTTAAAAGAGCAAACCGGCAGCGAATTTCCCACACGGGTTTTGGCTTGTGTTGGCGGTGGAAGTAACGCAGCCGGCGCGTTTTATCATTTTTTAGATAACGAGCAAGTGGAATTGATTGGTGTTGAAGCAGCCGGAAAAGGAGTTGACACCAATGAAACTGCAGCTACTTTAACAGTAGGTTCCCCCGGAATTTTACACGCCGCCAAAACCATGCTCATGCAAAACCGCGACGGACAAATTACCGAACCTTACTCCATTTCTGCGGGTCTCGACTATCCCGGAATTGGTCCGCTACACGCCCACCTTTTTAAAACCAAACGGGCAAAATATCTCTCTGCTACCGATGAGGAAGTGCTTTGTGCCGCACTTTTTCTCACCCAGAAAGAGGGAATAATTCCGGCGCTCGAATCGGCACACGCACTGGCAGCACTCAATAAAATCAAATTGAAACCTGACGACGTAAACGTGATCAACCTCTCCGGCAGTGGTAACAAAGACATGGAAACGTATCTGGAATATTTTGGATATTGATAAAGCAAAGCCCCTCTCCAACCTCTCCCCTAAGGGAGAGGCTTAAAAAAAGATAAAATTGAATAAAGAATATTGCAACTATCATTGCTTTCCAAAGTCCCCCCCCCGGCGGGATTTAGGGGGCTTAAAACAAAAAACTATGAACCGTATTAACCATCTTTTCGAAACGAAAAAAGAAAACATCCTGTCGGTGTATTTTACAGCCGGGTTCCCGAACCTGAACAACACCGTTGAAATTATTCAGCAACTCGAAAAAAACGGGGTGGATCTCATCGAAATCGGAATGCCGTTTTCGGATCCCACTGCCGACGGGCCAACCATTCAGCACACCAGCGAAATTGCACTGAAAAACGGGATGAGTCTTGAACTACTTTTCGAGCAACTTAAAAACATCAGGCAAACCGTAAAAATACCGCTCATTTTAATGGGATACCTGAATCCGGTTTACCAGTTTGGTGTTGAACAATTTTGTGCGAAATGTGCCGAAGTTGGAATCGATGGCACCATTCTCCCTGACCTCCCTCCAGACGAATTTGAGCAGGAATACAAAACCATTTTCACCCAAAACAACCTGTACAATATTTTACTGATCACTCCGCAAACTTCCGAAAGCCGCATCAGGCATATCGATGAGACAAGTTCAGGTTTTATTTACATGGTTTCCTCCTCATCAACAACAGGTGCAGGTAAAAAGGTGGAGGATTTTCAGCAAGGCTATTTTGAACGTATTCAAAATATGAACCTGAAAAATCCCCGATTAATTGGTTTTGGAATATCTGACAATGCCACTTTTGCCAACGCCTGCAAATATGCTGAAGGTGCTATTGTGGGCAGCGCATTTGTTAAATCGTTTAATCCTGAATTAAAATTGGAAGAATCGATTTCGCAATTCGTTAAAAATCTGGTTTATTCGGCTTCATAAGCAAAAGTTTGATTTTAAACCGTGTTTTCTAACATATTTAACAATTTAATCAGTAAGTAGCAAATTATCAGTAAGATATAAAAATACCAAAATGTGTGTTTCTGTTAATTAAATTTAAAGCACATTTTGCAGCATACTGTCATTCAATTTTAGGTGTTATATTGATAACAAATTTAAAATACAGAGTCATGTTGGAATACGCAAAAGTTATTTTACCAAAGGTGAGTTTTAGCAAAGACCTATTTATGAAAGAGTTAAAAAAGTGCATTAACTGGGTTGAAGAAGATCAGGTTCGTGAGTTGTACCTCTGGTGCAACGACCATTTTAAAGAGATTTATCCCGATGTGCTTGCCATTGCATTTGCCGGACTAATCGCATTTAAATAATTTCAGGCGGGTAAACAACCCGCTTTTTTATGTCATTTTATTTTTTCCAAACATATTGCCTATTATTTCAAATATCATCTTTAATATCCGGGAATATATTGAATGGAATTGTTGTCCCGTCACGGGGCAATTATTACGAATCGTTTTGAAAGTATTTAATTGAAAATCAAAAAAATATATTTTCTGGTATATTTAATGTTAAATAATAGTTAACAAAAACATTCTAAAACACAAAACTATGTTGGAATATGCAAAAGTTATTTTGCCAAAAGTGAGTTTCAGCAAAGACTTATTTAAGAAAGAGTTAAATAAGTGCATTGGCTGGCTCGAAGAAGATAAGGTTCATGAGCTTTTTCAATGGTGCAACGAGAATTTTAAGGAAATGTATCCCGATGTAATTTCGAAAGCTTTTGATGGAATTGCCGCTTAAATATTCGAAATGGTTTTTCCACCAAAATTTCCTATTTTCGATTTCCAAAATCAAACCCGATGAAGCTACTAACAGTATCGATCTTTATTATCCCTCTTTTCACTTTTGCTCAAAGCGGTGAAAAACTGCAAAATCAGCCTGAATATTTTACCAATCCTGTTTGGAATGGCGCTGACCCGTGGATGTTAAAAGAGGGCGATTTCTATTATTATTGCTTCTCGGCAAATAACGCCATTCAGGTTTCCAAATCAAAAAGAATGACTCATCAGGGCGAAGCCAAAACAATTTGGAAAGCGCCACCAACCGGCTGGAACCGTTCATGTTTGTGGGCACCCGAAATTCATTTTATAGGCGGGCGCTGGTATGTTTATTACGCTTCCGGCGAATCTGGGCCACCATATATCCACCAGCGAACAGGAGTTTTGCGCTCGAAAACCGCAAATGTTTTCAGCGAGTACGAAGATTTGGGAATGTTGTACACCGGCAATGATTCTTCGGTTCCGGAATCCAACATCTGGGCCATCGACATGACGGTTTTTAAACACAACGGAAAATTGTACGCAGTTTGGTCGGGTTGGAAAAAACAGGCCGACACTGATAAAACCCCGCAGCACCTTTACATTCAGGAGATGAAAAATCAGTTTACGTTGAAAGGAAAACGTGTTTTGCTCTCGTCGCCCGAAGAAAGCTGGGAAACCGGTGGCCCGCTCAACATTAACGAAGGTCCCGAAGTTTTGAAAAACGGCGACAATGTTTTTATAATTTATTCCTGCCGCGAATCGTGGTTGCCCGAATACCGACAGGGAATGTTACAGTTGAAAAACGCAAAAGCCGACCCGCTGGAACGCGAAAACTGGATAAAAACCGGGCCGGTTTTCGAAGGTAACGAAAAGGTTTTTGGCGTTGGCCACTGCTCGTTTGTAAAATCTCCCGACGAAAAAGAGGACTGGATTATTTATCATTCCAAAAAATCGACAAACCCCGGCTGGGAGCGCGATGTGCGGATGCAGCCCTTTTCATGGAAACCCGACGGAACACCGGATTTTGGCAAGGCGATTCCAACTGGTGTGCCGGTGAAACTACCTTCGGGAGAAACAAAGTAAAGTTTCTGATTAAACTGAGAAATAACAAAATAAAGAATAACAAAATCAGAAAATACAAAGAAATAAAACCACCCCGGTCTGAGTAAAACACTTTGTAATCCAAAACCAGATTTCAACTCAGGCCTCCTCCCGATTTTCGGGACTACTTGTTCTGTAAAGCGGAAGGCTATCCTTAAAGAAGAAGGAGGGTAAATTGAAAAAAACAAAAAACTTGTTTTAATGTAGAAAACAAAAAGTCCCTCTACAGGTGACCCGAATAGCTATTGGGTTAGGGGGC
>Ga0210024_1004955_pt1 | contig 10211 bp, 11 predicted proteins | sample CryGeymeta201525_FD_183988 | JGI IMG/M metagenome (GOLD analysis project Ga0210024, IMG submission 183988) | Groundwater microbial communities from Crystal Geyser aquifers in Utah, USA - Crystal Geyser metaG 2015-25 (SPAdes) (version 2) | ecosystem: Environmental > Aquatic > Deep subsurface >... | reverse complement strand
TTTTTTCTCAATCCCATAAGCAATCTCGTTAATTTTTTCCAAATTCCAAGGTTCGTTGTGATATTGGAGAACAGCAGCGGATAAAGCAACAGCAAAAGCCGCCGAAGAACCCATTCCACAGCCAATTGGTATTTGAGAATCAAATTTAATCTGATAACTAACCGTTTTTCCTTTTCTTAAATTTCTGTAAATTTTGTTTAAGGCAAATTCCAGTAATTTTTCGCCTTCAAAAGGAAGGTTCTCTAATTTTTTACCTTCACTAACTTGAACTGATAACCTTTGGTCGATTGCGGCTAAAATTGCCGGGTAGCCATAAACCACCGCGTGTTCACCAGAAAGGATTATTTTGCCTGGCGCAGAAACTCTAACTTTTCTTAGCATAAGAAAATTTTTAATTTCCTTCGGAATAAATACTGAAATTATGCGGAAATCAATTAAAAAATGGTCGTTTTCCCAAACTATCTTATAACCAGAGTTCCTTGAACCGGTTCTCCTAATATTGCTTTTAATAAAGCCTTCTTTTTTTCTCCATTGATTATCAAACAATCGATACCCTTTTTTGCCATCTTTAGACTCTCTTCTATTTTATGCAACATCCCCCCGGTAACGTCGGTAGAGTTAGAACCTCCAATCAATTCTTTAATGTCGGCAAAATTTTTGCTATCAATTTTAAGAACAGTTTTTCCTTCCTTATCATACACTCCGTCGGTATTTCCCGCTTGAATAATCCTTTTAATTGTAAAGCCCGCTTTAATTAAAGGTGAGATCAAATTGTCTAAAGTCATTTCCCCGGAGAAAATGCAACAACCGTGAACTCTGTCTAAAATTACATCTCCAAAAACCAAAGGCAAGGCATCAATTTCCAAGGCTTCGACAATTGGCTTGACAAAAATGACTGATAGCCGAGAGCTTACAGCAAAAGAAAACGAAGAAGGAACAAAGCTTAAAACCGGCAAACCTTCTTCCAAAAAAATTTTGTTGACAATCCTGTTGATGGCAATAGCATCTTGCTGCACAACTGCCAAACCAAAAACATCTTCTTTTTTCTTAATTCCGAAGGCGGTTTGATATTTTGCCGCCGAGGTATGGCCAAAAGACCCGCTTCCATGAGAGACAACAAAACGAAAATCCTTATCCCAACAAAATTTAATTTCCTTTGCCAAACGTCTAATAACTTGGGGTTCGGCTGTATACGGCTTACCTTTGTCGGTAATCAAACTCCCGCCAAGTTTTATCAAAGTGAGTTCCTTCATCCTTAAAAAAGGTGTTTACTTATTAACCTTGTCCCAACACAAGGACTGTTTTTAATAGTAAAAAGAACGTTTTTAAGCCTCTTCACTTCTTTATCTATCTTTTCTAAATCTTTTTGCAAGCAAATTATATGCACATTTGGTCCAGCATCAATAGTAAAATATCCCAAAAGTCCATTTTTCCTGATTTGTCTTAAAAAATGAATTACTTCCATGGTCCCTTCGTTCCAATAAAAGATTGGCGGTTTTGAACTCATAGCAACCAGGTGTAACTCCACCGCGTCCTCTTCAATTAATTCTCCCAAAAGAAACAGATCCTTTTTGTTAATCGCTTTACGAACTAGAGGAATCCTTTTTTTAAGGAGCTCTAGACGGCGTTTATAAAAAGGACTGGTGTGGGCTACGCTGTGGCCATGCAAAGAAGAAAATTCTTTTTTCTCATCCTTAACAACTACCACCAAATCAGCCAGATCCCAAAATTCCGGTGGAGCAATCTGGATAGCGTATGAAGTCTCGCTATTGTACCCAACTCGCCATTCCACAAAACCATCAATCACCGACCGGCAAGCCGACCCAGAACCAGCCAGACGAGTTAGAATAGAAAGTTCCTTTAATTTTAATTTCATTTTGAAAGCTCCTGCTAAGGCCATTGTTAAAGCGGAAAAACCAGAAGCGGAAGCCGCAATTCCGGCATCAGAAGGAAAGGAATTTTCTGAAACAACTTTTATTTTTAGATCACAGTTGTTAAGTTGGCGAAAGCGGTTGACATGAGCAATTACTCGCTCAAACTGAGAACCAGTTACTCTTTGAGGATTCTGGCCAAAAAATTGGATCCAAATTTCATCCTCTTTGTACCGAGAAGAGAATTCAGTTGTAGTGACGGTATAACAATTGTCGATGTTCATGGAAATGCTACCATTAGAAGGAATAACGTCTTTATCCTCCGTTCCTTCTTTTCTCCCCCAATATTTAATAAAAGCAATATTAGCGGGTGAAATTGCCGTAGCTTTAACAGGCATTCTGTTCAATCCTTACTCCTTTCTCGCCTAATTTTACTCTAAACATATCAAGTCTTTCTTTTTCAGCAAAGGATATCAATTTTTCCGGGTCCGCATGATAAGCTATCATAATCCCAGAATTTTCTTTTACCCCGCCAGCCCCCGAGATTTTAGCAAATCCGCCGATTTTTTCAACTTTTCGAATTAACCTCATTGTTTTTTTGGAAACGACTCCCAATCTTTCCAATAATTCTTCGTTGGTTTTAACTAGCTCTCCTAGATTCGACTCCTCTTTTGATAAAAACTTTAAAAATCCTCTGGTTACTTGCTCCACCTCTTTAAAAGTTTTTTCTACTTTCAAAGGAGACCTTAAATAAAATCTCCTAACCCTATCTACCATTTCTCCTGTTGTTTCAATTGGTTTTCCACTGTTAATTAAAAAGAGTGAGGGAAAAACTCGCGTTTTCAGTGAAGAAAAAACCTTAAACATTTCTGTTTCTTTACGGTATAAAAGAAAACCGCCATAAGTAGAGATTGTATTATCTCCTCCGCTAGGATTATTATGTTGTTTTTTCTCAATCCCATAAGCAATCTCGTTAATTTTTTTCAAATTTCGGGGTAATTTTAAAAATTCGAAAAAAGCGGTGGTAATCGCAACGGCAAAGGCCGCTGAAGAACCTAACCCACAGCCAATAGGAATTTCAGAACTCACCACGACCTTTAAATTGTCAAGCTTGCCTACCTCCAACTTTGTTTTTACGGTTTCAAGAGCATGTTCCACATAAGACCTTCCTTCTGATGGAAAAACACTTAATCCCGCCTTGCTTTCTTCTATCTCCACAAATAATCTTTTGTCTATGGCACTTAAAACTTCCGGATAACCGTAAACAACCGCATGCTCGCCGGAAAGAATTATTTTACCCGGAGCAGAAACTTTAATTTTCTTTGCCATTTTTAAAACTCTCGGAATAAATGCGTAAAATACGCGGAATTTATTTTTTCGACTGTATTAATTGAATATTTTTGAGTTCTTCAATGTTTCTCACCCCGGAACAAAACATAGCGATTTTCAATTCTCTAATCAACTGGTTAATTTTTTCTTCAACTGCCTCTTTTGAATGATTAGCCGGTTCCAAAAAAGGTAAAGCGAGACCGACCAGATCAGATCCCAAGGCAATTGCTTTGGCAATTTCAACTCCATTTCTTATTCCCCCACTTCCAATTATTTTAAGACCTTTAATCTTATGACATTGATCAATTGCTTCTGCTGTTGGTATCCCCCAATCCTTAAAAACTAAACCCAGATTATTTTGGGCACGAAAGCTTTCTATTATCGCCCAATTTGTTCCACCCCGTCCTGCCACATCTATTATTCTCACTCCAATAGAATAAAGTCTTTGGGCAACTTTTTCAGAAATTCCAAAACCAACCTCCTTAACAATTACCGGAACAGATAACTCTTTAACTAATTTTTCGATTTTGGGCAATAAATTTTCAAAATTAGTATCACCTTCCGGTTGAATTGCTTCCTGTAAGGGATTAAGGTGTAAAATTAGTGCATCGGCCTTAATCATATCAATTGCTTTTTGGTACTCCTTAATACCAAATCCATAATTTAACTGCACCGCTCCTAAATTAGCAAAAAGCAAAATGTCAGGAGCTATATTCCTGATTTGAAAAACCGAAGTTACTAAAGAGTTCTTAATTGCAATTCTCTGGCTTCCAACCGCCATGGCTATTTTCCTTGATTGGGTCGCTGTGGCTAAGTTTCTGTTAATTATCCCGCCTTGAGCAGTGCTCCCGGTCATCGAGGAAATTAAAATCGGAGCTGAGAGTTTTTTACCTAAAAACTCGGTTGAGGTATCAATCTTTCCGAAATCAATTTCAGGAAGAGCATTATGAATAAAATGGAAATTTTCAAAACCAGTTGTCCCCACCTCAACGCTATTTTTAAGACAAATTTGAAGATGTTCACTTTTTCTTTTTTGCATCTCCGCCAAACCTTCTTTCCCTTTTACCGAAATCAAGAAGTGCTTCTCTTAAAAGTTCTGGTGTCAGGTCAGGAAAATTAACCGAAGAATCATAAAAATGTAATTCACTTAGAGCTCCTTGAAAAATAAGTATTCCGCTTGTTCTCTGTTCCCCTGAAGTACGAACAATTAAATCGGGATCCGGAAGACCAGCAGTATCAAGGTGCAAAGAAACAAGCTCTTCGTCGATCTCACCAGGCTCTATAAGACCATCTTTAATTCCTTTAGCGATATCCTTAAAAGCCCGTATTAACTCATCTCTACCACCGTAATCTAGTGCAATAACCAGATTATATCTTTTGCTTTCTTTTGTCTTCTCTTCTATTTCCTCTATCGCCCTCAGTAAAGAAGGCCGTAATTCAGCAATCCTATCTCTTCTGCCAATATGCCTTATTCTTACATCTTCTTCCATCGCCTCTGTTACTATTTTTTTATCGGTAAATAAATTCTCAAAGATTCCCATTAGGGCGCTTATTTCTTGCGGGGACCTTTTCTCCACATTGTCGGTAGACATTCCCCAAAGAGTTAAGGTTTGAATTCCCCAATCTCGGCTTACTCTTATTAATCTTTCTGCCGCTTTCGCTCCCTGCCTATGACCTTCTGATGCCGGAAGCCCCTTTTCCATTGCCCAGCGACGGTCTCCATCAGGAATGATTACCAAATGTCGAGGAAGGATAATGCCTGGCTCAATTTCTTGAGGAGAAAGTAATTCTTCACCGGGAGAGGGATAGGTTCTTTCAGAGCCTTTCATTCCACGTAACTCTAACAAACTTCAGCCTCGTTGTCAATTTAAGGATATGATATAGTAAATACAAAATGAATCGGCCACTTTATATCATGAAACTAGGCGGCAGCGTTATCACCGATAAAGGCCATCCAAGCGGTAAACTCCGATTTAAACGAATCAAAGAAATTGCCAAAGAAATCAAGCGAGCCCAAGACAAAAATGATTTTGATTTAATTCTCGTCAATGGGACTGGTTCCTATGGACATCCTGTAGCTCAAAAATACAATACCGCTAACGGAATTAAAAATAAAACCCAACTTCGGGGCTTTTGTGAAATCAAATACGTGGTTAATCTTTTAACCACCAAATTTAATAAATTATTTCTCGCCACTGGACTTAACGTTTTTTCCTGTCAGACTAGCTCATTAATTATTCAAAACAGAGTCAAAATTTTTTCATTTGAAATAGAGCCAATAAAAAAACTCGTGCATCTAGGGCTTATTCCAATGTTATCTGGGGACGTAACCTCAGACATTAGTTGGGGTGGTTCTATTTGTTCCGGGGATGCCATCGCTCCCTATTTAGCTGGGGAATTAAAAGCGACAAAATTGCTGTTTGCTAGCGACGTGGACGGAATTTTTGACCAAGACCCTCACGAAAACAAAAATGCCAAGCTAATTTCTGTAATCAATAAACAAAATCTCCCTGAATTTATTAGTTCAATCGGAAATAGTTCTCATCTTGATGTTACCGGCGGAATGAGAGGAAAATTTCTAAGTATAAGAAAGTACTCTCATAAAAAAACAAAAACCATAATCTTCAATGGCCTGAGAAAAAATTCTATTTTTGAAGCTCTCTCGGGAAAAGAAATTGGAACCCTTATTGATTTGGCCTAAAGCCTGAAGAACATTCTTCCCTAACTATTCCCTTTCGTCCTTCCATAAAATCTTCCACTATCTCCAACACTCCTTTTCTGCGAGGTAAATTTCTTATCTCTTGTGGGGTAATCCAGCGATGGTTGATTACCTCGTCTCGTTCAGCATTAAAAGATCTCGGAGTGTCAGAAACTCCGTTAAAATGTAAAAGATAAGCCCTCCCCCAAATATTTGTTCCTTTCTTAAGTTGATAATCTCCTATCCAATCACTCTCTTGGTTACAAGTTATATCACCATTTTCTCCAACCTCTTCTCCGATAAGCCTTAAAAGGGCCTCAAGTTCGCTCTCTCCCTCTTTAATCGTCTCCGCTGGAATACTCCAATCCCCTGCTAGTTTATCGATCTTTGTCTTAGTTTCTGTTTCTTGGACGACTAAGATCTTCCCGTCTCGACTTAAAATAATAGCTGCTACGCCCATTATGTTTCTTTCTTCACTCTCTTTGAAAATTGTGGTGTTTAAAGCCTCGATTTTCGCGATTTTTACCTCCTAAAAATCTCTTTGGACAATAAATTGAATCGCAGCTTTAAGTTCTTCTTTAGCCGGAGATTTTGACAAAAACATCAGTTTTTTTTCAAATATCTTTAATGCCTCTTGAGCTAATTTTTCTGCCACTCTTTGCCCATAGTTCAAACTGTGGTATTTTTTCATTAATTCGATGACAAACCCTACTTCTTCCGAAGTTTTCTTTTCTCTTACCTTATTCATTATTCCAATTAACTTGGCTTTATCTTTTAGTCTGGCAGTTCGGAAAAGATGCATCAACATTATCGTTCTTTTTCCCTCATAAATATCATTACCTGTTTGCTTTTTAAGTCCACGAAAATCAGAAGTTAAATCTAAAAGGTCATCTTTTATCTGAAAACATCGGCCTAATGGCTGGGCAAATTCATAGATCGCCTCAAGTTGTTTCTCGTTCGCATTTGCTAAAATCGCCCCCAATCTCATCGGTCCAGCAATAGTGTAATAGGTTGTTTTTCCATCAAAAATGAAAAAGCAATCCTTATTTGTTAGATTCTGCTTATTTTCTTGAATCCATTTTATTTCTACCGTTTGACCCAAGGTAGTTCGAGTGAGCATTTGGTAAAACTCGTCAATAATTTCGAAGGTTTTTTGGAACCCTAATATTTTTTCATTATCTCGAAGCATCTTCCACATAATCACATGAAGGGCATCACCAGCATTAACGGCCAACTCAGAACCATAAATTCGGTGGAGGGCAGGTTCCCCTCTCCTCATTAAAGAGCCATCCTCAAAATCATCATGGATTAATAACCAATCTTCTGAAGTCTGCATGGCGGCCGCTGTTTTAATTGCTCTTGTTTGGGAAACACCCATTGCTTCTGCCGTCAAAAGCAAAAGGGTCGGCCTTACATACTTTCCTAATCTTTTAGGATATGTCGTGGTTAACTCCCAATGGAACTTCTCTAACGAAACATAGCATGAAGGAATTTTTAGTCTACCCGAGGCTGACAAGGGACGACGAAGATATTTTTGGATCTCTCTCCAAATTACTCGCCTTTTCTCTATCAGAACTTCCTCAAAATTAATATCCATTTATTAAAACCAAATTATATCACAGACTTACAATTACGGTAAGATTTCTGAGCATATTTCAGTTTTTCCCTTTAATAGAACTTCCCGGATCCTTTCGGGAAAATTACCATTTATTATCACAGTAGGGATCCCTTCATTAACTGCCAGTTTTATTCTTCTTAATTTACTAGACATTCCGCCAATTATTTTATAATTTCTTATTTTTTTAAGACTAACTTCTTTTAATAGTTCACCTCTGTTGATGTTGCTATTAACCCCATCCACGTCCGAAAGCAAAATCATTTTATTCGCCCCATATGTTTTTGCTAAATAAGAGGCTATCGTGTCGCTAGATATGGCAGATACTAAAATTTTTTGATCCAGTACTATTCCCCCACTAGTAAGCAAGTAATGAGTAGTATCACAAATTTCCTCATTTAGCCAAACAATTTCATGTCTATCTTTTGATCCCTCACTTTTTTTGACAAACAAGTTTGCAGGATGTATTGGTAACGGCCTTTCAAATTCAGGGGCAAGATTTGCTATCTCCAAGAGATTTTTCTCAATTGTCTTATAGATTTCAAAAAAACCAGCTAGGCGTTCACTCAAACCTACTACTTTACCTCCCCTATTTTCAGGTTTATCCGTCAGGTTATACTTGTAGGTAAGATTGTGGAGCTTTTTCCCGCAGCCGAGAACTACAATCTTAGGAGTCTTTAAGAGGGAAAGAATCTTAAAAAGTTCATTAATCAAATTCTTGTTAATATCCCCCTTTTGATTAAAAATTATTGAGCCGCCAATTTTAATTACCGTTAAACTTTTTTGCATTTTAAGCTCAATATTTTACAATCGAATGAATATTATAATCGTTTAAATCTTTTCTTCCTCTAAGAGAGGTTAGCTCGGCCACACTAAAGATTCCCGCCACTTCTCCTCCTAAATGCTCGATTAGCCGTATCATATTCCTCACGGTCTCTCCAGTAGCAATAATATAATCAACAATCAGTACTCTCTGCCCTGGTTTAATTGCTTCTTTCTGAAGATTTAAAACCCGATTGGAATTATACTCATGAGAGTAAATTGCCGACAGCAATTCCCCGGGTAGGTCCTTGCGAAACATAGGAATAATTCCAACCCCTAATTTAAGAGCGATTGCTCCTGCCCAGATTAAACCCTGCATGTCTTTTGCCGCCACAAAATCAATTTTTTGATGATGATATTTATCCTCAACATAATTAATTATTTCACCAAAAACTCTCGGATCTCTTAAAATTGGGGTCATGTCCTTGAAATCTATTCCCTTTTTAGGAAAGTCTTCAAAACTTCTAATTCTTTCCTTTAGTTTCGATACCAAGAAGGCAGTTGATTGATCAGTTAAAACATCAACCTCACTTTTATTTGAAAAATCAGCCTTTGATTTGACAATCCAAATACATTCATAATTGGCCTTAAGAACTCGCTTGCCGTCAAGTAAAAAGGTTTTCTTTTTTAACATTTTGATAATTTCATTTTTCTTGGAGCTGGAAAAAATATTCCAATCACCTTTAAACATAAAAGAAAGTAAATCAATTCCCTGCTTTTTAGGATTAAAATTGCCATTTTCAAAACAAGAAGAAAGATCTATATGAGAGGAAATTATTTCCCAATAATGGGGAATGTGCAACTTTCTTAAAATCCTCCTGATATCTTTGCCACAAGTTTTACCTCCATTGCCACTTTTTTTGACCAAACAATGATCACTTTTGTCGCTCTTCAGGACAATCGCCGCTACTCCGTTTTCGTTTAAAGCGCTATAAATTTTCAAAAGAGGATTTTTTGTGCCCATCACTCCCCATCCTTCTAAAAAATATACGGAACTAAGGCAGAGAACGATATCTGACTTAGGGGGAATATATGAGTCAGATTCGAACCGTGCTAAATCCAAATGGTGAATCTTGTTTTTCAAGCCCAGTTTTTCTGCTCTTTTTTGAAAGAGATCCATCATTTCTATTGAAGGATCTATGTTGTGAATCAGAACATTCTTCTTCTTAAGATTATTAATAACGGTAAGGTCTGTATCACCAGAACCCCCGCCAATGCATAGGATACTTAAAGTTTCTCTTGTACCACAACAACGACGGAAATCTAAGGTGTTTAATCCACTAGAGATACACCCGACAATCGCAGCTGTTTTACTATTTAGAGAGAGGTAATTAAAATAGGTATTCTTTTCTTTTCCAAAGAAATTATAAACTTTTTGCGAATACACCATACAGATAATCCTCAAATCCAATATTTTTAATATAATTTTTGGTAGGGCTAGTCAATGTAATCATGCACCAGATTACCCTCAATATCATCGTGGTTTAATATCCAATCTTCCGAAACTTGCATGGCCGCCGCAGTTTGCAAAGCGCCATCTTGAGAAAAACCCATGGCCGAAGCAGTCAGAAGAACTAAAGTCGGTCTGAAATATTTGCCTTTCCTCTCCGGATAGTCGGCAATCAATTTTTGGTGCAACTCTGCTATTGCAGTATATTTCGAAGGAATTTTGCAAAAATCAGGGAATTTGATTAAATCGTAAAGATATTTTTTTATTACCGGCCAAACTTTATCCCGCTTCTCAGCCAAAACTTCCTCAAAATTAACATCACCCATTTAGCGTATTTTACCATTAAGTTGCAATTAATCCTTGGCTATTGTTAAATAAAGGTATGCAAAATTTGCTTGCTCAAGTTGACATTGGGAAAGAATGAAT
>Ga0210024_1004952_pt1 | contig 10212 bp, 8 predicted proteins | sample CryGeymeta201525_FD_183988 | JGI IMG/M metagenome (GOLD analysis project Ga0210024, IMG submission 183988) | Groundwater microbial communities from Crystal Geyser aquifers in Utah, USA - Crystal Geyser metaG 2015-25 (SPAdes) (version 2) | ecosystem: Environmental > Aquatic > Deep subsurface >... | reverse complement strand
GCGACGATCCTTGCAGCGGACGCAGAAACGCCTGCTGCGGCGCAAGCGCCGGATGATGCTGACGACACCGATGGCCGCGAGAGACGTGTGGCTCCGGTCGCTCCGCAATGCGGAGAGGACGGACGATCCGTTTTCCGTCGCGATCCGCCCTGCGAGGCCGCAGCGGTCGACGAACCACGCACCAGGATCGGCGACAGAGCGCCCAGCCCGGAGCCGACCGCGCCGCAGTGACGCTGGATCGCGAACGCGACAGAGGGAAGCGCGTAGGAAGAAAGACAAGCCATCCTCTGTCGTCCCGACCTTCTCTCATAGAGGCCGGAGCGACAGAGGCGGCGTCAGGCTGAAGAAAAGCAGCGCACATACTGTGCGACGGCGCGCGTTCGACCGCGTCGCTGCTGCGGCGGCCGCAGGGCGCAGGCCGTGGCGCAAGCGTGCATTCTCGCAGTGCAGCACCCCGGGGCGCGGGCGCCCGGCGATGATCGCAGCTCCATCTGACAGCGGCGCGCGCGGCGACCAAGAGCAGGGAGCGAAAAGCAAAAGGAGCAGTGCTTGCGCTCTGCGCCGGCCCCCGGTGCGAGGCCAACGCAGGACGCGATCGCCAAAGCGGAAAAAGAAAAGCGGCGCGAAAGGGATGGGGCACGACGGCCGTTGGGCTCAATCACCCGATCGTAAGCGCTCCTGACCCCGTCAACGGGTCCTTGACCCCGGCAATCGTGACCGGGAAACCCCGAGGAGACCGTCATGAACGCACTCACCCACCACCACGCTTTCGCATCGTCGGCCGCGCTCGCGGCGTTGCGCGCCGACATCGCGGCCCGCCGCAAAGCGCGCGCCGTCAATCTGGCGATCCACGCCCGCCAGCATGGTTCGGCGCTGCTCGCGGTCGCGCGATTCCGACTCGACCGCAGCGCACAGACCGCGCTCAGTCGGCTTGTGGCCGCAGGCTGCGCCGAAGATCGATGGATGCCCGCGACAACCCGCGATCTGCGGGCTGTCGTCAGGGGACTCGGCGTCGCCATCGCCCGTCGGGCGGAGGGCGCCGTGACCGACGCGCTTGCGTGGCATCTCGATCGGTTGCGTGAGATCTGCGCTCAGGACGCCCGTATAGCTGCGCTCGAAGCAGTGCTGGAAGCGCACTGGCCGGAGGGCCTGAAGGCTTTACGTCCGCGCGGCGCCAAAGCCAAACGATAGCGCGGCAGGCGGAGCTGAGCCGCTCTGGAGCGGCGGCGTGGCGACGAGCGCCGCCGCGTCGCCGCCCGACCCGCCACGGCGAGCCCCTGCGGCCCGCCGACTTTGACACCAGCCGGAATCCTCCGAAAGCCGGGTCAGGGAGTTCCCCATGCAGACCTCGCTCCCCATGCAGACTTCTGCAAACTTCGTCACTGCCACCATCGACATGCTGCTCGACGACATCGCGCCGCCCTGCCTCGAAGAGATCCGAGCGGACCCAAAAACCCGCGACCGCCCCAGCCTCGGCGCCGCCGCCGACCGGCTCGAGGCCTGGCTCTCGGAACTGAGCGGGAGCGCGCGAGATGCAGCGATCACTCCCGCGCGGCTCGACGACGCGCTGCGCGCCGCGTTCCTGTGCGCGGCGGGCCGCGGCCGGATCCTTGTCACCGTCGCGCGCGCGCGCTTCGAGGCATCTTTCGAGATGGCCGCCATCGGCGTCGCGTTGGTCGAAACCATCAGAGAGGTTGCGGTGACGCTGGACGCCGCGCGCGGCTCCAACGTTGCGGACAATTTCGACAGCTGGCGCGATGGTCTCATGAATACAATGTTCGCGCGCGCGAAGGACGCGGCGGCGGCGCAGCGCGACAATCCGTGATCATCCGCGAGGCGGCGGGCGCGTTGGAAGTCGGCGGGGCGCGCCCGTCGCGCCCCGTCCTTCAGGCGGCGGCCCTCGCCGCCTGATCCCCCGGCGTGGCGGCAGCCTCCACCTCCGCGATCGCAAGCAGCATGCCGACCGCGCGCTCATGCGCCTCGTCGACTTCGCCCAGCAGGCGCAACCGGCGGCCGCAGGTCAGCGCCCGCAGGCATTTGAGAACTGCGGGTGGCGCTGTCACGCCGCCATCCGCCCGAGACAGCGCCGCCGGCTCGATAACGAGAGGCTCGCGATTTGTGCTCGCCGGATCGATCGCCTCCAGGCGCTTCAGACGATCCTCCGCGTCAAGCGTCACGCGCAGTATAGTGACGGTTGATGATCTGGTCATGCTCGTGACCCGCGATCGCCTGCCGGATGTGCGCGCCGCACGCGCCGCCGCCAGCGGTTCGGTCGGCGCCGGGCGAAGACGGAGGCCGAGCTCGGAGAGCAGGCGTGCGTCGACCTGGTCGGTCTTTCCGATCACCCCCATCGCGCGCGCGAAGTCACGCGCCCGGCGCGGGTTCACGCGGCTGAAGCGGAGTACGGCTGCCTCGAGCGCCGCGCGCAGGAGGTGATCGTAGCCCCCGCTCGCTTCGAAGGCGACCCACGCTCCTTCCTTGGCGCACGCAGCTGCGAAGGCCCGCAATGCCGCCGGTGCGTTGTCGATGCGGCGCGCGCCGTGCTGGGGATGGTGAATGTCGAGCCAGGCCTTGGCAACATCGACGCCGACAAAGACTTCCTGCATCATGACCCCTGTTCTTGTACTGCGGGGTCTGCGGCAACAGCCCCTGTCAACTGTTCAGGGTGACAACCGAAGAAGCGGACGGCTCCCGCGCCGCGTACGGGCTCTATCACCCCCGGAGGCTCACGGGATGCCGTCCGCAAGCGCAGGATAGCAGAAAGCCAAAAGACAGGAGGCTCCGCGCGCGGCCTCCTCATACACCATCACCGGGAACGCTACCCGTATTCATCCGGTGAGGACCGCCTTCTGATGCAGCGCTTGGTGTGCGAGCCAATGGCGCGTCGAGGGCGGCGGCGAGAGCCGTGAGTTGTTCTTCTAATGTTCCGTTCCGTTATGTTCCGAAACCCCCCGAATTAAGGCCGTTTGAAGCGAAATGAAAGGGCTATGCCCCCGGATGCTTTCTTGTAAGCTATTGTTTTATATTAGTTATATTTTTCGCACAGTGGTAGAGCACTCCGTTGGTAAGGGAGAGGCCGAGAGTTCGAGTCTCTCCAGCAGCACCATCTCGCGCCTGCCTCACAGCGCCGATCGGCCCCCTTTCGACGCCGTGTTGAACGCGGCTGCCGGCGCGCGCGGCGGGGGGATCGCAAGCCGCCCGGACCCCGCGCCTTGCCGCCTGTCCCGCCCGGTTGTATGACGCCCGCGCCGCCCGCAGGCATTCAGGACCGTCGCCATGCCCCGCCCCAATCCGCGCCTCGTGATGAAATTCGGCGGCACCTCGGTGCGCGACATCGCGCGCATCCGCAACGCCGCGAGCCGGGTGATGCGGGAGATCGAGCGCGGCTATGACGTGGCGGTGGTCGTCTCGGCGATGGCGGGCGAGACCAACAAGCTGGTGGACTGGGTGCGCGAGGCCGCCGCCGCGCCGGGCGAGAAGACGCCGTTCTACGACGCGCGCGAATACGACGCCGTGGTGGCCTCGGGCGAACAGGTCACCGCCGGGCTGATGGCGCTGACGCTGCAGCGGATGGGCGCGCCCGCGCGCTCGTGGCAGGGCTGGCAGATCCCGCTGCGCACCACGGCGGCGCACGGCGCGGCGCGCATCGAGGGCATCGACGCCGAGATGCTCGACCGCAAGTTCGAGGAGGGCCTGCACGCGGTGATCGCAGGCTTTCAGGGCGTCGGCCCCGACGGGCGGGTGACGACGCTGGGGCGCGGCGGCTCCGACACCTCCGCCGTCGCCTTCGCCGCCGCGCTGGGCGCCGAGCGCTGCGACATCTATACCGACGTCGATGGCGTCTATACCACCGACCCGCGCATGGAGCCGCGCGCGCGCCGTCTTGACCGCATCTCCTATGAGGAGATGCTGGAGCTGGCGTCGCTGGGCGCCAAGGTGCTCCAGACCCGATCGGTGGAGCTGGCGATGCGCCACCGGGTGCCGCTGCGGGTGCTGTCGTCTTTCGACGACGGACCGGGAACGCTGGTGTGCGACGAGGAGAACATCATGGAGAGCAATGTGGTCAGCGGCGTCGCGTTCCAGCGCGACGAAGCGAAGGTGACGCTGCTCGGCGTCGCCGACCGGCCCGGCGTCGCCGCCTCGATCTTCGGCCCACTTGCGGAGGCCGGGGTGAACGTGGACATGATCGTGCAGAACATTTCCGAGGACGGGCTGACCGACATGACGTTCTCGACCTCCGCCGAGGATCTGGCGCGCGCCACCGCGACACTGGAGGCCGCGCGCGACGCGATCGGCTTTCGCCGCATCGTCTCGGACGACGACGTGGCCAAGGTCTCGGTGGTCGGCATCGGGATGCGCAGCCACGCGGGCGTGGCGCAAAAGATGTTCTCGGCGCTGGCGGCGGAGGGCGTCAACATCAAGGTCATCACCACCTCCGAGATCAAGGTGAGCGTGCTGGTGGACCGCAAATACCTCGAATTGGCGGTGCGGGCGCTGCACGACGCCTTTGAGTTGCATACCGCCTGAGCACTCGCCTATAGCGGGAGATCGGCAAGAGCTGGAGCGGGCCGCAGAAGCGGCCGCGCGGGGGGAGACCGAGCGCATGACGCCTACGCCAGGCATCGGATCGCGCGCGATGCTGCGCCGCCTGCGTCAGGTGATGGCGGAGCCGGGCGACGGCCAGCAGCGCCTTGACAAGATCACCCAGGTGATCGCGGTCAACATGGTCGCCGAAGTGTGCTCGATCTACCTCAAGCGTGAGCCGCGCGTGCTGGAGCTGTTCGCCACCGAGGGCCTGCGCAAGAGCGCGGTGCACAGTGTGCGGCTGCGCGTCGGCGAGGGGCTCGTCGGCCAGATCGCCCAGCGGGCCGAGCCGCTGACCACCGACGACGCGCCCCACGCGCCGGGGTTCCAGTATCTGCCCGAGACCGGCGAGGAGATCTATCGCGGCTTTTGCGGCGTGCCGATCCAGCGGCTGGGCAAGATCCTCGGCGTGCTGGTGGTGCAGAACACCGCGCGGCGCGCCTATCAGGAAGACGAGATCGACGCGCTGGAGATCGTCGCGATGGTGATCGCGGAGATGGCCGAATCCGGCGCGTTGTCGGCGGGGCGCGAGGTCGCGCGGCGCGGGCCGCTGACCGCGCACGGCGTCGGCGCGGCGGAGGGCGCGGCAATCGGCGTGGCGCATCTGCACGATCCCAAGGTGCTGATCGCCAACCCGATCGTGGACGACGTCGCCGCCGAGCGCACGCGGCTGCGCGACGCGATGGCGGCGTTGCAATCGGAGGTGGACCGGCTGCTCGACACCGACGTGCTGAAAAGCGGCGGCGAGCACCGCGACGTGCTGGAGACCTACCGCATGTTCGCCCACGACAAGGGCTGGCTGCGGCGGCTCGACGAGGCGGTGGCCTCGGGCGTGGTGGCGGAGGTTGCGGTGGAGCGGGTGCAGTCTGCGGCGCGCGCGCGCATGGAGCGGGTGGCCGACCCCTACCTGCGCGAGCGGCTGCACGACCTCGACGACCTCGCCAACCGGCTGTTGCGGCTGCTGAGCGGCGCGCAGTCGCCGCCGCCGCCGGAGAACGCGATCCTGATCGCGCGCTCGATCGGCCCGGCCGAGCTGCTGGAGTTCGGCGGGCGGGTGCGTGGCGTGGTGCTGGAGGAAGGCTCGGCGGGCGGCCACGCCGCCATCGTCGCGCGCGCGCTGGGCATCCCGCTGGTGGTGCAGGCGCATGGCGTGGTGGCCGAGGCCGAGAGCGGCGAGCCGGTGATCGTGGACGGCGACGCGGGCGAGGCGCATCTCCGCCCAGAACAGGGCGTGCTCGACGCCTTCAACGAAAAGCTGGCGCTGGAGGCGGAGGCGAAGACCCTCTACCGCGCGCTGCGCGACGCCCCGGCCGAGACGCGCGACGGGGTGCGGCTGTCGCTCAGCATGAACGCGGGCCTGCCGTCCGACATGGCCAACCTCGCCGAGTGCGGCGCCGACGGCGTCGGCCTCTACCGCACCGAACTGATGTTCATGATCCGCGCCACCATGCCCGGCCGCGACGCGCAGGCGGAGATCTACGCGCGCATCCTCGACGCGGCGCAGGGGCGGCGGGTGGTTTTCCGCACGCTCGACATCGGCTCCGACAAGATCCTGCCCTACATGCGGCGGATCGACGAGGAGAACCCGGCGATGGGCTGGCGCGCGGTGCGCTTCGGGCTGGACCGCCCCCGGCTGATGGCGATGCAGCTTCAGGCGCTGCTGCGCGGCGCAGGCGCGCGGCCCCTGAGCGTGATGTTTCCCTTCGTCGCCGAGCCGTCGGAGTTCCACGCCGCGCGCGCCATGCTGCTGCGCGAGCGCGACCGGCTGGCGGGCCACGGCCACCCCACGCCCGAAATGCTTGAGATCGGCGTGATGCTGGAGACGCCGTCGCTGGCGTTCGCGCCGCAGGCGTTCTTTCGCGCGGTCGATTTCGTCTCGGTCGGCGGCAACGACCTGCACCAGTTCTTTTTCGCCGCCGACCGCGGCAACGAGCGGGTGCGGCGGCGCTATGACACGCTCAACGCCGCCTATCTGCGCTTTCTGCAAGGGGTGCTGGCGCGCTGCGCCGACGCGGGCGCGCCGGTCAGCTTTTGCGGCGAGGCGGCGGGGCGGCCGCTGGAGGCGCTGGCGCTGGCGGCGCTGGGGTTCCGCGCGGTCTCGACCCGGCCCTCGGCGGTGGGCCCGGTCAAGCGGCTGTTGCGCGCCATCGACCTTGGCGAGGCGGCGCGGGTGCTGTCCGACGCGATGGCGCGCGACGCGCCGGTGCGCGACGCGCTCGACGCCTGGGTGCGCGGCGCGCGCGCGCTTGCGCAATGAGGAATTGCGGCTGACGCGCATGGCCGCCGGGGCGGCGTGCGATATACTCTCTCTGCAGATTGATCTGGGAGGATCGCCGTCATGCAGATGCCCGAACCCGATGCGCGCGTGATCGCCCGGCGCGACGAGATCTTGCGGCGGCTTCGCGACGTGCTGCCCGAAGACGCGATCATCAGCGCCGAGGCCGAACTGCGCGCCTATGAATGCGACGCGCTGACCGCCTACCGCTGTCCGCCGCTGGCGGTGATCCTGCCGCGCTCGACGGAGGAAGTCGCCGCCGCGCTGCGCCTGCTCCACGGCATGGGCGTGCCGGTGGCGCCGCGCGGCTCCGGCACGTCGCTGGCGGGCGGCGCGCTGCCGACCGCCGATTGCGTGGTCCTTGGCGTGGCGCGGCTCAACAAGGTTCTGGAGACGAACTATCCCGACCGCTATGTGCGCGTGCAAACCGGCGTCACCAACCTCAGCGTGACCGGCGCGGTCAGCGACGCGGGGTTCTTCTACGCGCCCGACCCCTCGTCGCAGCTCGCCTGCGCCATCGCGGGCAACATCGCGATGAACTCGGGCGGCGCGCATTGCCTGAAATACGGCGTGACCACCAACAACCTGATGGGCGTGACCATGGTCAGCATGGCGGGCGAGGTGATGGAGATCGGCGGCGCGCATCTCGACGCGCCGGGGCTCGACATTCTCGGCGTGCTGTGCGGCTCCGAGGGCCAGCTTGGCGTGGTGACCGAGGCGACGCTGCGCATCCTGCGCAAGCCCGAGGGCGCGCGGCCGATCCTGTTCGGCTTCGAGAGCTCCGAGATCGCGGGCGCCTGCGTCGCCGACATCATCCGCGCGGGGGTGATGCCGGTGGCGCTCGAGTTCATGGACGGCCCGGCGATCCGCGTCTGCGAGGATTTCGCGCAGGCCGGCTATCCGGTCAACGCGGGCGCGCTGCTGATCGTCGAGGTCGAGGGCGGCCCGGCGGAGATCGACGACCAGCTTTCCCGCATCCGCGCAATCGCCGAGCGTCACGCGCCGATGGCGGTGCGCGAGGCGCAGAGCGCCGAGGAGGCGGCGGCGATCTGGCTGGGCCGCAAGTCGGCTTTCGGCGCCATGGGCCAGATCAGCGACTACATGTGTCTGGACGGCACGATCCCGATCGGCGCCCTGCCCCATGTGCTGCGCCGGATCGGCGAGATGAGCGCCGACTACGGCCTCGGCGTCGCCAACATCTTTCACGCGGGCGACGGCAACATGCACCCGCTGATCCTGTTCGACGCCAACAAGGCGGGCGAACTGGAGAAATGCGAGGCGTTCGGCGCCGACATCCTGCGGCTGTGCGTCGAGGTCGGCGGCTGCCTGACCGGCGAGCATGGCGTGGGCGTGGAGAAGCGCGACCTGATGGACGTGCAGTTCACGGCCGACGACATGACCGCGCAGATGGCGGTGAAGGACGTGTTCGACCCCGCCTGGCTGCTCAACCCCGGCAAGGTGTTTCCGCTCGCCACGGTCGCGGCGCACCGGATGGCGGCGGAATGAGCGACGGCGTGGGACACCTGAACGTCGCCCGTCTGCGCCACGGGTGGGACGATCCCCGCTCCGCCGGTTTCGTGGACGCCGTCGGCGCGATCAACCGGCTGGCCGAACGCAGCGCGGGCTTTGTCTGGCGTCTGAGCGACGAGGCCGCCAGCGAAGGCCGCGCAGACACCGGCGAGGCTTTTGGTGATCCGCGCATGATCTGGTCGCTGTCGGTCTGGACGTGCGTCGATGCGCTGCGCCACTTTGTCACCCGAACCGCGCATGGCGCCTTCCTGCGCCGCCGGTCCGAGTGGTTCGCGCCGATGCCCGGCCCGACCTACGTCATCTGGCCGACCACCCTGGACGCGCGCCCGTCGCTGGCCGAAGCCGCCGAGCGGCTCGATCGCCTGGCCGCGCAGGGGCCGTCCCTCGCCGTCTTCGACTTCGACCACATCCCCGTGAAGTCCACGCCATGACCGTCGTCGCCGCCGAGGCGCCCGCCACCGAAGCCGAGCTTTCTGCACTGCTGACCGCCGCCGCGCAGGACGGAAGGCGGCTGGAGATCGTGGGCGGCGGCACGCGGCGCGGCTTTGGCGCGCCGGTGAACGCGGACGCAACCCTCTCCACCGCGCGGCTGGACGCGGTGCCGCTGTATGAGCCGCAGGCGCTGACGCTGGTGGCGGGCGCGGGCGCGCGGCTGGAGGAGGTCGCGGCGATGCTGGCCGCCGAGGGCCAGCGCCTGCCGTTCGAGCCGATCGACCATCGCGCGCTGCTGGGAAACCACGGCGCGCCGACGCTGGGCGGCATGGTCGCGGTCAACGCCTCCGGTCCGCGCCGCATCCAGGCGGGCGCCTGCCGTGACGCGACGCTCGGCCTGCGCTTCGTCGATGGGCGCGGGGCGGCGATCAAGAATGGCGGGCGGGTGATGAAGAACGTCACCGGCTACGATCTGGTCAAGCTGCACTGCGGCGCGTTCGGAACCCTTGGCGTGCTGACTGAGGTCGCCCTCCGCCTCCAGCCGATCCCTGAGACCGACGCGACGCTTGTCCTGCGCGGCCTCGACGACGCGACCGCCGTCGCCGCGCTCTCCGCCGCGCTCGGCAGCCCCTATGATGTGACCGGCGCCGCGCATGCCGGCGGCGAGACGCTGGCGCGGATCGAGGGTTTCGCGCCCTCGGTGGCTTACCGGGCGGAGCGGCTCCGCGAGACGCTGGCGGCGTTCGGCCCGGTCGAGATCGCCCGCGACGACGCCGACCGCTGGCGCGCGGTGCGCGACGTGACGCGGTTCGCCGGGCGGCCCGGCGCGGTGTGGCGGCTGTCGCTCAAGCCCTCCGACGGGCCGAAGGCCGCAGCGGCGATCCGCGAACAGGCGCAGGTCGAGGATGCAGTCTACGACTGGGGCGGCGGGCTGGTGTGGCTGCTGACGCCGGACGCGGGCGACGCGGGCGAAGCGGTGGTTCGCGCCGCCGTCGCCCGCCTGGGCGGGCACGCGACGCTGGTCCGCGCCAGCGAGGCCACTCGCCGCCGCGTCGCGGTCTTTCACCCCGAACCGGCGGCGCTGGCGGCGCTCAGCCGGGGCCTGCGCGCGAAGTTCGACCCCGCAGGCGTCCTCAACCCCGGTCGCATGGCCGCCTGACGGCCCCGAGGAACGCGCATATGCAAACCACCTTCTCCGAGGCGCAGCTCGCCGACCCGCAGATGGCGACCTCGAACGCGATCCTGCGCAAATGCGTGCATTGCGGCTTTTGCACCGCCACCTGCCCCACCTATCAGGTGCTGGGCGACGAACTCGACAGCCCGCGCGGGCGCATCTACCTGATCAAGGAGATGCTGGAGAACGGCCGCCCCGCCGACGCGAAGACCGTCAA
>Ga0210024_1004946_pt1 | contig 10222 bp, 9 predicted proteins | sample CryGeymeta201525_FD_183988 | JGI IMG/M metagenome (GOLD analysis project Ga0210024, IMG submission 183988) | Groundwater microbial communities from Crystal Geyser aquifers in Utah, USA - Crystal Geyser metaG 2015-25 (SPAdes) (version 2) | ecosystem: Environmental > Aquatic > Deep subsurface >... | reverse complement strand
CACCATCGCCGCGGCCGTCATCCGGATCCGCAAGCGCAAACTGCCCGATCCGGACCATATCGCCAACGCCGGAAGTTTCTTCAAGAACCCGGTGCTGCCGGATGAGCAGGCACAGACCCTGATCGAACATCATCCCGGACTGCCGCACTGGCCCGACCGCAGCGGCCACACCAAACTCTCCGCGGCCTGGTTGATCGACCAACTCGGCTGGCGCGGCAAATCCGTCGGCGATGCAGCCGTCCACGACAAGCACGCCCTGGTTCTGATCAACCGCGGCAATGCCACCGGCGCTGACGTCCTGGAACTGGCGGGAGCAGTACGGGATTCGGTCGAGGAAAACTGCGGCGTGCGGCTGGAGGTCGAGCCGCTGCTGGTCGGAGAGTCACTCTGAATTCGACGCCTCGATATTCAGTGTTTCCATTGCAGATCACGACCGAAATCCCCGAGCGGCTCGCGGCGAAAATCAGTCTTTACTCTGGAGCATCTTTCGCAAATTTCGACGATGAATGTCGAGGCTTGTCCAGCCAGGCTTGTCCAGCGGGTCCGGTCGCACCATCGCGCATCGCAAGCGTGGTTCGATCACTGTAATTTGGTATAGTGTCCGTATGGATCTGTCATCCCGACAACGCGAAATTCTCGAGTACATCCATTCCCGCATCCGCGATGATGGATTGCCGCCAACGCGCGCTGAAATCAATCTCCACTTCGGCTGGAGTTCGCCGAATGCGGCTCAATCCCATTTGCGCGCGCTGCAGGCCAAGGGAGCGATCGAAATCAACAGTGGCCTGGCACGTGGTATCCGCCTGGTCGAACCGGCCCTGCTGCATGAGGGCCTGCCGCTGATCGGCAGGGTTGCAGCCGGCCGGCCGATTCTGGCGCTGGAGAATCAGGAACGCCGGATCGAGCTCGATCCACTGCTGTTCCGGCCGCGGCCTGACTATCTGCTGCGGGTTCAGGGCGAAAGCATGTGTGACGCAGGGATTTTCGACCGCGACCTGCTTGCCGTGCGGCGCGGCCCGGAAGCCGCTCACGGCGAAATCATCGTGGCGAGAATCAATGACGAAGTCACGGTCAAGCGGCTGCGACGGCGCGGACGCGGCATCTGGCTCGACCCGGCCAACCCGGATTTCCAACCGATTCAGATCGAGGCTGGTGATGACTTTGCGATCGAGGGTCGCGTCGTCGGCGTTATCCGCAGCCTGTAAGCGGCGGCTGCAGTCCGGGCCCGGAGCACTGATTCAGGAACATGATTCAGGGCTCAGAGCAGACGAAATTCATCGCGGTCTTCGAGGAAGCGGAAGCGCTCGCGCACCGAAGCGAGTGCATCGAAGTCCAATTCCACCAATACAATCTGCTCGGTCGCATCCATTGGACCCGCCAGCGCCTCGCCCAGCGGACCCCATGCACCCGAGCTGCCTGAATACTCCAGCCCCAGGCCATCGGTCCCGCAGCGATTGAGGCCGATCACGAAACACTGGTTCTCGATCGCGCGCGCCTTGAGCAGCGTTCGCCAGTGTTCGACGCGTGGTGCCGGCCAGTTGGCGACGAAGATCTGCAGTTCGAATTCCACGTCGTTGCGACACCAGACCGGGAAGCGCAGGTCGTAGCAGATCTGCAGATCCACCGTGCGCCCGTCCAGATCGGCCCGAACCCGTTGGGAACCGGCGCTATAGCGCTGGTCTTCGCCGCCAAAGCTGAACAGGTGGTGCTTGTCGTAGGTGGCCGTGCTGCCGTCTGGCCGCGCCAACACGAAGCGGTTGCAGATCTGCCCGGCATCGATCGCGACGATGCTGCAGGCAATCGCACCACGACGCTGCACTGCCTGGGCCCTGACCCAGTCGAAGTCGGTACCGGCCTCGAGTTCATTGAAGCGATCGCGGTCGCCGAGGAAGCCGGTGGTGCAGGTCTCGGGCAGCACATAGAGATCGCAATCCGGCTCACGATCGAGCAGTTCGGTCAGATGGGCCCGGTTGGCAGCCGGGTCGGCCCAGCGAGTGTCGGCCTGGACCAGTGCACAGCGCCAGGTCGAGGATGCAGTCAACAGCTCAGTCACGTCAGCACGGCAGGGATGGACTCAGCCACAAGCGTACACCGGGACGATCAGCGCCTGGCGTTGGACGCCGGTCGACCACTTGCGTGTATCCTTTTGTAACGCAATCACGAGCCAGAATCCAATGAAGCTTGCCCGCCCCGTTCTATGGATCGTCGTCCTGGCCTGGGTGCTGTTGCTGGTCGGTGGTCCCGGCTACAGGCTTGGACTGTGGGGCCTGGGCTTCGGCCTGCTGGGCGTGATGCGCTACGCCATGATTCTCGGCGTCATTGGTGCAGGTCTGGCGATCGTCCTGTTGCTGCTGCCACGCAGCCGCCGTGAGCGCGGCGGCACCGTGCTGGCCGCGCTGCTGCTCGGGCTGGCGGTGGTAGCAGTGCCAGTGTACATGCGCCAAAGCGCCCAATCGCTGCCAGCCATCCATGACATCACCACCGACACCGAGGTGCCTCCACGTTTCATCGATGCTTTGGCGCTGCGCGTTGGGGCGCCGAATCCGCCTGAATACGCTGGCGATGAAGTTGCGGCGCAGCAGCTCGAGGCCTATCCGGACATCCAGCCCTTGCTGCTCGATCACCCACCAGCCGCGGTCTTCGATGCGGCCCTCAACACCGCCCGCGAGCTGGGCTGGGAGATCATTGCCAGCGTTCCGGAGCAGGGCCGGATCGAGGCCGTCGATACAACACTCTGGTACGGCTTTCGCGATGATGTGGTGATCCGGATCCAGGCCGACGGCGAGGCGAGCCGGGTCGATGTGCGCTCCAAATCCAGGGTCGGCCGCAGCGATCTGGGCGCCAATGCCGCGCGCATTCGCGAGTTTCTGAACCAACTGGAGTGATTCTGGCAGCCACTTCGCTGCCGCTCCCGGGGTTCCCCTGCCCGGTCTGCGAGCAGCACGGCCCGCGATTGCTGGCGCGGCTCGATGAGCGTGACTACCTGCGCTGCAGACGCTGCGCGGCAACGTACCTGCCGCCTGAACAGCGGCCGAACCGCGAGGCCGAGCGGCGCGAATACCAATTGCACCGCAATGCCGTCGATGATCCCGGCTACCGAGCCTTTCTCGCGCGCCTCACGGTGCCATTGCTGAAGCGACTCGACCCGGATGCCGAAGGTCTTGACTATGGCTGCGGGCCGGGCCCGGCGCTGGCGGCGATGCTGCACGAGACCGGCCACCCGATGGCGGTCTGGGATCCGCTGTTCGCCCCGGACCGAAGCGTGCTGCAGCGCCGTTACGACTTCATCACCTGCACCGAGGTGATCGAGCACCTGCATCATCCGCGGCAGGTGTTCGAACAACTGCAATGCCTGTTGCACCCCGGTGGGCTGCTGGGCTTGACCACCTGCTTTCAGACCCATGATGCGCGCTTTGCCGGCTGGCACTATCGACGCGATCCGACCCATGTGTTGTTCTGGCGTCGCGAAACGCTGGAGTTCCTTGCTGGACAACTCGGCTGGTCGATCCTGTTTCCGGCCGATAACGTCGCCCTGCTGCAGCTGCCGAACAACTGAAAAGGTCCCGGGCGCTGTTAGAATCATGCCATACGCCCACCAATGGAGCTCGAAGCGCATGTCCAACCAAACCGCGACAACGCGCGAGATCGGCAGCTGGAAACACTGGCGGCTGGAACGCGACCTGGACGGTATCGCCTGGCTATACATCGACCGCGCGGGCGAGAAGGTCAACAGCCTGAGTTCGGAAGTGTTGCAGGAGCTCGGCGCGATCGTTGATCAGCTCCAGTCCGAGCCGCCGACCGGCCTGATTCTGATGTCGGCAAAGTACGGCAGCTTCATCGTTGGTGCTGACGTGCGCGAGTTCGATGCCAGCCGCGATGTTGCCATGCTGAGGGAAAACATCGTCAAGGTCCATGCATTGTTCGAGCGGGTCGAGCGGCTGCCCTTCCCCAAGGTCTGCGCCTTCGAGGGATTCTGCCTTGGCGGTGGTCTGGAACTGGCGCTGTGCTTCGACTGGCGGATCGCGCTGGATGATGATCGGACCCGAATCGGCTTCCCCGAAGTCAATCTCGGCATCTATCCCGGCTACGGTGGTTCGGGTCGTTCGGTCCAGACCATCGGCGGTCTGAAGGCGATGGAAATCATGCTGACCGGCAGAATGCTGCGCGCCCGCCAGGCGCGCGCGTTGGGCCTGGTCGACGAAACCGTTACGATTCACGGATCATTGCGCTGGGCGGCGCGTCGCGCGGTGCAGAAAAAGCGCCACCACAAGCTCAAGGGCCTGGTCAACAAACTGGCTGCGACCGGACCGGGGCGCAAATTTCTCTCCGGCCAGATGCGCAAGCAGACCCGGCGCAAGGCGCGCCCGGAACACTACCCGGCACCGTATCGGCTGATCGATGCCTTCGAGGCGCATGGCGATTCGCAGTCGGCGATGATCCGCGCCGAGGCCGAGCATATTCCCGAGCTGCTGGTCGGCGAGACCTCGACCAACCTGCGTCGGGTGTTCCGCCTGATGGAATCGCTCAAGGCCCAGGGCAAGAAGAGCGACTTCAAGGCCCGGCGGGTGCATGTCATCGGCGCCGGCGTGATGGGTGGCGACATTGCTGCCTGGTGTGCACTCAGAGGCATGGAAGTCACGCTGCAGGATCGTGAGCTGAAATACATCGAACCGGCCCTGAAGCGCGCGGCCGGCCTGTTTCGCAAGAAGCTCAAGACACCGACCGCCGTAGCTGCTGCCAAGGCGCGGCTGCGCGCCGACCTCGAAGGCGATGGTGCCGCGCGCGCCGACGTCGTGATCGAGGCCATTTTCGAGAACCGTGAGGCCAAGCGCGAACTGTTCAGTGCGCTGAAGGACAAGATCGGAGCGCACACACTGGTTGCGACCAACACCTCGGCGATTCCGCTGGCAGAGCTTGCCGACGTGTTCGACGACCCGTCCCGCCTGATCGGCCTGCACTTCTTCAATCCGGTCGCGGCCATGCCGCTGGTTGAGGTGGTTTACGACACCACCACCGACAGCGACCGGGTCAACGATGGATCCAGCTTCGCGACCCAGATCGGAAAGTACGCGCTGCCGGTAACCTCGACCCCGGGCTTTTTGGTCAACCGCGTGCTGGTTCCCTACATGTACAAGGCCATGACACTGCATCGCGACGGTATTCCGAAGGAAGCGCTGGACCGTGCCGCGGTGCAGTTCGGCATGCCGATGGGTCCGGTCGAGCTGGTCGATACGGTCGGCCTGGATGTCGGACTGGGTGTGATCGATACCCTGCTCGGCGACGCCGCCGGTGAAGACCGCAAGGTACTCGAAGCCATGGTCGAAGCCGGCAAGAAAGGCAAGAAGACCGGCGAAGGCTTCTACAAGTGGGAAAAAGGCAAGCCAGTTCGGGACGAGAACGCGCACAAGGGCCACGATCTGGAACAGATCGCGCACGACCTGATCCAGCCCTACCTCGACGAATGCCTGGCCTGCCTGCGTGACGACGTGGTCGAGAACGAGGACCTGCTCGACGCCGGCATGATCTTCGGTACCGGCTTTGCACCGTTCCGCGGTGGTCCGGTGCACTATATCCGCAGCACCGGGGTCAAGGCGGCGGCCGATGACTCATTGCTCGATGCAGCCCGCGGCAGACGCACCAGGAAACCGGCGTCCGGGCGGGCCGCGACCAAGGTCGATGACAGCGCATCCGATGGCGCTTCGAACGACAAAACCAGGGGCGCGGGCTCGAAGAAGACCACCAGAAAGAAGTCAGCCAGCAAGAAAGCTGTCCGGAAGAAATCAGGCAACAAGAAAAGCGCGAGCAAGAAAAGCGCCGCAGCCGCAACACCGGGCACAGCGCCCGCGCCGGAGCAAGACGCCGGCAGCGCGAACGACTCCGGCTCCACGAACCCATCGTCAAAGGACTGATCCATGAGCGAAGGCAAACTCAGGCGCATCGCGATCATCGGCGGCAGCCGGATTCCGTTCTGCCGTTCCAACACCCTGTACGCCGATCAGACCAACATCGACATGTTGACTCGGGCAATCCAGAGCGTGGTCGACAAGCACGGTCTGGCAGGCGAACAGATCGACAAGGTCATCGCCGGTGCAGTGACGGTGCATTCGAAGGACTGGAACCTGGCGCGCGAAGCCGTGCTCTCGACCACCCTGTCACCCCTGACATCCGGCATTACCTTGCAACAGGCTTGCGGCACCAGCCTGCAGGCTGCAATGCTGGCCGGCGCCGAGATCGCGACCGGGGCGATCGACTGCGCCATCGTCGGCGGCACCGACACCACCAGCGATCCACCGATCGTGTTTCAGCGCCGCTTCGCCCAGCGCCTGGTCAAGCTCGGGCGGGCACGAAGCTTCAAGGACAAACTGGCCGCGTTCAAGGGCTTTTCGCCCTCTGAACTTGCACCGTTGGCACCGCAGAATGGTGAGCCCCGCACCGGCCTTTCGATGGGCCAGCATTGCGAGCGCATGGCCCGGGAATGGGAGATCTCCCGAGTCGAGCAGGACGAGCTGACCCTGGCCAGCCATCACGCCGCGGCCCGGGCCTGGGACGAGGGATTCTTCGACGATCTGGTGATCAGCCATGCCGGGGTCGTGCGCGACAATAATCTTCGCCCCGATAGCGACATGCAGCAGCTGGCCAAGCTCAAGCCAGTGTTCGACCGCTCGGCCCGCGGCTCGCTGACGGCCGGTAATTCCAGCACGCTGACCGACGGCGCGGCCGCTGTGCTGCTGGCTTCCGAGGCATGGGCAACCAAGCACAAGTTGCCGGTCCAGGCCTGGCTGACCGCCAGCCGAACTGCATCGGTAGACTACGTGCATGGTGACGAAGGCCTGCTGATGGCACCAACCGTGGCCGTGGCCGAGATGCTTAAGCGTGCGAATTTGTCACTACAAGAATTTGATTTTTATGAAATTCATGAGGCATTTGCCGCACAGGTATTGTGTACTCTAAAGGCCTGGGAGTCGGACGACTACTGCCGCGACCGGCTTGGATGGGACGCCGCCCTCGGCTCTATCGATCGCTCGAAGATGAACGTCACTGGAAGCTCACTGGCGATCGGCCATCCGTTCGCCGCCACCGGCGCACGGATCGTGGCCACGCTGGCCAAGCTGCTGGAGCAGAAAGGCTCCGGCCGCGGCCTGATCTCTATCTGCACCGCCGGCGGCATGGGCGTGACTGCGATCCTCGAGCGCTGAGGCGGCTCGAACCCGATCCTGCGCGGGGCCGGCCTTGCTGGTCCTGCTGCCGTGCTGGAAATTTGCGTGCGCATCATCGCCCACACCTGTTCGAACACTGAAATTGTTTGCGCGCTTGGCCGGGCAGACTGGCTAGTCGGCATCGATGATCATTCCGATCATCCGCCTGAGATGGTCGCCGGGCTGCCCCGGATCGGGCCGGATCTCGACATCGATGTCGAACGCATCCTGGCGCTGAAGCCCGATCTGGTGCTCACCTCGCTGACCGTGCCCGGGCACGAGCGCTGCCTCGAACGGATCCGGGCCACAGGCGTGCCATATATCGTGACTCGTCCGCAAAGCCTGGCCGAGGTCGCCGCCGATATTCTTACGATCGGCGAGGCGCTGGATGCGCTCCCGGCAGCCGCAGCACTTGCCGCCCGGTTCGACCGCGTCCGGCAGCTGGAACCAGGGGATGCACCGGTGCCGATCCTGGTCGAGTGGTGGCCGAAGCCGGTGATCGTGCCGGCCCGCGATTCCTGGGTCAACGAGATGCTCGAGCTGGCCGGCGCTGTCAACCCCTTCGCCGACCGAACCGGCGAAAGCGTGCAGGTGAGTACCGAGGAAGTCCTGACGGCCGCGCCCCAGGCGGTGGTGATGAGCTGGTGCGGCGTCGAGGAATCGAAGTATCGCCCGCATATCGTCGCCCGGCGCGACGGCTGGGAACAGATACCGGCGATCCGGAACCATCGGATCTTCGCCGTCAGCGAGGCCTGGCTCGGTCGGCCGGGCCCGAGGCTGCTCGAGGGCATCGAGCGACTGCGCCGGATCGTCGAGCAGTGCTGCGACATGCGGGCCTGAGCCGCGAGCGTCGCGATCCAGCCCAAGGCGGTGAATGCGGCGACTCCGCGCGTACAATACCGCGCATGACTTCATCCGTTCCCGATATCGATGCCGACCTGCCCGCAGTCGGCCTGGTCAGCCTCGGCTGTCCGAAGGCGCTGGTCGATTCCGAGCAGATCATCAGCGGTCTGAAAAGCCGCGGTTACCGGCTGGTCAATGATCACGCCGAGGCCGACCTGGTGGTGGTCAATACCTGCGGCTTCATCGACGCGGCCAAGGCCGAGTCACTGGAGGCCATCGGCGAGGCGCTGCATGTCAACGGCAAGGTGCTGGTGACCGGTTGCATGGGCGCCAAACCCGACGCGATCGCCGCGATCCACCCGAAGGTGCTCGGTATCACCGGACCGCATCAGTCCGAGGCCGTGATCGAGGCCGTACACCGGCATCTGCCGCGGCCGCATGACCCCTACCTCGACCTGGTGCCGCCCGGCGGGCTGAAGCTGACCCCGGGCCACTACGCCTACCTGAAGATTTCCGAGGGCTGCAATCACCGCTGCAGCTTCTGCATCATCCCGGCAATGCGCGGCGACCTGGTCAGCCGACCGATCGGAATGGTGCTGCATGAGGCCGAGCAACTGGTCGAGCGCGGCGTGCGCGAGCTGATGGTGATCAGCCAGGACACCAGCGCCTACGGCGTCGACCTGCGCTACCAGCGTGATTTCTGGAAGGATCGGGAGATCGAGACCCGGCTGGTCGATCTGGCGCGCGAACTCGGCGAACTCGACGCCTGGGTGCGGCTGCACTACGTCTACCCGTATCCACATGTCGACAGGATCATCCCGCTGATGGCTGAGGGTCGCATCCTGCCCTACCTCGATATTCCGTTCCAGCATGCCAGTCCGACCCTGCTCAAGTCGATGAAGCGCCCGGCCGCGGCCGAGAACACGCTGGCGCGGATCCGCGCCTGGCGCGAGATCTGTCCGCAGCTGGTGATCCGTTCGACCTTCATCGTTGGTTTCCCCGGCGAGACCGAGGACGACTTCCAGCGCCTGCTGGACTGGCTGAGCGAGGCGCAGTTGGAGCGGGTCGGCTGCTTCCGCTATTCAGCCGTCGAAGGGGCTGCGGCCAATGCGCTGGCCGATCCGGTGCCGGAGGCGCTCAAGGACGAACGCTGGCATCGCTTCATGCAGCATCAGCAATCCATCAGCCGAAGCCGCCTGGCCGCGCGCGTCGGCCAGGTTGAACCGGTGATCGTCGATGCCGTCAATGGCGATCGGATCATTGCCCGAAGCTATGGGGACGCACCGGAAATTGACGGCAACGTAATCCTCCGGGGGGGCGAGACCAGCATCGAGCCCGGCAACTTCCTCGATGTCGAAATCGAGGGTCACGACGATTACGATCTGTTCGGACGCGTGCTGGCCGACCAGACCCCGGATTGACAGCGGCGTGTCGACTCGATCAGAGCGCCTCTGCGCGGATCACGGCAGCAGACTCAAGGCGTACAGACTGGCGCCGGTCCAGAGCACCAGGCCGACGAACCCGGCCAGATCGAGCACGCCGTCCTTAAGCTTGCCGATGTCAAGTTTCGGACGCAGCATCCGGGCCTGAGCGCCATTGCGGAAAATAACAAGCGGAAAATGCATGATCGGTCTCCATCGAGGTCTGGAGACCGATTGCATCATCGCCGGTTCTCAGAACCGGAGAATCACTCTGCTGATCATTTATCGCCGTGCCTGCAGGCGGGATTGATGCTCGACCGAGGCGGCTCGGAGAGTGAAGCGGCTCAATCGGATTGATCGGATTGCGCCGCCACCGTCATCTGGCCGATCAGCAGCGACGGCACCTGGATGTTGCGCCGGGTCTCGATATCGCTGCCCGCCGCCTCGAGCGCTGCAAACATCGAGCGCAGGTTGCCGGCGACGGTGATTTCCTCGACCGGGTAGGCAATCCTGCCGTTCTCCACCCAGAAGCCCGACGCACCGCGGGAGTAGTCGCCGGTCACCAGGTTGACTCCCTGCCCCATGACCTCGGTGACCACCAGGCCGCGATCCATCTGCCGAACCAGCGCATCGAAATCGGCCGTGCCGGGGGCAAACAGCAGGTTACGCACGCCGCCGGCGTTGGCTGTGGTTTCGAGCCCGAGCTTGCGCGCCGAGTAGCTGCCGAGCACGTATCGCGCCAGTCGGCCATGTTCGATCAGC
>Ga0210024_1004928_pt1 | contig 10261 bp, 10 predicted proteins | sample CryGeymeta201525_FD_183988 | JGI IMG/M metagenome (GOLD analysis project Ga0210024, IMG submission 183988) | Groundwater microbial communities from Crystal Geyser aquifers in Utah, USA - Crystal Geyser metaG 2015-25 (SPAdes) (version 2) | ecosystem: Environmental > Aquatic > Deep subsurface >... | reverse complement strand
CGCATTGCCCACATTGGGTCTGGGGCAGGATGGCATCAATTTTGTCCACCATCGGGTTACCCTCGACGCGGAACTTGATCGCGGCAAAACCCAGCACCGCGCCCAGCACGACGGCAATCTCCAGCATAACCAACAAGGCGCTCAACATTATTTGATTAACCCGGAGAAGCCCATAAAGGACAGGCTCATCAGTCCGGCAGTGACCATGGCAATCGCAGAGCCTTGGAAAATTGGGGGAATATCCGAACCCTCCATGCGTTCGCGCAGGCCGGCAAACAGCACCATCACCAGCGTGAAGCCGATCGCGCCGCCCATGCCGAAGAACAGGGATTCCATGAAATTATGTTTGGCCTGTACGTTGAGCAGCGGAATACCCAGCACCGCGCAGTTGGTGGTTATCAGCGGCAGGTAGATGCCCAGCACCTGATTGAGTTCAGGGCTGGTTTTTTGGATGACCATTTCCGTCAGTTGCACGATGCCTGCAATCACAACGATGAAAGATAGCGTGGTGAGGTAGGCCAAGTCAGGGCCTAACAGGTAATGGTTGATCAGATAACTGCTGCCGGATGCCAGCGTCAGCACAAAGGTGGTGGCAGCCCCCATGCCGATGGCGGCTTCCAGTTTCTTGGAAACGCCCATGAATGGGCATAGCCCGAGTATTTTGACCATCACGATGTTGTTTACAAACACCGCACTGAGCAAGATCAGCAGATATTCAGTCATTGGCATACTTTCAAAATGAGCTGCGGATTATCCTGCGATTCGGGTCAGTCTACAACCGCTTTGTCTGCATAACGATATGGCGGAAAGTTATGAGATGCCAGTGCGGTTGCTGAAGCCGAGCAGTTAATCCTAAATCTTTTTTCGTCCACGAAAAACACGAAAGTCACTAAATAAATCAACAGCTTAAATATGTTTAGCGATTCACCCGTCAGGTGATCGAGTTAATCGTGATAGGTATTTGAATTTGTTCGTGTTTTTCGTGGGCAAATACTTTTTCCAGGTTAATGATGCAAATCATGCAGCGATTTGCTGGCAGCCTCTATATTTGGCTGGCACCTTCGCGAGAGAAGCGGTGACAGTGGCCTTTTGATGAGCGGGCTTTGAATGGTGAATTGTTTTATCCGGAACCCGGTTAAGGGAGCTGTTATTTCATGTCGGACTAGTCAAGCTGGGAGAAAGACTCGTCCGGCGACCACATGCCACGATGATTTTCTGGCTCAGAAACCAGAAACTCACGCAATCTCAGCGTAGTGGCACCCATCTGGTCAGTCGGGCTATGGCGGACGAAATGACGCCCCGCATGGCGGTCACTATGCGCAATATGACCACTAAACCAATCCAGTAGAAGAAGTTGGGTACGGAAGGAGAGGTGGACTACATCGCAGTTTTCGGTGTCAAACGCTTCCTTGATAGTCGTGAAGTATTCGATAACTCGAGTGTGTTCACGCAGGTGTTCTTCCGCGTAGGGATAATTATATTGTGCCATCAATTCCGCTTCCTCTTCCCGGCTTTCCTTGAAATGGCTGGCAAGGTAGCTGAAGATCAAACGAATTTCGGTGAGATTGACGGCAATTGAAGCCTCAATAAACTCATTTACTTTGTTGAAGAGGTATCGGTGAGACTGGTCAATGACAGGGATGTGGATCTGATATTCCTTGCGCCATTCCATCTGTGTGTTCAATTCGCCGGTGGTGAAGTGCTGTCCGGTGGTTTGATATTGTTTACAACGCGAAAGATAAATGTGTGCCGGAATGTCCTTGGGGGTGTTTTCAATGCAGATGGCGAGCAACTTTATTGCAGATTCGATATCCTTCATGTGGTAATAGGCGAGTGCAGATTCAAATCTGGTTTTGTCCGCACGTTTGCGATCTCTTAGCTTGACCGGGTCGTTGTCGAATACCTCATAGATGGATAGCGGTTGGGTTTTGCCCTTGACGCGGATTCTATCCAGAAAGCGGATGTCGTACTTGCCTGGAATGGCGAGGTCATAAAGTGTGTTCTGGCTGATCAATAACGGGGTGTAATAGGTCTTGGTTGCGTTCTCAATACGGGAGGTCAGGTTGACTGCATCGCCGATAACGGTGGTATCCATCCGGGCCGGGCCGCCGACAGTACCTATCATGACCAGGCCAGTGTTCAATCCAAGGCCAATTTGCAGTGGCGCGTAACCCGCACTCGCGCGACCGGAATTGTATTTGTCAAGTTTTTCCAGCATATGGATTGCGCCACGCAACGCATCATCCGCACCTTGTGTGAAGAGTGCCAGAATGGAATCGCCGATATATTTGTCAATAATGCCGCCGTGAGTGCTGATGACGGGCTCCATCTGTGCAAGATAGGCGTTTAGAAAATCGAAGTTTTCCTGCGGGGTCATGTTTTCGGAAAGCGTGGTGAATTCGCGAATATCCGTACTCATAATGGTCAGTTTGCGTTCAAACTGGTCACCGAGTTGCACGTCCAGGATGTTATCTCTTCCCATGAGTTTGAGGAGTTGGTGCGGAATCAGGCGGCCAAATGCGCTTTCGGTTTGTTTTAAAACTTCCAGCAATTTTTTATGTTCGTGAGTGGTTCTGTTGTTCATGAGTTCTTCTTGCGTCAGCTTTTCCTTAAGCAGGGTGAGCTGTGTCGTATTGCGGGTGTTATTCCATTCTGCACGCGAGGAACGACTGGCTAATCCGAGTATCGAGGCTATCAGGACACCGCTCAGAAACACGGTCCATTGCTTGTCAACTTCTGTGAAATAGATTGCTGCCACCAGTAAGGTCACGACAAAAACGGCTGCCATGGCAGACAGGTAGGGCTGGATCAGACGAATTATTTTACCAAAACGCATTTTGTATATTTCCCTTGTTTGGTCTGCGGAGATTATGCACCCGGTTTGTGGATCAATGTTTGTTGGCGCGTATGGCGGCGCAACTTTCGCCGACCAGTGCCGGGCCGCGATAGATCAGGCCGCTGTATAGCTGCACCAGCGATGCGCCCGCCCGGATTTTTTCGGCAGCGTCCGCGCCAGTCAGGATGCCGCCTACGCCGATGATGGGTACGGCACCTTGTAGCTCGGCGGCGAACTGGCGGATCACATCGGTGGATTTGTCGCCTATGGGAGCGCCGCTCAAACCGCCCGTTTCTGCGCCCTGCGGCAGGTTTTCGACCCCCACGCGCGACAAGGTGGTATTGGTGGCGATCACGCCATCAATACGGTGCTGCACCAGCAATCGGGCGATTTGGGCGATTTGTTCCCCTGCCATGTCGGGCGCGATCTTGAGGGCAATGGGTACATATTTGCCGTGCAAATCGGCGAGTTTCTGTTGCTCGGCCTTGAGCGAGGAGAGCAGTTCGTTTAACTCGGTTTCACCTTGTAGCTGGCGCAAATTTTTAGTGTTGGGCGAGGAGATGTTGATGGTGACATAGCTGGCATGTGCGTACACTTTGCGCAGGCAAATCAGGTAGTCGTCGCTGGCCTTCGCTATCGGGGTGGTCGCATTTTTGCCGATATTTATGCCCAAAATTCCTTTGAAATGAGCTTGTTGTACGTTTTTAACCAGTTGCTCAACCCCGTCATTGTTGAAGCCCATGCGGTTGATGATGGCCTGTGCAGACACCAGGCGGAACAGGCGCGGCTTGGGATTGCCGGGCTGGGGTAGCGGCGTGACCGTGCCGATTTCGATGAAGCCGAAGCCCAGTGCCGCCAGCCCGTTGATGCAGTCGCCGTTCTTATCCAGGCCAGCGGCCAGGCCGACGGGATTGGGGAAAGTCAGCCCCATCACGGTGCGCGGGTCATCGGCAATGCGCGGCGCGATCAGACCGCTCAAACCCAGCGAATATGCGGCATTCAGGCCGGTTAGCGTGACATGGTGTGCCGTTTCGGGATCAAGCTGAAACAGCGCGGAGCGTAGCAGAGCATACATATTCAAACCTTCGTTATCAACGTGGCGATCACTTACCACTCCCGTCTGTCGTCAACTTTTTTTGACAACGACAGGGATCGGGAATTTTTTCTTTTGCGTGAACAGGCTGCTACGCGACTTGCCGCGCCAGTTTTCTGCGATCACATCGCCCAGTTGCAAGCACACTAGGCCGAACAGGGCAAAACCGGCTTGCGCCAGCAGCGGGCTGGATAAATTGATTCGCAGGCTGGCATTCATTTGGTAAGTCGCGACGGCGAGATTGCCCACCGTGATGCCGGCAAATGCCGTGCAAATAATACGCCCCCAGTCGCCGCTTTTCAGGCCGGAAAAAATTGTGCTTTCGTTCCATAAAATTTGCAAAGCGAGCAGCAGCAGCAGCGGCGCGAGCCAGAACAACCAGAATAATTGTGCTGTCCACGATGCGCCGCCGAGCAGTCCAAGCAGGGCGAGTGGCAGCAGAATGAAGGTCAACGTTTCGCCCCCGGCAGGTGTGAAAGCAGCGTGGAAGGCGAGGAATTTGAGTACGCCGGGAAACACGGCGAGCAGCGCGCGGGTGACGAGTACGGCGGGCGCGAGCAGCGCGAATAACGGGGTGTAGAGCAGAATTTGCACCGGCACAGAATTGTCTTGAGCCACGCTCCAACTCGCCACGAATAGGTTCAGGTAGCTAAGCAGCCAGCCGAGCAAGGCACTGGCGATACTCATACCGATGAAGTAATTTCGCTGCGTGCTGAAGGGACTGTTGCCGGTGAGACGTTTGACGGTGTGATTGACCAGCAGCACATAAAATAGCAGCATCAGACTGGTGCGTAGCGTGGGGGTCAAAGTTTCATCGGTGGCAGTGGCTGCGTTGACAGCGAGTTCTCCCCACGCGCCGCCGCTCAAGAAAAGCCCTGCCAGCGGCAACAGCAGCAGTGCAGCAACAAAAATAGCCAAACGTGTTTTCATGCGGTTTTTCCTTTTCTGGTTCGGGTTTATTCGGGGTTGTTCTGGTTGATGAGGTGCTTCAATTTAGTATCTCCCAGCTCCCATTTTGTAGACCTTGCGCGGGTTGGTATTGGGTCTTGTACGACATTTTTCGGCTGTCTTTGATCCAGTAACCGAGGTAAACATAATCCAACTCCAGTTTGCGGCACAGTTCGATTTGCCACAGTACGTTGTACACACCGAAACGTGCGCGCGGTAAATCAGGATCATAAAAAGTATAAACCGAGGATAGCCCATCGCTGAGCAAGTCAATCACGCTGATCATGCGCAGCACGCCTGGTTTATCCTGTGTCGAACTGGAGGGCTCGCGGAATTCTACCAGCAGTGTGTCAACATGGCTTTGCAATAAAAAGGTCTGATAGGCTTCGTGATCGCTATTATCCATGCCGCCTTCGGGGTGGCGCACGCGCTGATAGCGTTGGTATAACTCGAAATATTCGGGTTTGTCTTGTAGCGGATGCAGGCTGGCTAACAGTTGCGCGTGCCGTTTCCAAGCCCGATTTTGGGAACGGTTCGCCTGAAATAACTTTGCCGGGATGCGCAGTTGGGTGCAGTCGCTACAGGCATCGCAATGGGGGCGATAGGTGAATGTGCCGCTGCGCCGGAAGCCATGCCGCACCAACTCGGAATACAGCGGCGTGTTGATTAAAAACGAGGGCGTGGCGACTTGCGAGCGCGCCTGTTGTTCCGGCAAATAGCTGCACGGATAGGGCGCGGTCAGATAGAAATGCAGCGCCGAGATAGGAACATCGTTCAATAGGCTCATTTGAATAGGTCGGTATCGAATTGCCAGGACGTACGGGGAGGCAAGTTTACCAAGACTTCCAGTAGTGCGATGAATTCACTGCGCGGAATTTGCCTCGCACCCAGCGAAGCGAGGTGGGGTGTGTGCATTTGGCAATCTATCATTGGCGTGATGGAGGTGTTTTGCCAGCGCAACAGTTGGCGGGTCAAATGCGCCAGCGCGATTTTTGAGGCATTGCTGGCAGAACTGAACATGGATTCACCATAGAACATCTGGCCGATGGCAACGCCATACAGGCCGCCGACCAGTCTGTCATTTACCCAAGTCTCGACCGAATGGGCAAAGCCCTGTTGGTGTAGCGCGCAATAGGCGGCGATCATCTGCTCGTCTATCCAAGTCCCGGCCTGTCCTGATCTGGGAGCGGCACAGGCGCGCATAACCCGCTCAAATGAGGTGTCGGTGCGCACTTGATAGTTGCTGTTGCGCAGCACTTTTGCAAGCGATTTTGAAATAATAAATTCATTTGGAATCAATACCATGCGCGGGGATGGACTCCACCATAACACTGGGTCGCCTGGGCTGAACCAGGGAAAAATGCCGTGACGATAAGCCTCCAGCAAGCGCTCTGGCGAAAGGGAAAGACTCGCTGCCAGCAAGCCGTTGGGTTCGCGCAAAGCCTGTGTGACAGGGGGAAACGGGGTATCTTCAGTTAACCATGGAATCATCTGGATAAGCCATTAGTGTTGTAGACAGTAATCACTTTGTTGATTATATTGCCAAGGGGATGCGGATTTTTGCGGTTTTTTTCACAAGCGAAAACTTATTTATAATCAATACATTGGATTCCTGTCTTCGCTGAGATGACGACTCAATCAGGGATTGCCTAAGGTTTGCTGGGCATCGGACATAATTAACGGTTGCAGGAAAAGGCTACAGCATGTTGGCAAGATTGTTTGGTAAAAAATGTAATCACCCCATGGCGGATATGAAATCTGCGCAAGCGTTGCTGGCGGGTTTGCCCAAAAACGATCTGCTTAAAGCGGCGACGGAATTAAGCGACTGGCTCGAATCGGTTACCGATTGCGAAGAGTTTGCTTTGGCAGATCAATTTGCTGTGATCAATATGCTCGACGAGCGGGCGCAGCACTATTCGCGCAAGTTGCAAGCCGAATACTTTACCTTGCCGGATTTGCACGTTTTTCAGGGTAATCGTTTGTGTCTGGTGCTGGGTAATTTGGCGCGACAGACCACGCAAGCCTATCTGATGCTTTTTAACCGTTATTGCCAAGGCGGCAAAGAAGTTGCCGCGTTCAATGTGTCGGTGCCTTTGTGGGTGGCGCGAGCGGTGCGAGCCAAGCGTGAACGCTTGAAATATGCCTCAATCCATTACGAACCGCATGACGATACAATCTGGGGTACGCTCGCGCAGCTCTACCGCCATGCCGGGCAACAGGACTACCTGGAAACCCGGTTGCGTCTTTATTCGACCAACGCGGAACTGACTTCAGTCAAGTTTGAGGCGGCGCAGATGCTGGCGTGGTATGCCTGTGGGGTAAATTCCTTAAGCCCCAGGGGGATGCATCTTGCCGAGCGTCTTATCGGTCATTATGGCGAGGTCATCGAGATTACCAACAAGTTGACCGAACACTCGCTGTTCGGCTTTGATCTGGTTCACCCGTTTGAACCTGTTCGTGTTGTGCTTGATGCAACCGTGCACCCGCAGATGCGTTATGTCGGTATGGCGGGGATGCAAGCCAAACTGGAAGACTTGCTTAACTTGCTGGAAAAAAATTTTGTTCCGCCAGAGATCAATTTGGGCGGAGTGTTTCGCGCCAGTTGGGTACTTGAAGCCGTCAAACATATCTTGGCTGTGCTGCGTTCTCCGCCCTTACGCAGTAGTAAGCGGCTGGAACTGGGGGGGGTAATAAAGGTGGTAAGCGGCTATGACAACCTGATCGAACGCTGCCTGGATTGGGCTCAAACAGGTACTGCCTGCGCGTTCGATGAATGGGCGCTTGATAATGCTAGTGCCAGCGGTTTTAGCGCCATCCTGAAGGGGCAGGGGGTGGATGGCATCGCTATAAGTAATTTGCTGGGCATACAGGCGACCGGTGTCAGGCATCTGGGTGTGGCCATCGTGCGGCGTTTGCTGCAAGACAGCGGGGGGCGCTTGCATGTGGGCGCAGAGGTGCTATCCACGCAGATTGCACGGGTGGACTTGCGTCAAAGTGTGGGCGGTGGATCGGGAAGCGTGATGCCTGCGCTATGGCTGTATGAAAAATCGGGCAGCCAACAGGGTTTCGCAAGATTGCTTTTGCAAGCGGGTCATTTTTCCATGAATCACAGCTTGGTAAGCTGTTTTGAGGGGAAAAATTACCTGTTGATTCCAGTTGAATTGGAAGAAGGTAATTCAGATTATGACCTGGCCAGATTTCACACCATCGAGCAGGTTTGTAATGAGGTCTTATAACGCAGGGTGTTGTTAGTCAAGTGACTGCGCTGCCTCGATTTTGTTGGTTGGCATCGGGTCTGCTCTCAAGTCTTTATGTGGGCACTGTTTATTTGTACAGTCCGCATAGATATAGAGCGAATGATCGCGAATGCTGAATCCGCGTTCGATCGCTACTTTTTCCTGACGCGCTTCTATGGTCGCATCGTAAAATTCCTCTACATGACCGCATTGCATACACACGATGTGGTCATGGTGCTTGCCCTGATTGAGTTCAAAGACCGATTTTCCACCCTCAAAGTAGTTTCGCACCAATAGCCCGGCTTGCTCAAACTGGGTCAATACGCGATAAACCGTGGCCAGCCCCACGTCATCGCCACTTGCCATCAGTAATTTGTAAACATCTTCTGCGCTTAAATGGTGCTCTTGGCTGGATTCAAACAAGCTTAATATCTTGAGCCGTGGCGTGGTGGATTTCAGACCGACAATTTTCAGATGTTCAGGTTGGCGCATGTTGGTGTTCCCCCAATAATTTCGTCAATCATGCCGCAAAGTGTTTGCGGATGCAAATGATAACGATTATCATTTGCATCATTCTTTCATCCAAGGTTGGTCATGACACCCATTTCTTCGCTTATCTCACTATTTTTACTGGTATTTTTTCAATCGGTATATGCCGGCCCCGCCGATTATATATACACGCCCAAGGTCGAATATGGTGAGCGTGAGGTGGGCATCCATTATGGAATCGCAGCGCCAGTAGCAGGAAAACGTGCGCAGGTAAGCAGTCTGGGGATAGGCTACGGCTTGAGTGAAAATTGGTTTTCGGAGTTGTATCTGAAACAGACCCGCAATGGCGGGCAGCAGGCAACATTGGCCGAGTGGGAAAATAAATTTCAACTGACTGAAACGGGAAAATATCCGATAGAAATGGGCTTGCTCACGGAGCTGGAAATACCTATTAGCGGCAAGGTGCCGTGGGAGTTCAGGTTCGGGCCTTTGTTGCAGGCAGCATTCGGCAAATTACAGTTGAATGGGAATTTGCTTTTTGAGCGCGCGTTTGGCCGTGCGGATGAGGATGGTGTGCCATTTAGCACAAATATGGGCTATCAGTGGCAAGCGAAATACCCATGGCGGGCTACTTTTGGCTTTGGTTTGCAGGGGTTCGGTGAGGTTGGGACGTGGAACAGCTTATCCGCACAGGCAGTACAGAACCATCGTGTTGGCCCGGCTATTTTTGGCAAATTACACCTCGGCAACCAGCAGTCTATCAAGTACAACGCCGCTTGGCTGGTTGGGGCGAGCGCGGCAGCGCCCAACCACATTCTCAGGACAACGCTCGAATACGAATTTTGAGCCAAGCCTCTATGTCGCGCAATTCTGCCGGATTGACAGTATGTTGCATGGGATAGTCGTGCCATTCGACACGATAACCCTGTGCCAATAATGCCTCTCTTGATGCAACCCCCAACGAGTAGGGCACGATGGGGTCGTTGCGACCATGTGCTATGAAGAGGGGCGTGAGCCGTGAGTCTGGCGTGGCGGTCGCAGCAACGGTATCGGCCAGCGGCAAATAAGTCGATAGTGCCAGCACCCCGGCCAAATGCTTGCTTTGGCGTAATGCCGTATGCAGCGCGATCGCCCCCCCCTGTGAAAATCCTGCCAGAAAAATATGGTGTGGCGCGATGCCGCGTGCGACTTCCTGCGCGATGAGTGCTTCGATGTCTGCCTGCGCCGCGCCGATACCCGCTGCATCCTGCTCTGCACTTATATCGTTCCCGGAAATGTCATACCAGGCGCGCATCACAAAACCACCATTAACCGTGACTGGGCGACTCGGTGCATGAGGAAAAATATAGCGCACCGCAACGGGAAGTTGCAATTCGTCTGCAATGGGTACGAAGTCCTCACCGTCTGCGCCCAGACCGTGCAGCCAGATGATGCTGAAGGTCGGTTGTTGCGCCGTCTCAAGGGCGATATGGGGAAGAATTGCGGTCATTTATGGCTCCTGTGCTTGGCTTGATGCGGTATGTCCAGCGAGAACGCTACCTAGGAGTCTGTCGGACTTAAAGGAAATCTACTGCAAATTCGCCTGGACGGCGCATATTTCACCGCTTTCTTGGTCAATAGAACAACTATTGACCTGCGAAACCAGCAAAATCTGCCCTC
>Ga0210024_1004920_pt1 | contig 10276 bp, 5 predicted proteins | sample CryGeymeta201525_FD_183988 | JGI IMG/M metagenome (GOLD analysis project Ga0210024, IMG submission 183988) | Groundwater microbial communities from Crystal Geyser aquifers in Utah, USA - Crystal Geyser metaG 2015-25 (SPAdes) (version 2) | ecosystem: Environmental > Aquatic > Deep subsurface >... | reverse complement strand
AAAAAGTCTTAGCCACCGCCAAAAACAAAAAACCGTAAGCAAAATTCGTTAATATTTCGGCAGTTTCATATCTTTTCAATAAGACCAAGGGTATAGAAAAAAGGGAAAGAACCAAAATATAAATGGCAATTTTTTTGACCGAAACTTTGAAAATTATCAAAGCGGCAGTAATTAACAAAAAAGCAATCAGTATCTTGTCCACAAAAAGATTGATATAGGGAAGATAAGAAAAAGTTATTAGCAAGATTGAAAAAATGATTAAAGTAAAAACGGCATATTTTTTTTGCGTCAACCACACAAAAAACCCTTTTCCCAAATCATACCAACTTAATCTTTTTCTCTTAGTTTGATCGTTCAAATTCATTGCTTCTTTTTCTTCAAATAAACAAGCAGCATAATTGCAGAGATTAACCCAACCGCGCTAATTACAACACCAACATAGAAATATTTCTGCAAACGGTATTCCAGCACTAAATCAAAATTACCTTTTTTGTCCACTAGCCAAGCATTGGCATACCCATTGATCAAAAAATGTTCAAAGTTCTCTCCCTTTATTTTCCAAAAAGGGTTATAGGTTTCATTAAACATTAGGATAAACGGTTCTTTTGCTTCACCAACGGAAATTTTATAAGAGACATTGTTAATTTTTTCAAAATTAATATTTGGGTTGCCCAAACTTCTGGAAGGAACTGATTTAACCGAAATCAGATTAGGTGAAAAAAATTCAGAGATTTTAAAATCATCAATTACCGGCGGATTCAAATCACCGCTACACAAATATATTGTCGAGTCTTTGGATCCTGCCGAAGGATAATATAGATAGCTAAATGGTTGGTTGGAAAAAGTTTGAACAACATCTTTTTCGTCCTGACCGAATATGTAATTACTTTTCCCCCTCTTAGTATCCATATCCTTAACATACATCCGTAAAGACCGGCCTTCATGGGAAATTTTAATTTCAAATCGATATTGCTTCGCCGGCGTGTAGCCGTTAATTTTCCCAACAAAACAATTTCTTTTCCCCGATACAGATTCTTCAATACTTGGTTTTTGTGTTTCCAGCAGATTAACCGGTTTTAAAAACCTTAAGGTAATTTCCCCTTCCTTGACACCTATCGGTAATTTCAATTTCAAAAAATTCTGAAGACCGTCCTCGAGGGAAATATAAAGTTCTTCTTCCCTGTTTTTATATAAAATGTCATCCGGAAGAATAAATTGCCCCTTTATGTCTTTAGGCAAGGAAGTCGCATCCAAAAATACTTGGTAATCGCTATCATTCGGAAATCTTAAATAATAAATCTTGTTTGTTTCTAGGGCTTGCCGATCGAAGATGATGAGGAACAAATTTTTAAGTTCTTTTATATTCCATAATGCATCCAGCATTTCTTGCCTAAAATCCTGGTCTCTCTTCCCAAACCCGGGGCCCGCCACTTCATCATAAAAACTCCTTTCGATAACATTGATGTTGTCCAACAATCTTTTGGCCCTAAATAAATACCTATCAGAACTTACGGGGATCTGATAAAGTTTGAATAACTCTTCCAGGTGCTGATTCATAATTTTCAAGGCCTCGGTGCTATACCTGTCTTTCAGCCCAAAATCCAACATTGTTATTATTTCGGCGGCTCTTCTAACGGAAAACCCCAAATAAGAATCTATTTTCAATTGATCTGTGTTGGAAGCTTTTAAGGTATCGCTCTCCCGCTTTAACTTAAAATAATAAAGAGGCGAATTCGGTAAAATTCTTACCTTGGGCAAACTTGTTAAAGCATCCTTTCCTTCCAACGGACAGGATTGGCAGGAATATGTTTCTACTTCCTTTGACAAGTACTGGTCATAAGAGACAGCTCCGCCGTTCGCCAAAACCGTATCTTCTCTTGAAAATACTTCTTGGGCCAGGTAAAAATGGCCTTCGGGTAAACCCACAAGTGAGTCTACTGTTTTAAACTTCGGAGTTGTTTCTCTGCTAAACTTATAAACAACCCACTTGTCAAAAGATTTAATTATTTGCAGGGTTGAAAAACCGTTTAATATTTCTTCATACTGTTTTGGAGAAGAAGCGGCGGACCAGGAAGAATCGGATAAAACGTCTTGCCTGAGTAAGAAATAATCAATACCCAATCTGTAAGACAGGTCATAAACTTCCTTTTCTTTGCCTTCTTTTATAAAAGAGTAGAGTTTGCCTACCCAATAGTTTTCTCCCACCGTTAGGCCATCGCCGGCGACAAAGGACTGATTGGAAATTACAGACGGTAGATTAGTCAAACTCCAATATCCCCAATTATAGGCATCATTCTGCCATGATTCATTAATTGGAGGAACAAGAAGAATGCGGGAACCTTTTAGGTCGGTATTATTAGCCCAAAGCGAAAATGAGTTTACATACTCCGGCACCTTTAGTTTGGTTGTGAGTCCTTTTTGCCAAGAAAAAATCTTATCGGGCAAAAAGATTACGGAATGATATCCAAACCAGGTCATTATCAGAAAAACGATAATCAATGAGCTTGCCCAAAAACGGATTTTATCCGATAATTTAGCCATTACTTTTTCAATTAAGACCGAAAGAGTAAAAGCCATAAGTGTAGACGCACAAATAAAAAAGGCTGCCCCAAACTTATAATAGGGAGATCTGAAAATGGAAAACCCCGGAAGATTTTCATATATAAACTCGTACACAAACCCCAATGGTTTGTGGCTTCCTCCCATAAAAAACATTGCCAGCAACATAGTTAATCCAACAAAAGAAATGAGTTTTTTTTGTTGTTTTGTTTTAGCAAGAATAAACGGGGTGACAATAAGCAGCGGAAAAACAAAGGAAAGAATAATGTAAATCGGGTTCGACAAATAATTGCTGGCGTAGGAATGAACCAAATTGATGCCATTAGAACCTGAATACCAATCAGGAACCCCCTGCAAACGAAAAATATTAAGAAAAGATGTCGCTTGGCTGACCGCCTCCAACCAGGCTTTGTTTTGGGCAATAACGGCATTGTTAGTAATCGAAAAAACGTCCTGCTTCATGAAAGTGGCAATGTAGGGGATAATTGAGTAAGCGTTTAAAATTACAAAGCCAATAGCCGTGATGATTAAATAACCAACCAACCGCCATAAATCATTAAACGTCCTTCGGCCAATCGCCCTTACCAGCTCAAAAATAAATAAAGAAATCACTATAACGAAAAAACTTCCGTATAAAGGCAGTCCCCACCAACTTCCGCTGTTAAAGAAAAAAAGGGTAAAAGAAGATAATATCCCAGCCAATAACACGGAAAACTTTCTTTCTTGTAATTTTAGCGAAATTGCTAAAAATAAAAGTGGGGCCACCAAAAGCGAATATTTTGCCCTTTCAATAATAAAAATTGATTGCAAAATATAAAAATTGAAAGTCAAAAAAACAGGAAAAATAAAAGGAAAATATTTCCCCAATTTTTCTTTTAATCCGTCTGCAAAAATAAAAGCAGCTACAAAAACCATGGCAATCCAGTAAAAAAGATTTAATTGATTCCCCGCACTGGCAACTCCCGAAATCACGGACCAAAGATAGTCAGTGAGGTGAATTGTCAAACTACCGAAATGAGCCGAATTATCCCTTCCAAATCCTTGGACATCCCAGGCAAAAAAACGGGTTTTAACAAAATCAAAAGCATTGACGGCCAAACCGGAATCGTGTCCGGCCACAATATATCCGGAAGGAAGCCACAGTTTGGTTAAAAAATAGATCCCCACCAAACCAACCACCAGATAAACCAGACTCGTAATTTTTATTTTCATTTTTTAAAAATCATAAAACAGGTGCTATTGACATAGGGTAAATTAAGCTTAACTGGGAAACCGAAACTAAAACACCTACTTATTCTATATAAATATGGAAGAAAAGTCGCATAGACTACTTTCATTTTTTTATAACCCAGCCTTTTTCCTAATTCTAACCACCACTTTTCTTCATGAACACTGATGTGTGTCGGATCGGAAAGTGACCTCCCGGAGGGAAATGGCGTTGAAAAAATCAAAGTGCCATCATCTTTAAGCATTTTTCTAATATTATTAAGTGCTTTTTCAGGATCTTGCAAATGTTCCAGAACTTCAAAAGCTACAACGTAGTCAAATTTTTTCCCAATATCATCCACTTTCTCAATATCCATTTTCAAAAATCTGACATCTTTCTGCAAAACACTCGCTTTTTTAACAATATAGGAAGAAATGTCGCTTCCCCAGACATCAAAGCCCCTATCCTTAAAAATTCTGGAAAAATATCCCAGCGAGGCTCCCAACTCAAGAAGCGTTCTCCCACAACCTTCCTTTATATCCAAATACCCGTCCAAAAACCTTACCCATCCATCCGCCCAATTAACGTATTTTCTAAATTCATGGGGAGAATATTTTTTAAAAAACCTTCGGTAATATTTTCTATCAAATTCTTCACCGCCGTGAGCGGACTTAACAACATTTTTATCCATTAAGGAGGATTATAATTGATTTAAAGGTTTTGGGTAGTCTTTATCCATTTAACAATTTTAGGAAGCTCATCTTTAAGTGTGACTTCTTGTTCCCAGTCCAGCAGTTTCTTTGCCTTTTGGCTTGATGGTACTCGTCTTTTAACGTCGTATCTAAAACCTTTTACCAGCTTAACTTTAAACTCTTTGTTTGGAACACATAAGTTAAAAATAACCTTTGCTAAATCAATCATTTTCATTTCCTTTTCGCTACCCAAATTGAAATCTTCATTAATCGCTTTTTCCGATTCCATGGCCATAATTATTCCCCTGGCGATATCGGAAACATGGGTAAAACAACGCGTTTGATTTCCATCGCCAAGAAGTTCCAAAGTATACTGCCCCTGAAGACACTTTTTGATTAGATCCGGTATCACATGAGCGTAACCAACCTCTTCACCAGGGGCTTCATTAATTCCATATGCATTGAATGGGCGGCAAATCGTATAATCTAAGCCGTATTCCTCCTTAAAAGCAATGCAGTACTGTTCTCCGATCAATTTTGAAAAACCATAGGAAGTTATTGGTAGAGGAATTTGTCTAACATCTTCTTCCTTGCTGGGAAACTTGGTTGTAGATTCAAAAACCATTGAGGAAGAAATATAAACGATTCTTTTTATTTTGTTTTCAACCGCAGCTTCAAAGACCGAAGAGTAGAGTTTATTATTTTCGGAAAGAATCGTCGCCGGATATTTATGAAAATATCCTATTCCCCCAATCTTTGCCGCCAAATGTATACAATAATCAACTCCCTTAAAAATCTTAACCGTATCTTTTTTGTTGGTTAGGTCCACCTTAACAAATTCGCATTCGGGCGGAACTTTGGCTTCCTTTTTACTCAGATCATCAGCCACAATCACTTTGTATTTTCTAGCTAAAAGTTGTTTTACAACTTCACTTCCGATAAATCCGGCACCTCCCGTAACCAATACTGTTCCAAACTTATTCATTTAAATGAAATATAATCTTCCCTGTTCCAAACATATTCCAAATATCGCAAATCAAGCAGTTTTTAGATACCATAGCTCGAAGTTTAGCTAAAGATAACTTTTGATATTCGCTATGATTGGTACCAATAACCAAGATATCTGCATCTTCAAGGGTTTCTTTTAAGGAATCCGAGGGAAGATAGGGATCGGTAACCATGACCTTTGCCCCTTCGGCAAGAAAATATCTTTGAATCTTTGGAACTAATGAAAATCTAACATCGTCTATATCCTTTTTAAAAGAGAGTCCCAAAATAGCAATTTTCTTTTTATTAAGTAATGTCACTTCTGCCTTTACTCTTTTGAAAAGATAGCCGGGAATATTTTCATTAAGTCTCCAGGCCGCCATAACCAGTTCCATAAACGGACTTTTATCGATAAGGAAAAATCCATCTTTGACAAGACAGGGCCCTGCAGTTAAGCCCGGTGATTTTAACCCTCCTCTTTTGTATCCGTTATTAACCAAATTAAGAACATCATAGATATCGCAGCCATAATCTTCGGCAATCATCATAAACTCATTGCCGATGGCAAAATCGATATAGCGATACATATTGCAATAAAGTTTTGCGAGTTCCGCCGCTTCAGGTTTGGAATATAAAAGCTTACTGGTAACTTTTGAAAATACTTTTGCCGCATACTTCGCACTTTCCAGATCAATGGTCCCAATAATTTGAGGAATTTGGGCCAATTCCTCAATCGATTTTCCTTCGGCTATTCTTTCCGGACAGTAGGCCATATAAATATTTTTACCGACCTTAAAAGAGGTATTGTCCTCGACGTATCTAACTAACTGCCTAAGCGTCCCCGGAGATATCGTGCTTCGCAGCAAAATCACATGACCGGGCTTAATAACGGGCAAAATTTCGGAAAACAGTTTTTCAATCTGCCGATGATCTGGGCTATAGGTATCGTCAATCGGCGTACCCAAGGTAAGAATGATGTATTTACTACGGCTAATTGCCTCAACTTTTTTTTCTGAATCAAAAGCCTGAAATTTGTTTCCCCCGTATTTTTCCAACAGCTCTCCCGCTCCCTCTTCCATAAAGGGAAGTTTCTTTTTCTTAAGAAGCGCTACATGAGTAGGGTTAATGTCAATTCCCCACACATCAAAACCTTTATCTGCCAAAACCAAAGCCAAAGGAAGCCCAACCCGTCCAATCCCAAAAACAACAATATTGTTATCTTTCATTAGCTGATGCTAAATGATAGTACAAAAAACAGTATTTTTAAACAAGATGTTTCCTGATAAAATATGAGCATGAAAAAATTTCGGGCGGTACTCATAGCTACGTTTTCTCCGTGGAAAGACGGAAAACGCCTTCCAACAAACGGCATGGTTGAACCTTTTGTAGACTATTTTTCCAAAATATCCAAAGAGTTTGTTTTAATAGACGAGCCCCATCCAGGCAGTGATATTTTAATGCTTAGAATTGAAATCTATAAAAACGGAAAACAAACAGAAATTATTAAAAACTCTTTTTGGCCAAGCTTCCTTAAACCAATTCTTTGGTTAACAAATGTCCACAAAACTCAAATTTCTTTTAAATTGAGAGATTTTCTATCAGTTCTTGATTATGTTATTAAAAGTAAACGTACATTTGATTTATATATCGGATTTGAGTCAATCAACGCTCTGGCCGGAGTAGTACTTAAAAAAATGGGTAAAATCGATAAAGTTGTTTATTATGTTTCTGATTTTTCCCCAAAAAGATACAAAAACGAATGGTTCAATGCCTTTTATCTTTTGCTGGATAGGATGGCAGCAACCTACGCAGATGCAACATGGAATGTGTCCATGGCTATGCCTGAGGCAAGGAAAAAACTAGGTTATGATATGAAAAAGTTATCGCCTCAACTCTTTGCTCCCAATGCTTTCTTTAAAGAAGAAATAAGATACCTTCCCTTTAACAAAACCAAGCCTTACAGCATTATTTACGCCGGCACCTTGGGTCTTGAAAACGGACCGGATTTGGCAATTGAATCCATGCCCGGAATACTTGCCAAGTTCCCAATGGCGACGTTAACTATCGCAGGCGGAGGGCGAAAAGAAGACGAAGTTTACCTTAAAAAGGTAATCCGAAAACTTAAACTTGAAAAAAATATAAATTTTGTTGGATTTGTCCCGACAAATAAAGAGCTTTATGGCCTAGTTAGAAAACATTGGCTTTCAGTTGCCCCCTATAAGGCGATTCCCAATTCTGTAAGATGGTACGCCGACGCCGTCAAAATTAGAATGTCCTTGGCTTGCGGCTTACCGGTGGTTACCACGCAAGTTCCACCAAACGGCAAACTGGTCCAAGATGCGGGGGCGGGTGTCGTTACCAAGGATAATTCAAAAGATTTATCAAAGGCTGTTATTAATATTTTCTCAAACAAAAAACTCTATCTTAAAATGAGAAATGCGGCTATTTCAGCCGCAAAGAAAAATACTTGGGAAAATTCATACTCCAACGCCTTGAAACAAATGGGACTTCTTTAATCTAAAATCCCGGGACTACTGATATTTGCATCGAAAACCTGAATAGATATGGGCTTCTTGGTTAGAGGAATGATTACAACTTGCTTTAAAATGCTTCCAAGATTTGGTAACTCAATGTCTATACTTTTACGACCATGTAGGTCAGAAAGATAACAAATCGAATAATATCTATCCAAATATCCCAATAACAATTCTTTATTTTTATTTTTAAAATGATATGAATCAGGTTCTCCGAGCCAGACAATAAGAAACGCAACACCATCATCATTGTTCTTTTGCCCGCAAACCATTTTATCGCTGACATGCACACTATTAAGTAAATCGTTAAACGCCAAAACGCTTTGTGATGGATTCTCAAAATAATATTTAACCAAAGATGGAATTTGATCATTTGATGGTAGAGTCCAATTATTCAAAAGTTGTGATAAAATACCGGCTCTAAGATCAACATAATTAAAATCATTTTTAAACCCTAGAACATTAAACACTATTTTTAATTTTGGAGTTAACACCGAAGGAAAACTCAATTGATCTACAAATATCACTGGATTTCTAAAATAACTTGCATTCGTGTTTTTATCATAAAAAATTTCCGGTAAGAATACGTTTCCTCCTTTAGTCCCCCAGTACAACTTCCAGTTATCCACCGAAATACCCTGAAGTTTTGGATTGTAAACACTGTTTCTCAAAAGCACTGAAAGATTATCTTCAATAAGACCGTCATCATAATCCGTATATATGTAATTGAGACTATTAATTTCTTTATCTCTCAAATTTTGATCATCAATTTTTGATAAGTAATCTTTCAACTCTTTGTCTCCCCAAAATATTTTAACTTTACCCTCATCCCAAAATGACCAAAAGTAATACTCATTTGGTTTATAGTTATCTCGTCTTTTCGAAGCGCCGTCATCGTAAAATATATTTACTTTTTTATCACCCGCAGGAATATATTTTCTATAGGTATCAAAAAAGAATTGTTGACGAACTATCTTTACTCCCTTGGGAAAATCCAAAAATGTATCATATTGCTTTGATAATAAAAGGCAACTGGTTATAAAAGATCCTACTATTAGGGATCCAGCAAGAAATTGCCCAAATGGTTTTTTAATTTTCCATAAAAAGACAAGTATTTTATAAAAAACAAGTCCCCATATCATCAAAGAGCCAATAGATCCAAGGTATGACAAATGGTGCGTTCTTACAGAAAGATTAATTTCATTATCTGTAGCCGGTAGATGTGGGGCAAACAAAGTGTAATACAAAACCGAAAACATAAGCCAAAAAAAGCTTAGGGATAAAATAATCGGAAAAGGTCTTTTTCTTAACTTAGTTACTACAAAAATTAGGAAAAATGTTGCCAAAAAAGCCGCACCTGCCCAAACCGTCAACAATCCGGGCGAGACTATCGATTGTGTCAACTTACTTAAATTAACAAAAAATTCAACAGGAAATGTAAAAATACCAACGAGGTAAAAATATATTTTATATGGTGAGGCGGTAAATACTTCGGTTTTCGTATTGCCAATACTCAAAAGATTCCTGGTGATAAAAAACACAAGAACCATGGCATAAAATATCCATTGATTTAACAAAAAATTCTTTACCCAAATAAATATCTTTTTGATCGTAAAAAATTTCACGGAAGATAAAAACACAATCATGGAGGCAAGTGGCAAGATAAAGCCAATTCTGGCAATACCTGCACCAAAAGCAGCCATTATTAGAAAAGCAGAAAGATAAGGTACGCTCAGTGCCTTGGTTTTATTTATTTCCCATATAAGAACTAGTATCGACATACACATAAGAAACCCCTGCCAGCCAAAACTAATGGGATGAGATAACCACTGAAAAGCTTCAAAAGAAATTGTCGTTGTCAAAACAAAGAAAGCGGAAATAACACCTACATAATATTTTTTTGAGAGATACTTTGATAAAAAATAGACGCCAACCGCCAATAAAACATGGGATAAAATTGCGATAAGCTGGTATGAAAAAATAGAATAACCGGAAAAATATCTTACCATTTCCCAAACCCAGCCCGGGTGGGACGACAACCATGGCCCCCACTGATATACACTGTACCCAGTTCCTGCACGATTGAGCCAGAAATAAAAATCGTCTCTGTAAAAATATGTATAAAACTGTTTAAAACGAAACACAAAACCAATTAAAGTCAAAGTAGAAATTGTCAGCCAATCTCGACTCATAATGTTAACAGTAAAATTGCGGTAGAATTTCGAAGCGTAAAACTTAGCAAGAATCAAAAAAAACAATATTCCTACAATTTCTGGCCCAATTTTAGCCCAAACCAA
>Ga0210024_1004912_pt1 | contig 10285 bp, 10 predicted proteins | sample CryGeymeta201525_FD_183988 | JGI IMG/M metagenome (GOLD analysis project Ga0210024, IMG submission 183988) | Groundwater microbial communities from Crystal Geyser aquifers in Utah, USA - Crystal Geyser metaG 2015-25 (SPAdes) (version 2) | ecosystem: Environmental > Aquatic > Deep subsurface >... | reverse complement strand
AGGGGCAACCATCGTGACCGACAATTCGATTTCCCGGGTCCAGCCATCAGAGCTACGATCCCGGTGGCAGCTATAGTCAGCAGCGCAAACTGCGAAGCTGAACAATACGAAATCCCAGATTTCAGTAGAGGGCGCATAACCTACTTTGCGCAGTTCTGAGGGCCAGCCGTGGGCGATGCGCCCAACGTTGGCGTTATTCGGTGTATCGAAGAACACGAATGACTTAGTGTTCGCATCTGGCATTGTGGGAAATGCCGCCAAGCTTGAGCAAAGTACTTTCATGGTGTTCCAAACACTTCAAGTGCATTATTAAGAGCTTTGTTTGCGACCTCTCGCATGGAAGTTCCACCGGCACCACGAACCTTTGCCATGGCTCCGGACACGACCGCGAGCACATAGTCAAGCGCCTGATTTAGCCGCTCGTGGATGAGCGCGGCGCTGTACTTCAACTTCTCAAATACGCGGCCAAGCTCCAGCTGGAGACGGTTGAAGACGTCAAACGCGATGGTGTACGACATCAAGTTGGCAATCTGGTCATCAGACAGGTTAAAGATGTCCGTCAACGGCTCAACTTCGTAGAGGTGCGCAATTGCCTGGGTCATCGCGTGTTTGGCTGACTCCTCATCAATGCTCCCACCTGCAGGCACGAGCTGGTTGACCACTTCCAGGGCTGCATCATTTGCGGAAAGTCCTCGAGCTTTTGCAGAAGTAACCCATGCTGTGATGCTTGGGTTTGTGCCGTCCCGTACTGCTGATAAGAACCCGCCCAATGCCGATGCTGCTCCCGCAGTCGTGCGCATGCGGCCTGCGGCCCTTGCAGACCCACCCAGGCCCTTTTTGACAAAGCTCGAAAGTCCCCGTTTTAATTGTGACTGGTCCCCTGATTCAATAAAACGGGTTAGTCGGCGTCTGGCCTCCGCATACCGCCTCGGTGGGGCAGTTGCACCAGCATATGGTGTATTTGTATCGGTGCCCCCCTCAGCACCGTCAGCGTTGCCACCTTCTTCGGAATCAGTGGCATCTATGTCTGATGCGTCGTCTGGGGATGTCGGTGGTCCAATCGGCGTATCACCAAGGGAGCCATCGCCAACGGCCCCATCGTCTGAGAGCCAAGGAGGGTCAAAAGCAGTACCCGAACCCGCTCCCGCACTTGACGTTGAGGTACCCATTACTTCGCTCCTTGTGCAATTGCCCGTTTTACGAGCTCTGGTGTATTGGCATCCACCTTCCAGGCGGCAATGACGTCCTTAGCCCATTCACATGCAAGTAGCGTTGGGATAAGCGCTGGAGCTAGCTTTGCCCTTGGGGCGGTAGCAAGCAGGGTTGCCGCGCGACTTCCCGCGGCTGGATACTGATTACAGACAGCTTGAAGCATTACAACGTCTTCAGCCTTTTGCCAAGTTCGGGTGGATGAACGAGAGTCCCAAGCACGGGTCATGGCAATAATTGCTTGCATTTCGCCTGCCGCAAGAATCTGGTCTTTCAGGGTCTCCGTGAGGGTGCGGGCTGTAGCCAATGTTTCCCTGAGTTCTTTACCTTGCTGGTTTAGCTCGTCAGAACCGAAATCCTTGATGGTACTGTCGCGGCTAAGGTGCAGGACGGGGCGCAAATCATAGTCGCCGAGCTTTGGAAGCAGCTGAAGCCATTCTCGAACGAATGGTTGGTCCGCAAAAGGCTCTGACAATTTGCTACCTGGTTCATTCATTGCAGCTTCTGCATCCCGCAACATCTGCACACGACCTTCACTATCCGCCGAGACTTTGTCGGCAATCGCATTGGCCAGAGGCTCATCGCATCGCTCGAGCAAGTGCCACTTGGCAAGTGCGTGGACATCGACGGTGATACCTTGCGGTTCAGCGAGGGACTGCCGCATGAAAACTGTATTTAGAAATCGCTTAACAAGGCGTGGGTTTGCTTGAACCGAGCTGGCTTCAAGCAAGAGGGGCGCTAGCCGTTCTGCTAATCCCATGAGGCCAAGGAGTTCGGTATTGCCTTGCGGAACAAGGCTTTCCAGAAAATTTAGGTCAACGCTCTTACCATTCCAACTTTCTCGAAGCCTCTCAATGACCATTTTTATCGCTGTTTCAAATCGCGCCGATTCGAGCTTCCCCTTCTTGAGAGAGTATTCCAGAAGCAGCAATGCAATGAAAGCCTTCGTCTCATTTGCCCCCAATCGCGGAACCCGCAGTGGGACTTGAATGAGTTTGTCGAGGTAATTGGTGGAAATATCATCATTGATGCCAGTTCCGGCGAAATGAACTTTGACAGCGCCTCGAATGAAGTCATTGTCCGCAGCAATAACGAAGGCACTGCGTTTTAGAAACAGCAAGAGCCGAATGGCTTCAAGAGTTGCAATTGCCGTCTTCGGCAGGCAACGGTCAAGGTCATCGACGAATATGACTAAAGTAATGTCGAGTTCTTGCAGTAGCTCTTCCAAAGAATCGCGGAACGCCTGAATTTCTTGGGGCAGAGAGATTGGCTTCGCCTCGTTCAACAAGCCTTTTGCGGCCCCTGGAAGGCTCTTTGCGGCTTCAATCCCATCTGAAGCAGAGCCATCTTGAAAGGCCATCGCCCCCGCTTCCACAGCTTTGGTCAGAAGTCCAACAGGGACTCCCGTGATGAGCGTGGCGGCAACTTCGCCGCCGAGCTGTATCAAGCGCATGAAATTTATGCGCTTGATTAGGCTGTGCGCCTTTGTGGCCAAGGTCTGGTCGGAAGCGGCTTTGGCTAGGATAGCGTCTCCCACAATTTGGAGTAAAGCGGTGCGGGCATCCTCAAACCCTTGGTACAGCCATGGATTGAAAGTGACTACGGCATATTTGCTTTTCGTTGCTTCGAGGGGTGCGCACAGTTGCATCTCAACCATTCGCACCAATGACGACTTACCTGCGCCCCAGCCGCCGGAGATTCCAATGGAAATTGGAGCGCCATCAGCATCGCGAATCAAATTGGCGCAGGCCTGCGCAACCAAGTTGAAATTGATGTAATCGACGGTGGTTTCGTTGTCATGCCACATAACCTAACTCCCTGTTCATTTTTTTATCGTACAGCGACTCGACTTGCGCGAATCACAGCCATTGTCGAGTTTGTCGACCGGGAAGTTTGATTGGCCGTAGATGCGACCAATTCGGAGGACTTGTCCCAGAGGCCGAATCTGACGGTCTTTCCAGCAAAGAGAAGCGTCCACTTTAGGATAGCCACTACGGCGTTGACGAGGAAGCTGTAGATGACCGCTTGAATGACCCGCTCAAACTGTGGCGGCTTTGTGTACGTGGTGAGGCCATACACCACCCATGCGGTCAAGAACCCTGGCATGAGCTGAGTCAACAGTGTCAGAACGTCCTTAGATGTCTCGCCCATGGTTAGGCGCACCTACAACTGGGCATGAATGGTGGAAAATGCGCTATCACCGCGTCTGTATTTTGGACGTGGGCCAAGGAAGTGTTCCGGCAGTACGGCAGCTTGCCTCATTTCGCTGGTGTGAAACATCTTCCAACCAACGTACTCGCCGGACTCACTTCCACCCCGAACTTGATAGGCCCGCATCGCACCATGGCCTTTGCTGTCAACCCCATAGGTGTGAGGTTCGACGACCCTTGCAAATCCGTCGTAAGTAAATCCCAGCAGGCTCTTATTTTGTATCGCTGATTTGACTGGCATGAAAACTCCCTTGTTAGTGCAACTTTTGAATCCACAAGAAAAAGGGAACGACTTTTGGCCGCCCCTTCTCAGCCTGCGCTATCGCTTGCTGTTTGGCGTGGTCTTTACGGGTCTCCACGTGCTTCCAGGGGAAGTCGTCGGAGGAAGAGGTTTATGGTCTGGCACCGTCGTATAGTTTGGACGAAGGCCCCCTTTAGGTCCGACTTCTTGGAAGATGCCGCCTGAGGTTCCGGTATTAGTACCGGGCTTTTTACCTGCTGTCATAGGAACTCCTTAAAAACAGCACTGACCCCCGGTGCTTGAAATCCCTGTTGCCAAACCGTTGCTGATTCGGTTACGCTCGACGTTCCTTAACGTGAGTTGGGGACAGACCTCGCCGGGTTTCGGTTGTCTGCCAAGGCTGCTGAGAGTTCGTACCTCTCAGTGGCCCTTTTCTTGTGAAAGAGAAATTCACGAGCACACTATATATGGGGTCTTGAGTGATTACAAGCCACTACCGGTAGTGTATCCCTCGGAAAACCTGGGAGAGCTCAAGCAGTAACCATTCGCGCTCTTGTGGATAGCACTTTGGAAACCGTCAGTGCTAAACGACAAGACCAACAGCATGTCCACAGATGGAATGGTGCGATGCGCACAGGTGCCAGGCTCCTTACGGGACGGGTTGGCGCTCGGTTGTGAGTGACTGATCCTGGTCGCCAATAGACATACAAGTCGATGACTGACTTCCCCTGACGTTAATGCATCGATTTTTGGCTCAGGCCCTCACCAACGCCAGCCCATCCCATTCCGTGGTGTAGCCGGGCGTGCGCCGCTCCTGTTTCATGCACCACTGCCGCTGCTCACCCGCCAGTCCTGCGCTGGCCAGAGTGACCGTGTTGCGGCCAAACCGCTGATTCACCGCATCCAATGCCTGCATCAGTCGACTTGCGCCAGGGTCAGCCACATCGTCTTCCAATGCCAATTCCTGCTGTATCAGGTCTGCGGGCCGTAGATCAAGCAGCATCACGCCAGCCTTGGCATAGCGGTAGCCAGGTCGAAAAATCGCCTGCAAGCCCAGGAGCGCCGCTTGGCTGATGTCCCGGCTGTCATGGGTGGGTCGTCTGAGTGGCACCACCGTTGAGCGCGAATACTGCAGGTCTTGCGCTCGAAACGGGCTGGTGCGGATGAACGTCAGCACTTGTCCGGCATGGCCGTTTTGCAGGCGCAATTTCTGCGCAGCCCGGCTGGCAAACTCCGTCACCGCTTCCTGTAATGCCGACAACTCCAGCACGGCATGGCCAAAGCTGCGCGTGCAGGCAATCTCCTGTTTCGCCGGTGGCTCGTGCTCCAGAACCATGCAGTCCGTGCCTTGCAGTTCACGCACTGTGCGCTCCAGCACCACCGACCAGCGGCGTTTGACCATGACCGGATCAAGTCGTGCCAGGTCAAGCACCGTGTGGATGCCAGCCTCCTTGAGTTGCGCGCCAATGCGTCTGCCGACACCCCAGACTTCACCCACCTGCGTGGCCAGCATCAATGCATCAAGTTCCATGGGTGCCAAATTACCGAGATTGCACACCTGGGCGTGGTGATCGGGGTAGCTGCCTGGCTTGCGTTCTGCGGTCTTGGCAATGTGGTTGGCCAGCTTGGCCAGGGTCTTGGTGGGACCAATCCCAATGCCGCAGGCGATGCCAATCCATTTGAGGATGCGGTGTCGAATCCTTCGGCTGCGCTCTGTGATGTCGCCCTTGATGTCGGTCAGGTCAATAAACGATTCGTCAATCGAATACACCTCCTGGTGGTGTCCCAGCCCTGCGGCCAGACTCATCATGCGGTCGCTCATGTCGCCATACAGCGCAAAATTGGCCGACAGTGCCACCAGCCCGGCGGATTCCTCGAAATGGCGAATTTGAAACCACGGCGCCCCCATCTTGATGCCCAGCGCTTTGGCTTCATTGGACCTGGCAATCGCGCAACCATCGTTGTTGGACAGCACCACCACCGGTCTGCCATTCAAACTGGGTCGAAACACCCGCTCGCAACTGACGTAAAAATTGTTGCCATCCACCAGGGCGTACATGGTCTTTCTCTTTGCATTCAGGCTTTGAACTGCTTGATGGAAGCCACCACCACACCCCAAATCTCAACGGTTTGGCCATCGGCCGGATTGATGTCCGGGAATGTCACGTTGGCTGCTTTGAGTTTCATGCGGCCGCAGCGCTGCCACAGGGTTTTGCAGACAAACTCGCCGTCCACCATGGCAATGACGATGTGGCCAGAACGCGCGGTAATAGCCCGGTCCACCAGCACCACATCATTGTCAAAAATGCCAGCGTCCTTCATGGATTCACCGCGTACACGCAGCAAGAAGGTGGCCTGCGGGTGTTTGATCAACTGCGCCATCAAGTCCACACGCTGCACGGCATGGTCGTCAGCAGGCGACGGAAAGCCAGCAGCCACCCGGCACGGCAAGACACTGACCAGGGTGGATACCTGGCTCAAGGGTATCGGCTGATCGAATGAGAGAAGTTCGTGGTTCATGAATGCTGGGTTTTTATCCAGTATAGAGTATGCCACTCTCGCTGCACGGCGCGCGAAAGACAACTGCCTGTCATTCAAGCACCCCTTGAGGAACCAAGGTGGGTGTGGGTTTCGAGGCGTTGTTCGGGAGCTTGTCCACAGCCTTGACCCCGTTTTTTGGGGATTAACAGCCGAAGATGCTGGGTGCGTCGTTTTGGCAGCCGTCCGCATGGACAGCGACAATGGTGCAGAAATTCGTTGTTGGATGTTGAATTGAAACCTAAATTGCATTGGTCTGTGCGCCTGGGAGCGCAGGAATGGGCCAAATACACGTATCAGCGCCCGGCAGAGGATGCTCTTGAGTTGCTGGGCAGTGCCCGCCGTGGCATGCAAAGCGGCGCCCTGGCCAAACGCGGTGCTGAATTTGTCCTGGTGGTGGGTGACCATGTGACACCCCTGAGCCATGCGGACAACAAGCAACTGGCTGCGGCCACAAAGCATGCCAGGACGGTGGAGCCGGCGCTTGCGGTTCAGCCATGGCCAGCGCGTGCCGCCCCTCCTGTGGTCGTTGTCATCAAGCGTCGGCGCATTCCCGTGACTCACTGAGTTGATGACCTTTGGCAGCGGTACTGACCCGCTGCGGCCGAACTCGCTAACATGCTCCAATGTGCAGCCACTACCAGGCCATCAAGGAGCGCGAACGCTACGCCAAACACTTCGGTGTCGAACCACCGGCGGAGGTGGGGAAGTACGATGTCTGGCCGTGTTACCCGGCCAGTTTCATTCGCAGACCCAGGCAAGCTGATGTTGGTGACGAGGCAGTGCCTGAGCGGGAATCCTTGTCAGGACTGTTTGGCCTGATCCCACATTGGGCCACTGACGCCAACATCGGCCGACAAACCTACAACGCGCGAACTGAGACGGTTGCCGCCAAGCCAAGTTTTAGGGATGCCTGGAAAAACGCCCAGCATTGCATCATCCCGGTGGATGTTTTCTTTGAGCCAGACTGGCGCAGTGGCAAAGCCATCTCGACCCGGATTTCCAGTGCCGACGGCGAACCCATGGGCCTTGCCGGGCTGTGGTCGTCGTGGAAGTCACCCAAAGGCGTGCTTCACAGTTTCACCATGCTGACCATCAACGCGGATGGCCATGACCTGATGTGCCAGTTCCACAAACCCGTGGACAAAAAACGCATGGTGGTGATCTTGCCGCCCGACAGTTATGACCATTGGCTGCAAGCCACAGCGCTGCAAAGCATGGAATTCATGCGGCAATACCCAACAGAGCGGCTGTTGGCGCAAGCAGAGTCACCGGCTCAGCGCTCGCTGCTTGCCTGAACTCGGGGCAAATCAACCATGGCGCGGCGCAAGCATTACCACGTCTATGTCGTTGAGCTGTCCAATGACGTGCTGCTCCATCCCCGGTTCATGCGTTCAAATCCCGATTACCAGTCGGGAAAACCTTGCGTTTACGTGGGCATGACCGGACTGGATCCGGACGTACGCTTTGACAAGCACAAGGCGGGCATTCAGGCCAACCGGTATGTGCAGAAGTTTGGGCAGCGCCTGTTGCCGCAACTTTATGAGTTGTACAACCCGCTGACCTATGACGAGGCCAGGAGTTTGGAAGTGGAATTGGGCATTGACCTGCGTGAGGGTGGGTTTGGGGTCTGGCAGGCTTGAGGTGCATAGGGCAGGGCATGATCAGACCGGGATCGAGAGTTTCTCCATGGCGGGGGCGTAACCGGCTCAGCTGCCATGACAATTTATGAAGATGGCTTTAGGATCAAGCAACAAAGTGGTTCACGGCGTCATTTTGGAGCGCCAGTTAGCGGCTGCTGGTGGCGGACTTCAAAGTGCCCTTGTGCACAGTTCCCAGTTATGAACAGTTGTTGCTTCCAAACTTGGATTCCTCCTCTGTACGGCGGCATATTCATCGTTGAAATCCTGTACATAAATAAAGAATTCTCTTGACCTTCAAATCAGACCAACGCCTTTGAACTGATACATCGAACTTGCCGGTCATATCGCCATCGCGAGAGCCATATTCATGGTATTTCGGCAGATGAACGAGGCCGCGATGCCTAGGCATGTGTCAAAGTTCCACCCACGCGCCATGACTGAAATTATGTAAAGTTCTGGCGACGGTCTAACTCAACTCCCCAGGCGCAAACGGCAATTGTTGCCGTCAAACTGTCAATAACTGGGAACTGTGCAGGTGTCTTTATGCACATCTCTGCATAAGTGCCCAATGCGGTCGTAGCGTCAATCAATCTCAGCGCCTGAAAGCCGACATCCAACGGCCAGTGCGTAAATGCAGCCTATGACAGCGCGTTTGCGTCACAACAGCATCCACTGCTGCTTGATTTCAAAGGAAGCACCAAGCGTGCCCCAATTTCAACGAGTGCAAGTCAGCTACGATCACGTAAACAGCAACAACAAGTCAATAGGCTGGCACACATTTAAGGGGAGTTCATGCAGATACGCCAAATCAAGGTCGCGCACTTTCGCGGCATCGAGTCCCTCGACTGGAAGCCGGGCTCGTCCTTCTGCTGCCTGATCGGGCCAGGCGACTCGGGGAAGTCCACCGTCCTGGACGCGGTCGAAGCCGCGCTCTCCTCTCGCTGGTTTGCCTTCACCGAGCCTGACTTCCTCGCGTGCGACACCACCCGCCCTATCGTCATCGAGGCTACGGTCGGGGGGCTATCCAAAGCACTGAAGTCGGACGAACGCCTTGGGCTCTACGTTCGCGGATGGACATCGGCAGGAGAGCTGCGCGACGAGCCGGAGGATGATGACGAGCCCGTCCTGACTGTGCGCTTGACTGTGGACGCCTCGATGGAGCCGGTTTGGGAGCTGATCTGCGACCGTGTTGATGACCCGCGCACCCTATCAAACAGGGATCGAGCACTGTTCGGACTGGTCAGGCTTGCCGGAGAGGACGCCAGACACCTCGCATGGGGACAAGGATCGGTCCTATCCCGCTTGACCGGCGACACGCACGAAGCATCCGCCCGCTTGGCTCAGGCCTACAAGGCCGCCAGAGAGAACGCAAAGCTCGACGAGATCGAATCGCTGGCCAATGCGGCGGAGAAGGCCGAAGGATTTGCCAAGGGATTGGGCGCTTACGTGGAAGGCTCGTATGAGCCCGGACTCGAACTTGGGCGCTCAGGACTGTCCTCCGGCTCCATTGCTCTGCATGATGACGGTGTCCCGCTGAGGTTGGCGGGGCTTGGCACTCGGCGGCTGGCGACCTTGGCCATTCAGAAGTCAGCCATCAGCGAAGGGGCCATCGTGCTTGTCGATGAAATCGAGCACGGCCTGGAGCCCCATCGGATCATTGGCGCCATTGCCCAGCTCAAGGCTGATCAGGAAGCCTCGGTTGCGGCTGGGCGACCTGTCGGCCAAGTGCTCATGACGACCCATTCGGATGTCGCCATCGGAGAAACCGGCCCAGAACGCCTGAGAGTCGTGCAAATGACCCGGCCAGGGCGGCAAGCGGCTGTCCTAGCGCCGACTGCGCCCGATTCCATCCGCGCATTGATGCGATTCACTCCGAGGGCATTGTTCGCTCGCCGGATTCTTGTGACCGAAGGAAACACCGAGATTGGACTGCTGCTTGGCATTCGGGAGCACTGGCCCTCTAGGCACGCTGGAAAGCCCATCGAGCAATTGGGCGTCGCGATTGCCGACGGCAATGGCGCGCAAGCGCCAGCCATGGCATTGTCCCTACATGAATTGGGCTACCAAACGGCAATCTTTCGTGACTCCGACACATCGCTTTCCCCTGCTGAGCAAGCGTCATTAGCCGCTGCGGGCATCCAAGTCTTTGAATACGGGGGCGAGCTCAATACTGAACAATCGATCTTCAGTGCAGCCTCCGACGAACTTGTGCAGGAACTCTTGAACTTCGCCCGCGAGGAGCGGGGAAATGACGCCATCGACAACAACATCGACACCAAGATTCCCGACCTGACGCTTGCTGTCATACGCGAGACGTTCAGCTCATGGGAATTGTTTTCGGAACTCGACGGCTTTCAACTTCGGGAGGCCATCGCTGACGTGGCGGTTCGAAGAAAGTGGTTTAAGGATCAACGAATTGGACGCGGCCTTGCTCCGATGGTTTG
>Ga0210024_1004906_pt1 | contig 10292 bp, 7 predicted proteins | sample CryGeymeta201525_FD_183988 | JGI IMG/M metagenome (GOLD analysis project Ga0210024, IMG submission 183988) | Groundwater microbial communities from Crystal Geyser aquifers in Utah, USA - Crystal Geyser metaG 2015-25 (SPAdes) (version 2) | ecosystem: Environmental > Aquatic > Deep subsurface >... | reverse complement strand
TGGAAAAGAAGTGAAGATCAACGATAACAATCCCTACAAATTAATAACAATAGATTTGCCAGTTGGGAAAAGCAATATTAAATTTATTTTTGCAAACACCTATGTTCAGGAAATTGCCAATGGGGTAACTATTTTTAGTCTTTTATTAAGCGCGTTTTTGATTTTGATAAATTATTCTTTGTCGAAAAAACGACAAAATAATAAAAAATTACAAAATAAATCAAAATCTGAATAACTATAATAAGATTTACGAAAATTCGGTTTGTTGTTAGATCGAAAATAAAGTTATTTCTTGGTTGTCCCCAAGAGGCATATAAATTCAATAAGTGAAAGAAAGTAGCGTATAAGAATAACCAGTAATAACGGACATTAATTGCAGAAAGTAATAAGAGAAAAGGTAGGGTTGGCAGTAAGTGTCTTTCATGCATTCGGGTGGAAAATAAAAACATGAACATCGTTACTAAAGTAATTGAAAAAATTGTTTGTTCGAGCTTTAATTTCCTTTTCCAGAAAATAAAGAGTACAAACGCGGTATTGATAATTACTAGCATAGAGGACAATATTCTTGGCGTTAATCTGCCAAACAATAAAAAAGTATCTGAAATGTTTGCAGGAGAAAATACCAAATACCAAATATTAAACGCATGGGCACTTAACCAACTGGAGCCAAACTTTGTAGCTAAGTTTAAGTAAGTAAGATATGGAAATAATAAATTATCTCCTTTCGAACTGAAAGGGATGAATACAATAAAGAAAATAAATAATCCCAACACAAATGCTCCAATCTTATTTTTCTTTGAAAAATATTTCCAAAACATAAACGCATATATTGGTAAAATTATCCCAATAGTTTGTTTCGAAAGTAAACCTAAAAACAGGAGAAAAGATGATATTAAATATTTTTTGGTATATATAAGATAGATTGACCAAACTAAAAATGCTAATGGTATAGTGTCAATTTGTCCCCAAAGCGAACTGTTGTAAATAATTGCTGGGTTGAAAAGAGCACTAAGAAAAATTATTAAAATAATTTTTTTATTTTTTGTCATTAATGAAGCAATTTTGAATAATCCAATTGCTAAAAAAATATCAGCGAAAATACTGGCGCCTTTAATAAAGGTTGCAACTGTATTACGATTTTGCCAAATGTGTACTAGCTGAGAAGGAAAGAGGGGAATATTTAAATTTAAAAACCAAAGCAAACTATTTATTGGCAAAAACACTGTTTTATATAAATATAATTCTATGGCGAAACAAATTAACGTCAATGGTGGATAATTTGCTGTTAATATATTTCTTTCATAAAAACCGGAAAATCCAAACTTGATTATATCATTTGCCCATGGAAGGAAAAATAAATCAATATCACCGTAATAGTTGGATGCACTGATAGTGAACCTTAAGATTAAACCAAAGATGATAAAAAAAGCAAGGAATTTTTTATTAATTTTCATTATTTTTTGGAATTAAAAAATAGATCGGCAAACCTTCGTAATGACTAAAAATTGTTTCTATATCTTCTTTTTGTAAACCAATCAATCCAAGTTCTTGTTCCCGCAACAAACAATAACAATTATTTTTAGCATAGCAGATGTCATCTAATTTGGAGTTAGAAATCATATTGGTTTTAAAATTAACGTCATTATTAAAAAAATCAACATATTGTTTTAACTTACCGGATTCTTGAGTAATATTAATACATTTGATTTGTTTTTGATTTAGCTGATTTATTGCGTTTGTTTCTGCATATCCCCATTCAAAGGAATTTTTTTTATCAAAATGATAATAAAATAATTCGTAGGTAAAAAAGACATTTAATACAAATATCAATGCAATTAACGCTTTCAAAAGATAACTAGTATTATGTAACAGATATTCATAACCAACTGCAATTACTAAAGATACAGAGTAGAAAATTATTATTCCGCGATATATGTTGAGCGAACTGGATTGACTGATAAATAAAAAACAAAGTCCGATAATAAATAATCCGGAAATTATTTTTCCAAGAGATCTGTTATTTTGATTTTTTAATAACACATATATTCCAACAAACAACGGAATAAGATCAAAAAAAAGAAAATAGCCGGTTTTGGGAATTTTTAGATATTGAGAGGCAGAATCCCCAGTAAAAAAAAGTGTTTTAAAGTCTAATAAGCGAACCACTAATGGCCAAGTATCAATAATCTGTTGTAGGTTTGGTAATTTTAGATCGAGCCACTGTTTGAAAAGAATAAAAATAAAGGATATTATGAATATCCAATATTTTTTATGACATAGACTAATCAACAATAAAACAATTATCGTTAGTAAAAAAAGATGGAGATTAAGGGTTTGTCCAAGAATAAAAAGCCATGGTGAAAAACTTAGAATAATAAGAGTAATTATTGATAACAATATTTTTCTTGTTTTTACATACGTTAAGAGTGAAGATAAAAGAATAATTAAAATTGTTAATAGTTTTGGTAGCCAGCGGAAAGATAAACTATATAAACTGGTTTTTAAACCTAACAACTGCATATTTTTTATTTCTTCAGATGAAACGCTATTGGGAACGGAATTAAAAATCACAAATTTAATTAGAAAGTTTATTACGATGCCAATTAGCAAAGCTCCAATTAATCTATATATATTTTTTTTCATAAGCGAAATGTAAACAAATATAACGGAAGTTTTGGGTTATTTATTAATGATTTTGTCATGATTAATTGTTGATCAGGTGATATTAATTTTTTTTCAATCAACAAGGGAAGAATGGTCTTTTTTTCCTCCTCGTTCGTAAATAATGCGATTTTATTATTGGGCGCAAGTTTATCAAATATTTTTTCGTCCACAACATCCACAAATTGGAATTTGTCAAATGCGTCAATATAATGCCAGCCGTCAACAAAACGGGATTGACGTGTTTGCCAATATTTTTCCGGAGGAAATTGCAGACAAAATAATGGAAAAATGTAAGGAACCCCATCAATTCTTCGTGAAAAAATAAATTGATCGTACTGTTGATATTTTGCCTTGATCACTTCACATATTTTATTTTCCCGCACTGCGTACATGTATCCATACTGTTTAGGATAAATCCAATAAAAAAAATATAAAAAAGTCCCTACATTAATAGCAAATAAAACTCCAATAATAAAAACAATTAACTTATTACTTTTAAGTTTGTGTTTTAGTAACGAAAATGTTGTGACAAGACCAAACGCTGTAAACAACTCAATAAATCCATGCATTGCTAAAGATCTTTTACTACTGGGAGCACCTTCAGTGATGGTCGAAGGTAGGGGAGCGATTAGTAGTACAAATAACAAAATAAATATTTGGGAACGCTTTTCTTTTGGACTTTTTTTAAATAATTCTTTAAATCCAAATAAAATACCTGTGTAATAAAAGGGTAATAAAATCATGAATAATAAGGGCGTATGGCTTTCAGAAACATTTCCATGGTCCTTATAATTTAGTAAAAAATCAGTTGAGAAATGCGATAGGTAATTCCCAAGAAGAGTAATTCCCGTAAACGTAAGTTTATTATGTAGCAATCTGGATTTTAAATTATTTTTATCATGGCCACGAAATTCATCAATTTCTAGAGCCAAGCCTTTATTTGCACCAAAGATTCCTACGTATTGCATTCGTGATGAAAGGCTAAGACTTGATTGTTTAAAAATTAGATAAAAAGCTAAAAGAATTATTAATAAGGGAATTAGAAATAGTTTTTTGTTTAGTTTTTGACTATTGAGGATGTTTATTAAAAAAAATATTGATAATAAAATAGGTGAAACAATTCTACCCAGATTGTACGAGAACATTGACAGCATCAAAAACACAATAGATAGTAAAAAAAATAAAAATCGTTGACTCTTTAGATAGTTAATTTCCATTAATACACCGGTCGCAACTAAAAAACTTGATAACATAATGCCATCTCCGGAGATACGTGAGAAAAAAAATCCATATGGAGAAAGAGCTAAAAATAAAATAGCCAAAAGGCCAATTTTTTTATTAAAAATTTTACTACCAATCAAATAAATTACCAAAATAAACAGACTTCCGGCAAGTACGTTGGTTAGTCGAATTGTTATTATGTTCAACCCAAAGAATTTGATAAAAATCGCTGTTAGATATATGTAAAGTGGATTTTTATAATCACCAAAAGCTTGAAAGATTAACGGAAAGCGCGTTTCCCACTCGTCCTTACCTGTTTGCGCGATAGAGAACGCGTTATAGCCAACACTTGCCTCATCCCATTCCGGTCCTGGAGGAATTGAACCGAGTTTGTAAAATCTAAAAAAAGTCCCAACAATAAAAATAACAGTTAGAAGTACCAAATACTTGTTAATTTTGATTTTGTTCATGGCATCAATTCAAATAAATCCATTGATGTTTCGCCTTTGGGTTTGGGAAAGCGTTTTATCAGTTTAAGCGGAAGATCAGGTTCATATGATTTTTTATAAATATAAACAACAAGTACTTGATTACTCGCAAGTTCTTTTTGTTGTGATATTAGGGCTTCTTTGTTAAGTGGCCAATAACCTTTAATATTTATCCGGTCGTTTTCATTGACAAATACACTTAACACATCTCCAGACATACCAAAATCGCCCTCGGCGAGAATTAATACTGGTTTTGATTTTGCTTTTTCCCGAGCGATTTCAATAATTTCTTGTGCACCCCAACCGGAGTTTCCACCATTGATATATTGACCCTGATCAATTTCTGGAAAAGGAATTTTTTTAAAATCAAAAAGAATTGTATAGTTAAAATAACCTACAAATAAAATATAGATGATAATAAGTGTTCGGGATAATACTTTATTAACTCTAGTGACTGCATATGTGGCAGGGACAATCAAAAGCATGGCGATGAAATTGACATAGCGCGGATAAAGAACAATAGAAAACACGGCGATAATCAGATATGAAGTAATTAACCAAATGCTTAAATATATCGCCAAACGCCGGTCTTTTTTGAATAATAAATAAAGTCCAAACAATCCAATAAAAGGCAAAATATAACCTGACTCGATAAAAACATACTCAGGAACTGCTTGTAGATGGTAGATTAATCCTTCCATGGGATTTTTTAAAAATTGAGAAAACGATCTGACAAATGTTCCGTTTTTTTGTGCAATATAGTGCATATATGGGGATAAACGTTGGATGTTATAGATTGAAATTGCGAAAAAGCAAACAAGTAGAAATAAAAGAAAAAAGTTTATTATTTTTTTAACATTATCTTTCTTTTTTTGTTCAAAGATTAAAAGTGGAGCCAAAGCGCTAAGTCCAATGAACAACTTAACTGATGATTTTGAAAGAAGAGAAAGACCGGCAATCAATCCAAAAATTAAAGCAACATCAAGTCGAATTGTCCTAACAAGGAGAATCGAAAAAAACCATATCCAAATAAAGGCAGCATTGACGCCGGAATCCATTAAAGCCATCCGATCATAAAAAAGAAAATAGGGTGTGAGGATATAAAAAAATACTCCCCAATATGCTGCTTTTTTGCCAAACAAATAGAAACACAGAGCAAATATTCCTGTTAATCCAATTAATCCGGTTGCAACAGCAAACATTCTTCCACCAAGAAGGGCGTTGTTGGGAAATAGTTTCAAAAAGGGGATTGTGCCCCAGGTTTGAAGCGGTTGGCGACCATCTGTTAATGAGATGAAACGCCAGGAAGCATCATGCCATGCAGTTTTTGCCCAGCGGATATAAATTCCTTCATCACCAAAAATCGGAAATTTATCAAGATTAATCAGGCGGGTTATAAAATAAACGATTAATAAAATCACGATAAATATTACATCTTTTCGTGAAAATAGCTTTTTAATTTTTTGCCAGATAAAAAAAATATCAAACATATTTTGGAAAGATAAATTTAATAGCTAATGTGATTATTATATATAACGGATAGAAAATTAGCATAAGATATCGTGGTGATATTGGAACAAAAGCAAGATACGATAGACAAAATAATATCCATAAAGACAGATAAATTATGGGGGATTGAAATAGTTTTTGTTTCTCTATTTTAGATTTTTTGATTAAAAAAGGCGCAAGCATTGAAAGAATTCCACTAATAAAAAATAAAGGCCAAAAAATACTCCAGTTTTGATATTTAATATAACCAAAATCACCCCACCAAATTTTCCAACAGTTAAATAGAATAAATGGAAAAATCGCTCCAAAAGAACTTGCCGATCTGGCAGCGTTTTGACTCCAGTATAAAAAAATCCATTTTTGCGATTTTAAAAAAGATATAAATGTTCCACCTTTGATGAAAAAAACACTGTAGCTTAACAAATAGATAATAAATCCGATTGTGATTATACAAAGTGATGCAAAAAGTGTTTTATAGATATTTTTATTTTTAAGTAATAGATATAGCGAAGAAACTCCAAGTGCAATTAAAGCCGGGAAATACATTTTTACGCTGGAAAGAAAACCAAAAATAATCCCAGATATAATTAAGTATTGTATTTTTTGTTTTTTCATCCAGATAAGGAAAGTGAAAAAGAAAAGAATTAAAAACAAAACTTGAATGGAATCAAGCATTGGTGAATAAATAATTTGATCAATAAACATAGTGTCCAAAGATAAAAATAAGATTGATAGGATGGTAAGTATGATTGAGTTGGTGAGAAATAGTGTTAATAAATACACACTTATTAAAGTAGATAATCCGATAAAAAGAGCAATTGTTCTTTGATTACCAGTAATAATTGTGAAAAGTCCAATCATATATTTTCCAAGTGGTGGGTGATCGGAGTTAATTAATATTGGATTTAATCCGTTTATATATTGATATCCTGCATGGGCATAAATTTCTTCATCGGAAATCGGGGTCTTTGATTGGGGAATGATATACTGCGACTGGTTGTATTTTTTTTCATAAAGCTTGGGGTCAAATTTTTCCGTGAAACGCGACCAATTCTTTGCAATTGGTAATATAACATTAAAGAATAATGAAATCGCAGTAACGATCGTAATAATCACTCTAATCCTTTGTTTCATTTTTTGTAAAGTTGAATATTATCAAAACTTTGTAATAAATTTAGCTTATTAATTGTTGAAATAAGTTTAACATCGTTGTTGTAAAAAGCTATACAATTGTCAGTTGGTATATTATTAAGATAATCCTTAAGCTCATTCAAATCATAAATAAAATCCACCTTTTTTCCAAAATAATAAACAATACTGGGATGATCGCCCCACCAACGCGTTGTTTGAATCACCAGATTCATATTTTTTAATGTTGAGTAAGTATTTCGGGTATTGTTAGGAATTAAAAATCCAAGACGATTACATTGATTCTTTGCATAAATTGCCAATTGATAATGTTTGTCAGGTTGTGAATAGTGGGTTGTGAAAAATTCACTACTTACAATTGCGTTATTTATTATCAGTCCAGTTAGGATCAGAACGATTACTGTATTTATAATTCTGTATTTCCTAAAAAGATTAATAGAGTAAGCAGAAATAAAAGCAAATTGAGGAATGATGACGTATAAGTACCAGGTAATTTTTGTTTTAGTGAGATTTAAAAACAAAAACCAAGGAACAAAAAATAACAAATAAAATATATTTTTTTTCTTTTTAAAAAAGTCAATGAAAATAAAAATTATTCCCAAGGGCAAAAGCCATTTAATCAATCCTAATTGATTGAATAGTTCATCAAAATAAAAAGTTCTTTGTCCAAAATGCGACTCAATTGATGAAGTGACTCTTTTTAAGTGACTTTCAAGGAAATGTGCTCGAATAAAATCCTGTTTATAAATAAATAACATTATCAAATACCAAGATAAAATAATAATTATTTGAGTAAGAATTGATTTTATGTTGTTTGCAGTTTTCTTATCTTTGGCTATAAGTTTTTTCCATACTTGATATCCTAATAACATCATTGCCGGATAAAATCCAAGTAATGATTTGCTTAAAACTCCAACTGCGAGAAAAAATAATGACCACCAAAAATGTGGGAAGAATACGATGTACCCCATCCATCCTAATAATAGAAAAACATCAACATTAAGTACTTGGGAACGTTGTACAAACAGGGGAATGAAGCTGGTAAAAATTACGGTTAGAAAAGCAATGGATTTATTTTTTGTGATGCGATAATAAAAAACATAAATTAGCCCCAAAACAAGTAAAGATAACCCGAGTGTTGCAAAACGCATGGAAAGTTCCGAAGCAAAAGGGAGTCGACCGATTAGACCGTAAAAAAGCGGTACTAGGGGTGGTTTATCTAGCCAAACCTGTCCTTGCCAAAGCGGGGTTAAAGACAATTTATTTATCATTTCTCTTCCCACCTGAGCATAAATTCCCTCGTCCCAGTCGTAAAAAGGAGTTTGAAAGTTAATAAATTTATAGGCAGTAATAAAAAAATAAAAAGCTAAATATAAAATTATTCCCCAGTGATGTTTAATAACTTTTATCATATTTTTTTGTTATTGTCATCGCGAACCCGCCGAGTCTAACTCGGCGAGGTGTGGCGATCCCTGCCTGCCGGCAGGCAGGCCGTTACCAATAAAACGTCATATATTAACGGGATTGTCCCTCGAACTATGCTCGGGATTATAACTTCCTCCACTTGAGCAAGGATTCGCAATGACATTATTTATTGATCATAAAGAATCTTTTTCTATAACTTGTGATATATCTTTCTTGATTTCAAACGCTTGTTTAAAAACCTGGTTTTGATAATAAAAATATGTTCGAATTTCATAAATCGCAGACAATATAAGCAACATAAAAACAATATAAATAGAAATTTTTCGATACTGATTAGGAATAAATTTTGTGAGCCATTGTAAACCAAGAACGATAAAATAAACAATACTGGGTATGACCGTGAAAGTACGAAGCATGTGAGGATTTTCATGTGGGTATGTTAGTAAAGTCGGAATAAGACTGATGATAAAATAAATCAGAAACAATTGATTAGTTTTATTTTGACGTTGGTGAATGCCAACAATAAGACCGACTAAGAATAATATTCCAATCAAAGGATTAAGTGCAGATTTTAGAGGATAGTTATGTCTTCCGTTTACGTCTCCGCGAACATTAAACATCAAAGCTGTTTTGACGATATTTTGCCCCAAATAACTAAATTTATTTGTTATTGAAACACTATTATTGGTTAAGAACGATTGTTGATTAACACGAATATCCGGATTACGAATCAGATAAAAAGACAATGGCATGGTTAAGATAATAAAAGAAATCAGGAATGGTAATATTTTTGTTTTGTTTTTGGTAATAAATAAATAAAACAATGGGACAAGGAAAAATATTCGGCCTGGAGTGTAGGAGTTAAACGCCAGTCCTGCAAATAGTCCGCTTAATAATAAAAAAAATACGTCACTCTGGCCCGCTTCGCCGAAGCTACCCGCCAAAGGCAAGGTTCGCCAAGGGCGACAGCGAGGCGAGCTTGACCAGAATCTACTATGTTTGATTCTGGAGTCGCTCCGCTCCCCAAAATGACATTTTACTTTGAGCAAAAAAAATAAAGAACATAATTCAAGAAACAACAAAAAAGTTGCCTCAAATGCAAAACGGGAAAAATTAAAATACCAACGTAGGGAAAGAAAAATAAAAGCAAGGATAAATGCTTTGTCATCGCGAGCGAACCCGCTTAATCGGGTGAGCGTGGCGATCCCATTACCAATAAGACGTCTTATATTAACGAGATTGCCACGCCCGCTGAGCGGGCTCGCAATGACATTATTCTTAAAATTAGATTTAGTTTTGAATATAATATGAAATATCAGATAAATAATTATGACATTTAGTATTCCAAACAACGCGCTGGGAAAACGTAGTGCAAAATTATTGATTCCAAACAGTTTAAATGATCCAAGAAGAACATAGAAATATAAAGTTGAATGACCCGTGGCAAGTTTGCTATAAGGAACATATGGTTTTCCCTGTAAACTTAAAGAAAGCTTGGTAAATTCCACTTCATCAAAGTTTAAATTTTTTGGAACGTGATTAAACTGGTAAAAAGTTATGAATATTGAAAGACCAATCAAAATAATTAACTGGAAGATTACATTTTTCATTATGGTATTTATAAATGTCATTGCTAATCCTCGCTCAAGTGGAGGAAGTTATAATCCCGAGCATAGTTCGAGGGACAATCCCGTTAATATAAGATGTCTTATTGGTAACGGCCTGCCTGCCGGCAGGCAGGGATCGCCGCACTCCGTCGAGTCATACTCGACTTCGCTCGCGATGACAATATCGTAAATCTCGTAAATTTTAATATTTTCCCTGAATATCGTATAT
>Ga0210024_1004878_pt1 | contig 10336 bp, 5 predicted proteins | sample CryGeymeta201525_FD_183988 | JGI IMG/M metagenome (GOLD analysis project Ga0210024, IMG submission 183988) | Groundwater microbial communities from Crystal Geyser aquifers in Utah, USA - Crystal Geyser metaG 2015-25 (SPAdes) (version 2) | ecosystem: Environmental > Aquatic > Deep subsurface >... | reverse complement strand
GCAGCGCGCGCCCAGCTGCAACGGCTGGACCTACTGGCACTTCCGCCGCGACGGCGTTCCGGTGCCCATCGACGCGCTGCGCGAACAGGTGCGCGCCGAGATGGAGGGGTAGCCACCCCGCGCCCCAGCCGTTGGGTTAAGTGGTGCCACTTGAACGATGCCCGATTTCGCTCGACGGTGTGAAGGGTCAAGGCCTGGCGGTGTTCGAGCATCAGAGAAGTGTGGGGTTGACGCTCGGTAGTATCCCCAGAAAGCGGTGTCGCCTTCACCAGGTCTCGTGAGCCAAGGGCGCTTCATTCAGTTCCTGGCGTAAGTGTCGCCAAATCGGCATCGCCCTCTCGAGCGTCTCGATAAAAAGCGCGTCATGCGTGTCTGAGACGAGATGGGCGATTTCGTGGACGATAACATATTCGATACAGGGCATCGACTTCTTGATCAGATCAAGATTGAGCCAGATGTGGGCAGTCTTCGAGTTGCAGGCGCCCCACATTGTTTTCATTTTGCGAATGCCGACAGTCGGCTCAAGGACACCGATTTTTCTCGCCCACTCCGCCGCCTTCGGCTTGACGAGAGCGCGTAACTCGCGGCGATACCAGCGATTCAATATGCCGAGCCTGTCGTCGCGCATTGCCGTCGCCGGACACGTGAGAAAGATCCGGTCGCCTTCAAGTCGGACACGTCCGATCTCTCCGCGCCTCTCCACCAGAAGGCGGTAGCCGCGCCCGAGGAAGTAATGCGTCTCGCCAGAGACCATCTCGCGCTTGGTCTGGCGCGCTTGGCCGTGAAACTTGGCCTGCTGGCGACGAATCCAAGCGAGACGGAGCGAGACCGCTATGCGGATCGCCTCCAGGCTCATTGTCTCGGGAGCGGCGACGCGGACACGCCCTTCGGGTGGATGGACCGCGATGTGCAGGTTTTTTATCGCCTTACGGTCGATGTCGACCTTGAGGTCGCCGATCTGCATGACAATCCTCTCAGGCACCGCCGTAATCGCGACTGGCTGCGACCAGTTCGAATACGCGCGCGGCGAGTTCTTCCTCGGGGATGACACCATGAATCGCCCGCCTTACCCTGTTCTCCTTGGCGCGATCGCCGCGCCAGCTCTTCTGCGCGGCGTCGCGCACGGCTTTGTCGAGCGCAACCGCAAGCGCCTCGTTGTTCTTCAGGTTGTCGTAGAGCGCGCGCGCGCCCGCTGTCGTGATCGTCGGCGGATACTCGGCCGCGCCTGGCCCGTGCTGCGCCCTTCGAGCCAGTTCGGCTATCTCTGCGAGGTAAGTCGCATAGTCGACGACATCTCGCCGACGCCGGTCGATCAGGCCGGCAAGAAGTGCTGACATGTTCGCATAGAACCGCGGGTTGATCGGTGTTTCCTCGACGATCAGGCGGCGCACGTTGTTCTCGATCGTCTCCGCGACGTTGCGCGGGGCGGCCGAGCCGACTGCCTCTTCCGCTGCCGCCGGGCCACGCTCGATCAGAATTTCCACGAGCGACATGTCATCGAAAGCCGAGACCTTCCGCGCATGGTCGGCGGATATGTAGGTGTCGATCAGGTGGCGCATGGCAGGCTCGTAGAGCTTCATGTCCACGTTCTCGCAAGCGCGCAGGCGCACAGCATCCCTGGCGCGCACATACTCCGCAACCTCCATGCGGATCGCGTCGATAGCCTCGGGCGTGTAGCCGCTGGCCACTGGATCCTCGGCAGCCTCCTCAAATGCGCGCGCGAGGCCGCCCACCAGGCGATAGAGCGCTTGCCGCCGGGCGGCCTTCTCCTCGATCATGTCGAGGTCGTCGCTTTCGGCGTCGCAGAAAAAGGCGAACCAGTCGTCCTCACCCCTCGGCTGCTCGACACCCTCAATCATGCCGCGCACGGCGGCGAGCGCCGCCTCGAGGTCGTTACGGGCCTCCGCCGCGCGATCAAGAATCAGCCCCTCGACATCGGCCCTGTCGTAGCCGTCAAAGGCGCCGGAGGTGTAGTCGGTGATCGCGGTGTCGATCCGGCGGAACAGATCCTTGTAGTCAACAATGTAGCCGTATTCCTTGTCCTCGCCGTCGAGCCGGTTGACGCGGCAGATGGCCTGGAACAGGCCGTGGTCGCGCATCTTCTTGTCGATGTAGAGCACCGTCGCGGTGGGCGCGTCGAAGCCGGTCAGAAGGCGGTCGACCACGATAAGCAGGCGCATGGTCGCGGGCCTGGTCTTGAAGGTCTCCAGCGCCGCCGCCTCGTAGGCCTCGGGCGTCTGGTCGCCGAGCAGCGCCTTGTAGGTGTCGTGGATGAGCTGGGCCTCGGTCTGGCCCTCGCCGGTCTCCTCGGCGCGGATGTTGTGCGCGCCAGGGCGGTAGGAGGTGATGACCGCGCACTTGCCCTTGAGCTCGGTCTTCTGGAACAGGTCGTAGAGGACGCAGGCCTCGCGGATGCTGCCCGCGACGAGCATGGCGGTGCCGCGGCCCGCAGCCAGGCGCGGCTTGCGCGCCATGTCGAACACGATGTCGCTGACGATCTGGTCGAGGCGGCTGCGGCTCGACATCACCGCCTGCAGCGTGCCCCAGCGCGCCTTGATCGCGGCTCGGGCAAGCGGCGGCAGCCCTGCGGTCTTCGTCTCGAACCATGCGTCGATGTGCTCGCGCGAGCCGAGGCGCTGGTCGATGTCGCGGGCCTCGTAGCGCAGGTCCAGCACGACGCCGTCCTGGACGGCCTCGTCGAAGCGGTAGGGCTCGCCGATGAAGGGGCCGAAGGTCTCCATGGTCGTGCGCTTGTCTGTCCGCAGCAGCGGCGTGCCGGTGAAGCCGATGAAGACCGCATCCGGCAGGATCGCCCGCATCGCCTGGGCGAGCTTGCCCGACTGGGTGCGGTGCGCCTCATCGACGAAGACGAAGAACCGGCCGCGCGGCGCCGTGCCGCCTGCGCCCGCGATCTCGCCGATGAAGTCCTCGGCGGCGCGCTCGGCGCTGGCGCCGAACTTGTGGACGAGCGAGCACACGATGCCGTCCTTGCTGTCGGCCAGCGCCGCGCGCAGGTCGGCGCCGCTGCGGGCCTTGCGGACCGAGATCCCGGCCCCGCCGAACACGTCGCCTGCGATCTGATCGTCGAGCTCCTTGCGGTCGGTGATGATCAGCACCCGGGACCCCGTGATGCGCTCCAGGATCCAGCGGGCCAGCATCACCATGATCAGGCTCTTGCCCGACCCCTGGGTCTGCCAGATCACGCCGCTCTCGCCCGCCTCGGCGGCGAGCTGGGCGGCCTTCACGCCGAAATACTGGTTGGGCCGGGCGGTCTTCTTCGCGCCCTTGTCGAACACGGTGAAGTCGTGGATCAACTCCAGGAACCGCGCGGGCGCGAGCATCTGGGTCAGGTCGCGGTCGAGGCGGTTGGCGAGCTCTCCCGGCTCCTTCCATCTGAGGAAATGCTTCTGCGGCGTGCCGATCATGCCGTAGCGCAGGCCCTCGCTGTCGTTGCCCGCCATCAGGAACTGGATCGTGGTGAAAAACCGCTCGATGAAGTCGGGCGTCTGGTTCGTGAGGTTCTGGCGGATGCCCTCGGCGACCGAGACGGTGGAGCGCTTCAGCTCCAGCACGCCCAGCGCGACGCCGTTGACGTAGAGCACCACGTCCGGGCGCTTGTCGAAGGCCTTGGGGCTGGTGGCCGCGACGGCGACCTCCTCGGCCAGCGCCAGGTCGTTGGCGCGCGGGTTCTCCCAGTCGATCACGTGCACCGTGGTGAAGCCGCCGGTGGCCTCGTCGGGCACCTTCACGCCGCCGCGCAGCAGGTCGTAGACGGCGCGGTTGACGTCGTAGAGATCGTCGGTGCGGTTGGCGGCGGCGCGGGTCAGCGCGTCCACCGCGCGGCGGATGACCGGCGCGGGGTAGCGGCCGCGCGCGGCGAGCCACGGCTCCAGCAGCGCGGGCTCGATGTTGGCGTTGCCCGCCCGTTGCGACCAGTCGCCGAGATGGCGCCAGCCCAAGGCCCCGAGCAGGCCGACGACGCGGTTCTGGACCAGGCGCTCGCGGGGGCCGACGGTCATTCCGCGGCCTCCATCGTGCGCTTCTCGCCCGTGCCGGTCAGGCGCACGCGGCCGGTCAGCAGATCGCGCATCATGCCCTTCTTGAGGTCGGCGGTCTTGGCGCGGCGGGCCTCCAGCGCCTCGATCTCGGCGTCCATGTCGGAGAGAACGGCGGCGATGGCGCGCTGTTCGTCGAACAACGGAAGACTGATCTCGATCGCGGCAACGCCTTTCGACGAAATGCCATAGACCGAAGTCCCGTTCGCTATTCGAACGATAGCGCGGCGGATCTCCGCCAAGAACTGTAGGTAGCCCCCGAAGCCTACGGCAAGTTGATTTTCCCGAGTGCGCATCAGGATAGTGTGCAACCCCGCCACTACATCGCGGTCGCCTATGCCGGAGACCTCTACGGCCTTCCCGATGCCTTCATAGTCTTCCGACGCATCAGCCATCACGATGTCGCCATCCCGAAGGCGCGGCAGCCGCGCAACCTTGGCGGGCGAAATCTCGGGTAGTGTATGGTGCCGCAGGTCCCATGTAGACGCGACAGACGCGTGGATATCGCCGTAGTGGATGTAGCCAACGCCAGCATTCGCGGCGAGGTCGGCCCGAGAGGCAACGCCGGTCCGCAGGAAGTCGCAGATGTCGCCGATCCGCACTTGCCGCCACGGCTCCGAGAACCCCGGCAACCGGGTCGCGCCGGTCAGGAGGCGCTGCATGGCCCCGCGCTTCACGTCGCGCTTCTTGGCGATCAGGGCGTCGAGCGCCCCGATCAGCGCATCGACGTCGCCGAGCGCCTCGGCGATGGCGCGACGCTCGCCTAAAGCCTCAGGAAGTGGAACACGGAATCCCTTCAGGCTTCTATTTGTTATCTGATTGATTGTCGCACCGAGGTGAGCCTGAACTTGCTTTGCAATTATCGTATGCTGAAAATGATACTGCAATATATCATTCTCTGGCGAGCGGAATATTGACATGAATGCGCCGAACGCAGAACCTGCCGCCTGGCCATTAATCAGCGCGCTCTTTCCGATCAAATCTCTGCTGCCATTTCGTGCGCATAATAAGATATCTCCCTCAGCCACGACCGAATCTCCAATCACCGATGGGTCTACATAAACAGTGTCATGATAATCGATTCTATTGTCCTTGATGTTTGATGATCGTAAAACTAACGCGCCACTTTGGCGGACGTCATTAGGCTTGTATGTCAATCCAATTTTGGCGAGGCCCAGATCGCCAAGTTTTGCAATCATCCAGCCCTTCGGAATTTGCCCAAGATCAGTCGATGAAAAAGAATCTCCAGAGTCAACCGTCATGAGGCAAGACCCATTGAGCGGATGGCATTTTGAAAGCGGCTCTCGTGAAATGCAACCCGGTTGCAAATCTCAGTTAGATTTTTTGTGTATCTTGACGTAAGTCTTTGGCACGATACAATCAAGATCCAAGAGAGATTTTCAATTTCAGTGCAAATAGAACCTTGGATGCGATCAATCCATTTCATTTGGACAACAAGGTATTTTGCTTCCGCATCCGATAGCGCTGGATACTTGCGCGCCACGGCCTCCACAAGCGCCTGCCGCGCCTCCGCCAGCGCCCGCTTCGCCTCTGCCTGCCGCTCGAACAGGACCGACGCTGCGCGCAGCTGCGCCATCTCGTCAGCGTCGGGCTTCTTCTCCCCGCGCAGCGCCTTCAGCCGCGCCTTCACACTGGCGGCGGTGAGGGCGCCGTCATCGGTCAGCGCTTCGGCGAGCAGCCCCTCCTCGCCGCCATGCTCCTCGGCCATCTCCTCGATCTCGCGCCCGAGTGCTTCGAGGTCGGCCTCCTGCGCGTCGATCGCCGCCTGTTCGGCCGCGAAAAAGCGCGCCACGATCAGCGCGGGCGGGATCATCTCCGCCACCAGCTTCACCTTTTTCCGCCCGGCGCCGAGCTCGATGTCGGCGTCTTCCATCGGCTTGCCGTCGGGCTTCAGCCGCACCTCGCGCAGCCGACGCGCCGCGTCCCACCCGTCGGCGGCCAGCAGATAGAGGTCGTCGAGCATCTCGGCGGCGGCGTAGCTCATGAACTGCTGGTAGGCGTCGTAGGGGTCGAGCAGCGGCGCTGTGCGGAACCGCGCCAGCATGTCCTCGGCCAGGTCGTGGACGATCTGCTTGGGCTTGGCGCCGGGCGCCACGGCACGCAAGGCATCGACATGGGCGTCGCGCCAGCCCTCGAACACCGCCATCACCGAGGCGCGGAAGGCCGCGAACTCAGGGTGGCCGTGGATGGTCTCGCGCACCCTCTCGGGCGGCGCCAGCGGATCGCTGTAGCCCGGTCGGTCGCCCGGGCCGAACAGCGCCGCCCGCAGGCCCGGCATCAACGCCCAGTAAGCGGCCAGCGCGTCGAGATCGGCGTTCGGGATGCCGCCCTTCAGGTGGGCGGCGATGTCGTGGATGTCCTCAGGTTCGCTCGAATCGACGTAGCGGGGGATGTTGAGGTTGAACCCGTTGCGCTCGATCTCGTCGAACGGCACGAGGCGCGCATAGCCCGGTGCATCGGTCTGGCGGCCGAACACGTCGATGATGCGGTGGACGTCCTGCGCGCGCAGGCGGTTCTTGGGGCCGTCCTTGAGGAACCCCTTCGAGGCGTCGATCATGAACACCGGCCGCCGCGCCTGGGCGCCGCGCTTGTCGAGCACGAGGATGCAGGCGGGGATTCCGGTGCCGTAGAACAGGTTGGCGGGCAGCCCGACGACGCCCTTCACGAGGCCGCGGCGCAGCAGCTTCTCGCGGATCTTGGCCTCGGCGCCGCCGCGAAACAGCACGCCATGGGGCAGGACGACCGCGGCCGTGCCGGTGGGCTTCAGGGAGGCCACCATGTGCAGCACGAAGGCGTAGTCGCCGTTCTTCTGCGGCGGCACCTCGTAGCCGCTCATGCCGCCGAAGCGGCCGAAGCGGTCGTTCTCGGGCGGCGTCTTGTCGTCGAAGCCGTTGCGCCAGTTCTTCTGCGAGAACGGCGGGTTGGCGACCACGAAGTCGTGGAGCATCAGCTCGCCGCCGCGCTCGGTCAGCTTGGGGCTGGCGAGCGTATCGCCCACCTCGACCCGCGCCGTGCCGCAGCCGTGCAGGATCATGTTCATCTTGGCGAGGCCGCGCGTCGCGCTGTCCTTCTCCTGCCCGAAGATCGAGATGTCGGCAGGCGCCTCGTCATGGGCCTTCAGCAACAGCGATCCCGAGCCGCAGGCGGGATCGTAAATCGACATCTGCGGGTCGGTCGCGCGGTCGATGCCGATCAGCCGGGCGATCACGATACTGACCTCAGCGGGAGTGTAGAACTGTCCCTTCGACTTGCCGGACTCGGTGGCGAAGTTGCGCATCAGGTATTCGTAGGCGTCGCCCAGCAGGTCGTCGCCGTCGGCGCGGTTGCGGCTGAAATCGAGGCCCGCGTCGGAGAAGATCCCCACCAGCTTCGACAGCGTGCCGACCATCTCGTTGGCCGAGCCGAGCTTGTTGGGGTCGTTGAAGCTGACGTTGTCGATGACGCCCTGGAGCTGATTCGCGGCCGCCAGCGCCGCCACGACCTTATCGAGCCGCTCGCCGATGTCCTTGGCATTCTTCGCCGCCAGCATGTCGGTGAACGAGCCACCAGGCGGCACGATGATGTCGGCGAACTTCTGGCCGGCGTATTTGTCCGAGACGTATTTCACGAACAGCAGGGTGAGGATGTAGTCCTTGTATTGCGAGGCGTCCATCTGCCCGCGCAGCGCGTCGCAACTGTCCCAGAGGGCGCGGTAGATTTCGCTTTTCCTGATCGCCACGCTTGACCTCTCAACGCTTTTTCGAAGGGCGGCCAAGTATGGGCGCACCTCCATTATATAGGTTCACAACGCCAAATCTTGAAACGACATTTTGCCAGGCAGGCCTACTCTGCGGCCATTGGCGTGACGTTATCGCGAGCACCGTCGCCAGAGCGAGCCTTTTCGAAGTTCGGCATCCAATAGAGTATGTCCTCGAAGCGAACCGGCCCGCGCGCCAGACCGAGCCGCATGGCCGGCGTCTCACCGTTCGACGCCTGCCATACGAAGTTCGTGTAGACCCGGAAGATGTCGAGCATCTGCGCAACGCGCCTGGGATCGTAGGCCTGGTAGCCGGACCAGAGCCGCTTGGCGTTCGAGCGCGTCGGAACGGGTCGTTCGAGGTAATAGACCTTGCGGCGCAGGCGCATGAAATAGTTGTCGACAGGGGCCAGTGTGGCGAGCGAGATCGCCCAGCCGATGCCCTCAAGCGACCGGCGGCGGTTGTCGGTGAGGTAGAGGATCCACTGACGCGGCTCGTTGAGCGTGTCTCTTGGGTGCGCGATCCAGCGGATATTTGGATCGTTCGTCCCCGCGCAGGCCGTCGCGTATCCCCAGGCCATCGCGCGCGCCGCCGCCTGGGGCTCGGAAACCCCAAAAGCCGCCGCGAGACGCTTCATCTGTGCGCCCGATGCCCGGGCGAGGTCGCGCTTCTCGTCGATGGTCATCTCCTTCTGGAACTGGACGAAGGCCATCTCGCAGCGACCCTTGCGGATCCGGTCGGCGAACGCGGCGGTGAAGGCGTTTCGCAGCATAGTCGACTGGTCGGTGTAGATCGTCGCATATTTCGCGCCGCGCGTCATCCGCTCGACCAGCATCGCATGAGCGTAGGCGGTGTAATCGGCGTGGGTCATCACGCCCGCATGCGGCATCTGGTTGCCGCGAAATGGCGCGTCCTGGATTTCCGGGTCTGGCATCGACGCCTCCAATAGCGCCTTCTCAATGATGAGCTGCTCCACCAGAAGCGGCTCGGCGTCGATGTTGGGCCGAATTTCGAGCGGCGCCGCGCCGGCCTGCTTCCGAAAATCGTGCTCGAGCCAGTATTGAGGGGATGTTCTGAAGTAGCTCTTCTTCTTCGGATCGAGATCGCCGTTGATCCGGGCTTCGTCCTCGACGTCGACCTGCATCATGTCAGGATCGAAGTTCATGTTGTGGGCCAGGACATAGCCGGACGCGGCTTCGACTGTGCAGACTGCGGTGAACTGGATGTTTTTCCGGTTTACCCGTCGCCGCCAGTTTACCATGTAGTCTTGGCTGTCGACGCAAAGCCGCAGGCTGTGGTGGTCGATATCCTCGAGTCTACGCTCCCGATCACCGGCAAATGCCAGGCACTGGCGGTGGATGAAATCAATCTTGCTGTAGACGGTCGCCGCGTCCAGCCCAGTCACCTGGGCGATTCCGCGGATTGGCTTCTTAGTGACAATCTCGACGAAGACAGTCCGGTTCTCGTGAGGGGCGCGCTGACGACATGTCGAGCGCTCGGGAACCGAGAAGTGGACGTCGCAGGCCTTGCAGAGGTAGCGGCGCATGCCGGATCGGGCGCCGCGGGCGCGGTATGCGCCGCGGGCCGAATACACGCCCCGTCCATGGTTGGCGCAGTCGCCGTTCGGGCATGACGGTTCCGCCGACGCGTCGAGGTAGTGCGAGATTCGCCGCAGCTCGGCTGCGACGCCCTTGTTGCTCTTGAGCATGAAACTTCGCCGACATGCCTTGCAGAGCATGATCCGGTCCGGAAGGACCTTCCCGCCCTTCTCGATCTTGTAGGGGTCGTTCTGCCCTGCCTTCGAAGGGTAGGGCGATGCCGGCAAGCCAACGTTGCTGCACGCCGGGTTGCGGCAGCCGTTGACCTGAAGACCCTCAAAGGAATCGGGGCAGCGGAGCGGGATCGCTCCAATTTTCGGCACTCGGTCTGACACGAACACACCACGCACACACAGCCGCCCAAGAACAAAGCGACTTATACAAGCTTCATAGCATGCCTGATGGTGTTATTCTATTGCAAAAGAGGCATTTTTGCATTAACCAAGACTTATTACATGCGCCGAATATCGAGTTATGGTCAAGGAGTTAGACGCAAATCGAATTTGGAGCCGCAATTCCTGACGAAGATTTTTTCGTCAGGATCCGAGGCGGGCCATCCGTGCGATCATCCCGATGGAGCAAGGATAATCACACGATGGATCTCAGTGAGGGGCTCGCCTGGCACCACTTAACCCAACGGCTGGACCCCGCGCCCCCTCTCCCCCTCAAGGGGGAGACCGTCGGGGTGAGGAGATGGCGCAACGCCCGCCATCGCCCCATCCCTCGCACGCGCGTCGCCGCATCCACCGGCGCCGTCCCCGCACCCTGCGCCCCCTCTCCCCCTCAAGGGGGAGACAGTCGGGGTGAGGGGGCTGGCGCAACGCCCGCCATCGCCGCACCCCCCGCACGCGCGCCGCCGCATCCACCGGCGCCGTCCCCCGCGCCCGGCGCCCCCTCTCCCCCCAGGGGGAGAGGGTCGGGGTGA
>Ga0210024_1004875_pt1 | contig 10338 bp, 14 predicted proteins | sample CryGeymeta201525_FD_183988 | JGI IMG/M metagenome (GOLD analysis project Ga0210024, IMG submission 183988) | Groundwater microbial communities from Crystal Geyser aquifers in Utah, USA - Crystal Geyser metaG 2015-25 (SPAdes) (version 2) | ecosystem: Environmental > Aquatic > Deep subsurface >... | reverse complement strand
ATTGTAGTTTAGTTTTCCTGCACCCAAATTGACTTTGAATGTTATTGTTGACTTCTGATATTGCCGTTAGGCTTTAGCCAACGGTTAGGAAGCAAAAACAAAAAATGGCTTTAGCCACAGTTTAAAATAATACTGTGTTATTACGTGGCTAAAGCCAAATCAATCAATATACTACCGATCCGTCACATAAATGTGACTGCAATGGATAGCGGCTTTACAATCTGTTTAGTTCTGTTTAGCAAACCCGATATTTATCGGTCAAAGTAACCTTTTAGTACACTTCATCATGAGTTCCCAAATCGACAAAGATTGCCTGTTTTGGTTTGTCGTTTGTGAAAAAAAATACAATCCGTAGGTCGTATTCAATTGTAAAGCTCCACAACCCTTTTAATTTTCCTGATAATTTATGTGTTTTTAATTTTGAATCAAATGGTTCATTTACAAATATTTCCAATCTGTTCCAGAACTCCAGTTCAATTTCTGCGGATTTGATTCTCTTTCTGAATACTTTTCGGAAAGAATCGCTGAAGGAAACTTCCATCAGAGCATTTTTTTAAGTTCATCCAATTCCGCTGAGAATTTAAGATTACCAGACAGATGTTCTTCTCTGGCTTTTTTAAAATTGGCCACTATTTCATTTCTTCTTTCCTCTGAAATATTATGTTCCAACAGATTTTTTAACTCCATCTTTTCATCAAGCGGTAAACTGTAAATTTTATCCACCATATCATTAAACCGAAATTCAAGTGTTCCCATATCACCTTTTATTTACGTCAAATATAAATAATTTTCATGGTTGCGGGTTGACCATTAGAAATCAGTGTCAGCTTTTGAAAGTTCCAACTCTTCAATCCAAATATTCCGGTAAAGAACATCATGCCCTTCGGCCTGCAGTTTTATTCCGCCGGGAACATCGGTAATGCCCTTTCCTCCGTCGTTTCCACCGTCAAGTCCTGAGTTTGGGCCGCCCCAAACCTGGTTAATCGGCACATTAACATGAACTTTTTTCCCGTTGAAATACATCGAAACCATTGCTTTTTCGGTGAGTTTCCCGTTTTCGAATCGGGCTGCACGGAATTTTATATCGTACGCATTCCATTTCCCCAAGCCGTTATATGCAAAATAAGGCGATGGCGTTTCGTTGATAACCGCACCCAGTCCGTGTTTTGTAGTATCTCCATCAAGAACCTGAATTTCGTAACGGTTTTGCAGGTAAACACCGCTGTTTCCGCCTTTGTTGGGAATCAGAAACTCTACATGCAGCCTGAAGTCGCGAAACTCCTTTTTGGTAACAATGTCGGCAGCGCCATATAATCCTCCGGCAGCCGCCGGATCGTTGCTGTTCATCACAGTTCCCTTGTCAACAGGGTCGGGTTGAATTTTCCATTTAATGGGCATTTGTGCATTAAAACGGGGGCCTTCCCAATATTTCCAGTTTTCGTGAATCATTTTTTCAGAGCCATCGAAAAGTACCTCGGCTTTTTTGGGCGCTTTTACACCAACTCCGGTTTTTTCTTTAGGAAGTACAGCAGCTCCTGTAGAAAAAATAAAAAGGATTAAAACAGCGATGATAAATATTGAATTTTTCATTTTTAAGAATTTTTTATGGTTTAAGAAAGCAAGGTAAGAAATTTGTTAGTGACTTGTAAACTGAATGTAATTTTTAATCAGAAATAGGTATTAATTACGATTGCAATGCCCATTCCACTGCCTTGTCAGCATGAATTGTTGTAGTGTCGAAAACGGGAATACCAACATCTGATTTTGAGATTAGCGATGGAATTTCGGTACAACCCAGAATTACACCTTCTGCACCGCGGTTTTCAAGATTGCCAATAACTTGCTGAAATTTCAGCCTTTATTCATCTTTTATAACACCATGTACCAGTTCATCATAAATGGTATTATGAATAATTTCTCGCTCATTTTCGGATGGAATAATAACTTCAATCCCAAACCGATTGAGAATATAGGTTTTGTAAAAGTCCTTTTCCATGATAAATTTTGTTCCCAGAAGCGCCAATTTTTTTAATCCCATTTCGGCAATTTTCATCCCGGTGGCTTCGGCAATGTGAAGAAAAGCAATTGGATTTTTTTTTGATTATTGATTATTGAATATTCTTTATTGGATATTTAAATCGGCTACTGGTTATTGGCTACTGGTTTCTGGTTGTTTATTTACTGCCAACTGCCAACTGCCGCTCTGCTCTTTTCTCCCTGCCCTTCGCCCCTTGCTCTCTGCTCTCCACCCTCTGCCTCTGCCTCTGCCTTTTTCACATCTTACTCTCTCTGTACTTCACCTGCATTCCCCTCAAAAAATTTCGCAGAACCTGGTCTTTACATTCGCGGTATTGGCTTTGCTCAGGTTTGCGGAAAAATGCACTCAGTTCGTGTTTGCTGATTTCCAGGTCGGCCAGTTTCAGCATCTCTAAAATGTCCTCATCTTTTAAGTTGAGGGCAATTTTAAATTTTCTGAGAATAATATTGTTATTGAGTTGTTTTTCGGGAATGGGTTGCGGTCCCTCTTTTTTGCCACGTTTTTCGATGATTAAGCCATTTAGGAAAGCAGCAAGTTGAAAACCAGGCAATGCAACATAATCGGGGTCGAGATCTTTTTTCAGCCATTGACTAATTTCTTCGCGTGAAGCTTTTATTCCACCCATCGCAAAAATTTCCATCATTTTCGAATCGTTAAAATCAAGTGCGTAGCGTGTACGGCGCAAAATGTCGTTATTGTCCATTTCTAATCCGACTCAGTTTTGTTTGGTAGCAGAAATGCCACTGTTATAAAAATCAGGGCAACCGGACCAGCAATAACCAGCGAAGGCAGATTATTAAACAGGGACGTAAATTTCGGATTTGTTGTTTCGGCAATGGAAACAGTTCCACCGGCAATGGGGTTAAACAGGGCTGTATCTTTTAACATTCCAAAAATCAGCATGTAGAAAAAAGCGCCGAGAAGTCCGCCCAGAATAAAAATGATGGCGTCTTTTCTTCCTCTTCCAGCGGCAACAATGCTGGTGCCGGGGCAATAACCACCAATGGCAAAACCAATTCCAAGAATCGCCCCACCAATAATTACCCCGGGGTACGATTTTTTGACACTGAAATGACTGGGGTCGATTAAGTTAAAAGATAGTAAAACGAAAAGTATCAAACTACTAAAGCCGATGGCAAACAGGATTACCTTCATCAAGTGAAAGTCTTTCAGACGAAGCATGTTTATGATTTTCTGTGGATTGGAAGCTTTGGCCCTGTCAAGAGCAAAGCCAAATGCGGTTCCAAGAATAATGGCAAGTAATATGTTCATGATTACCGTTTTTTTGATTTGAAAAACAAGGTTGCAACCGGAATTGCCGTAGCAAATGCGCCCGCTGCAAAAAGGTAACCGCTTAACGAAGTTTGCATCATTCCGCTCATCATGTGTCCGCTGGTGCATCCATCAGCCAGGCGTGCGCCAAACAGCACAAGAAAACCTGACAGAAATACGAGCAGAAAACGTTTTTTTGTATTTTCGCCAAATCGTTCGCGCCAAACAGTTGGACTTATTTTGTCGGTGTCAGGGAGTTTCTTTTTTGAAAACAGACCCGATAAAAAACCGCCCAGAATCATGCTTAAAACAAAAACAATCCCATAATTAATTGGATTAGCCACACTCGCTGCCAACTTTCCCCCGCTGCTGTTTAAATATGCGTTTGTACTGGAAAACGCCGGTTCATTCCCTTCGTTTTGAGTGATTAATTCAGGCGAGAAAATATTCCACACCACGCCATTGACGATTACAAACTCGGTGGAAACCCCAACAGGTTTTATTATCCACACGGCTGCAAGGAAAACGACTCCAAGAAAAAAACCTCCCTGAAGCCAAATCAAATTTTCTTTCATTATTTGCTGATTTGAACCCGTACTGCGGTTGGTCCGCGCTGACCCCTTTCAACTTCGAAGGTTACCAGGTTACCTTCCCTGATTTCACCCATTACGTTGTTGGCATGTACAAATACATCCTGTTTCGTTTCCAGATCTTTAATGAACCCAAAACCTTTTGATTCATTATAAAACGAAACTGTACCTTTTCTAACCGGATCTACCTCTTCTGCGCTTCCTTTTGGCACGCTGACGGCAATATCCTCAAGTTTAATTTCGGTTTTGCTTTCCGGATCAATTGGTTCATTTGTAATTACCCCATTTTCGTCAACATAGGCAATCATGTCGTCGAAACTGGCCCTTTCACCATCTTTCCTGGCCAGTTTTTTGGCTTCTTTTTCTTTTCTTTTTTTCTCTTTTTTGTTTCTGACGTCTTTTTTGTTAAAAGATTCCTGCGATCTACCCATAAATGATTTTAGTTATAATTATTTATTATTTGCCTTTAATATGTTACTCCTGCGTATTCGATATTGTGCTTTAAAAGGTTTCGCAATTTTACCAGAGCGCTGTTTTTTATTTGCCTGATTCGCTCTGTTGAAGTTCCGAACTTAATAGCAATATCATGAAGCGATAATACCTGCGAATTGTTCAACCCGTAACTCATTGTCAATACATCTGCCTCGCGTTCAGTAAGTTTGCCGATGGCACGCTGTATGTTTGTTCTTACTGATTCATCGATTAAGTGATTGTCGGGAGTGGCAAAATCTTCATTCTGAATGATGTCGTACAAACTGAAATCACTCTCGCCATTGTTTACTAATGGCATATCGAACGAAATCTGTTTCTTTTTAATTGAATTTGCCATTTCAACTTCTTCCAGCGATATTTCCATGTATTTGGCAATTTCGGAGTTTGTGGGTTCGCGCTCCAGTTGTTGCTCCAAAAAAGGAATAGCTTTTGAAATTTTGTTAATCGACGATATCCGGTTTAACGGCAACCTCACAATGCGGGTGTGTTCTGAGATAGCTTCCATTATCGACTGGCGAATCCACCATACCGCGTACGAAATAAATTTGAATCCACGGGTTTCGTCGAATTTTGTGGCGGCTTTTACCAGGCCTAAATTTCCCTGGTTAATTAAATCGGGGAAAGAAAGTCCCTGGTTCTGGTACTGTTTGGCTACTGATACCACAAACCGGAGGTTTGCCACAACTAATTTCTCAAGTGCAACTGTGTCTCCAGCCCTGATGCGAACAGAAAGCGACACCTCCTCCTCGGCTGTAATCAGCGAATATTTGTTGATATCCTGAAAATAACGCACTGTGGATTGGTCGTTGCGCTGGGTGATTTGTTGTGTTATTTTTAATTGTCTCATGCAGAATTTAATTATTCGAACAAAACCCTTAATGTTGAAAATAACACTGGTTTTGTTTTACTTAAAAAGGTACTTAAATAAAATTTCAGATTTAAAAAGTGGTCATCGATGAACCAATAACTGAAAAGGAACAGTTGATAAAGCACAAATTCTCAAATCCCAAACTTTTGCAAATATAGGGTTATATTTCGAGATTACCATTGAAAATCAGGAAGGTGTTGGGTGAAATTTTATAAAAATCAGAAATTGGTTTTTCGTTGCTGAATGGATGTTAATTGTTTTGCAGAAGCTCACGATAATATTCAAAGTTCTCATTATCGAAAACGCAAAATATTACCTGTTCAATTTCAGGATTATTTTCGAGAAAAGAAGTTACTGTTTGTGTTGCAATTACGGCTGCTTCCTGCTTTGGATAACCATAAACCCCAGTGCTGATGTTGGGGAAAGCAATGGTTTTAGCACTATTTTCAACCGCCACTTCCAAACTTCGGTGGTAACAGGAAGCCAGTTTTTCAGGTTCGCCGGATTTGCCGCCATTCCAAACCGGGCCAACCGTGTGAATCACAAATTTTGCCGACAGGTTGTATCCTTTGGTAATTTTTGCATCGCCGGTTTTGCAGCCGTTTAATGTACGACATTCGGCCAGTAACTCTTTCCCGGCAGCCCGGTGAATGGCTCCGTCAACCCCGCCGCCACCCAACAACGATGTGTTGGCGGCATTTACAATCGCATCAACTTTCAGCGATGTAATATCTCCCTTAAAAAGTTTTATTTTTTTCATTTGGCATCCTATTTCAATAAACATGTGACCTCTCTGAGGTCTTTCCAAAATCATTCTCGCATTCGCACAATCCCCCATTCACTAAAAATTTCCTACTTTTACTTCACTAAATTACTAAAGCATTTTACCATGAACAAATTAAACTTCATCTTTTTCTTTTTGCTCATTATAGGTTTAAATTCTTTAGCACAGCCCATTTCGCTGCATCCGCAAAACCCGCGCTACTTTTTGTTTAAAGGAAAACCGGCGGTATTGGTTACTTCTGCTGAACATTACGGAGCAGTGCTGAATGTTGATTTCGATTATAAAAAATACCTGCAAACCTTGTATTATGAGGGAATGAATTACACCCGCATTTTTGTGGGTTCGTATGTTGAAGTTCCCGGAAGTTTCGGTATTCAGCATAATTCGCTGGCGCCAGCAGTGGGCAGTTTTATTGCTCCCTGGAAAAGGGTGGATGAACCCGGTTTGTTTAAGGGAGAAAACAAATTCGATTTGAATGAATGGAACCCGGCATATTTTGCACGGTTGAAAGATTTTATTTCCCGTGCCGAAGAACTCGGAATTGTGGTGGAAGTCACCTTTTTTTGTTCAACTTACCAGGACTATATTTGGGAACGGAATCCTTTTAATCCGGGGAATAACATCAACAACATTCCTGTTAATCTGAAAAGGCAGAAATCGAATACACTGGCCAACAGTATTCTCACCAGTTATCAGCAAAAACTGGTAGAAAAGCTGGTTGCGGAATTAAACGGGTTCGACAATGTTTTTTATGAAATTCAGAATGAACCCTGGTCGGATGATCCGCAAAAAGTGATGCGGTTGTTAAAAACACTCGACCCCGAACCTGAAAAAGGAAGTTGGTATAAGTGGGCGGAAATGGCTTCGCCGGCTTCGCTCGAATGGCAAAAGTTAATGGCTAAAACCGTTGTGGAAACTGAAGCGCAGTTGGCAAAAAAGCACATCATTTCACAGAATTATACCAATTTTATGCACGCTCTCGATGATGTTGATCCTAATATTTCAATCCTGAATTTTCATTATGTCTGGCCCGAAGCTGTTTGGCTTAACTATGGCTGGAACCGCCCGGTGAGTTTCGATGAGTCGGGTTTTGCCGGAAGCTCCGACTCCACTTATCTGCGACAGGCATGGCAGTTTATGATGGCGGGCGGGGCAGTTTTCAATAATCTCGACTACTCGTTTTATATTGGAAAGGAGGATGGGACCGGTACTAATAACGCACCTGGAGGTGGAAGTAAAACACTGAGAAAACAATTGTCCTTTTTGCGTGGATTTATCGAATCATTGGATTTTGTGCAAATGCAACCCGATTTTTCCACTGTGGTTCATGCCCCGGGAATGCAGGTTCAGGCTATTTCTCAACCTAGTGTTCAATATGCAATGGTTTTTACCGGAGTAACATCAAAGTGGGTTAAATTGTATCTGCCAAAAGGAAAATATAACTATGAATTAGTATCACCCTACTCGGGTAAAACGCTAAAAAAAGGATTCTTTAAACAAGAGAAATCAGGGTTTTATGAATTAAAAATGCCCGGATTTGGTGAAATAGTTGCGTTGAAAATTGTGAAGTAAAAAAGTCCGGACCCCAGGGCCTTTTCGAAAAACTCTATAACCCATCATTATTTTTGATTGATTGGGATAAAACATAATAACATAATTGCTGTTATTCACCGTATTATGGATGTAAAAGAAATTTTTAAATCGAAACGAATTCAGATTGTTTTTCTGTTGGCTGGTGCTATCGGAGGATTTCTCTACTGGAAGTTTGTTGGTTGTACTAGTGGAACTTGTGCTATAAAATCGGTTTGGTACTGGAGCACGTTATGGGGAGCTGCGGTTGGCTACCTTGTTGGCGATTTTATTATGGATTTTGCGAAAAAGCGCAGTAAAAAGAAAGAGATTACAGAATAATGAATCCAAGATTTTTGAATATCATCAATTCGAACAAACCTGTGGTTGTAGATTTTTATGCCGAGTGGTGCGGGCCCTGTAAACTGGTTCCATCCATTTTAAAAGAGGTAAAATCGGAATTACGCCGCAATGTAAAAATCGTCAAGGTTGATGTTGATAAAAACCCATTGATTGTGAGTAGGTATCAGGTTCAAAGCATTCCGACAGTTATTGTTTTTAAAAATGGCAAACCCTGTTGGACTGGAGTAGGATTGCGACCGGCACAGGAAATTAAATCGGTTTTGCTTCAGCACATCAACGATTAACTGTGGAAACGGCTTCATCCACCAGTTTTTTCATTTTATAGCGTCCCGTTTTTGCCACTTCAAGCGCATCTTTTTCCCAGTATCTTTTATTAAACAACTCAAGCGACAATACTTTTTTTCCGCCTGTATTATAAAGGTCGGTGATGATTTGTTTGTAAGGCGCTGCGCCATCTCCCGGATAAACACGGTCGCCGTCGGTTTGCTTTTCTCTGGGAATATCAGATACAAAATCGTTAAAATGAAATATTTCAATGGCGCTTCCTGAAATCTGTTTTAAGCTATTGTAACCACTACCTCCGCGGAACATGTGATAAACATCGGGCAAAATACACGCTTTCGGATGATTGGCAGCGGTTGCAATAAACATGGCCTGCGAAATATGAAACAAACTGGTTGAAGCGCCCCAGAATTCAAGTTGCGGAGTAACTCCGGTGCTGTCGCCAATTTCAAGAATTTTCTGGTAGCGTTCAGCCACTTCAAACCAATCGGTAATGGGTTCGTTGTACTTTCCGGCAGGCGGGGCGGCAATTCGTTTGCACCCAATTTGTGCAAGTAAATCCATTTCCTTTCTCAATTGTTCTATTCCAGCCTTTCGTTTGGCATCATCATCCACAATCCATTCGGCAAAACCAATGGCATTCTCCACCTTCAAACCCAAATCACCGATGTGTTTTTTCAGGTCTCTCAGGTTTCCCCCTTCGTCCAAATATTTTTGAAGGTCGCGAATCCAGATTTCAATTCCATCGTAACCTGCTTTTGAAGTTATTTCAAACTCTTTTAAAAATCCAACTTTCTGGCCCGAAATGGTACTTGTGTTCAGACAGTAAGAAAACTGACCGGGTTTTGCTTTTTTAGCTCCGGAACCTTGTTTTGGCAATAGTGCAGCTCCACCCGCAATCAGTGCAATACTTTTTAATGTGTCTCTTCTTGAAATCATTTTGTATCGATTTAGGTTTTTTCAAAAATAGTAATCTCTGAAATATATCGGGCAGTTTTTAATCAGTTTCAATTCAAATATTATCTTTAGCTGAAGATTAAACTGAATAAATTGACTATGAGACGATACCTGTACTTTGTAACTTTTGTGGCTGCACTGGGTGGACTGATGTTTGGTTTTGAAACCGCGGTTATTAACGGGGCCATTCATTATGTAGCCGAACATTTTCAGTTAAACCCGTTTATGAAAGGTTTTGTGGTAAGCACAGCGCTGGCGGGTTGTGTAATCGGGGCTTTGTTTATTGGCAAACCGGGCGATAAATATGGGCGAAGGTACATGTTGAAAATCATGGCTTTTTTATTTCTGCTTTCGATGATTGGAACCGGTCTGGCACCCAATATCTGGGTTTTTATTATTGCCCGATTTATTGGCGGATTAGCAGTTGGTGGAGCATCTGTTTTAACTCCGACTTACATTTCTGAAGTTTCGCCGCCAAAATTACGCGGGCGTTTAGTGGCAACCAATCAATTGGCCATTGTAACCGGAATTTTGGTCGCTTTTTTTTCGGATTACATGATTGACAGTATTTTGCACGGAAGCTGGCGCTGGATGTTTTTGGCCGGAATTATTCCATCGGCAGTTTTGTTTGTTTTACTGTTTTTTATCACCCGCAGTCCGCGCTGGCTGATGAAAGTGGGCCGTGAAGACGAAGCCCGGCAGGTTATCCGTCGCGTAAATCCGGAGGAAGATTTGGAAGAAATGGTACTCTCCATAAAAAATTCGTTAAAATCGGAAAGTAGCGGAAGAAGTGTTTCCATTTTTAAAAAGCCATATTTACGTCTGGCTATCATCGGAATTGCAGTAGGAATGTTTAACCAGTTTGCGGGCATCAATGTTATTATGTATTACTCCACCGATATTTTTCGCGATGCAGGTTTCTCCGGCGAATCGGCGCTTTTTCAATCGGTTTTGATTGGCGTTACCAACCTGGTTTTCACCATTATCGCCATGACTTTTATCGACCGTTTCGGTCGCAAATTTCTGCTTTATGTTGGCGCTTCCGGAATGTCAGTTTTTCTTGGGTTGTTTAGCTGGGCATTTATTTCCGACAATAAATCGGGTTTTATTTTGCTCGCTTTGT